>Ga0181339_1000027_pt1 | contig 52539 bp, 80 predicted proteins | sample Sp13VDMM110DD_FD_130101 | JGI IMG/M metagenome (GOLD analysis project Ga0181339, IMG submission 130101) | Freshwater viral communities from Lake Michigan, USA - Sp13.VD.MM110.D.D | ecosystem: Environmental > Aquatic > Freshwater > Lake | place: USA: Michigan | collected 2013-04-23 | reverse complement strand
CGCAAGCATGAGGGCAACCCCAACACCTCATCCGCGCCAGGCGAGGCCCCTGCGCCGCAGTCTGGCGAACTGCGCCAGGGCGTCGCCCACACGCCCGCGCGCGTGGAAGGCTCGCAGGTGGTTGCGCAGATCGCCAGCCGCGCCGGCCATGCGGCGGAACTCGAGTTGGGCAGCGACAAGATTGAGCCGCGGCCCGCGCTTGGCCGCCTGATGACGGAACCGGTGCGCCGCAAACGGCTCATCAAGGCCTTTCAGATCGGGGCCAGGCGATGAACTATATGCAGGGAATCCGCGCTTTTATCATCGCCGGTGGCGCGCCCATCACGGCGCTGCTGGACACGTTCAGCGCCTCTGCGGCCATCTTCGCGCGCACGAAACCGGCGGGCTATGAATACAGCACTCTGCCGGCGGTTCTCATCCGCCGCGCCACGATGATGGATGATATCAGCCCATTCAGCGGCAGGAGCCGCAGCGACGCCCTCGTCAGCCTGTCCATCTATGGGCGCCTGCCAATGAATTCGAACGATGACAGCGCCATCAACGCCGCTGCCATGGCAATCCGCGACCGCTTCCGGGGCGCGCGCTTTGCCGATGACGATGGAATCAACTATCAGGCGACCGTTACCGGGCCGATCGCCGCCCCCGTCGATGATCCTTTATTGATGGCGGGGGAAATAATCCAGCTGCGGTTAAACGTGGGAGCGTGAGCTAATGACTGCTGAAGCAACCGTTATGATGACCACGTCATTTGCACTCGCTCTGAGTGCAGATAGCGGAACGACCTACACCGCCGTTAAAGAGGTCAAGTCGTTCGACCTCGGCAACATCACCAGCGATCAGGTGGACGTTACGTCCTTCACATCGTCGGGCAACTTTCGTGAATTCAAAAGCGGGTTCAAGGAAGCCGATGAAGGCTCTTTCGTTATCAACTACCTCATTGAAGACACGCAGCATAAGGCGCTGCGCGATGCTGTCGGCGGGGTGGCGCAATACTTCAAGGCCACGGCCACGGCGGTGGATGGCGATGATGAAATCTGCACGTTCCAGGCGCTGATTACCTCCATGTCGCGCCCGGTTCAGATCGGTGAAGTCTGGGAAGCCACTGTCAGCATCAAACTGACCGGCGTTCCTGTTTATACGACCACGCCGTAATGATCGCGCTAGACGGCGTTCACCTCACCGTCAACGGCCAACAGTGGCGCCTGCGTTTCACGTGGGCGTCACTGTTGAAGCTGCATGACGCATGGGGCGAGGATTTCGAAAAGCGCGCAGCCATCGCTGTTGAAAAGCACAACCTGCGCGACCTCGCGATGATGGTGGAGTGCGCTGGCGGCCCCGCGCGCGACGATGTGATAGAGGCCAGCCCCGCCATCTTCCCAACCAAAGACGCGCTAGAAGTCGCGTGGAACTGGGGATATCTCGGCTTTGAGGCTGCGCAAAAGTTCCAGAAGGAACTGGCGAAAGAGCGCGCGGAGGCTGCAAAGGCCCCCGGAAAAAAGTCGCCCCTCTCTCGTTTCTTCTCAGGCTTCGCTATGCTCTGGAAGACGCGGCAGGAAGCGGCATAGCTGAGTCCGAATTCTGGGGCATGACCCCGGCCGAAGTGAATCACACCATCAAGGGCGTGCAGCGTGACCGGCGCCGGTGGGCGCTGACCACGGCATGGAACACCGCCTGGCTTCCGCATCAGAAGAAAATCAAAACGCTTGCGGCCCTGATCGCTGATGATCGGGTTCAGCCCGCAACTATCCCGCAGACAGGTGACCAGATTTTCGGCAACCTGATGACATTCTTGGGCGTGAAGCGGAAAAAGGGAAAACCCGATGGCTGACGGAAACACCATCAACATCGGCGGCGTTGAAATCGATATCCGCGCCAATACATCGGGCGTCAATCGCAGCCTTGTGCAGACGGAACAGCGCGCGCGGAACGCCGGCGGCGTCATGGTGCGCGAGTTCGACAAAGCAGACCGTTCAGCGCAGCGACTGGACTCGACGCTGCGCCGCAGTGTTTCGGCTCTTTCGCTGTTGGGTGGCGGATTTGCCATCGGCGCCGTGGCCAAGGGCGTGATTGAAGCCGCTGACGCCATGACGCTTCTTCGCGGCCGCATTGCCAACGTCATCACCGAAAGCGAAAGCCTGACGCGGGTTCAGCGCGACCTTTATGTGACGGCGCAGCAGAACCGCGCCGGCATCACCGAAACAGCACAGCTTTACCTGCGCCTGCGCAACAGCGTGCGCGACCTGAACCACGAACAGGCGCTTTCCATCACCAGCACGTTTTCAAAGTCGCTGGTTTTGTCGGGGGCGAGCGCGAGTGAGGCCGCCTCATCCATGTTGCAGTTCGCGCAGGCGATGGGCAGCGGCCGGTTGCAGGGCGATGAGCTCCGCAGCCTCTTGGAAAATAACACCCGGTTCGCGCGCCTGCTGGCGGATGCGCTTGGCGTCGACGTTGGACAGCTGAAAGCGTTGGGCGAGGCCGGCGCGCTGACGTCTAAGCTTGTGTCGGATGCAATCTCTGGCCAGGCGTCGGCCATTGAAGCCGAATTCAGCGGAATTGAACTGACGGTAGGTCAGGCCTATCAGAAGCTTGAAAACGCAATCCTTCAATATATCGGCAACACTGACCAGGCCTTGGGCGTCAGCGCGCGGTTTGCAAAGGGCCTCGAGCTAGTCGCGGACAACGTGCAGGAACTTGGCGACGCGCTGCTAGTTCTGGGCGCCGCCGGGCTTGGCGCTGGCATCGTGGGCGGTGGCGCTGCGGGGATCCAGCGCCTTGGCGTGTTTATGACCGCGCTGATGGTCGCGGTGCAGGGCATCAATGAGCGCGGCAACCCGTCGTCAGGCCTGAACAAGCGCCTGAAAAGTCTTCAGGAGGATTTGCGCAATGCTGGACTAGAAGCGGTTCGCGCACGGGAGCGGGTGGCGGCCGCCGCCGCCGTCGTGCAGGGCCTCGAAAGGGGCGGAACCGCAACCAAACTCAACAGCCTGGCGATTGCGCGGCAAGCACTGCGCGAGGCCGGGACCGCAGAGAATGAAGCCATCAGGCGCCAGCGCCAACTAAGTGAGGCCGTCGGGCGCACGGCCGCGCAATATGCTCAATCGGCCACGGGAATTCAGGCTGGTGCGCGGCGCATCGGTTCGACTGTCGCGGCGGCCGGCGGCGCCGTTCTGTCATTCTTCGGCGGGCCTCTTGGCGTTGCGCTACTCGCCACGGCGGCGGCGTTCGCCATCTTCACCGCAAGGGCGATAGAGGCGGCGCGCGCGACCCGCAGCATTCAGACCGGCCTTGAACTGGTGGCTGGCCTCAATATCGACGTCAGCAAGGCCGCGCACGACGCCGCCGACGGAACCGACCAGCTGACGCGGGCGACCGAAAACCAGGCGGCGGCCGTCAGCGCTCTGGCTGAGGCGCGCAAAGACCAGCTGCGCACTGAACTACAGTTGGCGCTGAATGACGCGCGCAAGCGCCGCGATCAGCTGGAAAAGAAAATCACGAAAACTGAGTACCCGGGCCAAGGCATTGTCGAAAGCGACGCACTGCGGGGCCTCACCTTCGGCGCCGGCCGCGGCATCGTCCGGGCTGGCGAAATGTCGCCAGTTCAGCAGCTGCTGCAGCTGGACAAGACTATCCCAATCCTCGAGCGCGGAATCGAGGCGGTTAATGCTGGCCTTGTCGATATGGGCGAGGGTGGGAAAAAGGCCGGTGAGGGTCTGACAGAGGCTGAACAGGCGCTGGCGAAATTCAAAGACGCGATCGCCGCGCAGCGCTCTGCCAATACGCCGGGCGCGTTCAAATCCACCATCACCAAAAACCTTTTGGACAACCTGGCAGAAACTGACCTTTCGGCGGCGCGCTCGCAATTCCCCGAAGTGCGCGACCTGTTGAACGATGCTGACGCTGTAGCCGTCCAGAAGAATTTCAAGAAAATTGCCAGCGCCAGCATCATCACCAGAACGGCGCTGAATGAGTTCCGCACTGCGGGCGAGCAATTCGCCAAAGCCATTGCCGACGTGCGCGCGGCCGACCCAATCGACGGCAACAAATCGAAGGCCGCCCTTGATGCGGTCATCAACTATGGCCGCGAACTTAAAAACATACCGGCGGCGATGGACGCGATTCCGGCGCTGTCTGATATCCTCAAACCAGAGGACATGAAGACGGCGCAGCAGGAACTGGCGCGCCTCGCAACCGAGGCATATCGCAGCGTCGGCACCGAACAGCAGCAGGCAATCAAAACCTATGACGAGACGGTCAAGGGCCTGAACGAAACCATGCGCGCCCTGATCGCCACGGGCGCCGCATTCGATCCGGCCGCATTCGAGGCGGCCTTTGCCTTCGCAGAGCAGGAAAAGCGGGACGCGCTGCGCCAGTGGGTGGATGATTTCAGCGAGGTTGGCGCGCTCATCAATGAAATGATGACGCCGGCGGAACGTCTGGCCGACAGCCTGCAGGAACTCGCCAGCCTGCAGGCGGGAACGTCGCAGGGGCCGCTGGGCGACACCGCCATAGCGCGCAAGCGGATTGAACTACTCGCAGAGGAAGCGCGCCAGGCGGGCTATGCTGGCGATGCGCTGAAAGAACTGGCGCTGTTGCGCCGCGATGCCGGCCTGTCGCAAGAGGAAGCGCGGCAGGCTGGACAGGGCATCAAAGATGCGGCCGCGCAGGGGCGCGAGGGGCGCAGCGACCTTTCCGACCAGGCCGCCAGAGAGGGCGCCGCCCGGTTCTTCGGCCAGACCTTCGCGGAAGGCCTCACCGCAGCTGTTCAATCCGGCAACGTGGGCGAGGCGTTCAAAGAGGTAATCCGCAACAAGGCGGCGGAAGCACTTTCGCAGGCGTTTCTGGACGTGGGCGAAATCTTCGGGAACCTGCTGTTTGGCGAGAATAGCCCGCTTGGCGCGCTCGCTGGTGACCTGTTCGGAAGCGGGACGGGATCAGGCATCACCCAACTGAACCTTGCGGCATCGCAGGCGGCTCTGGCGGCGACGGCTGAGGCGACCTCAGCCACAACCGCCACCGTTGCCATAAACCTGCTTGCTGCGGCGGCCACGACGGCGGCGGCATCACTGGCGGCCGTCGCGGGTGGGCAGGCGGCCAACGGCGTTGCCGGCGCGCTCACAACGGGTCTAGGCGCGATTACGGGGTCAGGCAGTTCGGGCCTCTACATTGAAAAGGGCAGCGTCTCCCCCGAAATGGCGCTTAAGGGCATCAGCGGAAGTGAAAAAATGTCAGAGGCCCCGCCGACCATCCGCATGGGTGATATCAACGTGGCCGGCGACGTGGGAACGCAAGAGCAGCTGAACCAAATTCGGGAACAGCAGGTTGAACAGGCGCGAATGTTGCCCAAGGTGATCGCGGGCAAAGTGGCTGACATGCAAAGGCGCAGGTGATGGCTGACGGCGATATCCTCCCCGAACTGTATATTTATGAAATGCCGTGGCGGCTGAATGAGCGGCAGGGCGTGCGCATGTCCCGTTCCGGCTTCTCGCAGGTCACGATGATGGCCGAACCGTTCTGGGCAATCGAGGTGATAAGCACTTGGCTAGAGCGACCCGATTTTCAGACCTTTGACGGGTTCCTTACCGATCGCCAGGGCGCGGCCTCAACCTTCCTCGCCAGCCGCCATTCAATGCCCTATGGAATCGTCCCCGTCGCGTCTGACGTCGGCCTCACCGTCACGGCATATGACCGCGCAGCCAGAACTGTCAGCTTTGGGTCGACCGGCGCTTGGACGGCCACCAAAGGCGACATGCTGAGTTTTTACACCGCCGCCGGTGGATACTGGTGCGGCCAGGCCATGGAAACGAAAGCGGCCGCCGGCTCTGCCATGACGGCCCTAAAGGTCTATCCGCCGCCATTTGAGCCGCATGCTAGCCTTGCGGCCCCGCGCCGCATCAGGGCGTTGGCAGAGTTCCAGTTGACCCTACCCCTTGCCATGCCGACCGAACGGGCCGACGAACGGCGCGTGAGTTTTTCGGCAAACCAGATCATCAGGGGCTAGGGCGTGGCGCGCGACTATTCACCAACTCAGAGGGCTGCACTGCGCGCGGGCCGCATAGAACTGGCGACGTTTCTTGACCTGTTCGTGGACACCGAAAGTCTGCACTGCAGCAGCCTCTATTTTCCAATCAGCTATGACGTGGGCGATGGGGTCACGCGGGACTATGAGCCGTTGGCGGATCGCTGGACACCCGGCGAGGAAACGCTTTCCATGGGAACCGACCTGACGCCGGAACCCATAAACATCACGTTTGATGCCAGCCGCGCCAGTGATGATACCGATTTTGTTGGCCGGTTTTCTGATGCCGTTTGGCATCGCCGGCGCGCGCGTCTGACCTTTGTGCAATTCGTGGTCGGAACATCGCACGTGACCCCGATCGCGCCCCTCATGTCATTCGAGGGCAACATGGATTTTCGGAACAACCCCGAGTCAGAGAATAGCGCGCCCACGCTTGTTCTGACGATAGAATCGGGGACGTTCCAATACGTAGGGCGGAACGTGCAGACCCGAACGGACGAAAATCAGCAACGCTTTTTCCCCGGTGATACTTTCTTCCAAGATACGCCGGGCCTGCTAGGCCGTGAGTTGCCATGGCATCGGACGTGGGTTCAGACGGGTGCAAGCTCTGGCGCTGGTGGTTCTTCCGGCGGGGGTGTTCAAAGTGGCTGGAATCGAAATCCCGCAAATCGCTGATCTTGTCCGCGTCCGAAATTGGGATGTGGAACTAGTGAAGTTCTGTGCGCTGCTGCGCTATCAGCCCATGAGTTGGGGCGCGTCCGATTGCGTGCTCGCTGCCGCCGGCGCTGTTGAGGTGCAGACCGGCGCAGACTTCGCGGCCAGGCATCGCGGCAAGTATCACGATGAGGTCAGCGCGCGCGCCTATATGGACGCGCAGGGATGGGCCGACGTCGACGCGGTGGCAGATGCGTTTTTGCCGCGCATAAATCCGAAGCTTCATCGGCGCGGCGACATTCTGCTTTTTCGCGGCGACCTTGGGCTGACGCTGGGAATTTGCCTTGGCGTTGACTCGATGGTGATGGGGCCAGAGGGCGGAATTCTCATCAGGTCGCGCCATGCGATTGCCGCGTGGAGGGTTGGCTAGATGCCGCAATATCTTGCAGTCCTAGCGGCTAACGCATTCGTCGGCGCCCTCGGCGCCTATGCGTCGACTGCCGCATGGTGGGTGGCCTATGGGGCCGTCTATCTCGGCGCCACGGCCGCCATAAGCTACGGCGTCAGCGCACTGGCTGCAGATGCTGCATCGCGCGACAACCCGGGCCAGTTGCTGCAAACCACCATTCTGTCAGATGCGCCGCGGCAGATCATCGTGGGCGAGCGTCAAACAGCAGGTTCGCGCGTCGGCCGCTATGTCACCGGCGCCGGCAATAACAATCTCATTGACGTTATCGCGCTGGCTGACCACCGCTGCGAGGGCGCGCTAAATTTTCTGGTCAATAAAATAAGCGTGCTCACCAATCTAGTTCATGGGGTGCGCCAGGATATCACGGCATATCGATCCGACACGGCGCGGCTGTGGGTCACGTGGTATGACGGGCGGTGGGATCAGGCCGCAGACGCAAACCTAGTTAGCCGCTCACTCGTCAATCAGCCTGACTGGACGTCATTTCATCGCGGCCGCGGCGTGTCCTACGCCATTGTTGAAATGCAGTGGGATGATGACGTGATGCTGACTCCGGTTGAACCGGAATTCATCATTAGGGGCGGCCGTTGGTATGATCGGCGCGAGGATGACACCGCCGGCGGCGTTGGCGATCATCGCCACACGGATCCCGATACGTGGACATATTCGAACAACCCCGACGTTTTCGCAGATCACTATAATCTAGGCGTGGTCCCATATCCCGATGCGCCCATGTATTCATGGGGCGCGGGCCTGAAAACGTGGCAAGTGCCTTTCGACATTTTCAAATCCGAAGCCGATATTTCGGATGAACAGGTTCTGAAAAAGGATGGCGTGACCTATCAGGACCGCTATCGACTGAACGCCATTTTCAGCGGCGCTGACTCCCACAAAAACATCATTCAAAAATGCGCCAGGGCGAAAGCTGGCCGCGTTGTCGATCGCGGCGGCCGTATCTCCATCATCGGGCCGCAAGCGCGCACGCCGGTTATGACGCTGTATGATGATGACCTAATCAGCGGCGAACAGTCGACGTACTCAGACAAGCTTTCCATCAGCGAACTTTACAACCAGTTCCGCGGCACCTTCCCTGACCCGTCGTCAGGATTTCAGCCCATCGAATATCCGAAACTCGAGGACTCCGCATGGCTTGCGGCAGATGGCGGCGATGAACTGCCAGAGGACGTTGATATTGACGTCGACACCGATGAGGAACGAGTCCAGCGCCTCGTCTGGCTGCATGCAAAGGATCGGCGCCGCCAAGGGCGACTCACTGAAAGCTATGTTCCTGCCGCTTCTGAACTCGAGGATGGCGACTGGTTTGAGCGGGTAAGCTGGCGCTTCCCTTCTGGAAAACTATTCGAGGTCATCAAGCCAGGATATTCGGCTAACAGCGTGCGCGGCATGTTCGTGCAGTTGACCTCAAAAGAGGTCGACCCGTCAGACGTCGCATGGGCTGAGGACATGGCCGCCGATATCTCGAGGCCGCCGGCGCCTACGGATGAGGCTGAATTTGTGTTTTTCGAAGCGCCCACGCTGACTTGCGCGGCCGATACCATCACCGGCGGCGGCGCCACACTACCGGCCATAAAAATCACGCTGACGAATGCGACAGACCCGCGCATCCGCACCGCGCAAATTCTCATTACGTCTGGCATTGGCGCGCCCATCACTTCGGTGACCATTGAGGCGGGCGACGGGCTCGCCAATGAACTGACCGTTGACCAGGGCGTCACGAACAGCACTGATTATTACATCACCGCCCGCTATCAGGGCCTCATCAAGCCGTCCGAATATTCCAGCACCGAAAGCGTAACCACCGGCGCGGACTTCATTGTTCCGACAGCTGGCGCGGCTGCGACTATCGCTGACGGCGCCGTCACCATCGCCTCATTTGCCGCCGGCCTGGCGCCGGTTGAAATCGTCGCAACCCTGCCCGTAACCGGGAACTATGAGGGCCGCACCGCGATGCTCACCACGAATGGGAAGCTTTACCGCTACCATTCGGGCGCATGGACTGCCGAAGTTCCAACGGTCGACCTAACCGGAACTGTCACGGGCGCGCAGATCGCCGCCGCCGCGATCGATAACACAAAGCTCGCAAGCGGCCTGACGACTGTTGAGATTGTCGCCACGCTTCCGGTTACTGGCAACTTCACCGGCCGCACGGTGATGCTGACCAGCGATGGCAAGCTGTACCGCTATGCCTCTGGCGCGTTCACTTCAGTGGTTGCTGCGGCCGATATCACCGGCGCCATCGCGACTGCGCAGATTGCAACGGACGCAATCACCGCCGCCCTGATCGCGGCCGGCGCCGTTGGCTCATCCGAACTGGCGGCGGGATCCGTCATCGCTGGTAAGATCGCCGCGCTTTCAATCGTCGCGGGAGATATCGCGGCAGGCGCGATCACGGCGGGCAAGATTGCTGCGCTATCCATCACCGCCGGCGACATTGCCGCCAACGCCATCACCACGGCAAAGCTGGCCGCTGGCGCAGTGACCGCAACAGAGATTGCAGCCCTCGCCATTACCGCCTCGAAATTGGCCATTGGCGACACATCCAACATTTTCGGCGATGCCGACATGGTGGAGGCCGCCAACTTTGTGGCCACCACGTTCAGCGGCTCCCTCAGCGGAACCGGCCTAACCACCATATCAAAGAACAGATGGATTTCCGGCGCTCAGAATACTGGCGGAACGCTCACCCTCGCGCCCGCAAGCGTGGAGCCATCTAAGCCATATTATTTGATGCTTGGCGTTGGTCGCGACAGCGCAACCGATAACCCAACTATCACCGTTTATGCCGACTGGTACTCAATGAGTAACGTGGGCGTTTTGACGTTCATTAGCTCATCAACTATCGGCTCTGTGGTCGCTACAAATCAGCTTCACTATCTGTCCAACACCTTCACCAGCCCAAGCAATGCCAGGCGCGTTAAGCTGAGAATGGTGGTGAATGCGACAACGGCTAACACCGTAATTACAGCGCACTCGCCCACCATTCGCCGCGCGGCCAATGGCGAGTTGATTGTGGACGGCTCGATTACGGCAATCAAAATTGCAGCGCTTACGATCACCGCAAACGAACTTGCGGCCGGCGCTGTTACGGCTGGCAAAATCGCCGCGCTCTCCATCACTGCCGCTGAAATCGCCGCCAATACGATCACCACGGCCAAGATTGCAGCCGCCGCGATCACGGCCACAGAAATCGCAGCGCTGGCCATCACCGCGTCAAAACTGGCCATCACTGACAGCACCAGCCTAGTTGCATCGCCAGACTTTTCAGATTCCGCCGTTTGGACGCGAGTTGGCGGCGCCATTTATGGAACCTATGAAACGTCTGGAGCAGACGTAACCGCCCTGAATGCGGCAAGAGTTTTTCGAGTCACTGGCGCAGCACTAGCTGACCCTGCCACCAGGTATAACTACCTGTATCAGCGCGCCTACTCGTCTCTTGTAGTTCCGGGCAAGCCCTATCACGCCAGCGCATCCTACTGCGTCACCACCGGATTCAATGGATACATATATTTGGACATTGAATGGCTGGACGCCGCCGGAAGCGTCATCAGCACCAGCGTTATAGGATTCGCGAATTATTTGACCGTCGCTGCAGCCAGCACGGTCACCGGCGTATTCAGCGGGATAGCCTCAGCGCCAGCCACGGCCGTGAAAGGCTATGTTCGCCTCATTGTTGATTGGAGCACCGATTATGCGACCCGCAACAAGGGCGGAACGGGCTCGTTTGCATTCCCTGCCATGCGCCGGGCGGCTAATGGCGAACTGATTGTTGACGGGAGTATCACCGCTGCGAAAATCGCAGCCCTCACCATCACCGCAAACGAAATTGCAGCCGGCGCAATCGTCGCGTCAAAAATCACTCTCGCTGATGTAACAAACTATGTTCGCGATGACCTCTTTGCAGAGGATTCCACGTGCTGGTCATTCGTGCATTTTGCAACGTCGACCAGTACGGAGATAACCGGACAACTTGCGGCGTCGCGTGGCATATCGGTGGCTGGCGCAGGCAAGACGGAGGGGACGAACTCAACCGCAATGTCTGCGTCGGGCTATCGCGCAAAGGTTGAGTCTGGAAAGTCATATCGGTTTGCCTTTTCGTATCGGGTAAGCACCGGGTTCACCGGAATTTTTGCAGCCTATGTGCAGTGGTACGACCAGGCCGGGTCTGCGATTGGAGGCATAACCCCTGTTGCCGCCGGTACTGATTATCGCTATGTCGCCGCCGTCGCTGCCGCAAATGGTTCTGTGACAGGCATTGCTGCCGCCCCATCAACCGCGGCCTACGCATCGATAATTATTCTGTGCGCGTGGTCTGGCGCCGCATCGGGAAGCCTTACGAACGCCGGCACGGGTTACGCGGCCCTCCCCAGACTCAACCGCGCGGCCTCTGGCGAACTGATTGTTGATGGCGCTATCACGGCCGCAAAAATCAGTGTGTCGACGCTTTCAGCCATCAGCGCTGACCTTGGCAACATCACCGCCGGCGCAATCGACCTCACATCAGGAAGCTATGTGGTTCGCCATGGCGCTGGCTTCGGCGCATCATCTGACCTTGTCCTCTGGTATGGCCTCGGATCGATTTCGCGCGCGACTGCCACCAAAACGAACGGCGTGTTTGCGCTGGCGACAGATGGAAAGGTTTACTACGGCAGCGCCGAACTGAGTTCCCCGGTTAAAGTTTCTATCGGCTCGGCAATCAACGTGGTGGGGTCCAGCGGATTCACCGGAAATATCACCGTGACCGCGACCGGCGGAAGCGGGAGCTATACCTACCTCTGGACGAAAATGCCGTATGAGGCCGGGATTGCAGCGACCCTAACAAACGCCACGACTGCAACCGTTACTGTCGCGGCCTCCCTCAGCACCGGCCAGGATTCGACCGGTCGCGTTCAGTGCGTGGTTCGCGATAGTCTCGGCAACACCGCCGTCATCAGCCAAAGCTACAACTTCAGCAAAACCAGCTAGCCAGAATTCGGGATTTTAACTTGGCATTAACGGCCGGCGGGGGTATGTGGAAGCCTTGCAGGACAGGACACCCCATGATTATCGCCGCCGCGCTCTTTCAGGTTGCCGCCGTCACGATCCCTTATAGCTGGCTGGAATACTGCGGCCGCAGCCGTGACCCTGGCTGCGTGGTGGAAACCATCACGCCGCTGGACCTCGCATATTTGAACATGCTGGTTACTGAAGTAATCCAGCCTGACCCGGCCGTCACAACGTATGCGGCGCCGGATGACCCATGGTTGGCGTTTCCCGTCGACCGTCACGGGGATTGCGATGACCGGGTGGTGACCGCGCGCGCCGCGCTGATCGCTCTTGGCCTTGATCCGAAAAAGATGACGATTGAAACCGGCGAGGTAACAGAGCCTGACGGCTCGCTGGCCGGTCACGCTGTCCTGATTGTTGAACTCGACGGCCGAAAGTGGCGGATGGACAGCAAAACCCCCGATAAGCTTTATCCGGCCGAACAGTGGCCGTATGCGTGGCGGCCGCTCGCTCGCCAACCCACCGCCGGCATTGTCTGGCCGAACGAATAGAAGGAATCATTACGATGGACGCCAAGGAAATTTCAGCAATTCAGGCCAAGGCTGCGAAACATAACGCGGAGGTTTTAGAAGACCTGCGCGGGAAGTTCGCGGCACTGGCCAAGCAGGCTGAGGAAATCGTGGGCGCAGCCACCGGAATCATCGTCATGGGCAATGACCATACGTTGCGCATTCGCGACCTTGGACTCAGCGTCGGCGCCTACGTGCGCGACTATACCGTCAACCAGATCATGCCGATTTACGGGATGATTTCGACGGAAACGATTGTGACCGAGGACGGCGGCAAATGATGAAAATCGACCTGCAGGCCAACTACTCTGGCGTTTTCGTGAGCGACCTTGTGCAGTCGCATAACGATTTGGTGGCCGCGCTCGAGGCCCAACGCAATGAAGCGCAGACCGCTGCCGCAAAAGCCGTGGCAGTGGCTACGGGCTCGGCTCGGGAAACCGGGTATATGCGAACCGCGCTCGAAAGCCTCGCCTCTCAACTGGATACCGCGCAAAAGGAACTGGCGGCCGTCAAAGAGGCGGCAGGGAGCCAGTCGAAAGACTAGCCCCCGTTTGCTGCCAGAGTGATTCTGCCCTAGACCCTCTCGCGCAGGCGGGAGGGTTTTTGCATGGGCGGAATGCTTAAGGTCGCGGCGTCTCTGGTGAACCCGGCGGCGATCGCCCGGCAGGCGGTGCGGGTCACCGTCGGCAAGTCGCTGAAGGAAAAGCAGGACCAGGCCGTCAATCTCGCAAACATTTCGTATATTCTCGAGTTGCGCCCCCGCACCATCACGCCGCTGTCTGTCTCGGATATCAAGACGGTGGCGCGCGGCCGCAGGATCCCCGGCGCGGTGCTGCACGTCATTGGCGACAAGGAGTCCGGGCCGGATGGCGGCTTTAGCGACTATGGCCGCCTGACCATCGCGAATGAGCCGCAGTGGTTCTCAAAGCTGACGTTCGGCGCCTATGACCTCAGCCACCCTCACCTTTCATATCCGAAGTGGGTGAAGGTCAGCCAGCCGCACAAGCTGCCGCCTGAGTTCCTGGCAGAGTGGGGCGCGCACCCGCTGAACATGGATCAAAAAGCACGATGGAAGCTGTGGGCGGCGCAGGCGGCTCTGAACTTTGACGCAGCCTGCCAATGCCTCAGCGTCGGCCGCTTTCAGGTCATGGTGTTCCACTGGTCGCGCATGGGCTTCACCAGCCCGGCGGCTATGATCGAATTTGCCAACGTAAGCGAGGCGAACCACCTTGAACTGTGCGTTCGGTGGTTCGAAATCGAAGACAAGGTGGACGCGCTGCAGGGCATGAATTGGCCTGTAATCGCCACCTATAACGGCCATGGCGATATCGCGGCCTATGAGGCCAGCTGCCGCAAGCTCTATGACAAACGCTGCGCCCTCTACGCATAGGAGTCGGCCCCATGTTCGGACTCAGCACCATCCAGACCGGGCTTGCGGGCCTTGCCGTCGGCGCCATCGCCGCCGGCGCGCTGCTGTGGCAACCGCGCTATGATGCGGGATACGAAAAGGCGGCGCAGAAGGCGGCCGCCGTCATCCAGACGCGAAACACCACCATTGCAACGCGGGATTCCGAACTCGCGCAATGCAGGGCCGCGAACACAAACTATCATCTGGCCGTTGGCGAACAGCTGAAAATCATTGCCGATGACCTGGCCGCCGACCGTGTCCGACAAGCCGAAGCCGCGACCAAAAACGGGCGGGCTGACGCTGTGATGCTGGACGCCGCCAAGAAAAGCGCCGAAAACAGCGCCGTGGCACGGGAGGCGATTCGCAATGCGGTGGAAGTATGCCTGCGCAGCAATTATCCTGCTGACTATGTTGGGATGCTCAACGCCATCCTTCCAGCAGCCGGAAGCGCCCCGGTGGGTGGAAACCCCTTGCCCGGCAAGTAAGCCGATCATCGATCGCGGATTCAAGGTTCAGCCGCCGGCGTGTCTGTTCGACGCCACGCCCATCAGCGTCAAATGCACGCCTGACCCGTCGCGCGCGGGCTACTGCCTCGAAAACTTCGGGGCGTTGGGCGTGTCTCTGGTCGAAACCATCGGGGCGAAAGCGCTATGCGAGCAACGCATGCGCGAGTGGGTGCAAATCGAAAAAGAGGCGAGGGCAGCGGATGGCCAATCCTAGCGTTGACGGCCGGAACGAATATCGGACATTCGGCCAGAAGTGGCGCCGGTGGTGGGGAGCGCTGCCGCGGCGCGTGCGCACCTACGGAACCGACGTCATCGGATGGGCCGCCGTGCTAGGCGTCTTCATCTGGGAAAGCCGGAACGCCACCCTTGGCTTTCAACAGCTGTGGCATCCCGGCCTTCCGCTCGCCGCGCTTGGCGGCGTGGGAACCTCTCTGGCGGCCATCTTCCTGACTCGCCTGATGATGGAGTCTTTCCGGGCGGGGCATTTTTACAAGGGATGCCTGAACGCCGCCCTGGCGCTTGGCGCCGCCTGCGTGGTGCTTTTGGGCGTCTGGTCGAACCTCGCCGCCGACAGCATCCGCCGCGGCGCGCACCAGATCGAGGCCACGGGCGACCGTGACGCCATCATCAAGCAAATTCGCAGCCTTGAGGGCGATTTGCGAGCACTCCCCGAAACCATTGATATCGGCCTCGAGGCAGACCGTGAATCGCTTCGCAAGGTGGAAAACATCGGCCGGCAATGGGATTTGCCGAAGCTGGATAACAACCCGGGCGGCGATTGTGACGCTGACCTGAAAATCTACCCGCGCAGCCTCTGCAACCAGGCGGCCGACCTGCGGTCCGATATCTCAACAGCCGAAAAGGCCATTGCCAAACGCGCGGAGATTCAGGCGCGGCTGGATGCGGAGCGTGAGAAAATCGTGGATCAAGTCGACAGCGAAGGCGTTGAGCATCTGCAGGAAATGGCCGCGCTGATGGGTGATGAAACAAAATGGAAGTTCTGGGGCTCCATCGCCACCCTGATCGCGTCTGCCATCCTCCTGTTTATTGCCGCGTTCGTGAATGATACCATGATGGAGCGGCGCCAGCGGCCTGCGGGAGCGTAACCATGGACTCGGCTTTCATTCTTTTCATCACGTGTGTGGCGCTGTTCTGCTGGCTCTATACAATTGGCGACAAGACGGCCGCGCCCATCTTCCGCGTGCTGGGAATCTTTTTTGCCCTCCCAACGCTGGTCTATTATCTGTTTTATGTGATGGGGGCGACGAAATCGCCCGTCTGGAATAACATTGGCGGCGGCTGGCCCATCATCCTGGCCATCGGGTTCGGGTTCGTCGCGATTATGAGCAAGCCCGCTGCGCCGCGCGCGCCGGGCGCGGGTACGGGGCAGGCTGTATGAAATTTGCAATCGTGGGCGGCGCCGTCGGCATGTTCGCCATAATGGGCCAGCAGGCCAGCCAGTACCTTGACGCGCAGTTCGACGGGATTGACCCGAACCTGCTGGCGGCGCTGGGCAGCGTTGAAAAGCAGATGACGCAGGGCCTCACGGCCACGCAGATCGCGCTGGCGTCCATCGCCATCCCCATCGCCTACCAACTAATCAAGGTGGGTCAGGGCTTTTCCACCAGCCGCCATGAGACTGTCGCGGCCAAGCGCGAACGCGAAACCCTCGAGCATGCCGCCAAGGTGGAGCGCGAAACCAAACGGTTTGAGGCACAAATTGAAATCGACAAGGCCGCCGCCTTGGAACGCATCAAGGGTGGGTTTGGGGAGCCGCCAGCGATGCTAGAAGTGAAGCGGCTTCCGCAGTAGGCGCATAGCGCAGGACCACCATCATTGCCTGCCTGGCGACGTCGACGTCAGCCGTTGCCTGCCTCAGCCGATCAGCGCAGCCCCGCAAAACCTCGCTCAGCGCCGCCGGCGCCAGTTCTTTCAGCGTCGTTTCAATGCGCGTGAGTTCGCGGGCGGTTGGCGGGCGATCGCCTTTAGCGCGGTTGCATCGGGCATGCGCCAGAAGCACCAGCGGCCCGCCGGCGGCGCGCGGCCAGATGTGTTCACGGCTGGCCCCTTCGGGATCGTGCGGCGACTCTGCGGGCTTCGGCCGCTGCAGCGCCCTGTCACATAGGATGCAGGCGCGGCCCTGCGCCTCCCAAATCGCCAGCCTCAACTTGTGTTTCATCAGCCCAACCGCTCCACTTCAGTTTCGCCGCCCTCGTCTTTGTACCAGCGGCGGATATTGCCATAGGCCTGGCCGTTCAGCGCGCGCCATGCGAGCCGGCAGCGGGTCAGGTCAAAATGCGAGATGTGGCATTCAGCGGCCGGGATGCCCAACCGATATTGCAGCCAGGCATAGACGCGAACGCGGGCTTTCTGGCGTATGTGATACCGCTTGCCCTGACCTCCATAGCCGTCGAAATCGGGGGCATCGCGCCAGAGTGGGTCAAGCAGGCCGTGCAGCAGGTTGCGCGCGCGCCGCGTCTCAGGGCCTGCGGGGCGGCCTAGCGCATCCTCCCCATCGCCGCCCTGATGGCATCCAACGTAACTGTTTGCGCACTGCACGCAGCGCCAGTAGCGTTTAGACGCCAAATCGGGGCGGTGGGGATAGATCGCGGATCCCCACGTGAGCATTGAACTGCCGCCGCAGTCGGCGCATTCCGGGTTACGCAGTGGCGGGTGGGCGGGTTCGGTCACTTCCAGACCCACGGGTGAACGGCGACCAGGCCGGGCTTCGGATGGCATGTGATGCCCCAGCCGTGAAGCTGGCCGCAGAGGTTCTGAAAATTGCGGTTGGCAGGCGTCACGCCCATGACTGCGGCCAGATCATCGCGGGTGACGGCTCGCCCGTCGCGCGGCATGGCGTCGACTAGGCGCGTATGCCGGGGCTGTAGCAGGCCGTTCAGGCGCTCCCGCACGCTTCCCCTGTCCTGTGGTGGCGCCGCCGCCCGCCCCGTGGCCGTCAGGCTGACGCTTCCGGGCTGCGGGAACTCGACCCATCCGCCCGCATGCAGCTGGCCCATCAGGTTCTGAAAGTTGCGGTTCCCCGGATGCGTCCCGGCGGCGGCGGCAACCTGTTGGCGCGTGGGCGCTGCCATTCCGATGCTTGCCCAAAAGGCGACGGCCTCAAGCATCCGCACGTGACGCGGCTGCAGGCCCTCTGGCGGGGGTGAAACCGTCGGATTAACCGGGGGCCGGTCTGCCGGATGGCCGTTCGATTTATGCACCATCGGGCGGGTTTCATGCGCAACCGGGGGCGGATTATGCAACAGGGCGGCCGGTTTATGCGCCGCCGGCGTCGCGTCACCGTTCAGCGAACGGGCCTCCACCTTGTCAGCCAGGCTGCGCAGCGCCTTGGCGGCGGCGGCGTAGGCCTTCGCGGTGGCCGCCTCTGAGGCCTCAGCCGCGGCGCGGGCGGTGGCCTCGACGTCGACAACCTCGCGCGTGATGACGGCGGGCGCTTCGCTCGCCTGCGCGGCCGGCGCCGGTGGTGGCTTCGGCTTCGGCAGCGCGGCCAGCGCTTTCAGGATGGCTTTTGAACCGGCCCTATTTGGGGTGGCCTGCGAACCGGGCTTAGGCGCGCGGCTGACGGACTTGTCGACGCGATGGCGCGCCGGCGGCCGCACGGCAAACGCTGGCCCGCCTATGAAGAATTCGCCAGGCATGAGGGACAGCAGCGCCTTTGCCTCTTTGCTGGCTGGCGCCACGCCGATGGCCTGCGCGCCCGCCCGAACGTCTAGGCTCTGGTTGGCCATCCCGATTGCGATATTGGGACACATGCCGCGCAGATCGGGGGACAGCATGGCGATGCGCTGAGTGGCGAACAGGCAAGACCAGCCGCGTTTGCGGCCGCGCTTTGCGAGCATCACCAGCGCGTCACTCGAGTCGACCGTGGGGCCGTTCGGACAATATTGGTCACTTTCGTCCAGCGCGAACAGGATGGGCCGCCACTTGTCGCGCGGCGTCGCCAACAGCCCCTCAACAAAAGCGCCGATGAATTCACGCTGTTTCCTAATTGACCAGTCGTTAATCTGAAATATGACGTTCGCGCCCATCTTCAGAACGATGGCGGCCAGGTCGCGCCATGGCATTTCCTCGAGGCCGGGCGCGTCTGCATTCTCACCGCCAAGAATGAGATATTCGCGGCCGGTGTCCCGCAGCGTTTCCAACTCGTCTTCAGTGTCCACGATAATCTGCAGGAACTGCGGCGGCGCGCGCTCGAGTAGCACGCGCATCAGCGTGGTTTTTCCTGCGCCCGGCCCGCCGAACGCCAGCACGTTCGGGGACTCATGCAGCGCCACCGGATGCAGATAGAGGTCAGGCCCGATGGCAATGGGGGTTTTCGCGATGCTCACGATTCACGCGCCGTCTTAAACGAGTCCTGCACACTTTCGAACGCGCGCGCTGAGTTCTTCTCCATCTGCGCCAACAGGTCCGCATAGTGCTGTTCGATCACGGCCGCCTCATTCGGCCGGGAGTCGATGACGTCGCAGAGCGCCAGCGCCGTGCGAATCCAGTTGGGTGGGTTGGCCACCTTGATTTCAGGGAATGGCTCGCGCGTGGCGGCCGGCTTCGCTGGTTCGTCAAAGTCGAACTCATTCGACTCGCCGCGATCATCTGCGGCCGGCGTCGGCGGCTCATCGCGCGCTTGCGGCTCATCCCGCTTAGGGGGTGGCGCCGACGACTCCGCACGGGCTGGCGTTCCGGTGGAGGCGTCGGCGCCTGATGCTGCCTGCGTGGCCGGGGCTGAACCCTTTTCCGCAAGCGGCTTCAACACGTCATCTTTGAATTCGGTGAGGCGGCGCTGGTTGTTTCCGCCAAGGTTCACCCACCAGTTTTTCAGCGCTGCCGGGCCTTGCGATGCAGCGGCGCGGCCCTCGTCTTTCAGCGCCTCAAAAGCGGGGTCGACAATCTTCTGACCGTCCAGCCATTGGGCGAGCGCGCGGCCGGATTGTTCGGTGATGAACTGGTCAAGCGGGAAGGCGCCGGCCAGCTGGTTGGGCAGTTTCGTGGGAATGATTTGGTGCGTATCCACCTCAATCCCCAGACTGATAACCACCTCATATTCAAAGTCGGCGGGGACGATGGGGACAAGATCGCCCTTGACCATCTTACGGCCCTCGCCCGGCTCGAGCGGGTTCTTTGCGCGTGCGCAAAAAACCAGATGTATAGGCGACTGAAGAAAGGCGTTGCGAACGCGCTTCCATTCCGCCTTTGGCTTTGCCCACTTCGCGAAGCTGTCAGACTTCATGGACTCGCCTTGCTTTTCAGCCATTTCGATCAGGCCGCCTTCACCCTCCTGAATGTGGCTGAGGCTGTCCACAATCATGCAGTCAACGCCCTGGCGTTCGAACTCGCGCAGCGCCTGCAGATAGCGCGCGGGCGAATAGGGCGCTTTCATTTCCGCATGCACATATTCGAAGTCATCGGAATAGTAGAGGCCGCGCCGGTGTTCGGTATCCAGCACGCCAATGACACCCTTGGGGCCGACTAGACCGCGCGCGATGCGCAGCGCCGAATAGGTTTTTCCGCTGCCGCTTTTGCCATAGAGCATGACGATAGCGCGAATATCTTTCTTGACCGCCTTGGCCACGCGAAACTCAAGCTTCGCGTGCGGGTCGCTGGTGTCATCGGCCATGGCCTAGCCCTCCAATTCGTTTTCGCGGGTGAGTGAGCCGGAGAAAATCCCGGGTGATGAATCGCGCAGCCCGATTGCTGGCGCTGCATCAAACCACGGCTTGCGGCCATACAGTTTCCAGAAGTAGTAAAACCGCGCCTGCATTTGCTCATGGATATTTTCCGCCGACCGCCAGAGCGATGACGGCTCAGTTGCGGGGCCGCCGACCACGGGAGTCCCATCGGGGAAATGCGCGTAATCAATCGGCACCTCTGGCCCCAGAATGCGCTGGCAGATTTCCGGCGCCGGGGATCCGACAAACAGAAACCGGAACTGCGGTTCAGGCGCTGCGCGATACTCCGCGATTTCCTCGGGCGTGAACCCATGCCAGCACTCGTCAGGCATCTGCAAGGCGGCCTCATAGGCTTCGGCCGCGATGCGCGCTTGCACGTGATAGAACTCGCTGGTGATGGTGCGCGCGACAGCAACAGGGAACGGCTGGCCCGTGCTGTTCGCCATCGTCTTAAGATCAACGATGAGGCCGGGCGCCGTCCAGTCCATCCGCATGCGCATTGGAACGCCGGCGCGCGTGATGTAACACACGCTGACCTCTGGCCGCCCGCGCTTGAACAGCGGCGAAATGTCGGGGTGCTGTTCGCAAATGCTGGCCGCGAACTCCACTTCACGCAGCAGTTCAGGTTTCAGCTTTTGCTTTTTGCCGTGTTCCTTTTCCCATTCGGCCATCACGTCGGCCATCAGCTGAACGGGCAATTTGTTTTCTTTGATGCGCGCGACAAGCTCGCCAACGCTCCCCGATTTCTTCAGGCCGTTGGCCTCGAGTTCAGCAGCAAGCGCCCGCTGGCCGTCCAGCGCGTTGGGATAGTCGGCGGCCGTCGGCGGGACAGCATAGGCGGCGGCGAACGCGGCCGACCCTTCCAGAATGCGCTTATGGTAGGCGTTGCCCTTAATCTGCGCGGCCGTGCTGTCTTCATCTAACACCTTGTTAGGGTTCCACGGGCTGGAATGCCAAAACGCCATAGGCCCGATGGCTAGTTTCCGCTCCCGCGAAAAGCTCAGCGCCTCATCTGCATGATACTCGCGCGCCGGCCAGTCGGCATATACGCCTGGCTCACGGCATTTGAGGCCCGCTAGTTCGGGCGCCGGTTTCATCGGAAACGGCTTGGGTTTCTTGGCCATGGGATTCCTTGTCCTGCAAAGGTTCTGTTAGCTATATACAGAATTCTGGCGCGCGATCAACCGCCAGCTATGCGCCTGTCACGCTCACACATGCAGAGCGTGACAGCAGCGCGCGCCTCGCGCAGTTTGTTGCGCACCAACAGCCAGCGGCCACTTTCATCGCCTCTAGCATGTCGGTCTGCATCGGCAATCATCGCCTCTAAGTCAGCGTGAATTCGGTCTGCGGCGCGTTCGCTGGCGGTGTTGCTCATCAATCAAACTCGTCTTCATCAGCTTCGGTCGCGTCGGCCTGATCGTCCGCGAATTCGTCCACCTCATCGGCGGGCGGATCGCCGGGAGTCGGCGGCTGCAGCGGTAGCTGTTTTTCGGCGGGAGGTGGTGGCGCATCTTTCTTCCCGGCCTTGGGCGGTTTCTTCGCGGCCGCCTTCGGTGCGGGATCCTCAGCGCCTTTGACGCGGCCATCCTCGATAACGATGGCATCAGCACCACCGGCGCCGACACGCTCAATCCACAGCTGAAAGTCTTCTGTGTCGGCCATGTCGCGCAGCGCCTCCATTGCCGCGTCATCCAACAGCGAGCCATCGCGGATGCGGATAACGCGCAGCTTCGGATTTGCCTTCATGGCCAGGGCGATGCCGACGCGCAGTTGCTGCGCATCGCTCGCCTGTTCAAGCGGGTGGCCGTTCAGGTCGATTCCATCGGCCTTGATTTCCAGCCCCTTGATGGGGAGGTGAATGGACTTCAGCGCCTTTTCCCGTTCCTCGCGGATGGACTCGAGTGTGTCGTCAGCTTTCTTGGCAGCGGCCTGCGCGGTGGCCAGCCGTTCGCGGTCAACCTTCGCGCGGTCCATCGCCAAGGCGGCGCCGGCGATGATTTGGTTATGCTCGCGCGCCTCGCGCATTTCCTTGAGGATTGCGGACTCATCCACCAGAGGCGGAATCTCCTGTTTGCGCGCGCTGATGACGGCCTGCAGATCGCCCATGGTGACGGTCAGTTCATTGGCCCTATCGTCATGCTCTTTGGCGGCCGCGATCAGTTCCGCAGCCTCGGCGCGCAGTTCCTCGGCGCGCTTCACATTGTTGGCGCGGCGCTCTGTCGCCTCGGCTAGTTCGCGATCCTCTGCCGCGCGTTTGGTGGTGGCGTCGCGGATTCTCTGGTTCCGCGTCTGCGTCTTTGCCAGCCGATCCTCTAGCGCCGCCATATCGATGACGTCGACGTCGGCCGCCTGTTTGGGCGCGGCATCCACGATGGCCTGCAGCGATTTCACGTCGCGGTTATGGTCGCGGCGAGCGTTGAACGCTTCCTTTTCGCGCGCGTCCATATCGTCAAAGTCGACGCCATCGGCAAAGCCGCGCAGCATTTCGAGTTGCTGGTCAACCGGCTTGCGGATGAAAAGCAGCGGGTCGAACGTGAGGTCACCCACCAGTGAATCAAGCACGTCCTGCGGCTTGGCCGCGCGCATGCCGTCAGCGTTTGCAACGCTGATGGTTGTTTTCCCGTCGCGCTGAATGCGCCGCGTGATGATGTAGTCACCCACGGTCATTTCAATGACGGCTTCCTCGGCGCCGCCGCGCACCGGCTCGCGCGGAATGTTCGCCTTGCCGCCAAGCGCATACCAGATGGCGTCAAGGATGGAGGTTTTGCCCTCGCCATTGTTGCCCGCAATCTCCACCAGATTGCTGCGCGGGACGATATCCACCGCATGGATGCGCTTAAGGTCGGTGACCTTCAGTTCGATAATTTTCATTGTCCTGCTGCCTCTTTACGTGATGAACCAAACGGAGCTATTCGCCGCCGCACTTTTCGAAAATGTCGGCGGCTAACTGAAAATCCCTATCGTGAAGCTGCGCCTTGCCCTCACCTAGAATGCGCCAGATTACGTGCGGGTTTTCGCGCTTGAAAAGAGCGAACGGCCGCAACGCCGAAAGCATGGAGCTATAACGCTCCTGCATCGTGGCGAGCGCTGGCCAGCGGCCGTCAATCGTCCCGCCAGCATCCGGCACCTCTAGGATAGCCAACGCATCGGCAAGCGCCGCCAAGGCGGAACCATAAACAGTTACATCGCGAACAACTACGCGCGGGAGTCCGTCAACTATTCGATGCGCAGCGGCGACAAGCGCCGCGACCTTTGCCGGGTCGGTGCTGTAGTGCATTGGCTTCGGCTTATCGCTCATCCTGAACCCCTCTCCCGCTTTCCTGCGGCCTTGCTCATGGTCGAACACGCTATGAGCGCGTCTTCTAGCCGAACAGGCAATTCGTTGGGCATGTAGGTGCGACAGCGCAGCATATTGGCGTCACCGCAGATGCACAGCGCTTCATCGCGGCTGTATATCCCGGCGCCGTCAATCGACGTGGTGTAGCCGCTGCTGCGCGGCTTCCAATAAGCGCGATGCTCATTCGACCAGATCAGATAGGAGTCGGAGTCGTTGGCCATCACGCGCGCTCAATCAGTTTTGTGGCTTCCTGTTTTCCCTTGGCAGTCAGGACAAATTGAGCGGATGCCGCCCAAGCGCGTTCGATCATCCCGGCGTCAACAAGTTCAATGAATGTCCCCGCCGCAAAGCCGGAAATGCGCGTTCCGTTTTTCGCTTTCAGGCGAGGCGGCGCCAGTGTTTTCAATGCAATCACCTTCTCATTGACGCGGCGCAGACGCGGAAGCCAATCGATAATTGACCCGCCTCTCGCCAAGGTTCGGATTGCCATACGGGCGCGGGAGGAAAGGCTTTTCATCACGCGCGCTCATACCTGACTTCATCCAGCAGTTCCTCAACCCACGCCTTTTTCACCATCAGCGCGGCGTGGGCTTTCTCGGCCTCGGCAATCCGCGCCATGACATTGCGCAGGTACTTGGCGCGAACGGCCGTGCTGGCCGTCGTAATGTTGAGCGTATCCTCAGCCGCGGCGTTGGCGTTGACGGCCACGCGCTTGAACAGCGGGCGCATGGTGCGAGCGATGAAATCGACGTTCATTTGGGCAATCCTTCTGGTTGGGCCTGCATCCAACCTAGACCGCGAAGCTTAACCGAGTGTTGCCGCCTCGCCAGAATTCTGTATATTGGTTTTCGCGCTGGCGTGCAACCGGAGAAAACGAACTTGACGAACAACGCCCCCGAAAAACCGAAAGCCAATTGCTACTCGCCCCTTGCCGCTGCCAGGCGGATGGTGAAGGCCAAAGCCATCACCGGCCAGGCTCTGGCCGACGCGATCGGCCTCCCGCTCTCCACAGTCAATTCAATGATTCAGCCCGGATATTCTAACAAAACTCTCGACGCTGTTGACGCCATCCGCGACGCAGTCAGAGAGTTCAGGGCGAACCTGCCTAAAAAGGCCTAACCACACACGCGATGCAGGCGCGGCAAGCGGACCACCACGTCACCACACAAACAGGAGCGACCCGACTATGGCGAGAAAACCAGAGGCCCCGCCGCGTGAAGCGGTTCCGGGGGACAATATCGACGGCCTGCCAGACGATATCATGGAGGCCACCTTTCATGCCGCAAATCGCCGCATGGATAAATTCGAGGCGCAGCGTGAGGCGCTGAACAGGGCAATCGGCCGTTTCCGCAAAGACCTGAAAACCCGGGGCGTGAAGCTGAAAACTTTCGACGCCGTGCGCACGCTGCGCGACATGGAACCCAAAGACGTCACCGCCGACCTGGCCGAACGCCTGCGTTATATGCGCTGGCTGAAAATCCCCGTCGGAAAGCAGGCCGACCTGTTCCCGAAAGACGTGGAGCGCGACGCCGACGCCGCCACCGCTGCAGGCTTCCGCGCCGGCATAGCCGGTGATGATCCGAAGCCGCCGCCGGAATGGAACGGCCGTCATCAGGATTGGATGGCCGGCTGGCATGAGGGCCAGAAAAAGCTGGGCATGGATATGTTCGCGAATAAGGACTATTTCGCGGACGATGCCGACGATGACGGCGAGGTGGAGTCGCAGGATCCCACCGCCGGCGAGGATGGCGAGGAACGCGACGCGCTGGCCGACCCTTCCAAGCCAGAGGGCAACGTCACCAGCTTGGCCGATGCCGTAGCCGCCAAGGCTGCAGCGTCCAAGCCTCCCGGCCCGCCGGCGATGAAGCCCGAAAAAGAGGACCCGGCCGCCACCATCAAGCGCATCGCACAGAAGGGCAAAAAGGGCGACAAGACCCCGGAAACAAAGGCGCCGGTGGTCGATCCTGATTTTGCCGATGACAAAACGGGCGACAAAGGAACCCCCGGCGTTGGCCTCGAGTCAAAGCCGGTGGCCGACGCTGACGACGAATTCGACACCGACGAGGAAGACGAATTCGCGTGATAGTTGCGTTTGATACCAGCACGCGGCGCACCGGTTGGGTTCGTGGCGAACCCGGCGGCGCCGTGCGCATCGGTTCATTCGGCGTGCGCGAGGCGGCCAGGGATAACCTTGGCCGCCTTGTCGCTGAATGGGCTGAGGTGGCGTGGCCTCTGATTGAAGGCTGCAGCCACGTCTATTTCGAAGCCCCGATTCAGCCGCACGGCCACACCAATTTCAGCGCGCAGCGCAAGCTATACGCGCTCACCGCTCACGTTGAATTCCTCGCCTATCACGCGCAGGCCGATTGCGTGGAGGTCGACCAGTCCACCCACAAAAAGCTCATCTATGACCACGGCGGCGGCAAGCCGATCAACGCGGTTGAATATGCCAACGCATGGGGCATGCCCGCGCGCAATGAGGATGAGGCCGACGCATGCGGCGTCTATCTCCACGCCCTCAAAACAGAATTTCCCGCCGCCTTTAGCAAATGGCTAACCATTCGGCGCCAATCTCCCATCGTGGTCAGGATCGCAAAGCCGATTAAGCGGCAGCGCGCAGCCCCTGGCAAAACACGGCAGCGCAAGTCTGCTCGAATTGAGCCGACGCTGTTCTAGTGGAGATTGGAAAAATGCTGCTCGGCTATCTCACCGTTTTGGTTCCCGTCATCGCCGCCGGCGTGTTCTGCGCGCTCTGCCTCTGGCCCGCGATCGTGGACGGCTTCACGCTGCTGTCATTCGAATTCTACAAACGGCGCATCGGCCATATCTGGCGCACCGAAGTGGCTGACGATGACATTGTGACCAGCGCCGGGGATGACTGCTGGTGGAAGTATTTTAAGGCTGGCTACAGCCCCAGAGAGGCCCTGTTTGACGACGGACTCGCATTCGCCTGAGACGCCTATGCGGCTATCGCGGCTGCAGCGCATCGGCCTGACGCAAGCCGCCACCGGCTCGCGCGTTGACGGCCGCGTGCGTGAAAGCCTCGAGCAGCTAGGCCTCATCCAAACAGACCTATTCGACGGGACCGCAACCCTTACGGTTGACGGTAAGAGGCAGCGTGAATGCATCAGATAACCATGGGGACGCTATGCAGTGGCATTGGCGCGCCAGAGGTCGCGGCCGAACGGCTGGGGTGGCAAACCCTGTTCTGTTCGGAAATCGCGCCCTATGCGCGCAAGATATTGGCGGCCCGCTTCGGCGCCGGTGTTGGCAATGGCCCGCGCCTGTTCGATGACTTCACGGCAACGCCCGTGGACGATTACCCATCCGTTGACGTGCTTGTCGCGGGGACGCCATGTCAGGCGTTTTCCGTCGCAGGCAATCGCAAATCGCTGGACGATGCGCGCGGCAACCTCACCCTGCAGCTGATAGAGTACGCCCATGGCCTCGCAGCCCGACCTGTTCGCCCTCTCCGCAATCTCATCTGGGAAAACGTCCCCGGCTGTCTCAACACCTTTGACAACGCATTCGGCTGTTTCTTGGCCGGCCTTGTTGGCGCAGACGCTCCCATATGTCCGCCCGGCGCCGTCTGGGGCAAAGTCGATCCCGACACCGGAACCACCGGCTGGGAATCGTGCGGGTTCCCAAGTTCAGGCATGGTTCAAGGGCCACGGGGGCGGGCGGCTTGGCGGGTTCTCAATTCTCAATACTTCGGCTTGGCCCAACGACGGAACCGAGTGTTCGTTATCGCAGATTTTGGAAACGGAGCGGATCCCGCCTCAGTGCTATTTGAGCGCCGCGGCCGCGACGGGGATTTTACGCCGGGCGCAGACCCGGGGGAAGACTTTGCCGACGATGTTGAGGCTGGCGCTGGAGTCGACGGCTTCCCAACAGCGGCCGGAACCCTCAGAGCGGGACGCGGAGGCGCTGACGCCCACATCAGCGCGCTGATTCCTGACGTGGCGTGGGCGCTGCAAGAGCGTGACGCCAAGGGCGCTGACAGCAATACGAAAGTTGGCCACCTCATCCCCGTAGCATTCAGCATGCGCGGCCGCGACGGCGGCAACATGCCAGAGCCAGAGCCGGGCGACGTTGCGCCGGCGCTGCGCACCGATGGCGGCGGCTCATCGCTGCCGTTCGTCGCATATGGCCAGCCCATAGCGTTCAGTTCGAAAGACTTCGGGCAGGACGCCACCGCCGACCTGTCGCCCACACTGCGCGCCGGAAACTTCACGGAATCGCATGCTAACGGAGGCGTCCCGCCGGCGGTGGCGCTTTCCAGCGCCGTTGGCTATGCGGTGCGCCGCCTCACGCCAACCGAATGCGAGCGCCTGCAAGGCTTTCCAGACGGCTTCACGCAGCTGGCGCCGGATAGCCCGTTCACCGGCAGATATTCGACGCTGGGCAACGCCATGAGCGTGGACGTGATTCATTGGATTATGCGCCGCACCGGCGAGCAGCTGGCGGCGATCGATGCGAAATGATCGGGAGGGGTTGGCGCGCTGGGGGGCAGTTGGGGGGCAGGTTAGCCAGCGCGCCAGGGTCCATCAGCCGGCCGCGTGGCCAGTCGATTGGCCAGAACATAGACCCAACGCAGCGGCAGGCAACGGCTTTCAACACCCGTTCCGCACCCGTTCGCGTTGACCACCACTAACCGCCGGGCGTACCCGTCAGGCGGCAGGATTTCGGGCAGAGGCAGAAACACATCATGGCAGTTCAGATTTTAGTGGGCGACGTGCGCGACATGCTGCGCGGCATCCCTGACGATTCAATGGACTGCGTCGTGACCAGCCCGCCATATTGGGGCCTGCGTGACTATGGAGTGGCCGGGCAGCTGGGGCTTGAACCCACCTTGGGCGAACACATCGCCACAATGGTGGACGTGTTCCGCGAAATCCGCCGCGTGATGACACCCACCGCCACGCTCTGGCTCAATTATGGGGATTGCTACGCCACCACCCCGAACGGCCGCAGCGCCGCCGATACGAAAGCGGCCGGCACCGATGACCGCACGTTCCGCGACAAGCCATTCAGCACCATCGGCCCGATCAATCCGCCCCAGCCTGGCCAGCCGTTTCCCGAAGGTGTCAGCCGGCGCGGCGGCGGAAACGCCAGCGACTCCACGCTTAAGCCGAAAGACCTTTGCATGATCCCCAACCGCCTGGCCATTGCGCTGCAGGAAGATGGGTGGTGGGTCAGGTCGGAAATAATCTGGGCCAAGCCCAACCCGATGCCCGAAAGCACGCAGGACCGGCCCGGGACCGCCCATGAGAAAGTCTTCATGCTGACGAAGTCAGCCCGATATTTTTACGATATCGACGCCGTGCGCGTCCCCTTCAAACAGGTGAGCATCAATCGCCTGATGCAGCCGACATTTGACAGCCAACAGGGCGGCCCGAAAGACCCCGGCACCGGCAACCGCTCGCAGCGCAAGGCCCTGCGCAACCAGCGGGAAAAGCTCATCCGCGGCGAAAAGTGGAAGGATCGGCACGACGGCTGGAAAGAGGCGCAGGCCGCAGGCCTTGGCCGGAATATCCGCAACTATGAGCCAGCGCCTATGCAGGTTTGGGAAATCGGCATCCTCGGCTTTCGTGACGCCCATTTCGCAACCTTCCCGCCCGAACTGGTGGAGCGCTGCCTACTCGCCGGATGCCCGGAGGGCGGAACAGTTCTCGACCCATTTGGGGGCGCCGGAACAACTGGTCTGGTGGCCGACAGGATGCGCCGCAACGCGGTGCTGATCGAACTTAACCCGGAATATGCGGAAATGGCCCGCGCCCGAATAGATGGCGACGGCGGCCGCCTGTTCGAAGCGGTTGACGTTCAGCGGCCTGGCCCGTCGCCAGCATCATTTCAGCCAGACCTTTTGACCGGGGAAACAGCATGAGTGACCTTCCATTCCTCCCCCTATGGATATCGAAATACAATAACGGGACAAAGCACCTCAACCTCGAGGAAGACGGCGCATACATGCGCTTGCTGCGCCTCTGTTGGGAGACTCCGGGCGGCACAATGCCGGCGGATGACACGTGGGTCAGGCGCCACATGAGGGTCAGCCAGGACGATTTTGACCGGGTGGTTAAACCCATCCTGCAGGAGTTCTTTAAGGTGCTGCGCGGCCGGTACGAAAACGAGAAACTTTCGGAGGTTTACGGAGAGGTTTTCGCCAAAACCAAGCGCAGAAAAACGGCCGCAAAAACGGGTGCCTCCGCTAGATGGCAGAAAGATAAGGAAAACCCGTCTAGCAATCGCATGCCTGACGCATCCCAAAAAGAGCCAAACCGCAATAGCAAGCCAGAGCCAAAGCCAGAACCAGAGCCAGAGGCTAGCAAGCTAGCCGCGCGCAGTGCTGCCAGGGCGTCAATTCGGAAGGCAGTTGGCCCGGGCGTTGTCGACGGGTTCGTGGACGGCATCACCGACCGAACGCTAGACAGCCTCATGGATAAATTCGACCTCGAAACGGTTGTGCTGCCAGTGCTTCGCGAACGCACCGCAGGCGAGCGGGTCGAACCCCTGCGCCTCATCGGCGCCCTGCGGGCCGAATTCGAGGCCAGACGCGATGCACCACCACCGCCGCCAACGGCCAAGCCCAAGCCGCTGGAAATTCCCGAAGGCCAGGCCGGCGACGTGGTCCGCGCGATCATCGCCGCGAAGGGCGAGGCCTCGGCAGCGAACTGGCTTGGCGGGGCGGTTTGGAACGGGTCGGAAGTCTACGCGGAAACAGAATTCCAGCGCGACCAGATCGCGCAGCGGTTCGGCGGGATTTTGAAACAGCACGGCTACGCGGTGGCGCTCGCCCAATGATCGCTCGCGCCAGAATTCTGGAATGGTTGAACCGGCTTGCGCTGCGTGTCGGCCTATGCCAAATCGGCGGCGTCGTGGTTGGTCTGCCCAAGCGCGCAACGGTTCGGGAGTCCTGCAAAGCCGCCCGAACCGAACGGCCCTCGAGCGCAAGCCGGGGGCCGTTTTCGTTTCAGCCAGAATTCGGGAGGGTTGCAATCCGGCGCGAGTTGCGCCATGGGTGCGAACCACGGGCAGGCAACCAGGCAGGACAAATTCCCATGATTTCGAACGGCGCCGAACAACCGACAACCGCAGCCAGGGTCACCGAAACGACCCTTTCGGACCTGCAAAAAGACAAGGCCCATGCGGCTTTCAAGCGCTCGAATGCGCAAGACGCGGTCATCAAAACTCAGGCCATGCTGTTGGCGAATCAGGCCGAATTGCAGAACTGGACCGACGAATACGCCCGGCTCGAAAACTCGCTGACGGTGGCGGTTGCCCGGTTCCACGACCAGAGCCGCGAAGTGCTGGGCAAGCCCGTTGCGGCCGCTGCCGGCATCGCCACGCAGGGCGCGATTGTGACCGCTGCCAGCGGCCTGACCGAAGCCGAACGCGCGACGGTGACGCGGCAAATGGATTTGGTCGATCCGGCCGCGAAGCCTGCGCCACAACCGGCCGCCGATCAGCGCGAGGGCGAAACCGCCACGGTGGACCTCGAGGACGACGGCGCCGACAAGCCCGCGCTGGAATCGAACGTCCAGCCCGCCAACGCCGGCGGCATTTTCGCCAAACTCAAACCCGATGCGTTCGCAGATGATCGCGGCGGCCACTCCCGCGATTTCGACTAGCCTACCGACTGCGGCGGCCTCACCCGGGGCCGCCGACGCGCTATGCAGGACGCGCCACCATGACCGACGAAATCCACCCCCCGCCAATCGAGTTCACGGCCGCCGAATTAGCGGCTGACGACGTGCTGCGGTTTTTCCATTACGCGCATCTGCCTGCCGGGCTGCAGGCGATTTCCCGGCCGTTCGCAGAGCATGCGCGCCGGATGGTCGACACGCTGCCGCGCTGCCCTCAGCGCACCATCGCATTCAACAAACTGATTGAGGCAAAGGATGCGGCCGTTCGTGCTGCGGTCCCGCCCAAGACGGCCTAGCCATGCAAATCGGCGCGCTCGAGTTCACGCAGGAACAGGCCATAATTCTGGCCGGGGTGGCGCTCGCCCTCATCGGCTATGTGTTGCTGTTGCTGGTGGTGTTCGTGCTGATCGCCGCCGTTCGCCGCCTGCGCACCACGCTTAACGCGCTGGTCTGGCTGCATCAGAATCCAGAGACGCAGCACAACCCACCGCCAACGCAGTCGACTGCCAGCCCGCCGCCAGTTGGCGACACTGGCGTGATGCCTGCCAAGCGCGCGACGTTCGGCCCGACGCCGGAAAGCGAAGCGCACTTCGCGGAGTTGCGCCGGCAGCGGCGCGATGAAAAGCAGTCCGCATGCCGCCACGCCTGTATGCGAGAAATTCCGAAAGTGGATGACTTGCCGCGGCGGTTTGAATGCGTCGACTGTGGAGCGACTGTCTTATGAGCCCCGAAAGCATCAAGGCCCTGATGATCGCGCTGGCGATCGCGTTGGCGTTCGCTGCCGTGCTGCTGCTGGTCGCGCCCATCCTGAACGGTGCAGCATGAGCGATATGCTTTCCGTCACCCTCGCGGTTATTGCGGCAAGCGGAATCGTTGGCGTTCTCACCACCTTGATGCGCATTGCCGCCGCGCTCGAGCGCCTGGCGCTTCTGACAGAAAACCCGCCGGTGACGGTCGAACTGGCAGAGGCGCCGCCGCCGGAAAACATGACGCCGCCCAACGCCGATTTTACGCCCTCGCAACGGGCGACCATCAATCAGGCGATAAACAACGCGGTTGACCACATGCGGGCCGAACAGTTGCGCCGCCCGCGCCGCAGCGTGCTATGACCAGCCGCCGCACCATCGGCCTGGCGCTGGCTGCAATCGCATTCGTGGCAGTCTGCATGCTGTTCAGGATCCCCGCGCCGTGACCCCGATATGGCTCATCCGCCTGCTGACTCACGTGCTGGTCTGCGAACTGGTGATGATTACCTGACCGCGCGAATTCCTCCCGCAGTTGGCGAACCGCCAGAATTCAGGCATAGCCGACGCGAAGGAGTCGCGCAGCATGCCAAACCAGACGCCCATCAATGGCGGGAAATCCACCGGCCCGAAGGGCATCACCAAAGAGGAAATCGCGGACGCGCTGCGGAGGAACAACGGCGTTATAGCCAAGGCCGCCAAGCAGCTGCGATGCCGGCGCGACAATCTCGCAGTCCGCATCAATGCCGATGCCGAACTGATGGCCGTTATCCCGGCGTCCCGCGAACGGATGAAGGATTTGGCAGAGTCCAACGTGTTCGACAAAATCGAAAAGGGCGATGTGGAAACCTCGAAATGGTATCTGACCCTCCACGGCAAGGACCGCGGCTATGTCCGCAAGGTCGAACACGCTGGCCACGGCGCCGGCGGCGCGATCGAACACACCGTCAGGCAAACCACGACGGTAACGATCAGCGAGGAAACTCTTGAGTTTGTCAGACGCAGGTATATTGACGACAACGCCGACGAATGAACGGCTGGCGCTGCGTGCGCTACTCGAGGGCGATCACCTCAATTTCTGCAAGTTCTTTTTCAAGGCGGTATTCGGTGAGCGGTTCCGCGTTGGCCCGCACCACTACGTCATCGCGCGCGTTCTCGAGGACGTGCTATGGGGCCGCCGAAATCGCGTCATCATCAATGTTCCGCCCGGCTTCACCAAAACGATGGAGGCCGTGATTATGTTTGTGGCCAGGGCGCTGGCCATCTTCCCTGACGCGCGCTTCATCCACACGTCATTCAGCGACCCTCTGGTTAACTTCAACTCGAGCCAGACGCAGGACGTAGTCAACAGCCCGGAATATCAGGCGCTATGGCCGCGCGTGATCCGGCCAGACGTGTCAGGGAAAGGGCTGTGGCGCACGGCAGAAGATGGCGGCATGTTGGCTAAGTCTGCGCGCGGAACCATCACCGGATTTCGCGCCGGCCGCATGAACGCCGCCGACGTGTTCACCGGCGCCATTCTGATCGATGACCCGCTAAAGCCTGACGATCAGTTCAGCGCGCCAGAGCGGAACAAGGTGAACACCCGGTTCAACACCACGATGCGCAGCCGGATCATGGTGGAAGACGTCCCCATCATCGTCATCATGCAGAGGCTGCATCAGGATGACTATTGCGGGTTCCTGCTGAAAGGCGGCGGCGGCTACTATTGGGACCACCTCAACCTGCCGGTGACCATCGATAACAGCGCGGAATATCCGGCGGAATACACCCACGGAATCCCGATTGAGCACGGCCTGCCGGATGGCCCGCTGTGGCCGGAAAAGTTCAATGAGGATCAAATCAAGCTGCTGATGGCGGATGAATACGTCTTTGCCAGCCAATACATGCAGAACCCGATGGCCGCCGGCGGCCAGGTGTTCAAGCGGCCGCTGAACTACTGGTCAGAGCTCCCGAACCTGCAATATCGCATCATCTATGGCGACACCGCGCAGAAAGACAAAGAGCAGAACGATTTCAGCGTGTTCCAATGCTGGGGGAAAGGCGTCGACGGCAAAGCCTACCTGCTGGATCAGGTCCGGGGGAAGTGGAAGGCCCCAGACCTGCAGCGCAATGCGGAAACATTCTGGGCAAAGCACAAGGCCATCAAAGGCGTGGGAACTGGCGCGCTGCGCTGCATGAAAATTGAAGACAAGGTCAGCGGAACCGGCCTCATCCAATCGCTGAAAGGCGTTCCCGTGGAGGCCATCCAGCGGGAAAAGGACAAATACACCCGCGCGCTGGACGTCGCCCCGGCCTTCAATAGCGGCCTTGTCCTGCTGCCGAAGGGGGCGTCATGGTTGCCGGAATACGAATCAGAACTACTCGGCTTTCCGTCAGCATCGTTTGACGATCAGGTCGACCCGACTATGGACGCTGTTTCCGACATGATCGGAATCGGCCTTGGAATTCTAGGGGTGCTGTGATGGCGGGCAAGAAACCAGCGGCCGCAAAGGGCGCTAATCTTAAGGTGGTCGACAGCGGCAAGGCGCAGCCGGTCAATGACCGCGGCCTCTCCAATCTGGTCACCGGCATGAACCTGATGACCGGCCGGCGCGGATATGACGTCTACAGCCACACGGCGATCGATGAAGAAACGCTGCAGGCGATGTACCGCAGCGACTGGATGAGCCGGAAGATTATCGACATTCCGTCCGATGACATGACGCAGGAGTGGCGCGCCTGGCAGGCGAACCCCAAGCAGATTGAAGCGCTCGAGAATGCCGAAAAAAAGCTGCGCTACGTCTACCATGTCAACCGCGCCCTCAAATACTCGCGCCTCTTTGGCGGCGGCGCCATCATCAGCGGCGATGGCGGCCGCGACCTGAAAGCGCCCATGACTGTTGAGGGCGTGCAGAAAGACGGGCTGAAATATCTGGTCAGCGTTCCGCGCCAGCGCCTGCAGGCGAACGGCCATCAACTGAATTGGGATCCTGCTGCGGAGAATTTCGGGCAGCCTGAATTCTACCAGCTGCAATCCACCGGCAACACGCCCGCGATTGAAATTCACTGGTCGCGCGTGCATCGCTTCATCGGCGCCGAATATCCTGACCCCATGATGGAACAAGACCCGTGGGGCGATAGCGTTTTGGATGCGGTCTATAATGCCGTGCGAGACGCCGGCCTCAGTTCCTCATCTGCGGCAACGCTGATGGAGGAAGCAAAAATTGACGTGGTCACGATGGAGGGACTCGAGGGCGCGCTTTCCGATGACGCGGGTTCAGCCAGGGTGATGGAACGGCTGCGGCTCATGCGGCTTGGCAAGACTCTGCATAAAGTTGTTCTGATGGGCGGGCGCGAGACATACGAGTCCAAGCAGCTGGCGCTGAACAACGTGGATAAGGTGCTATACACCTTCCTTCAAATCGTATCTGGCGCGTGCGATATCCCGGCAACCCGCTTCCTCAGCCAGTCGCCTGCGGGCCTGAACTCCACCGGCGATTCCGATATGCGCAATTATGCCGGCACCATTCAGGCGATGCAGAACCGCGTCGTGCGCCCATCGCTGTCACGCCTTGATGACATGCTGTTGCGCCACACGTTCGGCAGCATCCCGAAAAAGATTTGGTATGAGTGGGCGAGCATCTGGACCATGAGCCCGAAAGAGGCGGCAGAGGTCAACAAGCTGCACGCTGAGGCCGACACGGCCTATGCGAACTCTGGCATGATCCCCACCGCGGCGCTGGAAAAGACAATACAAAATCGGATGGTGGAAAGCGGCCAATATCCCGGCCTCGAGGATGCGTTGGCCGAACTCACGCCCGACGAACTCGACATGAAGCGGCCAGAGCCTGCGCCCATCCCCGTCGACCCCAACAAGCTTCCGCCTGATGAGCCGCCGGCGGCCGCAAAGAAACCCGCCACGAAAGCCAAGTAGGTGGCTGATTTCGACCTGACAAAGATGGCGCATGAGGCCGGCGTAAAGGTCACCAAAGTGCTGGCCATGATCGAGGCCACGAAAGCGCTCGAGGATGATCTATATTCGATAATCCGCCCGATGGTGGCCGCATACATGCAGCGTATCGGCTACATTGAAGACGTGTGGGCAAGCGGCCAGGTCACGCAGCAGATTGTCACCGGCATGATGACCACGCTAGGCGAGGCAGGCGCGGTCACGCTCGCGACCATCGGGCCGAAACTCGAGGATTGGGCAACCGACGTGGAGCGTTGGCACCGGCGCCGCTGGGCCGGCGTCGTGAAGGGTGCGACCCGGTTGGATATCGAGCCCATCATGGCCATGGGCGACGTGCGAAAGCAGGTGGAGGCGGCCACCATGCGGAATGTCGCCTACATCACCAAATTGGATGACGATATCAGGACGGCCATAGAGGCCCGCGTTGCCCAAGCATATCAGGACGGGACGAACGCCAGGCAGTTGGCCAAATCACTGCGCGAGGATTTGGATTTTGCACCGAAGCGCGCGCGCCTCATCGCATCCGATCAGATGGGGAAATATTCCGGCTCGCTGGACAAGGCCCGCCACACGCAGGCCGGGCTTGATCGATACAAGTGGCGCACCGTGGGCGATGACCGCGTCAGGCCTAAGCATGTCGCGAACAACAACAAGGTTTTTACGTGGGGAAAGCCGCCGCCGTCGACCGGTGAACCCGGCCAAGATATCCGCTGCCGCTGCAAGGCTCAGGCGATAATCTATAGCGAGGCAGAGGAAGCCGAATTCGCGGCCGAAGGCCTGACGCTGTGACTCCGTGGTTCCTCGCCGGCGCCGTCATCTGCGTGTTCGCTGCGTGGGTGCTGGGCTTCATCGGCGGGCCGTTCCGCCCGATCGCCAATGAGGTGGAACAGATCGGCCAGCGGGCGCTGTGTTCGCTCGCCGGCCTGTTGCTGATGCTGGCGCTGGTGGTTCCCTAGAAGGGGGCTAACCCTTCAACTTGGCGACGCACTTTTTGCACGTTACCTGACTGCGATATGGCGTGAGGCCGCGATGTGGTTGGCCGTGCAGTGAAATGGCGCTAGCGCGAATGGCGTTTGTGGTCGACAGCCAGCGGCCGCAAATCGTTTCCCACTTATCGTCACGCACGACGATCATATGCACCTTCGGCATGTCAGGCCTTCACGTCGACAAGCCGCAGCGCCGGCCGCGGCCTTGGATCTTGTGGCGCGTGGTCAATTAGTATTTCGGTAACCCTGGCCGGGATGCTGACCACGCTTCCATCGCTCAGGGTGATGCGCACGGCCGTGAAGCGGCGGCGCTTTTCGTCATAGGCCATCGTGCTGGCCACGGGCGTAATCGGGGTGACGGTCATTCCACCAGTTCCTTTGCGTGCTGAATGATTGAGGCGTTATCCCACGGCATGCTGATGCGCTTGCTGTGCTTGTCCAGCAGCTGCCGGCGGGGCGGAAAACCGGCGTCAATGTGCGCGCGGAAAGCCTCTGCGCTCATCACCTCATAGCCGGTATGATCGATGACGCGCGAATGGCCCTCAGCATGCCACGCCGAATAGAGCAGGCGGCGCACGCTCTTGGCGTCGGGGTCATCGTCCTGACGATACGTCCAGCCAAGGTGCATCATGCTGCGACGTCCTGCAGTGCATCGGCCGCAGCCTCATACAGCGCACCGGCGGCGCCATAGATGAAGGTGGCGGCCATCGCCTCAGTGAAGAACGGGACAACCCACGCGCGGTCACCGTCGACCACCGCGCCAAAGTGGCGGCTATCCTCTGGCGCCGACGGGACTCGCAGCTGGTGCATCACCACGCCATCGCACGGGGCAGTCAGGCTGCGCTGCGCGACAGAATAGCGGGCGATAAATTCGTGGATGGTCATAGGTTCCCCCTAGCATTCTTCAATGATGTAGGACTCGGCGTTATCGTTGCGCGCGGCTTTCCGGGCGCGGTCTATCATCCACGTTTTCGCCATTTCCCGGTTTTCGAATTCCTCAGAAAATGACGTGCGGCTGCGGTTCTGTTTGGTGATGTAGGCGCGGGTGACGCGAACGCGGAATTTGACCGTCATGGCGTCCCCCTAGTTATCGATGCGCGCGAGTTCGGCGCGGATGGCGTCGACGCGGGCGCCGGTGATGCCGCGCGATTCAGCCGTGCGCAGCGTGTCTTTGAGGTCGCGGCAAGCTTCCTCCATTTCTTCCCACTCGCGCGAAAACTTGGCGAGCGCATCGGCAGCGGCTTGGATTTGCTCGCGGGTTCTGGCGGGCGCCCATGCGTCGCCAAGCCATTCGCTTTTTTCGCCATCGCGAACCGCAATCACTTCATGCCAGAGTTCGTCAGCGCTGCCGCCCGGGAGGCCATGCGGCGCCAGAACGTCGGTTCCGTAGTCTTCAACCATCTTGGCGCGGCTGCGAATGTTTGCGGTTGCCGATGCCGCTTCCTTCGCGCGCTCAGCGTCGGCGGCGGCGTGCATCCGCTCATAGGCCGAATTCCAAGCCGTGATAAAGGCTTGCTCATCGCTGGGGAGGTGGTTGATGCGCTCCCAATCGCTGATTGAGTCGACGTCACGCCCGGCCACCTCAAGGGCGACGCAATATGAAACCTCAAGGGTGGCGTCAGTCAGTTCAGCGCCTGTCAGGCCGTTCAGTTCGGCAGTCAGCGCTTGAAGCTTTTCGGTGCTGTTCATGGTGTTTGTCTCTCCTGCAATGAGACTGTCTTAGCGGGTGGAGGTTAACGGAGGCCTAAGCCGCCGTTTTTTCGTCAAGCGAAAGCGCGACCGAACAAGGGCAGTGCTCTTTCGTCCAGCAATCCAGCGCATAGATGGAGGCGACGATATCGTTAATCGCCACGCGGTCAGCATCCGTCAGCCAATCGATACCAGCGAGGCATTCGGTGGCGTCGTCTTCAAAGTGATAGCTGCAGCCGGTGACGTGCAGGGCCGTGATGAATTCAACGGCCTGCGCCTCATCATCAATCTGCCCCTGCAGCAGCGAAATCAGCACCCAACGGTGCGCGAACAGTTCGGCCTGCGCCAACAGTTCGGCCCAATCGTCGGTAGAAAAGTCGGCAATCTGGTTGCCCTCAGCGTCGGTCATGTAGACCGTGAAGCGCGGGGACTCGGGGACTTCGCGGCGCGAGGCGTCGGCGTAGTCAACCCATATGCTGACGCCGGTTCCGGCCAGCGCTTGCGGCGTGGCCGAAAAGCCGGGGCATGAGTCGTTGTGCCAGCTGATATCCTGCCAGCCAGCCGGAATCTGCGGCATGTCGGCGGCGGCGAAATCGGGGAATTCTGTTTGGTAGGTCATGGCGTTTGCTCCCTGCAATGAGCCGACTATGCCTGGCAATCATTACCGACAGGTTGACATATCCAGAATTCTGGATAGTTAGTCAAGCGGCTTGCAGGACATGATTTTGATGCACCAATCACTACGCCACGGGGAATTCGAGACGTGGGCTGGCCAGGCCATCAAGGCCATTCGCCAGCTTCGCGACCTCGAGGCGTGGGGGCAGTGGATTGTGGATAATCGCGAACTGCTAGGCCGCTGTGAGCAGCACAACCCGGAAGCGTGGGCAGATATCCGCACCGCGCTGGACGTCCAATCAGAAAGGTTCCCCAAATGAAGCGCGTTTATGTGTCAGTCGCGTTCTCGCCAGACCCCGGCGATATTCGCACATACACCTACCATCAGGACATTGAAGACGGGGTCACCCCGCTGAAACCCGATGACGTGGGCGAGGTGACGGACCACAAGTCACTGCGGAAAAAGCGGGTCTATGTGCGCGGCGTCACCGACCAGGCCCCGAAGTTCGCAACCAAACCGGTGGCGCTGTATGTCCCGCCGCCGACGGATGACGATAAGGTGGAGTTCTAGCCATGCAGATTGCAGCAACATGGCGCGCCACCCACCTTCACGTCAAATCTGGCCGCCTCTATCGCGTCATCACGCGCGGGGAGATTGAAGCCGACCTCACCGCCTGCGTTGTCTATGACGATGCGGCCGGGCGCGTGTGGGTTCGGCCGGCGGCTGAATTCGATGACGGGCGGTTTACGGTGGTGACGCCATGAGCCAGCCCCCAGCAAATCAGGCCATCTGCGATGACCTCGGCCGCAAGGCTGCGATGGATGCCAACTTGGCCGTGTCTCGAGTCGTGGCGCTGGCTGAACCGGGCATGGCGCCGGCGATCATTCAGGCCGCTGCATTCTCGCTCATGTATTCGGCGGTGCATCAGGCGCTGGAATATTACGCGCCCGGCGAGGATCCCGCGCCCGGCAACATTCCAAGCGCCCGCTTCATCGGCCTGATGCGCGCATGGGCTGGCGCATATGCGCTGTTCCCCGATGGCAAGGCCATGGGCGCGGCGATGGACAAGGCGTGGGATGACGCCTTTGCGGATTTGGGAGGGGATGCAGATGCTGGTTAGTGAGTCTGACGCGCAGAGCATGATTTGCTGCGGCCCGGCCTCAGCTGGACGGGTGCTAATTCCGGCTGATGAGGACAGGCGCCACAGCGTTCAGCGCATGTGCGTGGCGTCAGCGTGCATGGCTTGGCGGTGGACGCTGAAGACGAATGACAACATCGGTTATTGCGGCCTTGCGGGGGAGCCTGAAGACGATGGCGCCTGATTGTATGAACTGGCCGGGCTGGCATTGGGTGGCGATCATCTTGGCCGCGGTGCAAGGCGTGTGGATGGGATGGACCGCGCGCAGCATCCACCAGCGCACGATAGACTTACGCGCGTGGGTGGCCGAACGCGAGGCCGAACGCCAAAAGCAAACCGTCGAAAACGTCAGGGGGAACCTAGATGGCAACTGAACCCACGCCCGCGCGCCCGGCCAAGCCGCCGATGCGCCACCCGAACGGCGGCCAGCTGGTCGACGTGTTTCTGTTCGACAATCTCGACAAGCACGCGGCCAGAGACTTCCCCGCTCACCTGCGGCCGCCGTCGGCCATAGTGCTGGGGCGTGACGTGCGCGAAGTGGTGTTCGCAACGCGCGGCAGGATGGTGCGCCATGTCATCGATTTCAGCAGCGGCAGCACAGAAACCCGCCGCATTATCGATGCCTTAACCTCCCGGCAGGTATCAACCGGCCAATATTTTTTGAAGTCGCAGCCCTGGCCGGAATTGCTCGCGTGCGAGACGCCGGAACAGGTCGCGGCGCTGTTGGATGGATACGATGGCAAAGCGTGACCGGCTGAAAATCGTGACCGTGGCCGACCTCATGGCCGAACTGGCGCGACATGATCCGACCTGCGCGGTTAAAATCGCGTGGAAAGAAACAGAGGCCGACGCGGTCAACGTGACCTCTGTGGTTGGCGTCTTTCGCGACGAACACGACCGCAAGGGCTATGTGCGCGTGAATGCTTTTAACCCCGGGGCAAGATGATGGGCGCTGATACCGAAATCGAATGGTGCGACGACTCCGTCAGCTTCTGGTGGGGCTGCACGCAGATCAGCCCCGGCTGTGACAACTGCTATGCGAAGCGCATGGCCAAGCGGCTGAAGGATTGGGAATGGAATGGCGCGGTGCTTGAAATCAAGGGCGCACCGAAAACGCTGCAGGCGATCAACCGCAAGGCCGGGCGCGAGGGGCGTAATCGGTTCGTCTTCATCAACAGCATGTCTGACACGTTCGACAATCAGGCGCCGCCAGCGTTGCGCGCTGCCCTGTTCGACGCCATCGCCAATGCACCCAACATCATCGCGCTAGTTCTCACGAAGCGCGTCGGGAACGTCGACGGTATGACCTTGCGCGAGGTGTTGCGCTGGCCGCCTAACGCATGGCTCGGCGCCACCGTCGTCAATCAGGAGGAAGCGGACCGGGACATTCCGAAGCTGCTGGCCGCGAAGGCTGCGCTGCAGATCCCGCGCGTCTTCCTATCGGTTGAGCCGATGCTGGGGCCGGTGGAACTCACGCGAATGCTTTGGCCAGCGGAACACTTAACGCATATCGACTCCCTCACTGGCCGGCGCGTCCATGGCGTCGACACTCTCGGCGTCATCGCGCCGCAAATTGATTGGGTAATCTGCGGCGGCGAGTCCGGTGCGAACGCTCGCCCGATGCATCCCGATTGGGCGCGCTCTCTGCGTGACCAGTGCGCCGCGGCTGGGGTTCCGTTCCATTTCAAGCAATGGGGCGAGTGGGGGCCTAACTATTCACGCGGCATTCAAAGCCAATGCTTCCGCCCCGATGGCTCGCGCTACAATCCGAAAGAGCCAGACGGGTGGACGGAGGCGAAAATGCAATCGGTTTACCGCGTGGGCAAGCAATCCGCCGGCCGCCTGCTGGACGGCGTGGAACACAACGGGAGGCCGCAGCCGTGATGCACCTCCGCGCGATTAAGCGCTTTCCGCACCACCCATGCGCCCATCAGCCCGAACGCTTCGCGTGGTGGCAACCGATCATCATTCGCGTTGTGCGCTGGGATAATTATGGCGGCACGAAACAGCGCGTTGGCTGGAATATCTGGGTTTACAGTCGCGCCCGCACTTGGACTGGTGAGGTTGGGTTTTATCGGAGGCAGCAGCCATGACGCGCACATTTCAGCGGCCGCAGCGCGCCACGCATCACTGCCGCCATTACGGCTATGAAACCGGGCTGACAGGCCGCGGCCCGCTCTGCGCCGCTGGCGTGGACTTGTCGGCGCCGGGAGCGTCGCGGCCCTGCATGCCCGAACCCGCCGCCGCAGACTACTGCGACAAGCGCCAGGACTACACGACTGATGAGCGCGCGACGTGGAAGGCTTGGCAGGCGGAAAGCAGGGAGCGCCTCACCAAAGCCGTTCAGGCGCTGCCTGCGCCGATCCCGCTGCGGACGTCGGGCGCGGTTGACTGTCCTAACTGCGATGGCGGTTCGCTGCATTACGCGCGCTGGCATCGCGGCGCGGAAATCAAATGCACGACGGCCAATTGCTGCGGCGCGCATTTCAGCATTGAAGCCGGGAAGGACTGGCCACAAGGTGGCGGGCGATGAATTGGGGACTCGCAATTCTATTGGGCGCGCTGGCGGTGCTGGCGTTTATGTGGCTAAGCGGCTGGGGCAAAACTGAAACGCGCGCCGGCGACTGGTTCAAGGGGAAAGACGATGGCGCCGACTCTTAATTTCAAGGCTCAGTTCGTGGAGCTCATCGCCTCTGGCAAAAAGCGCCAGACGATCAGGCGGCGCCGTGTCGACGGCCGCGCGAATGCCGTGGCCGGGATGCCGGTGAAGCTTTACACCGGGATGCGGACCGCTGATTGCAAGCTGATTGGCGAGGCCATGTGTCAGGGCGTCGACGCGGTTGACATGCGGTTCGGGCCTGCGCGCGGCTATCGCATCGGCGGCGATCGATGCGCGTGGGAATCGGCGGCGTTCAAGCTGGATATGTTCGCGCACCGCGACGGGTTCGCGGATTGGGCTGAACTTGAAGCGTGGTTCATTGCGACGTATGAGGCGCAGGAATTCAGCGGCATAATCGTCCAGTGGTGGCCGACGTGGATTTATGTGAGGGCTGCGGGATGAAGTATTTTCAGCGGCTGCTGTGGATTGCCGCCGTCGTCTTTTGGGGCGGCGCTGCCATTCTGCATGCCATGAACCTGATTGGCGCATTCGCCGGCATATCGGCGCCGGTTGGCGCGCAGTTCGCCGCCTTCGCTTTCGCCACCTACGTCTGCGGCGACCTCACGCTAAAGTTCTGGCGCAAGCTGTTCGCGACGCCGCCCGCTCCCGCTGAAAAGGAAACGCCATGACTGACACCGCATCAATGCAACTGGCTGACGCCTGCATGCGCATCACCGGCGCCGACCTTCGCGCGCGGCTGGCTGCGGCCATCGCATTCCGCCAGGCGCTGGACTCGGAAAAGTTCGGCCCGGATGAATTCCGCGTGTTCATGGAAACGAACCAATACGCGGTTGGCCTCATCTTCATGCACCATCAGATTGACCGGCCACGCCTGAAAGAGTTGGGCCGCGCCGGCGAGGTGACGGCCGAATATGTGACGCAGGCGATTTTTGCTCACCGCGACCTGATCGAAGATTCGAACAAGGCGCTGCCCAAATCATTCGAAGAACAGGCGGCCGGAAAGGGCATTGGCGAAAGCGCGCCAGTGCTGCAGGAGTTGCGCGCGGTCATCGCAGGATGATGACGCCAAAGCACACCGTCGCGCAGATCATCGCGGCGATGAACCGGCATCAGCGGCGCTATATGCTGCGTTTCATCCGCACCGGGAAGATTGACGAGTCCACGCGCGGCATCTGGCATAAGCTGGGGCTGATCGGGCAAGACCTGCGCGGGAACTGGTTTGCCAATAGCGAAACGATGAAGGCGATGGGATTCACCTATACCGATACGACGCCAGCCCCTGACGCCCGGTTCACGGCTATCGATTACGCGCAGCCCGGTGGCGACCACTCTGTCAAATCCGTCGTGCGCATGGTCGACGGCCGCGCCTACGTGGAGTCGCTCGAGGTGCTGCCGTGACGGCCGACGCCTACCCCGCGCCGCGCCTGCTCGCCATGGCCATCGCCTGGCTGCGTGAAAAGCACCCTGACGCGCTCATCATCCCCGAATTTTCGGCCGCGAACTTCGGCGGTGCAAAAATTGACGTGGTGGCCGTCACGGCAACGCAGCTGGTGGGCGTGGAAATCAAGGGCGATGGCGACAGCCCCACGCGGCTTGCCATTCAGGGGCCTGCCTATTCGGCCGTCTGCACGTCAATGTTCCTGCTGCCTGCGCCAAGCCTGTTCCTGCGCTGCGCGAACAAGCGGCCGCCTGGCTGGTCAATGCTGATCGCGGAGGGTGACAGCATCCGCATGGGTGACCGCAGCGGCCAATATCTGCCAACCTCGCCTTATCGCCTGATGGAAATGATGTGGGCGGCAGAGGTTCGCGAACTCGCGCGCTTGCTGCAGGCCGACGTGATGGGATGCCGCGGCTGTGACGCCATCGGGCGCCGGATCGCTGAAACCGTCCCGCTGGAAAGCATCCGCAAGCGCGTTCTGGAAACGCTGCTGCTGCGCAACTGGCGGCAATTCAACAAGACGGTTTATCGGCCCGATGCAGCCTGACCTCAGCCAGCGCGACCTTTTCCAGCCGCACCTATTGGACCTGCCAAAGCCGGTTCCGAAGCCTGTTGGCGTGCGCGACGTTCCGACAGTCTGCGGCCGCTGCGTTCACTGGAATGGCATGAGCGAGGATCCCGAAGCGCCTTGCTGCATTCACGGCGCGCGCGGAAGGCTTCAACCGGTTTGCGACTCGGGGCATGCGTTCGGCATGTCGCAACTTCTCAAAGCCCCCTATGGAAAGGACCGCGTCAATGTCTAGCCTTATCCGCTCGTCCAACATGATTGCCGCTCTGCTGGCCGTCAGCAGCATGGGCGTTACGCCGCTGGACGCGGCAGCATCCGCCACGCGCGCGCCGCCGCAGACCATCCCCACGCCGCCGAAGCCGTCGGGCCTGCGCCCTATCGATGACGCGGGCCTGGCCAAGCTGAACGCCTCGCGCGCGCGCAATCGCCGGCGCAACATCAAGCGCGCCATGGATTTCCGGCGCCAGGAAGCGGGCAAGCGCGGTGACTAGCGGCGGGCGATTCTCCGAATGGTTGGACCGCTTCGGCAGTCATCTGCTGACGGCCTGGCTGGCGTTCAATGTCGGCTTGTGGGTAGCCGCTTGGACAACGCCGGGATTTGTGGAGCAAGTCGCCCGCCTGTATGGCGGCCACTAGCCCCGGGTTGCCCCCGGCCCGCCTCCCATGCACTCTCCGCGAATCAGAAACGCAATCGCTGGGGCGCGCGTGGACAGCAAGGCCGCCATTCGTCGGGACGCTATGGCAAACCTGCTGGGCAGGTTCCTGCATGATGCCAACCTGATGGGCGCCAATCCGACCGAGGCGATGGACGCCCTGATTGACTGCGCCGGCCGCGTCTATGCCGCCAAAATCGCTGACACGCCCACCACGAAAGAGCGGCGCCGCGCTCGTCGCATGTTCATGCGCAACGTGAACCGGACGGTATTCGACCTGCCGACGGCCGAACGCGACGGGGAGATTGAGGCCGAACTTATGCGGCGCGGGCTGTGGAATGGTTGACCCGGTTGACCCCGTCCACATCAAGGCCGTCGGAAAGCTGCCGAAGCCGACAAGCTTTGAACACTGGCGGGAACGGGTCATAGCGCAGCTGCGCGGCCGGGTGTCACAAGCTGATTTCGATTTCGCCTTTGACGCAGTGCTGCGCTGGATGGATGGCCGGGAAATCGAGATTGACCAGGCCCGCTGGTCAGTGACCGACATTTTCATTGCATTCTGCCATGTCGCGCCAGGCGTCATCCTGCAGCGCTGCGAGGAATCGGGCGTCACCATTCTGACGGTCACGGTACGCGGAACAGACGGCCAGCCGCTCAACCAGCGCACGCGCACCCTCAACATCACCGAACCGAACGGGGAGCCCAAGCCCGCGGCAACCCTTCAACTTCGCAAGCGGGCGTAAAAGGACGGATTGCCATGGCTGTTATCACTGAAGACCAAAAAGGATTCCTCGAGCGCGCGGCGGATATCTTCACCGCTTTCATCGTGGGATATCTCGTCTGGACGCTGCTTTTCAAAATGCCGCCGTTCGAACCCATCCACGGCTTTATCGCCATCCTCGGCACGGCCGCAATCATCTGGTGGCTCTGGAAATCGCTTGTCAAAAACCGCATTTTCGGGGACTGACGCGATGGTGGGGACTCTGTTCCTCTTGACCGGGATGGCGGCGGGCGCTGCTGCCGTCATCCTTTTCAACCGGGTGCGGCGCAAGCGGCTGTCTGGAAAATTCATCGGCAAGCTGGAAGCTGGCGAGCCAGACCCGACGCGCCCTTGACCGCTCGCCAGAATTCTGGTTGAACCGTTTTCACTGAATTCGAGTTCGCTTCTGGCTTTGCAGACACTCACCCCGGGCGTTTTCAAACAGCCAGATGCGGAACGGCGGCGCCGGGTGCAGGTTCGCCCCACCCGGCGCCGCCAAAGCATACACAGAGGGGGCTTTGCGGGTTCGCCCGTGGTGAGGTCATAGCGGGAGGCGATAAGGCCGGTGGCGGCCCGTCTCTCACCGTTTCTAGAGCGGTAACAGTTCGCGCCACCCACCGCCCCCATTCACAGCGGGGGAAGCGCCGGCAGGGGAAACCCTCGCCGGCGCTTCCTATTTATGAGGACACCGCGCCACCAGCCGAAGGCCCTGCAGGGTATCGGCATGAGTGCAACGCCCTCCACATGCGCTTACCCCTTCCGGTGCTTAACCCGGTGTCAGTTGGGGAACACGGCTGACGGCTGGCCGCGCATGAGACTCCCGCGCGATGGGTTAGATTGCGCGGGAGTCGCAAGCCACTTTTCCGACCTCAAAAATTATCGTGGCCAGGCAACACCCCGTTAACCTTCCTCCCGCATGGTTCGACCAGGCCAATCACGGCCACCTTTGCAGGACAGGAAAAACGAACATGCCCGATATCATCCAACAGCTGAACCGCGCGCGCCGCGCCGCCGCCCGCCAAGCCGATCGCGAGACGCCCGACGAACTGAAACACGATTGGGTCATGGACGTGGTGGTTCATATCCCCGTCGCGGCCGCCATCGGAATCAGCGTCTATGGCTATGCGCAATATGGCGCGTTCGTCTGGGGCCTCGCGCCCGCAGCCGTCGCCCTCTCGCTCACCCTCAGCCGCAGCGTTCACCGCGTCATCATGGCGGCGCGCACCCGCGCCGACGTCGCCAGCATGGCGGTGCTCATTGCCGCCTTTGCGTTCGTGGGCGAGGCGTTCGGCGTTCACCTTGGACTCGAGCGCTTCAACAGCGTGAACGCCGCCGCCGGTCTGCCCACCTTCGGCTTTTGGGCGCTGATGACCGCTTCCGTGGGCGTCTGCGTGATGAACCTCTTTTCACGCCGGGCATTCGTCACCGGCCTGAAGAATGTTCGCCCGGATGAACTCGAGGCGGCCGCCGAACGTGACCGCACGAACACCTACAAGGCCAAGCAGGAGCGCAATCACCGGGGATGGGGCGAGACGATCCGCAATATCGAAGGCCGGGCGCGCTTCGGCCATGATCCCAAGGTGGTTCCCGGCGCCAACGGCGTGCAGAAAATCACGCCGGAACAACTGGCTGAAGCCATGGCCAAGAATGACGCCAAAGGCCCGCGCCCAATGACGGCCAGCGCCCACGGCAATTGACTTACTCGGGGGGCTGCGCCAGAATTCTGGTGCGGACTCTCTGAGTTACCCCTCTTGGGTTCGCGTGCTGCACTACCGAAAGGCCGCCGCTGTTGGGAAGCAGTTGGCGGCCTTTCCCATGGGTAGTGTTAACAAACCCCTAGACATGCAATAGGTAGGCCCGTTGGATGATTCTAACGGGCGAGGGGCGGTGTTTCAGCTACAGGACAAAATCAGCTTAGGCGCAGGCTCAGGCCGTCTCACGGCAGAGGGCTATCTGGATATCTCAGCCCGGATTTCCCGCAGCGGCGTCTATGAATACAACGCCTTTGAACTTGGCGACCTGTTCAGCGACCGCGAGTCCATGTCGATTGTGCGCGTGCTGCGCCACCCTGACGATGTGTTCGACCCCGCTTCTATGGCCTCTTTCGCCCGCCAGCCGGTGACCGATGGCCACCCGTGGGAAAACGTCAACGCCAGCAACATCAAGGAACATCAGGTAGGCGCGTGCGGCGAGACGCTGACCCGTGACGGAATTTTCGTGGCCGGTAACCTGCGCATCACCCACGCTGATGCAATCAACAAGGTGCAGCGCGGCGATGGCGAACTGTCGGCCGGATATCGCGCCGATATCACCCGCGAAACCGGGGAGTATGAGGGCGAACGCTATGACGCCCGCATGCGCAAAATCATTGGAAATCACATCGCCCTAGTCGACGCCGGGCGATGCGGGCCGCTTTGCAGGGTGGGCGATCGCGCCCCCTCGCGCACGGTGGAAAAGGCGTCAGTGGAAGACTGCGGATGCAGCAAAGGGAACACAATGAACACCACCGTTACGCCTGCACTGCAGGCCCGAGTCCATGATGGCCACCAGTTCCAGATTTCCGACGTCGGCGCCGTCATGTTCGACAAAGTCGTCAAGCAGCTGGCGGACTCGGAAGCGGCCCGCCAGACCGCCGAAGGCAAGGCCGCCGCCGCCGAACTCACCCACGCCGCGGCCATCACCGCGAAGGATGCGGAAATCAAGGCGCTGAAAGACGCCGCGCCGGATGCTGCGAAAGTCGACGCGCTGGTGGCTGATCGCGTGAAGCTTCTGGACAGCGCCCGGAAGCTGCTGCCGGCGGAATTCGTCTTTGACGGCAAGTCGGCCGCCGAAATCCACAAAGCGGCCGTAATGGCCAAACACCCCACCCTTTCGCTGGCTGACAAGGTTCCCGAATACGTCGCGGCGCTGTTTGACGGCCTTGTGCTGTCGGTGGGCGACGCCGGCGTCAGCGGGGATCCTCTCCGCAGCCATCTGCAGCACGCAACGCCCGCGCTGCCGGTGGTCGACGGGAAGACGCTGAACCGCGACCAGGCCCGCAAGGCGGCAGAAGCGGAACGCGCCAGCGCTTGGAAAAACTAGGCGCCGCCTCCACCCCTCAACCCGAAGCCTGAAAGGCTCAGACCATGGCTAACCAAACCACTTACAGTGAGCGCCACTCTGCGGCGTTCGTCGGCCAGATCGGAACGCAAATCCCGAACACGCTTATCAGCCGCACGGTTGAGGAAGCGGCGGGCCTCGCGTTCGGCACCGTGGCCGTTCAAGGCACCGGCGACGCGCACGCCATCAACCCGAACCTGAACGGCGAAAACAAGGTTCTCGGCATCGTCGCGCGCGAGGAAAGCGCGCAGCTGCTGGTGGCCGCGAACACTGACCGTTTTGTCGAAGGGTCGGAAGCGCGCATCATCACGAAGGGCCATGTTTACGTCACCGTTGGCGAAAACGTGGTGGCCGGCGATCGCGCCTATTTCGTGGAAGCCACCGGCGTCATTCAGAAAACGTCGGGTGCGAACATCACCGCGCTTAACGGCGTGTTCGACACCACGGCGCTTTCCGGCGCCCTGGCGCTGCTGCGCTTGCTCTAGCCCCATCAATCCGGTGACTTAGGACGGCCAAACGGCCTGCGCTCTAAGGCCCCGAAAAAGGACGGAAGCCCATGAATATCGACATTCACGACGCGCAGGCCAACATGGCCTTTATCCGCAGCCAGGCGGCGCACATCGAGGCGGGCGTATATGCCACCCGCTACCCAACCGTGCAGTACCCGGAATTGATCCCGGTGGACTATTCGGCGCCTGAGTTTGCGCAGTCGGTCATCTACTCATCGACCGACGCGCGCGGCCTTGCCAAATGGATCAACGGCAACGCCAAAGACATTCCGAACGTCGCCACCAGCCGCAGCGAAACCAGCACCGGCGTTCACACCGCCGGCATCGGCTATGACTTCGGATGGGAAGAAATCGGCCTGGCCCGCATGATGGGAATCGCCCTGACTGCCGACCGCGCCGACTCCGCGCGCCGTATCTCTGAGGAATTCGTGGACTATGTCGCGCTGTCCACGGGCGACGCTGACAAGGGTTTTCAGCCCTTCATCAATAACAGCGGAATCACGCCGGCGAACGTGGCCAACAACGCCGGCGCCACCTCGCGCCTCTGGACCGCGAAAACGTCTCTGGAAGTGCTGAAAGACCTGAACGAAATCATCACTGACGTCTGGTCGGACTCGCTGCAGATCGAAATGGCCGACACGCTGTTGCTGTCCCCTGATCGCCTTGCCTACATCGCGACGACTCCGATGAGCGCCGACAGCGCGATGACGATTCTTGACTATTTCCTCAAGTCGAACCTCTACACCATGCAGACCGGGAAAAAGATCACGGTGCGCGCCGTGCGCGGCCTCGAAACTGTCGGCGTGTCCACCACTCAGCGCATGGTCGCCTATCGCCGCGCGCCCGACGTGGTGAAACTCCACATTCCGATGAGTCATCGTTTCCTCGAGGTTCAGCAGGAAGGGCTCTATTACAACGTCCCGGGCGTGATGCGCCTCGGCGGCGTTGATATCCGCCTCCCGGGCGCCGTTCGCTACCGAGACGCCTTCTAGTTCGACCAGGCCCCGGCCCAAAAGGCTGGGGCCTGACCATTTCCAAAGGGTCGGGCAGGACGCCCAAAACGGAGACTAAAACGATGGTTAAAATTCGGAACAATCTTAAGAACCGCGCAGCAGCCGTTCGTGATGGCAAAGATACGCTCATCAAAATCCCGGCCGGCGAAACGCGCGAGGTGGAGGGGTTCGACGCATCCGACACATTCCACGCCGGCCTGATCGCGCGCCGCGACATTTCGGTTGGCAAGGGCAACAAGGTCGACACCACCGATGAGGAAAACGGGGCCTTGCAGGCCGCTCTGACCGATGCGGAAAACGTGGTGAAGATGGCCAAGGACAACTTGGCCGCCGCCGAAGCCAACGGCGATGACACGCCCGAAAAGAAAAAGGCGATCAGCGTGGCTAAAGGCGAACTCGGCAAGGCGTGGAACGCCCACGGCGCTGCCAAAAAAGCCTTTGAGAAGGGCGTCTAGGGATTGGCTTATACGCTTCCCACTTCGGCCGAAATCAAGGCCCGGTTTCCTGAGTTTGCAGCAGTGGCTGATGTCACGATTGACGCTGTAATCGCGGAAGCCGGGTCAGCCGTTTCGGAGTCATGGATTGAAAACGACTATAAGCCGGCCGCGCAGTATTGGGTGGCGCACACCCTCACGATGCAGGGCCTCGGCACTTCCACGGCGGCGCAACTGGCGGGCGCCGGTGACTTCAGCCACATCAAATCCGGTGACCTTGAACTGCGCCGCGGCAGCGGTTCGGGATCCGGCAGCGCCTCAGAGATTTCCCCGTATGCGTCGACGCAGTACGGAAAAACCTACCTCGACCTGCGCCGGCGCAGCTTCCCCGCCGTCTATGTAATCTAGGGGGCAGCTTGTGGGGCTGGCAAACATCAAGGCGGCGCTTCTGGCGGGGGTGAACTTCACTTTTGGCGATGCGCTACTGACGGCCGCCGGAACCACCACGATCAACAGCAGCGGTTTCAGCGTCCCGACAAACCCGGCGGCCGTCGCGTGCAGGGCGCGTAAGAGCATCCGCAAGGCGCAGGGTGAGGGCGGCGGGACCATCTTCACCACCGAAATAATCATTCTATCCACGGGCCTTGCATCGGCCCCGCAGGAAGGAAACGCCATCGTGCTTGATGGCGCCACCTACACCCTCGGCAAGTCGCGCCAGGATGGGCTGGAAAGCCATTGGGTTTTCGAGGTGGTGGATGGCTAAGTCTCGAGTCAAATCGGTCATTCGCGTTCCGCTGGGGCGTAGCTATGTGCTGGCCAAAGTGGTGGCGGGCGTGGAGCTCGCCGCAGCTGAGGGCGAAAACCAGCTTATTGATATTCTGTCCATCCCGCCGCAGCGCACCGGGCGCAAGCATGAGGGCAACCCCAACACCTCATCCGCGCCAGGCGAGGCCCCTGCGCCGCAGTCTGGCGAACTGCGCCAGGGCGTCGCCCACACGCCCGCGCGCGTGGAAGGCTCGCAGGTGGTT
>Ga0181339_1000026_pt1 | contig 53596 bp, 74 predicted proteins | sample Sp13VDMM110DD_FD_130101 | JGI IMG/M metagenome (GOLD analysis project Ga0181339, IMG submission 130101) | Freshwater viral communities from Lake Michigan, USA - Sp13.VD.MM110.D.D | ecosystem: Environmental > Aquatic > Freshwater > Lake | place: USA: Michigan | collected 2013-04-23 | reverse complement strand
GCCTGCTTGTTGAGGTGCCCTACGATCCCGCCGTGCATGGGGAGAACGACTGCGACGCCCTGCCGGGCGATCCGTGGTTCGTGTTTGCCGATGCCCTCAATCTCCAGACAGAACAAAGGACGGGGGAATAGCACCATGATCGAGCGCGACCCCTGGCTGACCGAACGGGAGGCGGCAACCGAACTGCGAGTCTCCCCATCCGTCGTGAAGGCAGAGCGCATAGCGGGTCGGCTGGCTTTCGCCCAACTGCGTCGCCGTATCTTCTATCCCATGTCCGACATTACCGCCTATAAGGCAAGCATCCGATGCCCAATCATAAACTCTGGAAGCACCCCGACAACGGGCGCTACTATGTCGTCTGGACTGAGCGGAGAAGATCACGCCGTGCGTCAACGGGTTTTAAAGACGTTGGCCCGGCTGAAAAATTCCTCGCAAACTTCATCCTCGAGCTAGACCGGCCGGCCGAGGCAAAGCCGGACCAGATCTCGATTGCCACTGTTCTCGAAAATTACTGGACTCGCCACGCCCACAAACTCGCCAGCGCGGAGGCGATCGGCATCAGGACCAGGCACCTCAACAAGTTCTTCGGTCTGGCCGCGGTCGACAGTGTCAATGCCAGGAGCATGGAGCGGTACAAGGCAAAGTGCATCGCCGACGGCATGGCGATCGGGACCATCAACCTGCACCGCACCGTCTTGCGCGCTGCCCTGCGGCAGGCCGTGCGGTTCGGCGACCTGGCCACCGCGCCATTCGTTCCCAGCGATCGGGAGCCGCCACCCCGCCCCGAGTTTCTGACGCGGCCCCAGGTCGACGCCATGACGCGCGCGGCCGAGGAGACGGAAGACCATAGGCACGTCGCGCTGTTCATTCATCTGGCCATAGCGACCGGCGCCAGGCGCGGGGCGATTCTGCAACTCACGTGGGACCGCGTCGACCTCAAGGCGGGGACAGTCGATTTCCGCCTGCCGGGTGTCGATCACAACCGGAAGCGGCGAGCTCTGACCGCGCTGCCGGCGCACGTCGTTGCGCTTCTGCGCCGACAGCGCCAGACCAGCAGTAGCGCGTACGTCATCCAGCCCATGAGTCGGCCAGAGAAGTTTAAGGACCAGCCGCTCAAGAGTATCCGGCGCGCCTTCCGGCTGGTCGCAAAAGCCGCCGGCCTGCCGCATGCCACGCCACATATCCTGAAGCACACCGCCGTCACATGGGCACTGCGCGTAGCCTCTCCCTGGATCGTGTCCGGCATGACCGCGACCAGCATGCGGACCCTGCAATCGGTCTACGGCAAGCACATGGTTGAAGACTTGAGAGAGGCAGCAGAAGCGGTCGCTCGCCCGACGGCCGCGCGCAAAACTAGTAAAGTTGCGCGCGTTGTGGTATCAAAGAGAAATGAAAGTAAAACTCGCAAAGATAGCCGCAAGCGATAGGTGGTACGCCACCTGGGCCGTCAGTGGGCGTTCATTCCGACAGTCCATGAAAACGAACGACAGGCGAGTTGCGGAAGCTAGGGCCGCGGCGCTGCGCTTTTCCATGATTGAAGAATCGGACACGGATGAAAGCCATTTCCGCAAGATGGCTTCTGCAAAATTTGCGCGATCGCTTCTTGCTAGATTGCAGCGCGTTGCCAAGTGCGGTCATGACCGCAGGCAAGTCCGCCTCACCGAAAAACAATTAGCGAAACTGCTCAGGGATAGCCAAGGAAAGTGCGCCATCTCCGGTGTGCCGCTGTCCTTCATAAACTCGTCGGGCTGCCCTCGGAATCCTTGGGCGCCATCGGTCGATCGCATCGACTCTGGCAAATCTTATCGCATGGGAAACGTTCGCATAGTCTGCGTTGCAGCAAACACCGCCATGTCGGATTGGGGCGCGGGCGTACTAATAAGACTAGCGCAAGCTGTCGTATCTCAGCATGGATTGCGCGCAAATCGCGCGCAAATCGACCCCCTCACAGAAGGGGCCGAAGTGGCATAAAACGTTGATTTATCTTGGTGGGCGCGACAGGGATTGAACCTGTGACCCCTGCCATGTCAAGGGCTAAGTCTTACGCTAGTCCATTGATTAATAACGATTTTGAGCGGTGGATAACCTGTGAAAACACCGGAACGAACCGTGAAGCGCGCGCAAATTGCGCGCAGCCCTAACCCCTAGCCACCATCCGCCCGACGATCGCCGCGAGATCCCGGATCAGCACCAGCGCCAGGTTGGCCGACACCTCGCACACGACGATGTCCTGCTTGCCGTCGGGGTCCCACAGTTTCAGCACGCACCGGTCGGACTCCATGACGAACCGCGGGTAGCGAGCGCCGGTCATGGCCGTCCCTCCAGGGCGTTGAGCAGCCGCTCGATGACACGATGTTCCTCCCGGCCGACGTCCGGGTGCATGTCGCTGGCGCGCGTGGCGGCCATGACCAGCGTGTCGGCGAACAGCAGGTGCAGCATCTCGTGCAGGGCGATGCGGTCGGCCTTCGTCCGGCCCGGTGTCCCGGCGCCGAACGAGGTCAGCGTCGCCTGCCGGCTGGCGCAGTCGTAGCAGATCGTCGCCTCGTAGTTGCCGCTGGGCGGCTCGACGCGGAACGTGAGCGTCCAGTCCATCAGCCCGAGGCGGACTTGCCAGTCGCGGCAGGATGCCTCAAAGCGGCGGTTCCAGGGTGGGATGGTCATGCTACGGCCGCCCTGTTTTCGACGGTCAGGCGCTGCGGTGCATTGCAAGTGGTCGCGGCGTTTAGGCCGCCGGCGAAGGCCACGCTGGTCAGGTCAACGACCTGGTTCGTGGGCGTCGCGATGCCGATATTATAGACCGCATCGGTCGGCGTTCGGAACCAGCCGCCTATGATCTTGCAGCCGCCGAGTACGTTGTCGCGCACGCAGAAATCATAATAATTCTGGTAGCCGAGCAGGCTGTTGAGCTGCCAGTAGCAGCCATGGAACTCGGTATCGAGGTTTTGCCGGACGTCGTAGTTGACGCCGTGCTGGCCAGCGCGGTCGAAGGAACAGCCGAAGAAGCGGTTGTTGCAGGCGTTGCCCGTCGTGGCCACGGTGTTGAACAGGTTCACGTTGTAGCGGGTCGACGAGTACATGTTGCAGGTCGTGAAGATCATCTGGCTGCAGCCATAGAGGCTCACGCCATCCTGGCCATTCACGGCAAATGCACAATTCGTGAACCACCAGTCGTTGGTGAACGCGATATCCGCGCCGTTGAGGCGGTTGTTGTGGAACAGGCAGTCGCGAGCTTGGACGGTGCCGGCGAAGCCTTCCGACTTGATGCCGTGCGCCGGGAAGCCCGCGATATTGATGCGGTCCAGCAACACGATGGTCGTGGCCTGGTTGACGTCTGCCGTCGATATCTGCAGGCCGTGACCGTTGGTCTGGCCTGGAACGTCGGACTTGCTCGACATGAGCGTGAAATTGGACAGGCAGACGTGCGCCTGCGGGTCGCCCTCGGCCACGTAGTTGTTGCCGTCGTGGGCGACTGCAATCGTGAGCGCCGCGCCGGTGGTGCCCGCCACGGTCTTTAGAAACGAGGCGTGGTTGCCTGCGCCCTCGATGACGACGGAGCGATCGAGAAGTAGGCCAGTGATAAGCGCCACACCCGGCGGGAGGACGACCTTGCCGAGCGCGCGCCCTTTGTGGCCCCGCCCTTTTGCCTCGTTGATAGCGGACTGGATTGCTGCTGTGTCGTTGGTCACGCCGTCGAACTTGGCGCCATAATCCAAAGGGTTGACCGTGCCGCTATTGGCCGAGTCACCACTGAGCGAGGCCGTTGGCCACCATGGGACGTAGGTCATGCCGCCACCTTCTGATCGAACATGCCCGGATAGAACATGTGCCGGCTGGCCAGGTAGCCGTCCCGGTGGAAGACCAGGGCGTGCATCTGCTGGATGCTGCGGTAGCCGCCGCGGTGGGCGTAGGCGTCGCCAGGCGGCAGGACACCGAAGCTCTCGACCCAGCCGCCTGGGTATTCCTTGCGGTGCTCGTGGTGGACGTGCCCGGTCATCATCATCCGGTAGGTCGTCCGGCCCCAGGCTTCCGACTGGTCGTGCGCCATGACCGAAAGCTGCTTCTCGAACTTGGTCTTGTCGCCGTGGTTGGTCCCGAGCAGGCACTTGCCGAACTCGAAGTAGTGCCAGAAGGCCGGCGAGTCATCGACCGAGACGCGCGGCTCGTTGCGATAGAGCCGCTTGAGGAACATGGTCGTGACCGCTGCGGTGGCCTCGTCGTGGTTGCCCTTCTCGAAAATGACCCTGACGTGCTTGTGCCGCTCGAGCGCGGCCATGATCACGTACTCGATCAGCATCCAGCCCACGTCGACCATCTTGGGCATGCGCCCGTCCGAGTCGACGAGGTGCTTGCTGGCCGGCGTGACGCTCGAATAGCTGTCGTAGTGGAAGAAGTCGCCCAGGAACGGGATCAGGCAGGTGTCGCTGGGCGGACACTGCGAGATCAGGTGCGCAGCCGCCTGCTGCAGGGTCCCCTCTGCGATCTTGAGGTCCCAATCCTTGCCGCTCTCCTTGGCCCAGGCCATCATGCCCGTGTGATGGTCGCCGACCGGATAGACGGCCAGGAGGTCAGCATTGGAGGCTGCCTTGGCACGTGTGACGGGCTTGCGGGCCGGCAGGTCTGCCGCCAGCTTGTCCGCGAACGCCTGCCACAGGGCCTCGCGCTCGGCGTCCTCCGGCTTCTCGGAGATCCACTGCGACGTGACCTTGCCCTGCGCGTCGTAGAGCGTGGCGGTCTTGACGACCTTCTTGGGGTCGGGAAGCTGGAAAGTGTCCTCGACCTCCCTGCCCTCCTGCTTGGTCTTGTCCCAGCGCGCGGTCTCGTTGCCGTCCCGATCGCGCAGGATGGACTGGCCCTTCAGAACCAGACGGGGCGGCAGGGTCGAGACGAAGCCCCGTCGGCGAGCCTCACGCTGGCGGGCGTCGAACGTGCCGCGGGAGATGTCGAGCGCGCGTGCGGCTGCCGAGATCGAGCCGTGCTGGACGACGGCGTCGACCGCCTCCTGGCACAGGGCGTCCGAGAGAGGAGCGGCGGCCATCAGCCACCACCGAACGGCGGGACGAAGCAGAGAACCTTGCCGTAGTTGTAGCAGAGGTGCCCGTCCTCGCTTGACGGGTTGCGCTCCCGGATGATGCGATCGTCAGGGATGTCTACCCATTCCCCGTCCGGCTTGCGTGCGATCCAGGAGCCGTTGACGACCCGCGCCTCGGCCGGCGAGCAGTCGCCAGTCACGACACCATTCTCGACCTTGCGCTCGTTGCAGCAGGAGATGTTCGTCCCCGGCTGCTTCCAGTGCATATACTTGTCGTGGTGCAGGGCGTGGCCATCCTCGGCGCGCGCGGCGCAGGCCACGGCGGCGATGATGCCGGCCACCACCAGCAGCCCGATCACGAACCTGTCGGCAGGATAGTTGCGCATCAGGAATCCCCACACTTGAGTGCCATGTATCGTTCGCCAATACGGTTGAACCACTCGACGACCGGCCCCCACGCCGCCGGGTCTTTCGACATGGCGTGGTTGATGGCCTCGACCAGGATGGGCGGCGGCAGCTTCACAGCGGCGCAGAACTCGGTGGCCTGGAGGCGCGGGAACTCCTTGCGCGGGTCCTCGTCGGCTCGCGTGGCGCCGGTCATGGCGATGAAGACGAACACGACAGCGAGGGCCAGGCGCTCGAGCGCGGTCACTTCGCCATCCCCCGGATCCAGTCCCGCAGGCCCTCGAAGCGGCCCCGGTTGCAGACCGCATACTTGGCGACCTCGATCCGCTCGACGTTGATCTCGGTGCGGCCGGCCGTCTCCGGGTCTGGCACCAACTGCGGCTCGGGACAGTCGACCATCAGAGCCTCACTTGGCCGCGGGCTTGTTGCGATGTAGGAGCTCGAGCACGCCCCGGCTGCCAAGGCGATCGCGCTCATCAGCAGGACATTCCGTAGGCACGCGAACGGTCTTGATGCGGTCGACATATTCCACCGATGTCCTTTCCGTGATGGCCATGGCGGCGGCCTGGGCGATGATCAATTCGTTCGAGAGGGACTCGGCCTTGGCAGCCTGCAGTCGCACGGCCTCGGCTTGGGCTGCCCGATCGGCTATCAGGGCGTTCTTCGCCCACGACAGACGCAGAGTCTGCGCGCCAAGGGCGACCACGAGCAGGCCGATGACGATGTACTGCCAGGAAGCGGCGGCGGAGCGCGCCAGTGCCCAGACGCCCGCGAGTGTCATCGCAGCACCACCACGAGGACCACGGCGAACAGGGCGCCGAGCGTGAAGGTCAGGCCGGCGACGGCCATCAGGAGCAGGCGCAGGACACGGCCGATCGGCATGTGGGAGAAATTCATGCCGCCAGCGCCCGCAGAGTCGCGGGACCAACGGCACCGTCCGGCACCAGCCCCTTGCTGGCCTGGAACGCGCGGATGTCGGCGTCCTCGTCGACCTGCCACACGAGCGCCGGCAGACCGAGGATGTCGCGGTTGCGATTGTAATAGGACAGCCGATCGGCCCAGCCGTTCAGCCCACCGTTGACGCGGCGCGTGATCGTCTTGAACCAGCTATGGTCGGCCAGCAGCGACAGCTTGCGGCTATTCCAGAACCACACCGCCGAGCGCGTGCCGTACTGCGGCAGGCAGAGGAGCCGCGGGTTGGCAATCAGGTCGATCCCCAGCGCACGACCGCAGGCCAGGTGGTTGTCGTGACCGGTAATCTGGATCGGCCCATGGCCCTTGAACTTGGGGCCATCCCCGTCGTCGACCGGCGTGTTGCCCAGGTCCGTGCGGAACTCGTAGGCCCGGCCGTCGGCGATCTCCTCCATGTAGCGATACTCGGCCGACTCATGCGCAAGCTGCGCCAGGAACGCGGCCTGCCGCTTGGGGGTGTTGATCGCCCCCTCCTCCAGTGCCGAGTTGATGAATGGCCAGTGAGCGTCGAGCCGCGTGCCAGCGTTCGGCATCATCGCTCGGAATTGCTTCTCGGAGATGGTCATCACAGATCCTTCCGCCAATGAACGAACCCATCCCCTCGCCCGACGCCGGCCAGGTTCGACTTGAAGTCCGCGGCATAGGGGCGATACCCGCAGGCGATCAGCGACCGCATCGACGCCGCGCTGGTCGGGTCGGTGTAGGAGACGGCGACCTTGAAGCCGGCCGCGGCCATGTCCTTCTCGCGCCAGGCGATCAGGCTGCGCTGTAGCCCCTTCCCTCTCGCTCCCGGCAGCACGCCGGCGCGGTAGAGGAACCCTGCCTGCTCGGTCCAGTGGAGCTCGCCGACGGTCGCCATGGGATAATGCGGGCGCCACGCGGCGTAGCAGACCGGCTTGCTGCCGGACCAGCCGATGACCCACCGGCTGCCAACGAACGTCACCGGCTTGTCGTCAGGGAACACCTCGCCGTCCATCCACCGGATCCAGCGTTCAGCGTCGATGCCGGATGCGGGGCGAAGGCGGACGCTCACTTGCGGCCCGCCCGGTCCATAGTCTCGTCCCTGTTCAGCAGGCACTCGAAGGCGTGCATCTCGCGATAGGTCAGGGGCGGGTTGAGGGATTTCTCGATGCACTGGAGCGCGTTCTCGACGCGGCGATCGGCCTGCGCATTGGCCCGCCAGATTGGATCGGGGACGAATTCCCCTGGCTTCAAAGGGATCATCGCTTCACCATTTCGACGACCCGGCCGAAGGCTTCCATGCCGTCGGCGAGGCGGTTGTTGGTCTCTGAGTTTTTGACCAGGATGCCGGCGAGCTGCGTGCCGTATTCCTTGGCGTCGTTCAGGCGGCCGAGCTGGAGCTCCTTGATATCGCCGCCGAGCGAGTCGATGCGCCGCACCAGGTAGACGACGACCAGCACCATCACGATCAGGATCACGCCATATGCGCCCCATTGGGCGATGACGGCGGTGGTCAGGGAGGAGGTGTCTACTGGTGTCACGGCCGACCTATGTTGCGATAATCACAATGTACCAGACAAAAGACTTGCGATAAACCAAATCCCGTGCCTATAATCTCTCTGTCGCCTCAAGCGACTCCTCCCTCCCGAGGCCTTGACCCCGCTGGACCCCATGCCAGCGGGGTCTTTTTTATGGCAGCCGGATGGCCGTGATGTTCGTTGCGACGTTGGCTGTCGTGGCGGCGGCCGCGGAACGCAGCAGCACGCCGCTGGTGGCGGACACGTCCTTGGCCTGAAGCGTGAAGGTGGTGGCCGGCGCGGTGGTGGTCACGACGACCTGGAGCCCGATAGTGACGAACTGGTTGGCCGCGGCTATCGACCCGCGGCTGGACGCAAGCGCGACCGTGCCGTCGGAAATCTGCGCGACGATATTGACGCCGGCCGCCGAGTCGGTGACCAGGGCGGTGGCCAGCAGCAGATAGGTGCCAGGCGGCAGGGACCCGGTGGTCGGGCCATCGAAGAACGTGGAGACGTTGTTGAGCGCACGATCGGCGCCCATGTACGTCGTGGCCGCACTGCCGACCGGGAACACCACGCCGCCGCCAGAGCCGCCCAGCAGCCGGGTCAGTATGCTCTGCGTCGTTCCTACAAACCGGGCCATGTTACGCCAGCCTCACTGCCGAGATGGAGGTGGCCTTGTTCGTCGTGCCGTTGGTCGCCGTGGCCTTCAATGTGCCCGTGGCGCCTACGTTATCGGCGACCTGCAGCGTGAAGGTCGCAGGCGCGGCGATAGTGACGACAAGGGAAATCTCCATCGGAATGAAGCTGCCGTTGGCCGCGACGTTCGCGTTGCTGTCCTTGACGCCAGCCGATCCGTTGTGAATGCGTAGGGTCGCCTGCCCGGCCGTCGCCATCGTGTAGACGCCGCCGGCGATGATCAGATATGTGCCAGCGGCAAGCGATCCCGTGGTCGGCCCGTTGACGAAGGTGTTGATCGCGCCGCCAGCTACGTCGCCCGTCAGGAACGTCGTGGCGCTGCCGGCGCCAGGGAACGCAGTGGCGCTGCCCAGCATCCGGTTGAGAGAGGCGACCGTCTGGCCGACGTAGCGCGCCATCCTACTTCTCGAGGATGATGGTTGCCGTGAACACGCTCTGAGCGGCCGGCACGTAGGCTGCCCGCGCCTCGAGGAGTCCGTACATGAGCGTCTGGATGGTAGCGACAGGCTTGCGCAGGTAGGGCAGGATGACACCGTCCAGAGGCACCAGCAGGCCGGCCGCGCCATTGGCGGTCACGGTCGACAGCGTACCTTCGTAGGCGGCCAGGAACTGATCGTAGCCCGTGGCAACCACGATGCCGAACGCGCTGTTGTCGCCGCCGGTGACGAAGGTCGGTGTCGCGGAGAACAGGTGCAGGCGGAAGGTGGCGTTGGCCAGGAGCGCCGTGTTGATCGACAGGCGGATGGCCGGGATGCAGCCTGGCGCGTTGCTGGGGATACCCCAGGACAGGGCGACGACGGAACCGGCGGTGGTGCTATTCGCGACCAGATCGCCCGATGCGTAGGCGGTCGTATCGTTGGGGCGCGTGAAGGTTGCGGCCTTTTCGTACAGCGTGATCATCGTCGTCTCCCACCTACAAGGTCAGGAGATAACTATAGGCGGTGGTCTCGCCGACCCCTGCATTTGGTCTCTATTGGCCGCTCAGTTGCTGGTCAGGGCGCCGAGAGGGAGCGCGAGCAGCGGCTGGCCGGCGCCACCGAACTGAGCGTTGGTGTCGTATACGACATTCGCGGCCGAGCAATTGTACTCGCCCCAATAGCTCACCCACGCCGGATAGCTGATGTTCCAGGAGCACGGCATACGGACGTAGTTGCCCATGAGCTGCGACCCGGTGAGCGGCAGGCCAGAGTGCGAGCCGCTGGCCCACGCTGCCTGAAAGGCGTTCATCTCGAGATCGCTGCTGCCCCAGGGATTCGTCGGCAGGAGGGAAAAGCCGTTCTTCGCCCGGATGATGGCGAACAGGACAGGCGTCGTGCCGTTGGGGTGGCGCAGCAGGCTCTCGATGACCGGGCCGGCGCCGTAGTGCGGGATCGTGTCGGCCGCGTGCGCCTTGGCATCGAAGTAGCTGCAGGCGTTCCGCGCGCCCCGTATGCCCATCCAGAGGTATTCGGCGCCGCTGCCGAGGTGGACGCCGTCGCTATAGCCTCGGTCGTAGCTGGAGGGGCCTGGCTCGATCCCGAGGGCCGGCGCTCCGGGGGCGTTGGCCATCTCCATCTGCGCCCGCAGGACGTTGGCGATCGTGCCGGTGTGGACGCGGTTCACGGGCCAGATGCAGAACCGGAAGTCGGTGCCCAGCGCCGAGCGCAGCGTGGCCAGCAGCGTGCCGAGGCCCGCCAGGTAGTCGCCGTACATGTTGGAGTAGCCGCCCGTGTAGCACTCGTGCTGGCCCTGCCACCATTCGACCCGGTCGAGGCAGAGCCCGGAGACGGAGCCGAGGGCCGCCTGCGTTTGCGCGATGGCGTTGCAGACCAGGGAGCCGGCGGCGTTCGACCAGCACGTCATGCCGGTGTAGGGCAGCAGCGGCGTGTTCCCGACGGCGGCCGGTATGAGGTAAATGTGCTCCTGCAGGGCTGTCCGCAGGCAGTTGGCGTAGGTGATCGCCCCGTCGCCTGTGGGCGCCACCCAGCCGGAGCCGTCCCACATATGCGTGTCGGCGTGCGGCGTGCAGGTCCCGCTGCTCACCGAGAACATGCGCTCCATGAGCGACTGGCCGATGCAGAGAATGGCCTTGGCCATCAGGCGGATGCCCGTGCTAGGCTCGCGAGATGACCCAGCTTGCAGACGACATGGACCGATACATCCGCACCGGAGACCTCCGCGGCCTGACGCTCGTCAAGACCCGCGACGATCTGATGATGCGCCACCTCGACAACTTGCCGCTCACCGACGGCGAGCGCGCGTTGCTGCGCACACTCAATGCGCTGCTGTCGTCCGAGCCGGCCGAGCGGATCAGGCGCGCGCGGGGACATTAATCGTCCCTGCCGCGGCGATCGATCCAGCCGCACGTCTTGAGCACAGTCGCGCCGCCCGGCGAGCCGGAGACGCTGGTGACGATCTGCGCCGTCGTGTTGGTGCGGATTTGCATAGGAGTGTTGATTGATACGTTGGCGGTGGGCGTGACAAAAGCCGTCACGCTCTTGGCTGACGTGGTCACACCGAAGTCGTACAGGGTGATGAAGTAGCTCAGACCGCCGCTGTTGATGCAGCCCACATCACCGATCCACGTCACGCTGAGACCGGTCGGAACGTTGAGCGTGACCGGCGTCGTCAGCGGGTTGGCGCTGAAATCCGTCGTCGCCACGACCCACGAGAACGTGTCGCCGGACTGGATCATGTCCAGAATCTGCGCCGCGCCGTTGGTCTTGAAGCTGCCGATGCGGCGCTTGAGCGTGTAGCCGCTCGGCATCGTCGGGGTCGACACGTTGGTCGAAGCCAGGAACGCCGTGGCGCCCGCCGCTGTGCTGATGGCGTAGACGTGATACCAGGTCGTATTGGCCAACGCGCCGGCGTCGAGGCCGTTCGCACCGACAGTCGCGCAGTTGATCGTGCCGGCCGCCAGGACGAGCATCGCCGCGTTGGTGCTGTCGGCACAGACGCCGGCACCGTAGGAGATGGTCGTGTTGGTGCGGCCGGTGAGTTGCAGGCCCGCCAGGTAAGAGCGGATGGCGGCGCCACCCAGCGACCGGTTGACCCAAGCCGTGGAAGCCGCGGCGGTGGTGCTGGTGCCAACCGCAGCCGTCGGGACGGTAGGCGTTCCTGCCGTCATGTCGACCGCGCCAGTGAAGACCTCGTTGCCCGCGTGCGTGTTCGCGCCAGTGAACGCCTTGATGCCAGCGACCGTCTCGTTGCCGGTCAGTCCGACCGCGCCCAGCGTGGTGCGCGCCGCGCCGGCGGTCGTGTCGTCGAGCACCGTCAGCATGAACGCCGACGCCAGGGCTAGAGCTCCAGCGCCCATCACAGCCCACGTCAAAGCCGACCCGATGGCCGGCAGGATCGTCGTTACTTCCCAGACCGAACGGGCGTTGAGCGTGCCGGACGTCACAACGACGATCGTGCCGAACACTAAATCCCGCGGCCCATTGCAGTCCGCCGAGCGCGCCCAGCCGCCGGTGTCCGCCACATAGATGCCGTTCTCGGAAGGAACGGTCTGCGCCGTCACGAGCACCCGGTCGGACTCGGCCAGCGCCACACCGTCGATGGTCTGCAAACCAGACAGCGTGATGTTGGCGACAGAGACCACCCGGCAGGGCAGCTTTATCGCGGCTTGAAGATAGGCCCCACTGCGGCGGTCGATGGCACTCAAATTCCAAACTCCCAGACTTTAAGCGGGATTTTGGACTATACGCCCACCGACCGACCGACCTTGCTTTTGGTCTCTATTGGCCGGCTACTTCTTATGCTTCGGCCCGTAGGCCAGGCCCTTCATCCAGTCGAGCAGACCCTCGGGGTCCTGCGTTCCCTCGACCAGCGCATCCCACACGAATTGCGAGGAGGCGCCAACCTGGCCGAGCGGCAGGGCCGTGAACAGTCCCGTCACGTTGAAGGCATTTTTGATCGAGGTCTTGGACGTCTCCTTGCCCTGGACCAGTGCGACCGCATCCTTGCCCAGCTTAATCACGCCCTCGCCGATGCCCTCGATCGGGGAGAGCTTGGCGCCGCCGAAATTCTTGCCGCCGACGAGGTTGCTGGCAGCACCAGACACGTCGCGCGCCCAGGGGATACCGGAGAACACGCCGAAGCCGACGTTGCGCATGGCCCACGTCAGCCACTCCTCGTCATCATCCGGCCCCTGTCCCGACAGCAAGCCGGCCAGAAGCGTCGGGATGACCATGAGCCACAGGCCCTGGCCGACGACGTTCATGTAATCCGAGAAGGAGTCGGCCGAGCGGAAGTCGCGCGCGATGCTCCGCTGCCGATTGTAGTAGACGTTGAAGTACGAATAGAACATGCCCAGCAGCTTCAGAGGCTCGCTGCCGCGCTGGAATGCCGACAGATCCTTGACCGAGCCAGCTCCCTGTGTGTCGCGCACCATCTTGTCGCCGTAGTGGACCGCGTCCGCCTCGCTCATGCCCTGGCGCAGACCGTCGTTGTAGGCGCCCATCCATGTCGGCAGGGACACGGCAGCGTCGAACAGGGCGATACCGCGGAAAGCGAACCGGCGCACGCTGTCGAGGCTGGAGTCTTTGCCCTCCATCCGCTTCAGCGCCAGGCGGATGTCCCGCTCGAGATCGTTGGCACGGTGACGCATCTCGCCCGACTTGCCGCGCACGGCCTCGGCCATGGCGAAAGGGTTGCGGTAGAAGTCCCGCATGCCGCGCATCATGTTGGCCGATCCCAGGCGCTGGACCGAGTTGCCGAAGCCGGCCACCTGCGAGAACATGGTCGACACCCGGAAGCCCATTCCGACGATCGCGGTATTCGCCCGCGCCGTCTGCAGGAACTTGTCGATACCTTCCAGCCCGCGACGGTCGATCGCCCACTCGTTGGCCACGGCCTTGAGCCAGACCAGGGTCTGCTTCTCATACTCCGGCCCGACGGCGCCACGGATGGCATCGCGGACCTTGTCGTTGGACAGGAACTTGTTGATGTCCATGACGGCCTCGCGGAACGCGAGATCGTGCGCGACCTCATTGAGATGCGAGCCGATGACGTTGAGCGATAGCAGCACCTTGGCGTTGAAGCCCGCGACGCGCTCATGCGTCGAGCCGGCGCGCGTCGACGCCCGGCGATACTCGGGATCGAACAGCCCCTCGCCCGACTTGGACGATACCCGGTCGGCCTTCACGTCGCCGGCCTTGTCGTAGCTCATGGGATAGTACCCGCCGCGCAGGGTGCCGTGCGGTGTGACCACGGCCACAGCCTCGACCTTGGGCGGCGCGACACCGTTGACGCGCTTCTCGAGCGCCTCGGTCTCCGGCCACTTGGAGTCGATCAGGTCCCACGTATCCTGCACGAACCGCCATTCCTCGGCCGTGAGGTTCTTGTCGAGCATGGCCTTGACGTCGGCCTCGGCCCACTTCTCGCCTTCGAGCAGCTTCGTCTTGTTCGACTCGTTGCCCATGTTCAGGGCCACGGCCAGCATCTGGCTCTTGTTCAACTGCTTGGTGCCCGGCAGGTCGACCGTATGCTGCTGCGACCACAGGCGGCTCTGCTCGCGCGGCACCTTGTCGAAGATGGCCTTCTGTCTGTCGGCCAGGTCTTTCTGCATGTCGCGCTCGACGACCTGCGCGTCCGCGATGCGACGGAACACCACCCGGCTGAAGACGCCGCGGCCGGTCTTGTCGTTGTCCAGCCACTCGAACATCGTCTCCATCTTGAGCAGCGCCGAGTCGACCGACCGGAACCACGAGCCGGTGTCGCCCAGGGCGTCCTGCAGGTTGGTCGTGCCGCGCCGCAACTGGCTCACGCCGCGCTGGTCTATCTTGCCGGCAGTGGTCACGGCCTCGTCGACCAGAGCCTCGAAGGCGCGCTTCTTGCCGTCGTCGAGCATCTCCTGCTTCCAGCGGCCGATATGCGCAATCTGCTTGATCGTGTCGCCGACACCCCGGATCTCCTCGACCGTCATCTGCGAGAAGTGCTTGCTGGTCGCACCCTTCAGGCGGGGCGGCTCGATCACCTCGAAGCCGGCCGCAGCCTGCTCCGCAGCCCAGGCAGAGAACGTGGTCCGCTCGGCCAGCAGCTTGCCACCGCGCTTCTTGAAGTCGTAGTCCTCGAGCAACTGGTGGATCTGCTCGAGCGACGACTGCTCCATGCTCTTGATCGTGGCCGCCGAGGCGTAGCGGTCGGCCAGTTTGCGGATGCCCTCGACGTCCTCGGCCGCCTTCTTGGCCTCCTGATAGAGCGCGAAGTTGACGAGCTGGTCCTGCTTGGCCTTGAACGCCGCCACGAAGTCGCCCTTGATCAGCGCGCGCTGGACCTTCTGGCCAGCCATCCGCTCGGCCCGCTGGTACTTGGCAGCCTGCGTGCCCTGGTAGACCGACATTTCGGCGATCGTGCTTTCCGCCCACGACTGGATATCGTCCAGCGTGATGGCGCCCGTCTGGCCCGCCTTGCGCGCGAGCACCTTGAGCTCGGTCGACATCAGCGCGCCCTGCTTGTCGGAATGGATCGCGGCCATCGCCTCGGCCTCGATCGTGCCGTCGTTGAGCGGATCGCCCAGGGCTTCCGTCAGCCTGCGCTGCGTCTCCTCGGCAATGCGGGCGCCGGCCACCGACCGGTTGTCGCCCTTGGCGCGCATCGCCGCCTGCTCTGCCTGAATCTGCATCATCCGCTCGACGAGCTCGACGCCATTGGCCAAGCCGACCACCGTCGCCAGCATGTCGACGTCGACACCGCCCTCGGCCACGTAGGAGCCGGCCGGCAGGTTCGCCAGCCCAGCCTCGCCCAAGATCTCGACCAGGCTATTGCGGTCCAGCTTCGCGTCGACCAGCACCTCGGGGGTCTCGCCGGCGAACAGCTTGCCCGTGCGCAGCAGGTGCAGCGCGGCCTGGCCCGGCTCGGCCATCAGCTCGTCAGTGACCTCGCCACGGATCTTGGCCTTCTCGGCAGCCACTTCTTTCGTCCGCTCGCGGCGGATGCTGGCCATGACCTTCTCGAGGACGGCCTGCTCTGCCACGTCGACCACCTGCGTCGCGCGCCGCGTGTACGCCGCGAACTCAGCCTCGGTCATGCCGGCCGACTTGGCGTCGGTGAATACCGGGTTGAGCGCCTGGACGTTCTGCGCGTTGGCGATCTCCTCGTCGGTCGCGATCAGGCGATCGAACACCTGCCGCATCTCCGGCGACAGCGGCGCCTGCAGTTTGGTCAGGTTCCGGTAGATGGAGACGAGCCAGTTTTTGAACTGGCGGAACACCGACCGCAGGCCCTCGCTCGGCGCCTTGCCTTCCATGAGGTAGGTCTCGAAGCCGCGGGCGAATAGCTCGTGCTGATCGCGGGTGATGTAGCCGTCGGTCGAGCCGACGAACTCCAGCACCGCCTGCCAGTCGGCCTTGATGGCGTCAGAGGCGGTGGCGTTCTTGGCGTCGAAGGAAAGCTCCTCCAGCCAGAGATGGCCGGACTCGTGCGCCAGGGTCGACAGGTCGCGGGACTGGAAAAGCTGGATGATCGTGGCGTTGTCGCCGAAGGTGATGGAGCCGCGAGCGGCTTGCTCGTACTGCGTGATCTTGGCGAGGCTGTCGTCGAACAGGACGTAGTTGTGGGTGCCGTCGCCGTCGTGGCGGCTGCTACCGTCGAGATACTTGATGCCGGGGATGCCGGCCTCGCGGAGCAGCGCCGATGCGCCCTTGAAGGGGTTGGCGTTCCACTCGGTAATCGCCCGGCCCATTGGCTTGCCGTCCGCGAAGTCTTGGCCAGCAGTATCGATCTCCGCGCCAGCCTTGTCAGCGAGCGCCTTATAGATGCGTTCGCCAGTGTTGGCATCTTGGTCCGTCAATTCCTTGAGGTAGGCCGCAGCCTGCTCCTCGACGTAAGCGCCGGGGCCTTCGTCCATATCCGCGCCCGCGCGCTTCGCGTGCTGCGCCGCGAGATTGTAGAGCGCGCTGTCATTGTCGATCGTGAGAGACAGGTCTCGGAAATCGCCATCGTTCATCTTGATGGCCCGGCGAACGATCTCGGCGATTACTCGATCAGCGGGCGGCGTCGGCCTGGCCGGCGCGGCGACACCCAACTTCTCGAGCGCAGCCTTCACCCCCTCCGGCTGCTCACTGAGCGGCTTGTCCCACAGCAGATAGGCGCCATCCTCGGGGATCTCGACGTGGTAGAGGCGGCCGGGAGCCTTCATATCCGCAAATGCGTCAGCAGCCTCGACCCTCTTTTCCAGTAGCTGCGTCATTGCATCTCGCGACCGAGCGGCCAGCAACGGGTCATCCACAGCCGTCGCCACACTATCCAGCCAGCCGTCAAAAGTCTTTCCGCCAAACTTGCGCTGGAACTGCTGCGCAAGCATGACTGCAGCGTCTCCAGACAATCCATACCGCTCGCCGATCTTGATCAGCTCGTCCTCATTGCGGCCGATTGAAGTCTTGTAGAACTCCGCAATCTCCTTCTTCCCCGCGAAGTACAGCCCCCAGCCGTAGGCTTGCGCGCCCTCGCCCGAGCCGATGTGATCCAGGCTGAAGCGGTCGAAGATGTGCGGGCCGCCGTGGTAGACGGGCTGGTTGTAGGTCTTGGACGGAGCACGCACCATTCCCGCGCGGCTGCTGAAATCCTTGTTCTTGCCCTTGTTGGCCTTGAAGCCGACCGACTTATAGAACGCCTCCAGCTTGGCCTTGCTGGTGCCCTTGTCCATTGGCTCGGCCGTGAGGAACACCGTTATGCCGGCCGCATCGGTCGAGCGCAGGAACTGCTCTAGCGCGGCACGTCCGCTGCCTTCGCCACGCTTTGCCGCTGGCGTCTTGATCAGGATGACCTCGGCCGACTTGCCATCAGATGCGACGCCATAGTCGATCGTGGTGTCGCCCACCGTGATCGTCTTGCTGCCACCGCCCGGCGTCAGGTCCACTGGCACGCCTTGGTCGAACTTGCGCCCAGCCACTTCCTTCTCCAGCACCGCCCGCACCTGCGCATTCGACATCTTCCCTATGTCGAGCCCCAGGCTGTCGAGCACGTCCGCCAGCTGCCGGCGGTCGGACTGGAACTTGCCTAGGGCAGCTTCCCGTCGAGCTGCGGCTGCTTCTTTCGGAGTTTTACCCGCAGCGACGTCGCCAGCCTTATCGCGGCCAGCTCCTTGCGCGCGCTGCCCGGCAGCTTGTCCGTCTGCAGGACGCCCGTCAGTCGCTGCGTCATCTTCGACAGTTGCTGCGATTTCGTCATGGAGTGCTTCCCATTCCTCGGTTGTTAACCCGTCAGTGTCGACGGCGGCGCCGGTATCGTCAACGGCCATCGCCGCGTCGCGATCGGCGAACTCGTCGGCCAGCCGCTCAAGGGACTCGTCGGCGATGCGGGCGAGCTCACGATCGAGATGCCGCGCCTCGTCGCTGTCCGGTCCCAGGGCCTCGACACGCTCGGCCAGCACCATCAGGCGCTGCGTGGTGTCGTCCTGCGCCAGGAACTTGGCGACCTCCTCCGGCGTCCGGCCCTTGGGCTCCCAGCCCAGGTCGTCCTTCAGCCAGCGGAAGAACTCGTTGAAATAGTCCTGCTGCTCCTGGAACGCGGTGGTGTCGGCATCGTCCGGGTACGCCTTGGAGCGGCCGGTGGCATCGCCCTCGAGCGCCTTGAGGAACGCCGCCACATCGACGCCACTGCCGGTCGCCGTGTCAGGGCCGAACCGGAAGCCGGCATCCATGGCGGCCTGCGCCATGTCGTCGGCCTGGCGGCCCTTGCCCTTGCCCTTCAACTGCAGGAGGCCGGGGATCTTGGTCAGGTCCGCCGCGCGGAGATCGCCCGCTTCCGACGTGCCGAGACGCAGGCCGCCGTTCTTGCGCACGAAGTCGGTCAGGGACTGCGGCGCCGGGATGGCCTTCTCAGGCGTCCAGCCGCGCGCCAGGCGCGACGCTGCCTTCAGGATGGTGGCGTCGGCCGCGGGGCCGGCATCCTTGGCCACACGGGCAGCCCTGGGCACCCTGACGGGGTCTTTGCCCGACCGGAGGCTGTCGAGCATCGTGTCGAGCACGCCGGGGCCAGCGGCGCGCGTGCCGTCGGCCAGCATGGTCTGGATCTGCAGGCCCTTGCCGGTGCCAGCCTTCTCGAAGGCGTCGAGCGCGTCGGCATACTGGCCAGGGTTGCGGGCGGCACGCGCCGCGTACCGCGAGGCGTATAGCGCGGCGTGCTGGCTGGCGACGTCGTTGGTGTAGCCGTTGGCCTTGGCCATCTCCAGCACCTGCTGGTAGACGACGGTCTGCGGATCGGGCGGCAGGCCCGCGGCGACGTGCTCCTCGAACTTGTCCTGCAGCGCCTTGATTTGCTCGTCCTTGGCCTTGGCCCATTCCTGAGCCTGCCTCACGGAAAAGCCATCAACCTCGGTGCGGACCTGGTCGCGCCAAGCCGCGTGCGCCTCGCTCGCGCCCGTGATGTACATGGCGAGCGGAATGGCGAAGTCTTCGTCCGTCTGGCGGATGCGGGCAATCTGGTCGGCTGTCACGCCCAGGCTGCTCAGGAACGCTTCCGACTGCAGCCCGGTCATGTCCTGCATGTAGCTGTTCACCGCCTCGGCCGGCACGAACACCGTGGCGTCCTGGCCGGACACGCTGGCCATGAACTCCTGCAGCTTCTCCGGCGAGGTCTTCGCCAGCTTGGTGTCGTTGGCCTGCGCGACTAGCTTGTCGAGCAGCATAGCCTGCCCGGTAGCCTGCTGCTCCGCCGGCGGCAGGGCCTGGAACTTCGCCCACTGCTCGGCCGTCGCATCCTGGCGGACGGCATTCTTCCACCCGCGCACGCCCGCGACCTCCATCGGAGCGCCGCCCATTTCGCCCAGCACCTCAGAAACGACTGCGAAGGGGTCTACAGGCAGATCAGCCGCCAGTGAGCCCAGCGCCTCACCGGCCCCGCCGAGCGCGCCCTGCACGCCAATCTGGGCCACGATGTTCGTCGCGTGGCGAGTGAGCGCCTTCCGGCCGACGCCAATGGTCTTTCCGGCCACGCCCATCGACGCCGTATCGAACGCGCCAATGACCGACGCCTTGGTCGCCGCCTGCTTCTCGACCTTGGCCATGAGCTCGGGATTGGACAGCGCCTTCATCAGCGCGGCCGGATCCTGGGTGTCGACGCCGGACGCCTTGATGGCCTCCTCGACGGCGCCCATGTACTCGAGCCCGAACGACACGCCGAACACGCCGACCGGGCCGGCGACGACAGCGCCACCAATCTGGAGCGGCAGCATCGCGGCGCCCTGCAGGGAGATCGCGTAGGCCGCGCGGACGGGGTCCTTCATCAGAGCGGAGAAGACGCCGCCCCAATCGCCAGCCTCGCCGGCGGCCTGCATCTCCTTGACCGCGGGCAACTCCGGCAGCGCCGCAGCCTGGGCAGACCGCTCCAGCCGCTGGGTGCTGTATTGGGCCATGAAGCCCTGCATCTCTTTGCGGATTTGCTCGGCCTGCGGCAGCATCGCCTTCTCGAATGGCGTCAGGTAGTCACCGCGCGCGGCCTTGGCTTCCGCGGCGTCAAGCTGCGTGATCTTGCCGGCGGCTACCTTCATGCCCGCCAGGCCGGACGACGCCTGCTGCTGCAGGTACGGGCGGTACAGCTCGTTGACCGTCCACTCCAGGAAGCCCAGCTTTTCGACGTCGCCCTCGCCATCGGCGACCTTGACGTTCATCGGATCCTGCGCCAGCCAGTCGGCCATTTTCGGCGCGTTCTTCAGTATCTCGTCGTACCGGTTCAGCTTGTCGGTCTTCTCGACCTCCGGGAGATTGCGCTCGACCATGTCGGCCGGCAGCCCCGTCTTGCGCGACAGGGCCACAGCCTTGCCGGCGGTGTCCGCCGTGCCAGTCGATGTCAGGACCGAGGCGCGGACCTTCGTGTTGCGGTCGCTGACCAGCGAGTCGGCCGCGGCGTCGTACTTGTTGACCGGAGGAACGGACACTGCCGCCGGCGCTTCCACCATCTCAGCGGCGGCCGCGTCGTACTTGTTGACCGGTGGCGCTTCCGCCAACTGGACGTCAGGCACAGGCGCGTCGACCGCGACGGCCGGCTGTTCAACTGTCGGCTCGATCGCGGCGTCGGAGATGTCGCTCATTTCTTCGGCCTGGCATTTCCTCGAGCATAAAGCTCGATAATATTTTCGTCTGTGACCGGGATTTTGCGCCGATTGAGTGAAGCAGTAATCTCTGTCTTTTCTGCGGCGGGCACGTCGGCAATCGTCATCTCATAGCGCGGCTTGGTCTTCTCGCCCCAGAGCGTGCCCTTGCCGACGAACACGTCCATCGCCGTCCGGTCGATAATCTTCTGCTGCTCCTCCGGCGTGGCCTTGCGCTTCTGCTGGCGCTCCAGCTCGTTGACCTGGCCCTGCACGATGCGGTTGAACTTGTCGACCTTCTCGGGGTCTTTGTCCGCCTTCAGCTTTTGCAACGCGTCAGTGACCATGGTCGAGATCGAGCGGACGTGCGTCAGATCCTTGTTGGGATCGCCCGTGCGGCCGGCCGCTTGGAGCTTCGACAGCTCCTGGTAATCGCTGCTCGACAGGTCTTTCTTGTATTCCCACAAGGACTTCTGCGCCCATTCAGCGCGGACGGCCGGGTCCTCGTTGGTGATGCCGCGGTGGATTTCGCCCCACACCCGGTCATTGGTCACGGCGACCGTGCCCTTCGCATTGTGCGCGATCGTCGCGTCGATGGACTGCTGCTTCTGGTACGGCAACTGGTTCCAGATCTCCGGCGGCGGACGCTGCAGGGCAGACGTGGGATTGCCCTGCGCATCGGGCGGCCCGCCCGTCGTCATCCACTTGTCGACGCTCACCTCGAGCTGCAGCTTGGCGATGTCGATCGACCGCTTGGTCGCGGCCAGGTTCAGGTCGAGCTGAGACTGTGTCGCGCGGCGCTGGTCGTCGTTCCCACCGTTGATCTCCGCATTGCGCCGGGTGGCGACGTCGTAGGTCTTCTCCGCATCCAGCAGCATCTGCCGGGTGTCCAGGTACTTGGGGCCGTCCTTGGGCTTGCCGCCGTCGGGTGTCGCGCCGGTGGCCGTGTCGACGGACTTCTTGAGCGGGTCGTCGGGTGTCTGCGTGCCATACTTGGCCAGCACACCCGATGCTGTCTTGCCGCGCACATGGGACTGGCCATCCTGGTCGAGCGGCTTAAAGTAGCCGCGCACCATGATGTCGGCCGCTTCCTGCTCGGTCTTTGCGTTCTGCAGTTTGGCCTTCAGGTCAGGGGACACGCCGCTGATGGCGCGCGGGATCTCGCCGTCGATCTCCGCCTTGGCGTAGAGCAGCCCGGTCTCGACCTTGTTGGGATCGAGGCCCTTCTTTTGGGCGAACTCGAGCAGGGCCTTGGCGCGGCCGCTGTTCCACTGGCCGATATTGATGCTGTCGGAACCGTCCCGGCCGTCGCCTTTGTTGCGAGCGCCTGGGAAGAACTGCGACTCACCGAGGAAGCCAGCGGTCAGGCCGGCAGCCGCCTTGGAGCTGTAGCCGTCGGCAGTCCAGAACGCCATGCTGGTCTTGGTCCCCTCCTCCGCCTGCCCTGGCGCCGGCATCGTCGCCGTGAGCGCGCCGGCCTGGTACTTGGCCGTCTCGCCGATACCGACCGTGCGCATGGTCGGCCCCAGCGCAACGCGGTCGCGCCCGTCAAGGTCCGGCAGCAGAGCCTGGTACATGGACAGAGCGCGCGACCCATTGCCGCTCGCAATCTGCCCCTCGATCGCCGAGCGCAGCACGTTCGACCGCGCTTCCTTCGCTTGGCTGGGCAGCCCGGTCTGCGACGCACGGATGTCCGCCGCGCGCGCCGCGCGATCGGCAACCTCTTTCAGTTTCAGCGGGTCGTCGGCGACCGTGACCGCTTCCGACAGAGCGCCGAGCTGCGTGTCCTTGTAGACCGCCGCCTCATACTTCTCCGACTCGTTGGCCACATGGACCGAGAGGTCTTTCTTGTAGCCCAGCACCTCACGCGATGCGGCCTCGGAGAACAGCTTGCGCGAGCGGCTGCTCAGTCCGCCACCGATCTCGTCAGCCGCCGACTGCAGGCCAGCAGGGAGCTCGTCGAGCAGCGGCATGCCGCCAGGGCCGTTCTTGGTCGCCGCGCCGCCGCGGTACTTCTGATAACCCTTCTCCGGGTCATAGGTCATCTCCTGGCGCTTGGCGCGCAGGGTGTTGAGCGCCTCCTGCGCCGCCGTCTGGTCGAGGGTCTCGGCGAACTTGTCGACCGTGGCGCCGAACCGATCGAGCGCGGTGCCGAGATCGGCGGTCTGCCGAGACTCGTCGAGCATGACCTGCGCTGGGATGCCAGACGGAGATGCTGCTCCCGGTATGGCGCCGGACGTGGCGATGCGGCTGGGGTCGCCGGGGATGCGCGCGGCCGGCACGGATGCCCGGCCTCCGCCGCCGCGAGGGATGCCGCCGCTGCCTTGAGGAGTCGGGACGTTGAAGTCTGCGCCGGTTGCGAACGTGGGCATTATGCTAGTTCTCCGCCGCCGCTGAATGTGCTGGTGTTGTAGTAATCAGGCACGCTGGGATCGTTCTTGCCGCTGCCCGAGTCCATGAACTGCGGCGCGTACTTGGCCGCGATCGACAGCCCGCTCAGGCCAGCCTTCAGGTAGCCCGTGCTTTCCGTGCTGTCGGCCCCGCGGCGCAGAGCCTGTGCGCCGGCCGCCCCTTCCTGCAGGATCGTGCCACCGGACCACTTGAGGCTGTCCGCCGTGCGCCGGTCGAGCGTCGCCTGGTAGCGCGTGTTTTCAGCGCCCCACTTCGACAGCGCCACGCCATAGTCCGCGACCTCGGCATTGTAGCGCGTGACGTTGGCGCCGTAGGTCGTGAGGTCCCCTTCATAGTCGAGTAGCGACGCCTCGGTCTTGAGATCCTGCGCGCGCGCCTTGCCGTCGTAGAGCGCCACCTCGGCGGCATAGTTGCCCTCGCCCAGGATGTCCGCGATGACCGTCGTGTCGACTCCGGCTCCCGACGCGCCCATGACCGCCTTGGCACGGCCGGCCGCCATGGCAGACTTGCGCGTGCTTTCGATCGCCGTGCGCTGGGCAAGCGCCTCGGATAGCGTCGCCCGGTCGCGCGTGGCGTCAGCCTGCCGGTGTGTCAGGATCGCCGAGTTGTCCGCAAGCGCCGCTTCCTGGCGCATCATGCCGACCTGGCCCTGCTGCAGGTGCGCCTGCGCGTCCTGCACCAATGCCTGGTTATCCCGCTGCAGGGCCTGGTTCTTGATCTCGTCGGCCTGCATCTCGAGCTGCTGGTTGCGCCGGACGGCGGCCTCATAGGTGTCGTCGGCCGACTCGCGCTGGGCGCTGGCCTTGGAGCTGCCGCCCATCATGCCGCCGACGGTGCTCGCGACGCTGGCCGCGGCGCCTACGCCGGCAATTACGGTAGCAGTGGTTACGCCAGACATTTCAATCCCCTATTCTCGCGGCGCGTGGTCAGCAGATCGACCTCATCGGTGAATTCCCGCTCGGCTTGCTCGGTCGTCGTTGCCCGCGTCGGGAAGGTCATTGTGACGTAGGTGTCGGCATGTGTGGCGAACGCCTGCTTGCGCCCTGCCCCCGCCTGGACAAGCCTATTAGTTCCCGTCACGCGGATCTCGCCGACAGGCGGCCCGACGAAGACCGTGACGTCGCCGGAGATGATCAGGCCGGTGGCCAACTTCACCTCGACGCCAGTGATCAGCGTTCCGCGCCCGATATGGGGGACGAACATGGTGCGGTAATAGATGCCGGCATGGACGTACTGATCGATCTCGATCGTGACCTGCGGCTGCTTCATGCGGTCGGTCTCCAGCGCGCGCACGATGTCGATCGCCTCCGGCAGCATGGGCGGGATGCCGCGGGCCGGGAGAGTGACGTCACGCATCGCTCAGGCTCCTGAAGAACACCCGGTTGGTCTCGACGTATTCCAGCCGCGGGAGGGTCTCGCAAAGCGAACTGCCGAACGGCGTGTTGACATAGATGCCCTTGGCGCCCTTCTCGCGCGCCAGGTCTTCGGCCGCGCGCAGCAGGCGCAGGGGAAGGCCGGTCATCCGGTGGGCCTTGGCCACGAAGAAACTCTCGCTCGTGCCCAGCGGGACGCTGTAGTGGGGATTGACGCTCACCAGGATGAAGATGAAGCCCACGAGGCGGCCATCGACGCGAGCAGCGAATATGGTCAGCACGCCGGCGGCATCCAGCCGGCGATAGGTCTCAGGCTCGATCTTGGGCTCAGGCAGCCCCCTGTTTCCGCTTTCCGCAGCGTACTCGACCAGCAGGCCGGCGAAGGCGGGGTCCGCCTCGATCTCGGCAAACGTCACCTGTTCGATCATGCCCGCACCAGCAACGGCCCGCCGTCGACCTCATCCTCGACAGCCACGAAGCCCAGCCGGGCAAGCAGCGTCGCCTGCTGCCCAGGATGCGGCTCTGCATACATGGTGCCCGGCACGTCCTTGAGCAGCCGCTCGCCCCGGCGGAAGCAGCGCGCGATGGTGCGGCGGTCGAGCCCCGGCTGCCACTCGGAGAAGGCGATGGCGACGCCGTCCAGCCAGTAGACGCCGAAGATGGCGACCGGCCGCTCGTCGCGCACGGCCACGCAGCCCCTCAGTGTGAAGGGCGGCGGGCCGCCAAACCATGCACACGCGAGAGCAGGCGTGGCAGGGACGATCGTGATCTCAGCGTGCATTGCCCTGCTCCCCGATCGACAGGCCGAGCACGGTGCAGGGACGGCCAGGGCCTGCCTTGAGGCACACGCGGGCGTCGGTGGTCCAGGTGCCGCTGACACTGAAGGCGTCGTAGTCGTAGGCCAGCCAGACCGCATCGAGGTCGACAGGTGCGCCCTCCTCGATCATCGGCAGGTTGTCCATGTTGTCGAAATCCTGCCCGTACTTGAGCGAGAGCGGGTGCGCGTCGGCCAGGACCACGCCCATCATGTCGACCTTCTGGCGCTGGTTGAGCATCATCTGCTGCGCGTCGCGGACGGCGCCCTTGGCCGACTGGTACAGGGCCGTGTAAGGCAGGCCGGCGCAGGCGAAGGCGACGATCGCCGTGTCGAGCGTGATGGCGCCGCCGGTCACGGCGTAGGTCTTGGGCTCGTTGTCGGCATCGACAGGGCAGACGCCATCCTGCCAGACGATCACGTCCTTGCCCTCGAGATGCGACAGGCCGGTCATCACCAGGCCCGGAGTCGTGGTGGTGACGAAGCTGTCGGCCAGCCGCGTATCGGCCGCGCCCATGGCCTCTGTCTCCTCCGCCCACCGCTCGAGATACCGCTTGGTCACGCCGCCAATGGTGCGAGCGACCGAGTAATAGACGCGATCCTCCGGCCCACCGTTGGGGTCGCGCGGCAGGACGACGATGTCCTCGACCACGCCGTCGGTCTCGACCTCGACCCAGCAGGTGACGTTCTCGACCTTGTCGAAGATCGAGATGGCCACCGTGCCATCCGTGCGCCACATGTGGACACGGCGGTCGGGGGAGTTTTGCACCGCCATGCCGGCGAAGCCAGGCGCGCCGATTTCAGGGATCAGGGCCGTCATGTCGAGCGGCGGCGCATAGTTGACGCCATCGAAGGCGATCTCGAAGACCCGCTGGTCGTCGTTGCCGACGTAGGCGATCGACGTGTCCATCAGCACGGCCTGGATGGCTGCGGTGCCGCGGTTGCTGATACCCTTGAGGCTGAACTTGGCCTGAGTCAGCGGCTCATCGAACGACGATGTGCGCGCGACCTGGACGCCGCTTTCCATGCCGAACATGAGGTTGTTGCTGGCCAGCAGCCAGTTGACGTTGTCGATCGGCCCCTTGCCCAGGGTGCGGCGGATCGGCCCGTCGTCGCTCACGATCTCGTCATCGAACGAGTCGAGCGCGTCGGATACCGAGCCCCACTCATAGCCCTTGCCGGCCCACCATAGGCGCCCGCCATCCATCTCGACAGCCGAGGGATAGCCACGACGCGGAGACCAGTCGCCCTCGCGCCAGTCGCGGGTGTACTGGTCGTATTTGCCGAAGTCGCGCAGGACAGCGGCGGACACGACCGTCTCGGAGGTGTAGCCGGTGACGCGAGCGATGCCGGTGATCGAGCCGCCGCTGTAGATCAGGGAGACGTCGATGGCGTCGCCGGGGTTGTGGCTGCCCGTCGGGATGCCGATGCGGTAGTACATTATCTGGTTGTCGAGGCCGTCGTTGATGGCAACGGTTGCGTCCACGAGGTAGGCATTGACGTTGGTCCAGTCGCCAGGCTCACCGGGCGAGGACTGCAGGAAGACGGTCGACGATACCCACGGCCCACCGACCATCGTCGCGAGGAACTGGCGGCTTTCGCCCACACCGGTCACGCGGATGGGATCCGTGAATTCGTTGTCGGCATTGACGTTGGCTGCCACAAGCTGCCCGACCGAGTCGAGGGAGAACAGCGAACCCACGTTGGTCGCCTTGAAGTAGGGCCGCTCTGCCGTGATCGTGATGTCGCCGAACAGGTTGGACACCTTCAGCCGTACCGGCCCGGTATTGATCTCGCGGAAGGGGCCGTCCTCGGGGGCATAGTCGACGAGCGACCACGAGCGCGGGCTGGTGGCACCCTGCCGCTCGATACGCTTCTGCGCCTGGCCCTTGCAGGCCACGAAGATCACGTCACTCGACTGCGCCGTGCGGACGTACTTGAGGTCGGCCTCGGCCCATGGCGTGACGATCTCCATGGCCACGCCGCCCTGGCCAAGCGCCACGCTGTCGACCAGCGCGATGGTGTCGCGGCTGTTGGACAGGCGGATGAAGAACGCCGAGCCCGTAGGCGTGACGCTGATCGAGTGCCGGCCGGCGCGCAGGGAGCGGTCGGTCAGCAGGTCGTCGGTGCCCTCAGTCGTCCCGACGCGCAGGACCACGATGCCGCGGTTGACGATGATCTCGATCGAATGCTCGACGTTGGGCTGCAGCACCGCCACCGACCGGTCGCGGATGGCCGAAGCACTGTCGTTGCCGAGCAGGGAGAGGTAGCCGCCGGTCGCCCAGGCGGACGTGCCACCGGACTCGTCGTTGTCGCGCCAGTAGCCGACATCCGTCGCATCGACGAACGTGCTGCCGGTGTCGACGCTGGCGACGAAGGCCGCACCGTTCCACCGGTTGAAGGTCGGGGTCACAGCCGGACGGGTCACGACGACATCGTCGATGCGGACCCGCATCATGCCGTCGGTGAGCTCGATCAACGCCGTGTCGGAGGCGCCGAACACGAACGGGATATGCTTGGGCTTGGCGTCGTTGCGGATGGCCGACAGGAACCCGAGGCCAGGCCGCAGCATCATGGAGCCGAGCACGCGCGGGATCCAGTTGAGCTGGACCGCGGCGGACAGCGCCATGCGCTTGAGGTCGATCCTGGCCAGCGACAGGCGCGAGACTAGGCCCCTGTTGAACGCCAGGAGAGCGTGCGTAGCCTTCACGGGCTAGCCGATCAGGCGAGAGCGCGAGCCACGATCGTCGCGCCGGCTATTGAACCGGCCACGGCGAGAGCGCACCCAGCTACCAGTCGGCGGAAATTCGGTCGGCCCTTCCATGGCGTCGGTGCTTGCCGCCGTCTGCAGGCGCATCTTGGCCAGCTTGAGGAGGTCGTTGCGGTCGGTCTTCGCGCCGGTGATCGAGCCCACGACCAGGCTGGCCATGTGCGTCTCGACCCAGAGAGTGAAGTTGGGCGGCCACTTGCTGTAGTCGGCGCCATAGTCGGCGTCGTTGCTGGTGTAGGTCAGATAGATCGGGTCGATGTCGGCGTACCAGTAGCCATTCTCGACCTGGTAGTCGAGCAGCGGCGACTTCATGCGCTCGTCGTCGCAGAGCTTGCAGGTGCGGAGGAAGTCGTCCGGCTGCGCGAAGGCGTAGGTATAGCCGAAAGCCGGCTCGACCGCAGTGTCCGCCGCAAGCTCGATCGTGCGACGGCCGAAATTCCACTGCTTGGCCTGCAGGACGTAGCGCAGGATACCGTCGCCGGCATTCCACACGTCGTCGAGCAGGCGCCGCGGCTCGCGGTTCTCGCTCAGGCTGGCGAGTTTGCGCTCCTGACATTCGCGGAGCGCACCATTGTAGAGCGAGAGCCGGTCGGTCACGGCTCTAGGCCGCCAGCGACTGCTGCGTGGGGTTCTTCAGGAAGGCGTTGACCTCGTCCCGCGTACCCAATCCCTCGACCAGGATGGACTTGTCGGACAGGCGAACGGCCGACCACTTGCCGATCGGGCCGCGGTACTTGACCTCGACGTCGTCGCCGGACAGCGCGGGCGTGGTGGCAGAAGCGGTGAGGTCGTACTCGCTGAGAAGGACCAGCGTGGCCAGGAGGCGAGACGCCGCCACAACCAGGAGCTCGGCCATCCAGGATCCATCGTGCGCGTGGACTTCGACGCGGTCGCGCGGCTTGAGCTTGGCTGCGACATGCACCCAATATTCGGGGGTGGTCAGGTCGGCAATGGTCGTGCCGCGATCGGCGTCGACCAGGTAGGATCGCCGCTTGTACTCGGCATCCTTGAAATTGTGTGGCGTGAGCTTCAAGAAACGGCCTCCATGGTGCGGAAATGCCGCCGACGCGGAACGCTACGCGGCGGCGGCGGCACCCTAGTTTCCCGGCGACGGATGCCGCCGGGCCTTTGACCGATCCATGAGGGAGCGGTCGTTTAGACGATCGGCGTGCCGGTCGCTGCGATGGTGGCGCCGCCGCCGGCGGCGGCGGTAGCAATCGCGGTCACGCGACCGAACGTCAGGATCGGAGCGGAGGCGCTGGTCACGTCCCAATGCAGGACGCTGTCGCCAACCTTCATGCCGAGCGCGCGGGCGTTCGAGATGTAGCCAGCCGCACGAATGACGTCGAACGTCGCGGCTTCCTTGTAGACCCAGAAGTTGGAGCCGGCCGCGCTCGTGAGCGGGCCAAAGGCCGTCAGGGCGGGCGGGAGAAGAACGGAGTAGGACATGGTCAGATCTTTCTATGTTGGGGAGGCCGTCGGGGAGAGGCGACGCCCCTCCCCTAGTTGCCGTTACTGAGCGGCGTAGGCCGACCCGTCATGGTTGATCACCACGATGCCGCTGTTCTGCAGCACCTTGGAACCGAAGAAGCCCGTGCAACGAGCCCACGAATAGTCCTGCTCGTCGTCGTAGCCGACGGGAGCCGAGATCTGGTCCTTGTCGAGCGCGTGGCCGACCGAGGACTTGTGGTACATGAAGCACTTCTCGGCGTTCGTGCCCTTGCCAGTCAGGCCGGGATGAACGATCCAGCACACGCCTGCCCACTGGAACATGGTCAGGATGCCGCCGGCGCCGTCGAACGGCTTGCGGCTCACGTAGTCGGCCGAGGCAAACTCGCGGGTCTGCATCAGGTAGGCTTCCGCGGCCGGCGAGATCACGCCGAACAGGTTGCCGTCCGCCGGGACGTTGTTGTTGCCGAGGATGACCTTGGCGTACATGGCCAGGTCCAGGGACATGGTCTGCGCCGCGCCAGTGTCGTTCGTGCCGGTCTCGAGCTGGGCGATGATGTCGCTGTCGATCTTGCGATTGATCACGGCCATCGTCGTCATCTGCATGATGCGGCGCTGATCGCCCTGCGACGCGAAGACGTTGAAGTTGGTCTTGCGGGCGAGATCGTGCCACTCGGCCAGGGTGGCCGTGAGCTGGGTCAGGTTGTCGGCGCGGGCCGGGATGAGGCCGTTGACGCCGCGGGTGGTGGCTTCTGCGCCGCCGCTGTCAGCGACGAGGAAGACTGCCGAATTGCCCTTGATGACGGCCTCGGTCGTTACCGTCTTGCGGAGCAGGGACTCGCGCTGTTCGAAGCCGGCGATGAATTCCTGCCGGTACTGTGTCTGGAAAGCCGTGTCGGCCATGGGTTGATCCTCGATGAAGGGGTTGGGAACCTCTCCGCATCGGGGTGTCCGCTCGTGCTCGTGGCCGGGGTTGCCCTAGAATGGGCGCCGGCACCGTTCGATCGGGGCCATAGCGTCGAAAGTGCGGTTAGGATAATCCCAACGCGCGCGGCCGCAAACTTTGGTCTCTATTGGTGTGGTGGTGGTCACTTCAGGACAGCGCGGGACGTGCCCGCGACGCGCCATTGATGGACCGCGAGGGCCGTTGCTGGGCTGTTGATGGAGCGGTGGCCTACCCTGAGCTCGGCGCCGCTGGGGCGGTAGATCAGGTGCCCCTGTAGATGCTTTAGCGGTCCGGCCCCGCAATGAGGGCCGGAGGTCGCGGGCAGGCATTGCGGCGTGCCGTTGACGGAGAATTGGTAGCAGGAGTGGGATTTTAACCCACGACCTCCAGGGTATGAACCTAGCGAGCTAACTGACTGCTCTATCCTGCGGCATGGAGATTATCGCAACCCGCCCGGCCGCGCAAGTCCCTCGCGCACCATCTCGTCGGCGTGCCGATCGTACTTGCTGGCCGCCGGCGCGGGCTCATTGTGATAGCTGCGATACCGCGTGATCAGCGCCAGGATCACATCGTAGTCGTGGCTGAGATCGCCGATCGACTGCTCGGAGCACGCCCATGTCGCGTCGTATGCGACGATGTCCAGGGGCTTGCCGTTCACGAGGTCGCGCTTGGATAGGTAGCCCATGGTGCAGTCCCACCATGGGCGCGTCTCCTGGCCTGCGTGGGCGGGCAGCGCGAGGCAGATGGCCAGCGCGGCGGCGATTGCGGTTTTCATAACGGCCTCCTGAGTCCCATGCGACGATTGCGCATCGCATGGGATTGTGGCTGTGTCTAGGCGGCGGCAGCCAGCCGGTCGCGCAGAGAGAAGCCCATGAGCGGCCACACCTGCCTGATCGCGTCCTCGTAGGCCAGGGTCTTGCCATACTCGGCGTCGAAGTTGTCCGGCGAGGCCGGCGCGGACTTGCCGATGACCGTAAAGCCGTTCTTCATCACCAGGATGCAGATCGAAAGCACCTTGAGCGGATCGACCACCGGCGCCGGCGGCGACATGCCGGACACAGCCTCGTCGGCGCGCAGATCGTAGCGGCAAGCGATCGCCGCCTTGATGTCATCCAGCGATACCCGCGGGGCCTTGTAGAGCGCGGCGCTGCGCCGCTCGACTTCTTCCATATGACTCATTGCGTTCTCCATTGAAATGGTGTGACAGGCGAGCCGAAGCCCGCCCGTCTGGGGTTTAACGCCGGCCCGCGCTGCGCTCCTGCGCGCGGGTAAGCTCGATGAACCGGTGCGCCATCTTCGTATCGCTGCGCCCGTCAATTGTAACTTTCTCGCCCTTGAAGTACGGGGAATTCTGATCGCCCATCATTTTGACAATGGACTCCAGCTCGGTGCCGATCGCCTGCTCGCTGTTGATGCCCGAGCCAGGGATGACCGTGGCCGACGGATTGACCTCACGCTGCATCCGGTTCGCCGCGCGGATGAACTCCGCATCGTTGAACAGGAGCATGCCCTTGTCGTCGCGCGCCGTCTGCAGGCGGGCATAGACCTCGGGCGGCATCTGCGACTGCCAGAACTCGGTGGCAATGCGGCTTTCGCGGCTCAGGTTGGCGCCCCACTCGGCCGACAGTTTGTCGAGGTTGGCCTTGCGATAGTCAGCATCCAGCTTGGCGTAGGCGTCAGCCTGGCCCTGCCGCTCATTGGCCCACCAGGTCAGCATGTCCTTGACGACACCCGGAGGCGTGTTCTTGGTGTGCGCGAACTTGGTGAAGCTGTCGACGACCGGCTTGGCGTCGTCGCCCCAGACGTGGCCGTCGGCGATGACCGTGTCATATCCCTCGGGCGCGTCCGGGATGCCGAGCTCCTCGCGGTATGCCTTGATCTGCTCGGGCGTGGCGTCGTCGGCGAGCGCAGCCGGCTTGGCCGCGGCGCCGGTGGAGATCTTCTTGCGCGCCTCGAACAGGCTGTCGAGCGCAGCCTTGGGCGAGGAGTATCGCTTGAGCTGGTTGAGCACCTTCTCGTCGGTGCCGGCGTACTTCTCGCGCCAGTCTTCCGGCCAGTCGCCGGCGACGACGGGCGTGTCTGGCGTGGCTGGCGGCGTGGCGGCGTGGCCATCGGCCGGCGGGGTGACGACAGCCGCGGGCGCTACGACTGCTGCCGGAGGCGTGACGACAGGCGCTACGACCGGCGTCTCGACCACTGCGGGCGCGACCACAGCGGCGGGGGCGACTACGACCGGTGCTACGACCGGGGAAGCATTATCGTCTGCGGGTGCCATAGGTCTCCTTGGGGGTTGCGGCCTTGAGTGCGTTCTTGGCCATGTAATCGGACAGGCTGGTGGAAAGTAGGGTCACGATGGTCAGGCCGACAAAGCGCCGGCCCTCGAAGAATGCAGACGCGGACGCATCGCCCGGCACGAACGTCTGGTCATAGGTCGCCGCGCCCTGCTTAATGATCCAATCCAGGGCGCGACGCTGTTGCTCGGGTGACGCAGCGCCTGCCGCCAGGGCCTGCAGCGCGGACAGGTCCGGGACGTCGTGGTCGCACCGGAAGTAGGGAGGGACTGCGGCCATGCTCAGGCGGCCCAGCCAAACAGCCAGCCGAGGCCGAGACAGCCGAACATCGTACCGGCCCACACGCGCAGCACCCACGTCTCGGCACCCTGCCAAGTCAGAAGAAAGTACATCCCGACAGCGCAGATAGATGCGAGGAAGCTAAGGCCGCTCAACACGGCGAGGATGATGGAGGCGGCCATGCTCAGGCCATCTGGAAGCCAGGCGACGCGGCGGACAGGTTGACCGCCGTGTTGCTGACCTTCTCTGCCGTCTCAGCGCCAGACTGCATGAGCGCCAGCATGCGCTCCTGGTCCTGCTTGGCGCGCGCGTTGGCGATCGACCGGTTGACCTCGTCTTCCGGCCGCATCCACTTCGCCGGCATCACGGCGCCCAGCACGTCGCGGGTCGCCTTCATGTCGTCGATGATCAGTGCCGCGCTCGGATCGCGCTGCATGGCGGCTGCGATGATGTTGCCGGCTTCGATGTACATGCCGGCCTTGGCCTTGTCGGCAGCGTCGCGCAGCGGCCCCTCGAACTCGAAGGACCATTGCGTGCCTCGCAGCGACTCGGGCATGGCACCCTGCATCTCGGGGCTGTTGCGGAACAGCAGCTCGTGCGTGTCCTCACAGAGCCAGCCATTGTAGTCGACCTCGACCGGCTCAAAGAGCGGCAGGGCGTTGCGGATATACTCCTGGACGCGCTGGCCGACCTCGTAGGCCGTCATGTCGGGACCGCCGACGGGCGGCAGGTCGAGCTTGTTGAGGAACATGGCGTCGCGCAGGCCGAGGCGGATGTCCCGCACCAGGTCGAGCGCGAAGCCCAGGCCGGTCTTGTCCTGCGTGATCGGGCGCAGAGCCTCGCCCAGCTTCTCGTCGTACTCCTCGGAGACCCACGTCCGGCCGCCGGCGTAGAGCGCGATGTCGGAGCGGATGACGTTCTCGGTGGCGATGACCGGCGGGTTGACCGCCTTCTCGCCCGCCTCGAGCAGCACTAGCGTCACGGACTGCAGCAGGCGCGCGTCAGGCAGCGCGGCGACCAGGGCGGCCGAATGCGCGTACTGGCTGCCGGATACCGTCTGCCACCGCGGGATCGCGTAGCCACGGATCCACTGGCCGCTCACCTCGAGCTCGCAGTTGTTGTCGACGTCGAACATGATCGACACCCACGGCTGCCGCATCTTGCGACCGCCTGGCATCTGCTCGTAGAGATCCGACGGCAGCACGCAGTGCCACACGTTGATCAGGTCGTAGGGCGTTTCCTTGAGCTTCTCCGTCACCTTGGGGTGGCAGGTCTTGGGGAACAGCCGGGACAGGTCGATCGCGGTCAGCTTGTCGCGCCGATAGACGGTGTCGATCTTGCCCGTGACGCCCTCGCACCATGCCACGTCGCGCAGGTGGCGCGTGCGGTACAGCATGTGCGGCGTGCCGCCATTGCGCGGGCGGTGCAGCTCGACCTGGATGCAGGCCTGGCCGAACGTGACGTAGTCGTGGTCCGCCTCGCGGCAGGCGCGCACGAAGGACGCATCCGGGTCATACATGGCGTTACGCATCAGGAGCGTGGACTGCTCCAGATACTGCTTGGCCTGCGTGTCCTCGTTCTGCGGCTGGCTGGTCTTCATCTTGAACCAGGGCTTGGCCGACGGCCGCAGCATGGCCGAGAAGGCGTTGCCCAGGTCACGCCGCGCCACGAGCGGGAACGACGTCATCAGGTCTTCGGCGAAGTCACCGGACAGCGGGGTGGCGCCCGTAAACGAGTCACGCTCGGGATAGAAGTTGCGGCGCAGCTCCTCGAAGTAGGCCATCAGGTTGCCGCGGTCGAACAGCTTGTTGCCCTGCTTCTTGAGCATGTCGATCAGGGGGCTGCCCTGCGTTGCGGAGGGATCAGCCATATCAGTCACCAGCCTTGCGGTGCTCGGGCATGAGCGCCGACAGAATTACGATCGCGGCCAGCCGCGGCGCACATACGAACGGATTGTAGGCCCACGGGCTGATCAAGCTGTGGTTCTTGCGGAGGAAATGAAACTGCCCCCAGGTCGGGGGCGTCGGCTTATCAGCAGCCATCACACAGCCTCGTATTCAGCAGAGAACGTCGTCTGCTCCATGGGATAAAAGCCCTCGTCCTTGACGATCCAGTCGCCAGGCCGAGCGACCACACGGCCGTCGCGGTTCTCGATCAGGATGCGGAAATAGTCTGCGCCTTCGACGAAGGCATAGCCCAGCCAGACGCGCATCTCGGCCAGGTTGGCGCCGGTCCACTGGCGGGCTTCGGTCACGACGGACTTGCGGCGGAAGATGGGCATCATTCGCCCTCGCCAAATCGAACGGCGGGAGTACGCCAAAATGAGTTGATGTCGACGTCGCGCCTGGTGTAATCCACGACCGCGCGCCACCACACGTTGCCCTCGGCCTCGCCGTCCTTGCCGAGCCAGAAGGCGTAGGGCACGTCGGCCAGACCGACGCCAAGGTCGGCCAGCGTCATCTCGCGATGGTCACGGCCAGCCAGATATGCGCTCACGCTCACGCTGTCATACGACGGCGGAACCGCCATGACCCACTCTCGGCCATACGGTGTATCTGCGCGCCTGATCATCACCCACTCCCCAGCGTGTCGTCGCCAATGATCGTGCTGGCGCGCGTCGTCTGCCGCGACCGCTGCTGCGCCACCTGCCGGATGGCCGCCTTGCGCTGCGCCATGGGATCAGGCACCGGCATGACCACGGGCTCAGGCGCTGGGTCCGGCAGCTTGGGCGTCTCAATCTGGGCCGGCCGAAAACTCAGCAGGTAGTCCGACAGCGACGGGGGCGCGGGAGGCGGCGTCTCGCTGAGCGGAGGCGGAGGAGCCGGATCGGGCGGACGGTTCACCCATGGCTTGTTGCTGCCACCACCACCGCCGCCGCCTAGCATGCTACCCATTGTCTATCTCCTGCTTCCGCTGCTGCGACGTGCTGCCTGATGGCCGAGGATCACCTCTGGCCGCTTGCGAGACATGGCGGCGAACCCGCCCTGAAGGTTGGCCGTCTTGATGCCGCCAGACCACGCCATGACGACCGCGTCGCCCTTGTTGGGGGACCGGCCGAGCTTGGCGCAGACGTCCTCCTTGGACTCCAGCTTGATGCAGAGGCCGCCCTTGTAGGACACCGTCTGCTTGATGGGAGCGGCCAGGTCGGCCATGAGCTCGGGGTCGGGCGGCAGCATGATGGGCGAGCCGCCAGGCTGGTCGGGGTCGAGCGCCTCACGGAAGCGCCAGATGACCTCGCTCCGCTTGTTGAAGAACGTGAGCTGCCTGTCCTTGGTGCGCCCAGACGAGCCGCCGGCGCCCTTGTGGCCCTCGACCTCGCAGTTGTTGCTCGACAGGTGCTCGAGGATGCCGCCACCGTAGCCACCGCCCAGGTCGACGATGACCCGCGCGTTGTCGCGACGATGGCTGACCACGATGCCAGCCTGATAGGTGCCCAGCCGATCGACAGGGATGGTGTTGCCCGGCGTCTCGATCATGGGCGCGAACCAGCCATCGTGCCGCGGTGCGATGACCATGGGATCGTTGCCGCCACCGGAGGCGTCGACACCCATGGCGCACATCGGCACGCCGGCGGGAGGCCGCGGGGTCCAACGCTTCTGCGCCTCGCGGATCCAGGCCGTGGGGATGACCTGGTCGACCGCGTCCTGCAGGCCGGCGCCGAAGTCGCCATAGAGCAATTGCGACCGCGTGGGCTCGGGCAGCGACTGAAGCTGCGCGCGGTACTCGGGCGTGTCGCGGAAGGGATTGTCCGACAGGCTGGCCGGGATGAACGTGTAGGACTTGGCCGTGTAGGTCTCGCCGGTGATCTCGTACTCGCCCGGCCCGTCGACCCACACCAGCTTGCTCTGCCCGCTCTCGGTCACGTAGACCGCCCAGCGGAGCTCGCCGGGGGATGCCTTGTTGCCGAACGTCTCGTCCAGCCAAGGCGCGAACCACTTGAGCAGCCACTGGCCATCGCTCGATCGCGGCGGATTGCTGCCCAGGATGACGCGCGTGCGCTTGCCTGGAGGGGCGCGCAGCCATGCGGCCAGCGATGCCACCTGCGACTCGAGGAACTCGCCAGCCTCGTCGAACGCCATGTAGTCGCGCTCGCGGCCAGCGTGGCCCATCCAGTCGTCTGCGTCCTTCATGCCGGCCAGTTTCAGCGTCTTACCGTCCGGCCACGTCCACTCGAGATCCTGGCCATTGAAGCGCCCGGCCGAACCGATCAGCTTCTTGCCCTCTTTCTCGAGGCCGTCGGTCTGCGTGCGCTCCCGGCGGAAGATGATGGCGCTATCGGCACGGTTGATGGCCCAGCCCAGCTCGAGCATGGTCTTGCCGCCGCCAGCCTGGCCACCGTAGAGCAGCACGTCCGCAGCGGACAGGTAGGCATCCGTCTGCGGGCCGGTGTTGGGCACGAACTGCATGCCCTTGGTGGCCTGCTTGGCCATGTCAGCCACCGCCGCCTGCTCGGCAGCAGGCATCGCGAGGAAGCGCGCGATGATGCCGTCGAGCAGGTTGGGAGCGGTGGCGGTCGTCATGGGTGGCTAGCTGGCCTTCTTGGTGGATTTGGGCTTGGCAGTTGCATCGGCCAGCGCGGCTTCTGCATTGGCCAGCTCGTGCTCTGTCTCGGCCAGCGCGGACGCCGACACAGCCAGCGCCTCGTCAGCCTCGACGAGTGCCGCCTCGAGAACGCCGATCGTGGCGTTCGCCTGGGCCGTCACGGCCAAGACGCCATCCTTCACGGCCACAAGCTCCGACTGCAGGCCACGCACCATCGCATGAAGCGATGCCACGTCGGCCGGGAGCTCGACTTCACGGGTCCCAGACATGCCCTTAGCCGACCGTCAGCCAGAACAGGTCGTTGCGGACGCTGTTGCTGCCCGAGGACACCGACCACGTCGCCTTAACCGAAATAACCACCGCAGCGGTCGTGTCGATCGCGGTCGAAGCCGTCAGCTCCTCGACGCAGGAAGCCGTCGCCGAGGCCGCAGGGACCTTGGTGTGGCTGGAGTTGGCGACGAACGTGCCGGCCGCGCCGATCGTGCGGATGGCGACACTCGCCTCACCGGAGAACATGGCGTTGTTGGCCACGTCGGTCGCCACGCCGGTCGCAACCGCGGCGGCGTTCACGTATGCCTTGATCAGCAGCGTGTCGGTCGAGTTGGTCGACGTGGCGATGCCCTGCCAGCCGAACTTGATCAGCGAGCCGGCGCGGAGGTAGCCGGCCGGGATCGAGAAGCTGGCGTTGCTGAAGGCGGTCTCGACGATGGTGGCCGAGATGGCGCTGGAGGCTGCAGCAGCGTTGGCCACCAGGACGGGATGGTTGCCGTCCCACTTGCCGTTGACGAGATTGCCATCGTCGTCGAGGCCCAGGCGGCGGCCGTAGAGGGACGTGAGGATTTTCTTAGCGAAAGCCATTGGTATCTCCAGTTGCTAGGGTTGCTTGGGTTGCTTTGTCGGAGAGGGAGCGGGTTGCTCCGGTGTTGCCCCGCTTTGTGCGAAGGCGAACGCGATGCGACGCGCCATCTCGATCGGGGAGACGGGGACGTCGTTTTCGTCGACCATCTTGGTCGTGGTCTCGAGTTTGTCGCCGTAGAGCTTGGGCAGCATCTTGCTCAGGAGCCACTTGCGCGTGTCGACGCGGAGGCGTGAGCGGGCGATCCACTCGCCGTTCTGGCGGGGCGAACCGTCCTCGTTGGCCAGCGAGTCGTTGACGGTGTCGTCGGCAATCTCGAGCAGGTCGTCGGCGAGGTGCTGGTAGCCAATCTGCCTGGCAGAACCATATTGTTCAGAAAATGTCGGATTGGTCTTCGCCCAGGTCAGCACCGTGGCAGCCACCGGCAAGCCTGGGTCACGGCAAATGGCACGCAACGACTCGCCCGCCGCCAGGCGTTCGCAGATCGTTGCCGCGATCTCGTCGGTGTAGACCGACGGGCGGCCGTGAGGAAGTTTCGGGGCTGTTGCCATGTGCGCGCGAGGATAATCCCTACGCGCCACCCGCCTCGCATTTGGCGTCTATTGCCGGACAGCCACCGCGCGCAGTCCAGCCCGTCCATTCCCCGCCGACGGCGCGCATGCGGCGCAGCTTGGGATCCTTGCCGACCTCTTTCGTTTCCTTGAGCTCGACCTCGATGAGACCGCGGTCGACCATGCCCGAGAGGTAATCCCAGATGCGGCGACGTGGCATTGCGGTCCACTCGCGGATCTCGCGAATGGTGGGGCACGGCCCGCCGATGGAGTGCTTGATCATCAGGAGGATGGCGTTGTCGAGCGCCGTGAACGGGCGGAGCGACCGCGGGACGATCGGGGGACGCATCACTCGGCTCCCTGGCAGCGGCTGGCTGTGGCGCCGACCTCGATCTCGATCGCGGCGAGCTCGTCGTGGCCGAGGGTGTCGAACATCTCGCCGACGACCGCCTTGTCGTCGTCCAGCTCGTCGGAGCACAGGCGGATGCTGGCTTGCCGGCGGTGGCGGTAGTACCCGCGCATCAATGCACCGCCTGGCTGGTTGTGTCCGGCATCAGCCGGCCGGCAGTGGCACCGAGCATGATCCGCTCGGCTGCGATCGCGGCATCCACGGCCATGGCGATCAGATCGAAAATCGAAACGGGCGAGGCGTCGAGACCGGCCGCGCCGTAGTAGTTGGTTTGCGAGCTGCCCTGGATGTCGGGACCGAGGCTGTACGAGTTGTGGACGCCGAGCGCGTATGGCTGGCCGAAGGGTTCGCGGCGTATGGGGTTCCAGAAGATTTCGATTTCCAAGGGGTGCTCCTCGTCTTCGCCAAGTTGCACCCTGATAGAAAATTTGGAAAAACGCAACGACTATTTCCTTCCTCTCTTCCCCCTTCCTTCCCCCTGCTAAAAAGCATGGTCACGAACTCTAACCCTTTGGTATTCCTCTATATATTACTCTCTTCCTCTAAATTATAAGAATATTAAAGAGGTATAGAGAGTGTATATAGGAATATTGGGGTTATATACATAATTACGAATGCTCCAAAGTTTGCCAAAAAAGGGGGAAGAGGGGGAATGTGACAGTATCGTTTGTTTTCAATGTGTTAATAGCGCCGACATAAATAAGGCCTTCCCCCTGTCCTGTGGATAACTACGAAAAAGGGGAAGGATTGCGATTTTCGCCATTTGGCGCTTGCGCATTTCCCAACGCCGTGAGTATATACACGGGCCGGCCAGACAAGGCCGACATGGGGAAATCCAAATGCCTTCACAGCCTCCGTCACCGTCGGAAATCGCAACGGCCGCCCTCGACGAGATGCGCAAGATCGGCGCCTCGGCAGCGGATCATGCAGCCAAAGCCCGCATGCTGGGATCGGAAGCCTGCCTCCGCCTACTAGCCAGCGGCATGAGCCAGACGCGCCTGGCTGACCTCCTGGAGACGACGCAGGCCACCATCAGCCTAGTGGTCAACGTGAGCCCCAGGGCCAGCCGCAGGGTCGTTCGCGACGCCGTCCGGGTGGCAGCGATCGTCGGCGTGGTGCCGGCTGCAGACCTCGAGACGGTGGTCGCCAACGTCATCGAGGGGCCGATGCCCAGCAAGCAGCGCGGGCGGTCGGTGATATGAGCGCCGTGAGAGAGACGCTCATGGCGGTGGCCGAGCGGTGCGAGCGGGAGGAGCCGAGCCAGACGCTGGACTTCGACATCTTGGATGCGCTCACGCCCCCAGCAACGCCTTGGAAGTACAAGCCCTACACCACCAGCCTTGATGCTGCCGTGACGCTCGTGCCGGCGGGATGGTCGTTTTTCCTCGGCCTCTCTGAGAACGGTCGACACGCACAAGTTACGCTCGGCCGATCACATCCCACGAACCGCACGGTTATTCAGGAGGGCAGGTCTCTGCCTCTCGCCCTCTGCGCCGCCGCCCTTCGCGCGAAGGCCGCCCAATGACCACCTCCAATTCCTACCGCCCCCAGCTTCGCCGCCTGGCCGCGCGCGTGGTCGCCGACGAGCTCGGCACCTACACGCCCGACGCCACCAAGGACGAGCGCGTTGGCCGGCTGGCCGCGTGGCTGCGCATTCCCCGCGAGACGCTGTGCCGGGTCTGGATGGACGACCGCCGGCTCAACACCAGCCGGTACGCCGGCATCGTCCTCACTAGGTTCCACGGCAGGAGGCCCTCAGCATGACCGACCGCGATCAGGACAACGACTACGCTGCGTCCGCCGACGACTACGTGCGTGCCTTCGTGCGCTGGGGCTGCCTGGTGGCGGTCATCTGCACCGGCCTGCTGATGGCCCAGGGATGGCAGCCATGATCCCCTTCACCTTCGGAACCATGTGCGGCGCCTCGCTGGCGTGCGGCAATCTCGGCGCGGCGATCGTCTTCGCGCTGATCGGACTGGCGGCCCATGTGGGCATCAGCATGACGAGGATGGCGAAATGATCACCTGGACCCGCATCACCAAAGAGCGCGCAGCGCCTGTCCGCCTGCAGCACGCAGACCACATCGGCACCCGCGACGGAGCCGAGGTCGCCTTCATCACCCGCCGCCTCGACGGTCGCTGGGTTCTGTGGCTGCCGGAGACCACTGGATGGGCAGAGGTTGGCAACCTCCGGTCGCTGGTTCAGCTCAAGGGGCTGGCCGAGACGGCGCCTGCTCCGCGGATGGCGGTGGCAGCGTGACGCCACTGCCACCCGGGCCGTTCGGAGTCGTGCTCGCGGACCCGCCCTGGTCGTTCAAGACCTGGAGCGGCAAGACCGGGACGCCACATCGCACCGCCGAGGACCATTACAGCACCGTCGGCCATACCAGCCTAGCCGCCATCCCCGTCTCGACGATCGTTGCCAAGGACGCCGTCCTGTTCATGTGGACCGTCGACAGCCACGTCGACCAGGCGATTGACCTCGCCAAGGCGTGGGGCTTCGGCTTCAAGACGATCGCCTTCGTCTGGGTCAAGACGGCGAAGAACGGTCAGCCGCGTATCGGCATGGGCTACTGGACCCGCAAGAGCGCCGAGGTCTGCCTCATGTTCACACGCGGCAAGCCGAAGCGTCTCGATAAGGGCGTGCGCGAAGTCATCATGGCACCCCGCCGCGAACACAGCCGCAAGCCGGACGAGCAGTATGGCCTGATCGAGCGCCTCGTCGCCGGCCCCTATGTCGAGCTGTTCGCGCGCCAGTCCCGCCCCGGCTGGGAGTCATGGGGCAACCAGTCGACCAAATTCGACGAGCAGCAGGTGGCAGCGTGAAGGACTACCCGGCCCTCGAGGCTCAGATCCGCCGCGCCCGCACCGCCACGCGCGGCAAACTCGCCCACCTGGCCACGCTCCGCCGCATGCGGCTGGAGTCCATGAAGCGCGAGATCAAGCGCCGGCTGGCCCAGGCGGCACAGCCCAGCCCATGAAATCCCCCACCCACCAGGCAGCCGAAGCCTACGCCAAGCGCGGCATCGCCGTCTTCCCGATCGTGGCCGCCGACACGTTCAAGCGCCCGGCGACCGACCACGGCCTGCTCGACGCGACGACCGACCTCACCAAGATCTCCGCCTGGTGGTCGAGCCGTCCTGACTTCAACGTCGGCATCCCGACCGGTGCGGCTGCCACCTTCGTCGTGGTCGACGTCGACGGACCCGAGGGTGCGGCCAGCCTGGCAGCCATGGAAGCCGAGCACGGCGCCCTGCCGGAGACGCCCGAGCAGACGACAGCCCGCGGTCGGCACATCTGCTTCGCCTACGACCCCGAGCGGCCCATCCGCAACAGCGCCAGCCGCCACCCGCGCTATGGCGCCGACCCCCGCGCCAAGATCGACGTCCGCGGCGACGGCGGCTATATCGTCGCCGCCCCGTCGAAGCACGCCAGCGGCGCCGTCTATGCCTGGCACGCCGAGCGCCGGCCGAGCAAGATGCCCTTCGCCGCCATGCCGGAGTGGCTGCGCGCGATCCTGGAGTGGAAGCCATCCCAGGCCCCGAAACTGGCCGTGGTCCCGTCCGCCCCGCGCGCGCCGGTGCAGCCCGGCAGCAAGTTGATCTCAGCCTATGGTGAGGCGGCACTGCGCGACGAGTGCCACAAGATCACGACCAGCACGCCCGGCAACCAGGAGGTCACGCTCAATACCTCCGCCTTCGTCATCGGCAGCCTGGTTGGCGGCGGCGAGATCACCGAGAGCATCGCCCGCGCGGCCCTGGTCGACGCAGCCATGGCGATCGCCCGCGACTGGACCGTCACCGACATCAGTGAGAAGGTCGAGCGCGCGATGTCGGCCGGCATGCTGTCGCCCCGCTCCGCTCCCGAGCCGACGCGCACCGCCCGCCCGCAGCGCCCGGCGCCGGCGGCCATCACCACCCAGCAGGCCGAGACGGCGACGATCGTCGACATCCGCCAGCCGGACAAAGGCTATGGCGCCGACGATGCATGGGAGCGCGAGCTCATCCGCAAGGACGACGGCGGCTCGATCGCCAACAAGTACAAGAACGCGCTCATCCTGCTGATCAACCACCCCGACCTGCGTGGCGTCTTCGGCTTCAACATGTTCTCCCGCAGCGTTGTCATCTGCCGGCGCCCGCATTGGGACGAGGACGACGGGACGGAATGGGAGCAGCGCAGCCTCACCGACCGGGACGTGGCATGGGCCACCGCCTGGCTTGAGACCAAGGGCGTGTCCAAGCCGACGGCGACCATCCACGGCGCCTGCGAGACCGCCGCCTACGCCAACCCGTTCAACCCGGCAGCCGACTGGCTGTGTGACCTGAAATGGGATGGCAGCCAGCGCCTGTCCGGCTGGCTCACCCACTACATGGGCGCCGACCCCAGCCCGTACGTCAGCGCCGTCGGACGCAAATGGTTGATCGGCGCCGTGGCGCGCGTTCTCAGCCCCGGCTGCAAGATGGACACCATGCTGATCCTCGAGGGACACCAGGGACTCGGCAAGAGCAAGGCGCTCAAGATCCTCGGCACCTTCGGCCGCGCCTCCTATTTCACCGACGAGATCAGCGACATCGGCAGCAAGGACGCCGCGATGCAACTTCAGGGCGTCGTGATCGTCGAGCTCGCCGAGTTGTCCGGTCTCGAGAAGGATGTCAACGCGCTCAAGGCGTGGCTCACCCGCACGACCGACCGCTACCGCCCGCCCTATGGCCGCGCGCTCATCGAGGCGCCGCGCCAGTGCATCCTCGGCGGCAGCTACAACCCGGACGGCGGCGGCTACATGCGCGACAGCACGGGCGCCCGCCGCTTCTGGCCGGTGCTGGTCAAGTCCTGCGACCACGAGAGCCTGGCCAAGGACCAGCCGCAGCTATGGGCCGAGGCTGTCGCCGCCTACCGCAACAAGGAGTCGTGGTGGCTGGACGACGACGAGGTCATCGCCGAGTCCCAGGTCGAGCAGGACAACCGCTACGAGGACGACGCCTGGTCGGCGACGATCGACGAGCACATCGCCCGGCTCGCCCAGGTCACGACGGCCAGCATCATGGGGGAGGCGTGCCTATCACTGCCGTCCGCCCACAGGAACCAGAGCACCGCCAGCCGCATCGCCAAGCACCTCAAGCGCCGCGGCTGGTCGCGTACCAAGCGGTACGACCACGCCCTCAAGACGTCGGCGTGGGTATTTGTGAAGCCCAACACGGACGGTATTTTTTAACCAAAGGAGAGACAGATGGCTGGCACAGTGAACAAGGTGATCATTCTTGGGCGGCTCGGGCGCGACCCCGAGATCAAGACCACCAACCAGGGTCTCAAGTTTGCGAACATGAGCGTCGCGACGTCGGAGACCTGGCGCGACAAGAACACCCAGGAGCGCAAGGAGAAGACCGAGTGGCATCGCGTGGTCTGCTTCAACGACAAGCTGGCCGAGATCATCGAGAAGTATGTCCACAAGGGCAGCATGATCTACATCGAGGGGCAGCTCACGACGCGCAAGTGGACGGACCAGGCTGGCGTCGAGAAGTATTCGACCGAGATCGTCATGCCGAAGTTTGGCGGGCAGTTGACGCTGCTCGACAAGCCGCCCGGCGAGAGCGGCGGAAGCACCGGCGCACCGGCCGGTGGCCAGAAGGTCGACGACGAGATCCCGTACTAGCCATGCCCAGCAAAACCCACCCGATGACCGCAGCCGTCATCGAGAAGGCCGAGCCCGACGAGCCCATGTTCGTCCTGCTCGGCCGGGACCGCGTCGCCGCCAAGCTCGTCAAGGATTGGGCGGACTTCCGGTTTCGGAGATTGCCGAACTTCGGGATGGACGATCCCGAGGAGATGGCCCAGATCGCCGACGCGCTGGCGTGCGCCAAGGAGATGGAGGCCTACGCCGATCGACGGCAGCAGGTGGCAAACTACGAGCGCATCGCGGCGGAGAAGGCTGCGGTGCTCGAGGCGGCGCTGGCTGCTGCGTTGGCCGAGGAGGTTGCGGAGACGCTCACGGTCGGACTGCAGGAGGCAGCATGACCGCGATCTTCGTCACCGTCTGGCTGCTATTCGGCTCGACCTACCCCGAGCGCAGCTCCATCCCCCTTGTGGTGTCGGTCCCCAACATCGCCAACGAGGCGTCCTGCCACACGCTGGCCGTCTCCCTCGGCCTGGCACTGAGCCGCTACCAGTGCCGCAAGTACGAGGCCGTCATCGGCACGACCGACCATCCGCGGCCGCACGTCAGCGGCTAGCCACCAACGCCAACGCCTCGCCATCCGATCGCGCAACGCCGGCAATCCCGCCGGCGGCTGCCACGGTGGCGAGGAAGTGCTTTTGCTCCTCGGCCCTCTTACCGGTCGCAGTCTTGACCTCGATCGCCAGGAACACGGCGACCTTCTTGCCGACCATGTCCGGCGTGATCACGGTCGGCACCCAGCCGATCAGATCCGATGATCCATTGCAAAGGCCGTACTTGACGTAAGACCCGTCAGGCGTTTTCCACGCCCCGACATTGTTGCGGAACACCCGTGCCTTCACTTTCGACACGGCCAGCATGATGCCGTGCATGATCGGGGTCTCAGTTTGCATCTATCGCGCCTTCCCGTGTGCAACTCTCGAAGTGTAGACGTGCGCAGCCCAGGCTGCAGGGTTGCGGAAATTTCTCCGCCGCCCCAACTCGATCAGCTCCTCGATCGTCCGCGCCTGCGCCTGCTCCATCTTCGTCTGCTTCCTTGCCGCCACGACATCAATCTCGACCAGGTCCCCCTCGACCTGCCGAACCTCGCGCGGCGCCCCGTCGTAGACGTGCCCGCACTCAGGGCACGATGGCCGGATAGGATGGACGTGATAACACTTCGGACACTGCCGGATGTTCGACGGCGACTGCTCGCCCTTCTTTTTCTTGGCGCGGCCGGCGAGCTGCCATTCGCGCTCGTCGTCGGGCAGGCCGTGGCGCAGAAGGTTGCCGGCATGGTCGAGGATCAGGGCATGTGGCTTGCCGGGTGCTGGGCGGAGAGCGCGGCCAACTTGCTGCATGTAGAGAGACAGTGACTTGGTCGGGCGCAGGAGGATCGACACCTCGAGCGACGGAAGGTCGAAGCCCTCGCCCATCAGGTCTACATTGCATAGCACTCTAATGTCACCATTGCGGAAGGCGCGGATAGCTTCCTTGCGTTCCCCCGCCGGCGTTTTTCCATCCAGATGCCAAGCAACAATGCCAGCCTCGCGGAACGATGCCGCGACATGCTGACTGTGTTCGATGCTCGCGCAAAATGCGACGGCGGTCTTACCCCTCGCCAGCCGCTGGTAGTGCGCGATCGCATCGCCCGTCACGCTCGGCTTGTCCATCTTAGCCGCCGACTCCGAGCGCACATAGTCGCCCATCGACGTCCCGACGCCGGTCAGGTCAGGCGCGGACGGCGCATAGGCTTTGTACTCGCAGAGGAACCCCTGGTCGATCAGCCAGGCGGTCGACGGTCCAGGCACCATGTAACTGAACGCGCCGTCGAGCCCCTTCCCGTCCAGCCGCTCGGGCGTTGCGGAAAGCCCGACATGCTTTGCGCCGGGATAGGCCGCCTTGACTTTCTTCCAGCCGGCCGCGGCGACGTGGTGCGCCTCGTCCATGATGAAGAACCGCGGCGCCTCTACCTTGTCGATCCGAAACTTGAGAGTGTCGATCGACACAATCTGGATCCGCTCGAGAGGGCGCGGCGCGATGCCTGGAGCGATCACGCCGTAGGGGATGCCGACCTTGTCGAACGTCGCCATGGTCTGGTCGATGAGCTCGCGCCGGTGGACAGAGAAGAACGACCGGTGCCCCTTCTCTGCTGCGTTGCCGATCATCTTTGCGCCGATGGCGGTCTTGCCAGCGCCGGTCGGCAACTGGATCAGTACGGAGTCGTGCGAGCGCAGCGCCAGCCGCGTCTCGGATATGATGTCTTCCTGGTACGGGCGCAGGGTGAAGGTCACGGAAGCAGGGCCGCGTCGATCATGTCGGGCCAAATATCCTCGGCGCCGAGTTGTTCCATTCCCGCCGCTAGCATCGCCTCGGTCGGCTCGCGCATTGCCTCTATGACGGCGCGAGCCTTGCCGAAATAGTGCTTCTTAGAATTCACCGTCCACCAGAACGTGGACCAGTCAACTTCGCAATTGGCTTCGACCGCATACAGCGCCCTAGCCACCCGCTCCACCATCTCGCTCACGCCCTCACCTCCAGCGCATGCAACATCACCACCCGCAGCCTCTGCTCGATCATGCTCCCGCACCGCGCGGCACCACGATGCTCGCCTCGCCCGCCCTTGCTGCGCACCACTCGCCGCCACCCCTGCTCGCGCGCCATCCTCGACAGGCTGTCGACCGGGATGCCGTAGGCTTCGGCGAGATCGCCGTTGGTGACAAGGCCGGCGCGAAAGAATGCGGCGACCTCGGGAAGATGCCGGTCATGCTTGCCGGCGCGCTTCCATCCATTGCTTCGCGCCAGATGCATGAGCGTCTCTCGGCCCAGCCCATACTTGGCGGCCACTGCGTCAATCGACAGCACCGCCTCCATGTAGTCGTCGGCGAGGTCTTCGCTCCAGACGTAACCTCTAGGCATCGTCCACTCCCCTTCTGCACGGATGACGCGAGCAAACCCGGTTAACGATTTGGCGGCATTGCGAGAAACGCATTCCTGCCAACCTCTCCGGCGCCGCGACATACCATCATACGACAAAAGCGAATGTAGCGAAAATCACAATGATATCAATCTTTTAATTGTCACGGCAAACGCAACTCCACGGGTTGACTTGCTGTTGAGATAGCCCCAAGGGTGGCACTAGGCATTCGGACTAGGTCAATATTGAACAGGTTGGGGTTATGAAGAAATCAGTCCGCGCCCGGTCGGCGCACACGTCAGAGATCAATGAACAGTGGTTTAGAGCCGCAATCAAAGATTGTGGAAGGTCGCAAGCAGACCTCTCTGGACAATTGGGAATAACTCCAGCACAAGTCTCCAAGTTGTTACAGGGAGCGAGACGGGTGCAACTTCACGAAGTGCCTACTATTGCGAAGTTCTTGGGCAAGACAAATGCGGAAGTGATTATAAACCTAGGCGTGAAGTTGGAAGGTGGAGGTGCTGGCGGTCCAATGGCTAGTACCACAACGGTCCCGCTGGTCGGCCACATCGAGGAAGACGGCACTGCCGACATCGACCTCGACCAGCCAGTCAGGATGATCGACGCGCCGGCTCGAGTACCACCCGGCACGGTTGCGATTGCGGCAACCTCGTCGCATCACAACGCTTCTAACCTGATCATCGGCGGGACGTTCTTTGTCCAGATCACCGACCGCCTGGAGCCATCGGCGATCGGCCGCCTGTCGCTGGTGCGGCTGGAGAAAGGGCCGTGGTTGCTGCGCACGATCAAGCCGTCGATCGAGCACGACACCTATGACCTGATCGGCCCGTCAGGCACGATGGAAGGCCAGCGCGTCATCGCCGGATCCCCGGTGCTGCTGATCAGGCCGTAGCAAAATTGTGATTGACTAAAGGTCACACATTGATAAAACCCCAAGTGTCAGCCCAGACACATGGGGAAAATACCAATGACATCTCCTCTCTATTTCGTCGTCGACGATCGGGTAATGAAGCACAGCCCTGAGAATCTCAGCGGCATCCCGGTGTGCGTCGCATCTCCTGGCATCAAGTCGGATGACCTGGCCGCCGCGCTCAACGATCGCCAGTTTCTTCTTTCGATCATGGACGGTTGGCTTTCCAAGATGAAGGAACGCACCGAGCTCGGCAAATAATCTGGGGATAATCATTATAATTGATTATAACCCATTGACATTATCCCAAGCATCGCTAAATTCCCAATTGTCGAAACGGACACATGGGGATTTGAGATGGCTACCGCACCGACCACCACCACCTACCACCTGATCGTCGACTGCCGCCCGGCCTACCGCTTCGAGATTCTGCGCACGACGGACGACTACGACACGCTCGAGGACCTGGTCCGCGCCGCCGCTGACTATCAGGCGGGCGAGCTCCGGGGCGAGGTTGTCGGCGCCTACTCTCTCACCTTCAGCGGCCGCTTCCTCCTGTATCCCGCGTCGATCGACCGGCTGGGCGCCATGATCGCGGAGGATCTCCGCGCACGCCCCGAGTGGGTCCGCAACCAAAGCATCTATGCGAGGCAGGACGCCCGCCGCGAGCGCGCCTCTTAGTTCGCCTGGACGGTATCGAAAAACGCAACGCAATCATACGGATAGGGATTAGGACAATGTCTGACGTAGCCACCCACATCGAGCCCGACGCCGCCCTGGCGCCCGCCCTCGACCCGCGCAGCCCGGCCCCCGGCATCTACCAGATGGAGGCCGACGCCTACCACGCGACCGACGCCATCTCTAAGTCCGGCCTCTGGACGATCCACAAGAAGACGCCCCTGCATTATCGCTACGGCGATCGCAAGGAGACCGACGCCCAGACGTTCGGCTCTGCCGCGCACACCGCCGTCCTCGAGCCCGGCCTGTTCGAGACCCGCTTCTACCGCGGACCCGACAACCGCCGCGGCAACGCATGGAAGGCCGCCAAGGAGCTTGCCGACCAGACAGGCCGCGAGGCGCTGACAGAGGACGACTACGACGACGCGCTCCGCCTGCGCGACGCCCTGCAGAAGAACGAGATCGTCCGCCGCCTCACCGCCGGCACCCCGTCGATCGAGCAGTCGGCATTCTGGAACGATCCCAAGACGGGCGAGCTCTGCCGGGTGCGGCCGGACATCTACAACCACGACATCAACGTCATGGCCGACCTCAAGTCGACGACCGACGCGCGGGCCAAGGAGTGGCTGCACAACAGCGCGATCAAGCATGGCTATCACATGCAGGACGCCTTCTACACGGCCGGTTGGCAGCGCGCCGGCGGCGGCTCGGTCGACGCCTTCCTGTTCATCGTGGTGGAGCGGGACGCGCCGTTCGCCTCGTGCGTCTACGAGTTCCCAGAGCCGGTCAAGAAGCTGGGCCGCGATCTCGTGCGCTCCAGCCTCGACCGGTTCCATGAGTGCAAGAAGACCGGCGTCTGGCCAGCCTACGACAGCGGCGTGGTCGAGCTTGCGTTCCCCGATTGGGCCATGCGCGAAGGCGAGGAGGCCGTTGCGATGGCCGCCGAGCTTGGCGCTGGCCGCGTTCACTGAGCCACACACACCACCACCACCAGGAGAAGAACATGACCGACACCACCACCGTCCCCGAAGCCAAGCCCAAGAGCCGCATGCTCGTCGTCTGCGAGAACATCCAGGCGATGACCCCCAAGTTCCAGGCCGCCCTTCCCGCGCACATCCCGCCGGAGAAGTTCGTCCGCACCGTGCTCACCACGCTGCAGCTCAACCCGGACATCGCCAACGAGTGCGACGCCCAGAGCATCTACAACGAGTGCGTCAAGGCCGCCGCCGACGGCTTGATCATCGACGGGCGCGAAGCCGCCCTGGTCAAGTACAAGGTCAAAAAGAAGGTTGATGGCGTCGAGAAATATATCGACGCCGCCAAGTACATGCCGATGGTCGCCGGCCTGATGAAGAAGGCCCGCAACAGCGGCGAGATCAGCAGTATCGTCGGCCGGTGCGTATATACCAACGACAAGTTCCACGTCGTCTTTGGCGACGAGGAGAAACTGACGCACGAGCCCTGCCTCGACTCCGACCCCGGCGCCCTGCGGCTCGCCTACATGGTGGCCAAGCTGAAGGACGGCACGATCATCCGCCACGTGATGACCAAGTCCCAGATCGAGAAGCGCAAGGCGGCCAGTAAGTCCAAGGACAGTGGCCCGTGGAAGTCATGGGAAGACGACATGTGGATCAAGACCGTGCTGCGCGGCGGATCCAAGTTCCTGCCTGCCTCCAGCGATCGCGGCGGCTTCTCCGAGCTCGTGGAGCGCGACGACGATCTCTATGACGTGGACGGCGAGCCGACCACCGGCCAGCCCGACGCCAGCCCCGCTCCCGCGCGCACCCGCAGCCAGCGTCCCCGCGGCGCCAGCCAGACCATCATCGACGCAGCAGCAGAGCCGGCCGCCCAGCCTGGCGTGACGGACGTCGAGACGATCGACCAGGAGACGGGCGAGGTCACGACGGGCAAGGTCGACGACGACCTCGGTATGCCGGCCGCGCTCCGCCGCAACCAGGACCCGCCGCCGCCCACCCCCGACGACGTGATCTAGGGAGCCGGCAGCCATGACCGCCCGCCCCACAGACTTCACCCCAGCGAGCCTCGCCGCCCGCTGGGGGCTGCACATCGGCACCCTGGCCAACTGGCGCGCCCAGGCGGCCGGACCGCCCTACGTCAAGCGCGGCAAGGCCCGCACGAGCAAGGTGGTCTATCCGGTCGGCTCGACCCTGCGGTGGGGCCGGGAGAACGGATACGAGACCGGCCGCGTGGCGGTAGCAGAGGGAGTCGGAGCATGACCCGCGACAGCAGCGCCCTCGCCGCCCTCCTCCTGCGGCTGGCCGCCACGTACACGGCGCGCGACCCCAAGGGCATCGGCCGCCGCGTCAAGCCTGGCGCGCTCGACGTTGAGCGGCTGGTGCTGGCCGGCAGTCTCACCTCTGCTACCCGCCGCCCGGTGTCACCGTGACCGCCGGCCCCTGGCACAGCATCGCAGCTTTCGAGGCATGGTGGCGGGCCAACGTCATCGCCTTCAACCGGCTATCCGTGACCGACCCGCTGGAATGGGAACGCGTAGCGGCCAAGGTCGAGGCGTTCCAGGCACGTCGGCAGAAGGACTCCATCACATGACTAAGGGACAAGAAGACCTCAAGCCGACCGCCGACGAAATCAAGGTCGCAGCCAAGGCGATTCACGCGCTCGATGTTGATTGGTTCGGCGTCTTTGCATGGAACATTATCGACCCCCAGGAACGCGCTGCGTATCGAAAAATGGCGTTCGCAGCTCTCTCCTCTACCCGTGGGAGGAGGACATGAGCGACAAGATCACAGCCCTACGCGCCCGCGTGGCGATGCTGGAGGAAATCTTGGACGAGACGCTGCATGCCGGATGGGACGAATTGACCATTAGGGAGCGCGATAGAGCGCAGGCTGCACTACGCGGAGGAGAAGGACGGCCCACACCTCCCCTCTCTGGGGGAGAGGAAGCGATGCAGCCGTGCCCGTTTTGCGGCGCATCACTGGTAGATATTGCCGACAGGTATTTCCGCCACCCAACGGATGGCGATTGCATCGTGCGCGGCATGGTCGTGTCTGGAGAATTTGAGAAACGCTGGAATCGCCGCGCCCTTTCCCCTCCCCCACAGGATGGAGGTTCAGGAGAGAGTAATAGTTCGCCCGCAGTAGCGGCCCCTAGACCTCCGGTCGCAAGTCTGTCGGCTGACTTGGAGGAGGTTCTTGACGCGATCAAGGACTTCCTGCGGGACCAGCACGATGTGGTGGACGGCCCGAGCGGGCCGAGGCCAAACCTCGCCATGGCTCTGCATATAGACCTTCAACGCGCACTTGGAGAAACACCATGACCGATTGCACGGAACGTTTCCGCGAGAACTGGTGCGAGGTTTGTGGTGGAGTCTTCAACACCTGCAAATCCTGCCAACATGACCGACAGACGGCACTGGCGTGGCTTAACCAATTCACAGCCACGGCCGGCTTTGCGTATCAGGTGCGCGTCATCAAAGCGATGTTAGCCGAGCCACGAATGCCAGAGTGTCCGCAGGTTCGCGGTCCAGAAATAATGGCAATGTGGAAAGCCGCCGACGCCCGGAATGTGGTCATCGACTTCAATGTCCTGAATTCGATGTATGACGCCCTCCGCAGCGCCCTCTCTGCATCAGGACAGGGAGGGAAGACGTGAAAACCGACAAACGCGCTCCACTCAATGGATGGGCACCCGGCGAGTACATGAACTATTGCAGCAAGTGCGGCGATTGCTTCGAGAGCGACAAGCGCGCCTCTACGTGTGCTGATTGCGCATACGCGGCCTCGCCCCCGTCCCCAGAAGGGGAGAGAGAGCCCGTGCCGTTCACGCCTTTCGAGGCTTGGGCAATGAATAATGCCCACCGGAACCCGCGCGACATCCCCTTGCGGGAAGCGTTTGAAGCCGGCCAGCGCGCCGCTCCATCCCCCTCACAAGGGGGAGAGGATTGTGAGCAATGTCACCCATCGGATCCGCATTGCCGCTATCCAGCTTGTGGCGGCCAACAGGCCCAACCGGGAGACGGTGGACGCGCAGAAGCGCTGGAAACCGCACGAGCATTGGTCGAGTTCGCCCGGCACATCATCAAAACGTATGCTTGGGGGCAAGAGGTCGATGGCGGGGACGTGCAAGACACTGCCGAACGCCTCGGCCTGCTTGTT
>Ga0181339_1000025_pt1 | contig 53651 bp, 62 predicted proteins | sample Sp13VDMM110DD_FD_130101 | JGI IMG/M metagenome (GOLD analysis project Ga0181339, IMG submission 130101) | Freshwater viral communities from Lake Michigan, USA - Sp13.VD.MM110.D.D | ecosystem: Environmental > Aquatic > Freshwater > Lake | place: USA: Michigan | collected 2013-04-23 | reverse complement strand
TGGAACGAAACGCTGGCGCGACCAAGTGCGTTCTCGAGCATAATGGCTTCGGAGGCGCTTCGTAGTTTCACGGCTTTAAAGCCGTCATAGGTTTGGGTGAATAGGTCTTCAATGTTCGATGGGAGTTGCATCCACTACCTCAGATTGGTTGTCAATAATTTGTACTGCGTGCTGTTGACCGCCCAAGTTTATATTGATGCGAACTCCGCCGCCATTGCCTTCGTTGGTAACTTCACCCTTTGGCTCCAAGCCTGCCCACTTGACAGTGGACTTAATCAGGTCGGCCTTGACTGCGGGTGAAACTGCGGAGTCGTGGATCAACATCCAAGATGTGGTGAGGAGTTCTTCAGCTTGCGCACGCGCCTTGAGCTTGAACGTCATCCCTTTACTGCGGATTTCCTCACGGTAGGCATCCACCTTCTTGAGGAAGATGGGGTCGGCATTAAACGACAGTACATCGGTAGACGAAATCTGATGCCGCCCTATAACTTCTTGCAGCGTCTCTCCGCTACCTTCCAAAGTTAGGGCAATATCGAACGCCAGCCTGTCTGACCATTTTGTGTGGTGAAGTGGTAGGTTGTCCATGAGCGCAGATTATGGCAGATAGACGGATGTGTCAAGGGGTAGCCGAAAATTTTAACTAACTTTACACGATCCTTTTTTGGGTCTTGCTTTAAGAGGTTTACTACAACTGGGGCGGGGCGTCCGCTCGCGTGTCCATGTGCCCCCCTCCCGCTTCGACAAGCGCCGAGCCTAGCGAATAACCCTTCAAGCATTGTGGTCATTATCCCCTAGGGAAAACAGCATACTTGACGTTTTTGTCTAGTTGTGAGAGTCTGAATTTGTCGGCGGTGATCGCATCGCTGACAGAGTAGGTGAACTGACCTACTCACCTGCTCTTTAACAATTGGTCATACTGGAGGATTCTATGTCAAATAGAACTTTTGAAGGGAAGGTTTCCGTTGTCCTTAACTCTAAGGGTGAGATCGCTATCAAGCGAGACCCCGAAGGCGCATGGGACAGCACTCAGGCAACGGCTCTGCATCAAAAGATGTTGGAGTTGGGCAAAAAGAACAAAGCAAGTATTAACAAGTACTCGCTGTTCTTAACTGAAGGCGGAACGGAAGCGGTCTTGTTGGCAAATCGTTACGGCAACCCGTACATTGCGGTGTTACCAAAGCGAGACGGCAACCAGCCCAACCGTCCTAAAGTGACCAAGTTGGCTTAAGAGCCTTTACCCCGGGCAGTGACAGTGCCCGGGTTCTTTTTTAACCATACTGGAGTGAAAACTATGAAGGTAACCATTGTGCCTTATAAAGACCCACGCAAAACCCGTAAACAAGAACCCAACCGGTTTCAAGTTCGCTGGCAAGCTGGAGATAGTATCTTCTTTCAATGCTTCAAGCGAGACGCCGCCGCTGTAAGGTTCCAACAAGAACTGATCGACGATGGCATACCGCCTGAGATGGTGAAGTTGAAGATGATTTAACCCCGAGAGCCACGAAAGTGGCTCTCTTTATGGAGAATATGATGGAAAAATTCTGCGAGAAGCACCCACTACTGGCCGCTGTACTGTTTGCACCACTACTTTACGTGTTGCTATGGCTTGCAATGGCACTGTTCTAACCACTGGCCCGCGAAAGCGGGTCTTTTTTTGTCTTAAAAAACCTTACACACACCACACAGCACGACCAAGGGGGATCATTCCTCTTATATATCTTATATAACCATACGTCGGGGGGTCGCGGCTCGCTTTAAAGCCTGATTTACACGCAATGTGAACACTTTCCCTGTAATTTCGTGGCTATAACCTTACAATAATCTGTGAATCCACAACAATCTGTAAATAACTTGACGCAATTAGCCCATTTTTAGATGGTATAACCTTACACTGTACAGTTAGAAACACCAATGAAATCAACCACTTACAATTAATATCCATAACGAGACAATCTATATAATCTGTATAATCTACACTTTTTATATACCCTTTCCTCAGCAAGATGCTCTCTCCAATTTTTTCTTTTTGCGGTGTGCAACTTCATTTCTAAAACCACAGATTATTTAGATTGTTTAACTTGACACACCCCACAACACCAGTGTTCATGCGGGTTTCAACCTGTTTCAAACAATCTGTAACACACTAACTTGACACAGATTGTTCACCTGTGTTAGCAACATCTTTTAGATTGTTTACACGCTTAAACAATACTTTACACACCTATTCTCTTGGAGAACGAGGCCGCACTTGACGTTTTTTCGGGCTGGGGGTAGTCTGGCGTCAGCCGTCGGCGTTCTGCTTACGGCGCTTTCAGTAACCTACTTTACAAGGAGCCTATCATGGCAATGATTTTTAAGGGTAATGTTTCCATCTTCTCCAACACCAAAGGTGAAGTCGTTGTAAAACCTGATGCAGAGGGTCGCTTTAATGCTGACAATGCACAAGAACTTTACACAACTATCTTGGAAGTTGCGAAGAAGAACAAGTTGACACCTAGGGTTTTCAAGCCTGAGGTTAGCGGTGATACACCGATACTTATGTGTGATCGTTTCGGTAAGCCTTACGTTGCTCTGTTACCTGAGCGTAAAGCACCTAGCAAGGTCATCATTACAAAGTTGGCGTAACAGCCACTTGTTACTACGGTTTGAGGAGTGCCGCTTCACTCCTCGTTTGATGCGGAGTATTTATGAAACATCTTCATGTAACCCCTGCTTATGGTCGTGACTACAAGACCAAGACTGAAGCAGTAGACGCTTGGCGTAGTGGCAAAGATTTTGTAGTACAGGGATTGTCAGGTTATGCTGGCAGTTATGTTGGTAAGGGTGAGTCATCAACGCTGAAGCAAGACGGCTACAGCGGGATAATGATTCGGTTCGGTGACATGCGTAAACTCGTCATTGTCAATTTGTGAAGCAAGGGGTATGGGTTCACAACTCATACCCTATTTTTGTGGAGGTAGTTGTGAAGATAAATCAACAGCACCTTGAAGCCGTACATGACGGCATCAGGGAAAAGACCCAGTTATGGGTCGATGGTCTGATTACAGACCTTGAATACACCAATGCTCTGTCTTTGGTTTCCAACGAGTTTGCTAAGTACGAGATTGCGGGGTTGCTTGACCCTGCAACAGGGCTTAGATACGACTAACTATACACGGAGGTTATTATGGTTGTCAGAGTAGATTCATGGCTTCATCGCCTTATCTTTCGTTTACCTGTATTCCTCCCTCACTCTGTAGAGTATTGCAGGGTAGGGGATGACTACATCAGCTATCGCCGTATCAACTGGCGTAAACCTCGGGGGGTACAGTATGAGTGAGGACTATCACCTACCTATCTGTGTCTCCTGCTATGCCGTAAGGGTAGAGCCTCAACGGAGGGCTATGGCAAGACCAACTTGCATGGCTTGTGGGGAGAAGATCGCCATGCAACGTAAGTTTACAGTAGCACCTATGAACAAGAGCAACTACATGCTGTTCACCGATGTATCCCTGCTCAAACAACTCAACCCCAAGAGGACAGAATAATGTTCAGAAGCAAGTTTAGATTCAAACCCATCAAGCCAATGGGTGTATCCATCAATGATTCGCTACTTAAGCGAGTCTTACGTGCAGTAGGTAAAGTTCTACTCATGTTCCTGTTCTCAGCGTTCACCACGCTACTCGTAGTTGAGTGGCTTGTTGGATGCGGTGAAACGTATGTTGACGCTAAAGGGGAACGTCATCCATACGAGTGTTTGTTTATCCCTCTCAATCGTAACTAAGGAGTTGCTATGAAACGTCTGTTTGTGTTGAAACACAGAAAGAGCGGAGCCATTGTCAAGGATGACAACGGTAATCCAATGTACTTTGCATCAAAGCCTGATGCCAAGAAAACCCGAACCGAGGGACAAGCAGTGTCCTACGGCCCTGACCATAGACTTTACAGAGGAGTCCACTAATGCGAGCCACCCTACTCAAGGAGACAATCAAGTCTCTATTCCCCATCCAACGCACTATCTGTATCGAGGGTAGTCCCGGCGGTGGTAAGACAACCATCGTGCAACAAGTTGCTGAGGAACTCGGTGTTCCCTGCATCGAACGTCACATGCCAACTATGCTTGTGGAGGACTTCGGTATCCTGTTCCCCAACGGAGAGGACAAGCTGAACTACAAGTTGCCTGACTGGTTTCCTGTCAAGGGCAAAGCACCTGAGCGTGGCATCTTGTTGTTCGATGACCGCAACCAAGCAAGCAGTGACCTACAGAAAGTCTTAGCCAACATCTGCCAAGCACGTACCCTCCACGGTACACCGATGCCTGATGGATGGCAGGTGATCTCAACAGGTAACCGCCAGTCTGACAGGGCAGGTGCTAACCGAGTGCTTGGTCACTTGCGTAACCGTGAGACAGTCTACGACCTTGATACACACCTTGATGACTGGACTGCATGGGCACTACAGAACAACGTCAAGCCTGAGTTGATCTCGTTCATTCGCTTTCGTCCCAACTTGTTGCATGACTATGACCCTCAGCGTGACCAGAACGCTACACCTCGCTCTTGGGTAGAGGGTGTATCTGATGTGCTTGGTACTGTCCCTGCTGAGGCAGAGTACGAGTCGTTCAAAGGTGCAGTCGGTGAGGGGTGTGCCGCTGAGTTCGTAGGCTTTATCAAAATCTTCCGTAAGCTACCGAACCCTGACAACATTCTTCTCAACCCAACAACTGCGGCAGTACCAACTGACCCTGCTACGTTGTATGCACTCAGCGGTGCTATTGCTGAACGTGCTACTGAGAACAATTTTGAACGTGTCTGTACCTATGCCGAACGTATGCCTGCTGAGTTCAGTGTGCTAACAGTCAGCTATGCGGCACGTAAGAAGCCTGAGTTAGCCAACACTCAAGCGTTTACCAAGTGGTCGATACAACACCAAGAAGTATTGTTCTGATGTTTGGGATGCAAACTACTCCCTTCGTAACACTACCGCTTAGGCATCCCATCAAAATGCAGATGGCTTTGTCTTGCAACCTGTGCTACTCGGATGGTTTGCATCCCTCCCTTTTTACCAACCAACTAGGAGTGACAGTATGAATCTAAATGATAGAGCGTTGCTAGTGCAACTATCCATATCACAGTGGACTGCTCGTAAGTTTGACAAGCGAGTAACACGTGACGTAGCCTCATCGCATGGGACAACCATAGATGTAGGTCGGTACAACAAGGTCTTGCTTCCAATGAACGATCTACTTGATCGTGTACACAAGAAGTCAACACACATTCGTACCAAGTTCTATGACAACACATTGCCGTGGGGTTTGGATGGCACGATGATGTTACCCACATCCAACTACCTCAACTTTATGACTGAGTTCCGCAAGGAAAAGAACGAGTGGTATAGCCTTGTGTCTGACTTCCGTAATGAGTATCCCCAACTGGTGCTTGATGCCAAGCGTTTACTCATCGGTCTGTACGATGCCAATGACTACCCTAGTCCTGATGACATAGGCAACAAGTTCAATCTTGACGTAGCGATATTCCCTGTACCAAGCAGTGACTTCCGTGTGTCGATAGCTTCAGAGGAACTGTCTCGCATCCAACAAGACGTTGAGCGTAGGGTTGCTGATGCACAGAGCAAGGCAATGATCGAGGTGTGGCAACGCATCTACGATAAGGTCAAGCACATGGCTGAGAAACTAGCCGACCCCAAGTCTATCTTCAGAGATAGCATGGTTGAGAACATCCGTGAACAGTGTGACTTACTGTCTCGCTTGAATTTCATGGATGACCCCAACCTAGAAACACTTCGACAAGAAGTTGAAACTACGTTACTCAAGCATCCTGATGCTCTACGTAACGACCCCGATCTTCGCCGTGATACAGCGGCAGAAGCAAAAGCAATCATGGACAAGATGTCCGTTTTCATGGGAGGTAAATGATGACTAGCGTAATGCCTAAAGAGGAGGTGATACCAATCACCCCACAAGAAGAAGCCAAGCTGAAGATACGTCTTGCGAAAGCAAAGACCTCACTCATACTTGAGCATCCGTTCATTGGTACTGTGGCACTCAACATGCCGTTCGTACTGAGCCGTGAGATACCAACTGCCTCAACGAATGGCAAGCGTGTACGGTTTAACCCTGACTTCTGTAACGAGTTGACAGATGAGGAGTTAAAGTTCCTTGTGGCACATGAGTGTTTACATCCGATGCTTGAGCACAACTACCGCAGACAAGAGAGACAACATCGCCGTTGGAACAAGGCGGCTGACTACGTAATCAACAAGTTGTTGGTAGACGATAACATTGGCAAGATGCCCCCTAAGGGTTTGCTTAGTGATGATATTCACAAAGCAGGCAACGGAACATCCGATGGTATCTACAACATCCTTGAAGATGATGAGGGTGGTGGAGGTGGTGGATACGGCGGAGATGGTGACCCTCTCGACAACTGTGAAGATGCTGAGGGTTCACAAGCCGAGCAAGCACAAGAGCAAGCCGAGTGGAAAGTCAAAGTAGCACAAGCGGCACAAGCCGCAAAGATGATGGGCAAGTTGAGTGCAGGTATGGAACGACTGGTTGACGAGGTACTCAGACCTAAGGTTGACTGGCGTGATGTGATGCAACGCTTCCTTGTCAAGTGCAAAGACGATACCCGCTCATGGGCTAGACCTAACCGCCGCTTTATAGCACAGGGTTTATATCTGCCGAGCACCAGTGGTGAGACGATGGGTGAGGTGTTGTTTGCAGTGGACTGCTCAGGTTCAATCACTCAAGACATTATCAATCAGTTCGGTGCTGAGATTCGTACAGTCAAGGAGGACATGTTCCCAACACGTGTCCATGTGGTGTACTTTGATAGCGAGGTAAGCCACTACGAATCGTATGGTGTAGATGATGAGTTGGACATCAAGCCACACGGCGGTGGAGGTACTGCGTTCAGCCCTGTGTTTGAGTACATCGAGGAACACGGCATCGAACCTATCGCAATAGTGTTCCTGACTGACCTGTGTTGTGATGACTTCGGTAACGAACCCAACTGCCCTGTACTGTGGGTATCTACCGATGAGGGCACTGCACCTTTCGGAGAAGTGGTACTGATGTGATTACATACGGCGAGTTATTTGCCGTGTGTTTGTTCGTAGGTATGGGTGTTTACATCTCGTACCTACGTTCTGAGATGCGGAATCATATTCGTGCAGGGGTTTTACTCTCTGCTTTGGTACATGATGTTGCCGATGGCAACGTAGAAATAGAAAGGCATGAAGATGGTATTAGAGTACGAGTTAAAAATGAGAGTCGTTCGGAGTCTGCAAACCTTAGCAGACACTATCAGGGAACTTTACCCTGACCAAGAGTTTGTCGTTATGTACGACATTGAAAACAAGTTGGCGGAAGCCAATGAGATGGTGTATCAACTAACAAAAGGAGAGTGACATGGCTACAGTTAGATTTAGTAAAGACTTACAGGATGCAATCGTAAAGAACGCAGAGAACATGTTTAACAAACAGATAAATGCGGCAAGGGATAGCATCAATGCAACGTGGGGTGATCGCATCTACGAAATCATCCATCGTAAATACATCCCTGCTATGAACGCACTACCGATGTGCTTCTTCAGCGAGACTTCTAACATGAAGGTATCAAAAATCAACGGCAAAGATGTTGGTGGGTTGGAGTGCAAGATGACTAGCACACGCCCTGTTCCCAACACCCTACCCAAAGATGTACCTGCTAGGGGTAGAGACTATCACGGCTACGAGTTAGTTGGTGACGAGTGGGATGAGATAGCCCAAGAGATTGAGGACTACCGCAACAATATCAAAGCAGTAGTGCAGAAGAAAACAAACTTTGTTAACGCAGTCAAGGAAGTTATCACTGCACATGCAACGCTATCCCCTGCGTTGAAGATGTGGCCTCCACTGTGGGACTTGATACCTGAGGACTACAAAGATAGGCATCGCCAAGTAGTAGAGCGTGAGAAGAAAGAGGTCGTAGTTAATGTTGACCTTGGTACTCTGACTGCTACTGTAGTAGCCCACAAACTCACACGCTGATATGCAGTCACGTATATCAACAAAGCTAATGGTACGCCTTGCTATGGAAGCGGGTGCAGACTATTCCAAGCAACGTGAGGAGGGTATGTATACCAACCTCAGTCTGTACAGGTACACCAAGGCATACCATGCGTATCAAGTAAAGCGTATGAAGAAAATCATACGCCAATCAATTCGAGAAGCCCTCGAAGAAGCCCTTAAACAACACGACATAAAGGTAATCCCATGACATACTATCATCAAGCCGCAGTACAAACTTACGCTCAGGCTAAACGCCTGTATGGTACATGCCGTTTCCCTGACAAGGGTAAGCCAGTCAAAGGATGGTGTCGTCTGCACAAAGTAGACGAGAACTTTGAACTGCGCATGGACAACAAGACTATCTGTGTCTTTGCACCTGACAACACGTTGACGTTTACCATGACGAGTGCTCAAGCAAAGAACTATTCCATCACACTAAGCCAAGCACTAGCCCGAGCGATACCTATCGGATGGGAAAGGGTAGCCACTGGTCGCCATCGTGTAGTACACACTAAGAGAATAAGTCTTTACGGTGGCTCTCATCGGTGGGAACAGTGGCGCAATGCTATGAAGGCTGAGGGTATCGAAGTATTCAACGGCATCAAATTCAATCTTGATACTGGTGAGTGTATGAACGCCAAGCCAACCACTGATGCACAAGTTGTTCCTGCTAAACGTACCGAGTGGTTACGAGCCTTGCGTGTGTTCAAGCGGGGGTTGAAGGTACGTGCCAAGCTAGGTGTACTAGATTCTATCTGTCAAGATGTTATAGCAGAACGCACACTCACTAAGACTAGATACGACTGGGTTCAACCCGACTGGTCTAACGAAAAATGGATTGACTTGTTGTTCGATTCAATTAAAAATAACCAACACCCAACAGAGTTGTTATACGGTTTCGCTCAGAGCGTACAGGGTAGGACGTACTACCACATCACTATTAATAAAGAGACAACGCTACAAGCGGCTGACGGTGTATGTGCTGAACTAAGCGTACAACTACGCCGTAAGTTCGGTGTGTTCGGTGATGACGAAGATGAGTATGGTGCAATATACAAATCCATAGAGAAAGAAAGAGCAGAAAGTGAAGTGTCCTGAGTGCAACACATGGGTGTCTGTCAAAGAAACCCGATCTCGCCCCGCCAATACGGTGTATCGTAGGTATGAATGTGCCAACGAGCATCGCTTTACTACGTTAGAAACAGTAACACGTGTCATCAAACCCAAGGAGAAAGACGATGAAGAAAAGTAAATCAGCGAAAGTAGCAGAGTATTTTTTGAAGCACCCCAATGCAGTACCGAAAGATGTTGGTGCTAAGTTCACTATGCACATGCCACAGGTGTACGGCATACGTAAGCGTGTGCTCAGTGGTTCTATGCTAGGTGAGGTAGTCAACCCACAGATTACTGATGCGGTAACACAGTTCGTACCAAGCGACAAGGCAGATGCTTTGCAGATAGGCGGTGACCACTATAAGAACATGGGTGTGCAACCTTGGAAGGCAATGGAATCATGGATGACACCCGAACAGTTCGCAGGATTCTTGCGGGGTAACGCTATCAAATATCTTGCACGATGCGATGTTAAGGGTGGCATTGACGACATCAAGAAGGCACGGCACTACATCGACAAACTTGTTGAGGTAAGAAAGGATGTGTAGCCTGTCGTTTTATGGGGGCATACTTGTAGGTATAGGACTTCTACTAGCCCTAGCACTAATTGCATTTATGTTTGTGTTTATAAAAAATAATTGAGGGTGACATGGACATAGTAACGATTGACTTTGAAACCTACTACGACAAGGAGTACTCCCTGTCTAAGATGACCACGGAAGCATACGTACGTAGCCCTGACTTTGAGGTCATCGGTGTAGGCGTGAAGGTAAACGACTACCCCACAGACTGGTATAGCGGAGACAACGTGGGGAAATTCCTCAACAGTCTTGACTACCGCAACAAGGCAATCCTCTGTCACCATACTGCTTTCGATGGGGCAATCCTATCGTGGCACTTTGGCATCAAGCCTAGGCTATGGCTTGACACACTCAGCATAGCAAGACCCTTGCACAATCTTACAGTAGGGGGAAGCCTCGCCGCACTGACTACCTACTACGGACTAGGCAAGAAGGGTGATGAGGTTGTCCAAGCATTGGGTAAACGCAAGGCAGACTTCACACCCGAAGAACTTGCACGATACGGAGAGTACTGCAAGAACGATGTGGAGTTGACCTATGCTTTGTTCAACAAGATGAAGAAAGGTTTCCCTGTCAGCGAGTTGCTGGTCATCGACCAAACGCTACGCATGTACACCGAGCCGACCATCGAGTTGGATGTGCTTCTCTTACGTGAACATCTTGAGGAAGTAATTGCCCGAAAGGATGGACTGATCTCAGACATGGGGTTGACTGGTGTTACCAAGGAAGTGTTGACCAAGACACTAATGAGTAACGAGATATTCTCCAAGTATCTTATTAACCTCGGCATCGAACCCCCGAGTAAGGTCAGCGCACGTACAGGCAAACAGGCGTGGGCATTTAGTAAGACGGACAAAGCGTTTACCGACTTACTGGAACATCCTGATGAGCGTGTGCAGAACGCAGTAGCCGCTCGCTTAGGGGTCAAATCAACCATTGAAGAAACCCGAACCGAAGCCCTGCTGGGTGTCGCTCAACGTGGGTGCTTGCCCATCATGCTCAACTATTATGGTGCACACACAGGGCGATTCAGCGGTGGCGATAAGCTGAACTTGCAGAACCTACCTGCACGTGGGAACAACAAGATCAGGCGGGCACTACGAGCACCCAAGGGGCAAGTTCTTGTGGCATGTGATTCGTCACAGATTGAGGCCCGAATGGTTGCGTGGATTGCAGGGCAGGAGGAGTTAGTCCAAGCGTTTGCTGAGGGGCGGGATGTATATAGTGAGTTCGCATCCGATGTGTATGGACGCAAGATCACCAAGGGGGACAAGATAGAACGATTCGTAGGTAAGACCTGTATCCTTGGTCTTGGCTACGGCATGGGCGCAGAGAAGTTCAGACGTACCCTTGAGATAGGGCAAGGTGGACTGAACGTAGTGATCGACCTTAACGAAGCTGATCGTATTGTGCGACTCTACCGACAGAAGAACCACAAGATTGTGGCACTATGGCAGAGGTGTGGACACGCACTGACTGGTATGACTCAAGGTGATAGCGGCAACATACATCCTCTGGTTAGCTACGACAACACAGGCATCACACTCCCCAACAAGTTGCAGATTAAATACCCTGCACTACGCCAAACCAACAGCGGGTTTGAATACATCGCTGATGCACGTACCTACCGCAAGGCAGTTAAAGATCGCGTGACTACTGGTACAACGGATGATATAAGTTGGACTCGTATCTACGGTGGCAAGGTCACAGAGAATCTGATTCAAGCACTTGCTCGTATCGTTGTGTCTGAACAGATGACTGCCATTGGTCGCCACTACCACGTGGCTTTCCAAGTCCACGATGAGATCATCATCACTGCCCCTGAAGAACAAGCGCAACACGCAGAGAAACTTATTGTCGAGATCATGTCTACCCCTCCAAGCTGGGCAAGCACGTTGCCAGTTGCATGTGAAGCGGGTACTGCAAACAACTATGGAGAAACCTAATGACTATCGCTGAAATCAAACGTACACCACGTAACGCCGAAGCCCTCGCTCTACTTGAGGCAATCAGCAACACAGTGCAGGAGAACGAGGACGCATCCAATCTCATGGTGCTTGTGAAGATCGGTGACAACTACCATCGCTACTCTACGAATCTGATTGACACCATGTCGCTAGTTGCCGCCTTAGAACTGGCAAAGTTCGATGTGTTGCAACGCATGTCAGAGTAGGCTATACTGAAACTTCCAATAAAACAGAGAACCCTGAGGACACCCCTCGGGGCTATGACCTATGCGCCTTAGCCACTCTTACTCGTCCATCAAACTGTACGAGAACTGCCCATTGCGTTACTTCCGACAACGTATTGTCAAGGATGTGATAGACGAAGGGGGTGAAGCCAGTAAGTACGGTGAACGAGTTCATGCTTTCCTTGAGACACGACTCAAAGAGAACACCCTCTTACCGCAAGAGGTAGCCCATTACGAATCCCTTTGTTCCTCAGTCGAACGCATTGCCCACAATGGTGAACTGTTCGTGGAGAAGGAGCTAGTCCTGACCGACAACCTTACACCAACAACTTGGTGGGAGCCTGACGCATGGCTACGTTCTAAACTTGACATCCTTGTAATCAACGGTGACATGGCTAACGTCATGGACTGGAAAACAGGTAAGAGAAACGCTGACCAATTCCAAATGCAACTGTTCGCCGCCCAAGTATTCAAGCACTATCCTGAGGTGGCAAGGGTCAAGACTTCCCTAGTGTGGCTGAAGGACATGGCTATGGACACCGAGGTGTACTATCGCAGTGGTGTCAACACGATATGGGCTGAGGTTATGAAGCGTATCCAACGCATCAACGACTCATTGGAACATGACAACTGGCCTGCCAAACCGAGTGGCTTGTGCCGCTATTGCCCTGCCCGACACAACTGTGACTATGCTAGGGTTTAACCCTACTTGACATTCATGTAAAGAGGAGTAATATATGAGTTCACTGACCCCCGAAGGCAAGATAAAACGTAAGGTTGTTGAGTTACTTAAGAAGCACGATGTGTGGTACTTCTTCCCCGCCAGTAATGGCTTTGGTAAAGCAGGTATCCCCGACATCATTGCGATTGCAAAGGGCAAGTTCATTGGTATTGAGGTCAAGGCTGACAAGACCAAGAAGCCAACGGTATTGCAGGGCAAGTGTGGTGAAGAAATACAACAAGCAGGTGGATGGTGGTTCTTAGTGTATGACGCTGACTCCCTCCACTCTCTTGAGCAAGCATTAGAAGAAAAACTTTACAGGTGATGACATGGTAGTGGTGGAACAAGCAAGGACACTTGCTATGAAATTAAACAATCCGAACAGGGTTCTCGACAGTATCCCAACTGCCAAGCCCTACACGGTACGTGGTGTGCCCCTTGTGGTAGCACCGCATGGACTGGATGAGGTCAGGGTTCTGCGTAACCTTGGCATCAAAGCACCATCGCCCATACTGCACTATTACAAATGGTGTGGTCAACACAAACCATACGAGCACCAACGACAGACGGCGGCGTTCCTTACGCTTAACCATTGTGGGTTGGTACTCAACGAGATCGGTACTGGCAAGACACAATCTGCATTGTGGGCGGCTGACTATTTGATACAGACCAAGCAGATCAAGAAGGTGCTCATCATCTCCCCACTGTCTACGCTTGAACGTGTATGGGCTGACGCTATCTTTACAGGGTTTGTGCACCGTAAATTTGTTGTGCTTCATGGAACATCTGAGAAGCGCCGCAAGTTACTGAACACTGAGGCTGACTTCTACATCATCAATCACGATGGATTCCCCATCATCTGTGAAGAAGCACACGGCAAGTTTGACTTGGTGATCGTTGACGAAGCGGCAGTGCTACGTAACCCATCGACACAACGGTTCAAGATATTTCGTAGATGGATGGCAAACAATTTGACATCACGTTTGTGGTTGATGACTGGTACACCAACACCCAATGACCCGACAGACGCATGGGCACTTGCCAAGTTGGTTGGTTCACCATTCTGTACCAAGACATTCACGGCGTTCAGAGAACAAGTGATGATGAAGATTGGTCAATGGAAATTTGTACCAAGACCTGAGAGCGTAGAGATTGTGAAGCACATCCTACAACCTGCGGTCAGGTACACACGTGATGAATGTTTTGAGTTGCCCGACACAATCATTCAGACTCGTCAAGTAGAACTCACTGCGGAACAGAAGAAGCATTACTCACAGATGCTTAAACATTTTGTTACGGAGATGAGCGCAGAGGGAACGATCACTGCGGTCAATGAGGCAGTCAAGATTCAGAAGTTAGTTCAGATCGCTTGCGGCGTAGCCTATGGTGATGATGGACAGAACATTGGAATTGATTGCAGTCCACGTATTAACTTAGTAAAGGAGGTGATAGAAGAAGCAGGAGAAAAAGTAATTTTATTTGTACCACTCACTGGCACATTGCACATGCTTGAGAAAGAACTCAGCAAGCACTGGTCGGTTGCAGTTGTGAACGGCGAGGTATCCGCAGGTAAGCGTAACCAAATCTTTCACGACTTCCAACATGCCAAGACACCGCATGTATTGATTGCTCATCCCGCAACAATGGCGCATGGACTCACTCTAACGAGTGCGTCAACGATCATATGGTATGGCCCGATCAATAGCAACGAGCAATATGTTCAAGCGAATGGGCGCATTGAGCGCATAGGTAAGAGGCAAGTATCGAATGTCGTACACATAGAGGCAACAGACCTCGAACACAAAATGTACGAACGCTTGAAGAATAAACAAAAGCTTCAAGGATTGCTTCTTGATTTAATCCAACAACAGACAAGAAGGTGACACATGACTGTCAGAGTAGACGACGTAATTGCTACGTACATGAAACTACGTAACGAGAAGGAAGCCATCGAAGCCGAGATCAAGAGCCAAGTAGCAGGACTCAAAGCGAAGATGGACAAGATAGAAGCGTGGCTTAAAGAGCAAGCAGATGCACAGGGCGTTACCTCATTCAAAGGTAAGCATGGCACTGCGTTCTTAACCACTACAGACTACGCCAACGTAGCCGACTGGGATGCCGTACTGGAATTTGTTAGGACAAATGAAGCGTTCGACATGCTAGAGAAACGTGTAAGCAAGATTGCAGTACGTGGGTACATTGAACGCAACAAGGCAGTACCCGCAGGTGTGACCTATGGAACAAAGATAGATGTCACTGTTCGTAAACCAACAATGAAAGTTGAGGACTGAACCATGAAAATCATTAGAGAATGGATTAAGCAAGCCGCATATGAAGGTACGCATCAAGCGTTAACAGAACACGCTACTGCCACCAAAATAAAACGCAAGCTAAACATCGAACCCATTGACAACGAGTATGTACAAGAACACCTTGCCGCTGAGAGAGCACGTGCAGTGGCAACGCAATGGCAACAAGGCGGTTTCGCCAAATCCAAACGTGCGACTAACCGCACATAACCCGCTCACCAAAGGAGAATATCTATGAGCAACATCATCCCCGCAAACATTCAAGTTCCCGCCCACCTCGCTGGTCGTATCGGTGTGCCATCTGCATTGGCACAATCCCTTATGGGCGGTATCAGTAGTGCTGAATCGTTCCCACGTATCAGCATTAAGGGTAGCCGCTTCCGTATTGTCGAAGGCGGTAACGAGACTGTATTAGATACCACTGCACTAGAAGTAGTGATCGTTGGTGCAAACCCCCGCTTGTCAAAGACTTGGTACGCCAAGGCATGGACAAAAGATTCTGAGCCAGTTGCACCTGACTGCTTCTCGCTTGATGGTATTGGCCCTGACCAGTCATCGACAGACCCACAGAATGATCTTTGTGCTTCTTGCCCACAGAACGCATGGGGTTCTAAGATTGCTGAGAACGGACAACAGATCAAGGCTTGCTCCGATCAGAAACGTCTTGCTGTAGTGTCGGCTGATGACCCTGCTGGCCCTGTGTATCTCCTGCAAGTTACACCTGCCGCACTTAAAGGCTTCAATGCCTACGTCAAAGAACTCTCTATGCGTGGTATCCCACCTGAGATTGTCAAGACCAAGATCACATTTGATACAGACGCATCCTTCCCTAAATTAAAATTCGGGTTGGCTGGATTCCTTGACGATGAGTCGCAAGACGCAGTTGACAAGTTGTTCGGGTCTGCCGAAATCCGTGAGATCACTGGCGAGAATCCAAGGCAAGCAGTTGAAGTGCCAAAGATTGCCGTCAAACCAGTTGCCCCGAAACCCGCCCCTAAGGTTGCCGAACCAGTAGAACCTGCACCTGCCCCTGCACCTACACAAGCGGCTACCCCAAAGCGTGGTTTCGGTGCATCTAAACCTGCGGCGAAAGCTACCCCTGCTGCTGCGGCCCCTGTCAACACACAAGCAGCAACATCTTTGGCTGACGAGATCGCTGCCCTTGTAGGTGAGGTGAACGCAGATGACGCCTAAACCGCCTCTCGACTTTACAAAGGTCGAGTCGCTTCGTAGGCATATGCTCCTGACAACTACGGATTTATCCCAGTTGTTAGGGGTATCTCGCATGACTTATTATGGATGGGTGAGAGGCAAGAAAATCCGCCAGTCCAATGACCAGTCAGTGAGGGCAATGCTACGCAAACTGCTGGCAGTAATGTCCGAACACCAATGGCCTACGCCTGAGGTGATTGGGATGGAACAGAAGCAGAGAAAAGAGCGTCTCGTTGAGATATTGGGTAACTATAACTGAAGGGGTGAGGGGAGAAATCCCCTCGCTGACAGGGGCACATGAACACGTTGGAACATCTCCAGCGGGTTCTACCGTCGGAAGGTTTTTATGTCACGACAGTCATCAATCCTGATGGCAATAGACAAGGATTCTTTTCTACAGTAGACGAACTCGCAAAGGCAGTAGCTGGCCTTGACCAAACAGGCAACAACGCGTACTTCGCCATCTCCGCATTTAAGGAGAAGGGAAGCCGCAAACAAGATAATGTCCGAGCGATTAAGGTTGTCGCCTTGGATGTTGACTGTGGTAACAGCAAGCCGTATCCATCGTGGAAGGAAGGACTTGTTGCGCTAGGTACATTCATTCAAACAATGAACTTGCCTAAGCCCATGATCGTATTCTCAGGCAACGGACTACATGTCTACTGGTGTCTGACGGAAGAACTCGAACCCGCTAGATGGAAGCCAATCGCTGAAGCAATGAAGTCAGCGGCGATTGCCCATGAGTTTCATATTGATGCAGGGCTAACTGCCAACAGTGCATTGGTGCTACGCCCCATTGGGACACACAATCCTAAGAATGGTAACGAGGTTAAGTTACTGGTAGACGCTGAGCCAGTGAGTCCTGAGTTGCTGAAGTCTTGTCTTGTTTCCCACCTAGCTCACGAGGTGAGCCTGCCACGTAATACAACTGGCAGTAAGTTGCTACAAGACATGGCAGTCAAGACTGAGTTCCCACCTACCATTGGTGCGGTTGTCGTTAAGAAATGCCAACAGATCAAGTGGGCAGTAGAGAACCAAGGCGAAGTCAAAGAACCCCAGTGGTACAACCTAATGGGAGTCGCCGCATTTTGTGTTGAGCCTGAGGCTACGGCTATTGAGTGGAGTCAGAACCACCCAAAGTTTGACGCACAACGAACATTGCAAAAGCTGATCCAGTGGAAAGACAACACAGATGGGCCAACACGTTGTGGTAAGTTTGACATAGACCGTCCCGGGGGATGCAAGGGATGCAAATTTAAGGACAAGATAAAGAGTCCTGCCGCTCTTGGGTTGCAGTACCAACAGATTGCACCACCACAAGATGTACTAGACAAGGCGGCGTTTGATGTACCCATGCCACGTGGGTTTAAGCGCACCGCTGATGGTATCAAGATGACCATTGACGAGACAGATATTGACGTATGTTCGTTCGACATCTACCCCGTGGGCTACGGTCGTGACGAGGGTCTTGGTTACGAGACTGTGCGCTACCACTGGAATCGTCAGCATAAGGGCTGGCAAGAACTTGCTCTGAGACAAGCACACCTCACAGACGGACATAGAGAGTTTGCTTCCACCATTGCCGATCAAGGCATTGTCCTCAACAATAAAAGACAGACGGAGTACTTCCAACTTATGCTACGTTCATACATGGATGAATTGCGGCAGAAACGTGCGATGACCAATCTGTACGCCACGATGGGATGGAAAGAAAACTTCTCCCAGTTTGTGATTGGTGACACGCTTCTACGCCGAGAGCCTGACGGTTCAGTCAGTGAAGAAAACATCAGCCTATCCGCTGGCACTCAACGACTTGGCAACGAGTTGTATGGTGTATCAGGGGACGCTCAACAGTGGGCAGACTTCACCTCTGTGCTTGAGAAAACAGGACTGCACTGGCACATGTTTGCACTTGGTGTCGGACTATCTGCCCCCCTGTATGCGTTCACTGGCCTTAAGGGTCTGACTGTTTCATTGTTCGGCCCATCAGGTGGAGGCAAATCATTGATACAGATGTGGGTGCAATCAATCTATGGTGACCCTGACAAACTACACTTTGCCGCCAATTTCACACAGAACACTTTGTTTGGACGTATGGGTGTCTATGCCCACATGCCGATGACCATTGACGAAGTTACCTTGATGCTAGATAAAGAGGTAGGTGACTTTGCATACTGGGTATCCCAAGGTAGAGACAAGGCACGACTGAACCGCAACGCCGAAGAACGTGACGCAAAGACATGGGCAATGCCTGTGCTTGTATCCACCAACAAGTCTCTGCAATCTAAGCTGGTTGCATCTGGGCTTGAGACTGACGCACAAATGGCACGGCTTCTTGAGATTGATATACCACTGCACGAACTGTTCACAAGAGACAGTACAGGCGGTCGCAAGATTCACCAGTTTATCCATACCAACTATGGACACGCTGGTCGCTTATTCATAAAGAAGTTGTTGGAACTTGGAGCCGATGGAGTACGCGCCGCTATTGACCACGCCACTGCTGACTTCCACAAGAAGTACAAAGCCAGTTTTGTAGGACAGGAACGCTACTGGGAACAAGCCATCATCCTCTCAGACTTGGCTTCACGCTTATGTGTTGAATGGGGAATCATCAAGTACGACTACACCCTCGGCACTGAGTGGGTCTTGAAACAACTGGGTGCAATCAGACGTAGTGTGGTTGAGAACAAGATGGATGCGTTCGATCTATTCTCCAACTACCTAAACGACAGTGCTGGAGCCGCTGTAACTGTGATGCACACAGGCACAGACAAAGGTGTTGTGGATTACTCAAGGATGCCACGTGCTGACATCCGTGTTCGGTTCGACACATACAGACGTACTGCGGCAGACAAGTTTGATAAAGGTGTTGTGCTTGTTGACCGCACCCACTTCCGTAGATGGTTGGCACAGAATGGTGGTGACTACAAATCGTTCATACAACAGATGCAGTTTGAGAGCGTAGTCGCCACACCCAAATCAGAGAAAGCGTTTCTTGGTAAGGACACCCCCATCAAACTGGGTCAAGCATATGTCCTTGGTCTCAATCTGAATCACCCCAAACTTGTGGGAATCTTGAGTGATGCAGATGAGATTGCCGCTGACCTAACCTTTGGTCAAATGAGAGCAGTCTGATTACCTGATCTCATCGTCCAGTCCGTAGAGTCTCAATAACTCTACGGTTTCGGGACGCATAGCCCTTGGCGCTGACTTCATGTAGCGCAACGCAGTTGGACGCTGAGCCTCACGGTATGCACGATTGGCAGACTGCAAGAACTTAGTTACTTCCAAACCTGTACCCTTGGAATCTTCATTCCACTGGCTTACTGCGGATGCAATATTATTTGCTGCCTCTTGGTCACCGGCAGCCCGAGCCTTCACATACGCAGCAACATATTCTGCCTTGACTGCTTTGCCGTACTCATTGACTTGCTTGGACATACGAACAATGTCGTTTTGCTGAGTGGCTATGGAAGGATAGAAGCCAAGCAATCGAGCAAGAATCACGTGTGCTTGTGCATCCTTGGCAACCATCTGACCACGTACGTTCGTAATGTCACCGCTCGACAAGTATGCAAGACTATCCCCAACAGAACGAAACGCAGCTATTGGAGACTCTCGCATCAATGTGTTGAAGGATGTTGTGTCATCACGCAGGCCCGTTATCTCTGCACCATACTTAGCCAAACCACCCGCCATTGATACCAGCCCACTGATACCGCTGAATACAGGGCCAGCAAAGTCGCCAATCTCACGCGCTGGGTCTGCGCCAGCTTTAAGCGCACCAGTCAGAGGAACTAAATCGCCCATACCCAAGCGGGTAGATACAGTCGCGCCGACTGCACGGTCAATCAGACCACGCATTACATACGGCGACATTCCCGGGGCCACACTATCAACCCATTCAGCAGTAGCTTTCTCGATGCTTGCCACTTTGAGGCCGAGCATCTGTGCGATTGTGTCAACAATGTCAGCGAGGTCGTCAGCAAATGGTATGCCCTTTAGACCACTCATCATTAACAGTAAGCCAAGCATCAACAACTGTCCACGAACTGGCATGTTGCGCAGTAGCTGAACGGTGATGATTACGAACTGCTTGTACATAAATATGTATTGAGCTACGTTGCCACGTGCCATCTCAGGGCGATTGAACATGGCGTACTCACCTTGCGATGTGTTGACCGCAATCCGCGCTGCTTCGGTAGCTTCAGCGATTGCTTGTTCTTCACTCAACCCTTGTGACAACGCACGTTCTTTCTCAAGTCTGTATGCTGCCAGTGCAGTGATGCGTCGGTTAGCTTGTTCTGTGTAAGAGAACATAGCCATCCATACTTTGATACCTGTTTGTAGTTTATTGTTAAACACCTTGCCACGTGCTGTACCTACCAGTGCGTTGAACTGAGCCGCTTGCAATGTGCCCTGCTCAGTAGCATCAAACAAGAACTTAGTCTCATCCTCTGTCAGTCCATACTTGTCGTACCCGCCATTGACCAGCAGGTCATTCAAGAACCCAGCATCTTCCAACTTGGGACTGCCTACATCAAGGGCAGCACGGTAGAGGGAGGTCACGGCTTTGGCCTCTCCATAACCACCGCCGTATCCGCGCTTAGCGTTGTAGTAGGACAGGTATGGTGTACTGTGGGTAAGCAGAGATACAAAGTTCACGGCTGCGGATGCAACTGAACCACCCAACTGCATCAGCACTGTGATTAGTTTTAGGAACGAGCCAGCTTCACCCGACAACATATCTTCGGTGCTGTCGTTAATATTGGATGAGTCGTTGTACCAGCGGATAAGTTTCTTGGCTTCTTCTCGATAGCGTTCACCCTGACCCAGTGTAGGCTCACCATTGACTGTGACACCAGCAGCTTTAGGAGCCATGTACTTGTACATGAACGCATACTCATCGTATGCACGTTGCGCTCTAACACGTTGCCCATCGGTAGCGGCTGCATCAATAGCGGCCTGCAAATCCTTAAGTTTCTGTGGATCACCAAGCCATGACGAGTTGTTGAGCATGATGTCGTCAAGACGATGGCGGTAGATTTTCTTGGCGGCAACGTGAGCAACCATCTCTAAGTGCTCAGACACAGAACGCACAATGTCGCTATCCCATCCGGGATTACCACTACGTTGTAGGTTCTTACGAGCACGGTCGTTTTGGTTTGTCAGTGTCTTGACAATACGTTCACGTGCGGTTGGCGTGATGTTTACGTTCAAGCGGTTCAACACGTAGATGAACTCATTGAAGTTCACGGCTTCAGTCAAGGCTGGGCTGACTGCGGCTTCTGAAGATTCCGCACGCAGAGTCACTTTGATCTCTGCGCCGTACTCATCTTTAAGAATCCACTCTTGCCCATTGCCGAACTCATTCTCCAATGCTTCGCGTGCAGCGGTTGCTTCACTCTCAGTTTCAAACTGGAAGTAGGGCATAGCGTCACGGATGTTCTCATCCAAACGCACTGGGTTGCCTTGAGCATCGAACGCTGCCACCCTAGCTTGGTACTCACCACGGCGACTGAACGGAACGTATGAGCCAAGGATGGTGCGCTTTGCGTAGAACTCCGCGTTGCGTGTCTGCAAATCAAACAAGAAGATGTCTTGCACAGCTTTCTGAATTGCAAAGGCTTGTTCTTTATTACGAATCTTGTCACGGATTGCAGGGATAGCGGCGCGAATGTCATCGTACTCTGCCTTTTGGAACTCCTCAAAGTCCTTAAGCATATCGCCAGAGATGCGTGGATTCTTCATCCATGCGTCAAACACATCTTCATTGAACAGCGCACGACCAAAGTTGTAGATGAATTTCTCAGACCGCTGGTCTGCACCCTTTTGTACTTCGACGGAAGCGTTTGCAATGCGGCTACCACCGTAGCGGATGTTCTGATACATCTCAATTACTTTGCGGATGGCAGCAAGGTCTTGCGCAGAGAACTCAGCCTTGAGTCCCTTCATGCCAGCGATCTCACTGAACACTCGTTGCTGTTCTGCTTGGGATGCTTCGTAGTTTGATAGCAGCAAGTCTACTGCTGCGTCGTTTACTGTCTCACGCATCTCAGTGTAGACACGCCACACAGGACTGTTCTCATCAACATCGAACTGATACTTGATTCTTTCACCAGTGCCAAGTTCTACATCAAAGCCCTTGCGGAATTCTTCCGCAGTCACAGTGCCTGCCTTCTCCAGCAACTGGCGTACACGTGGGTCAACAGTGACATTACCCATTGCGTCTTTAGTAATCATGGAGCCGTATGACTCCATCAGTTCATCGGTCAACTGGCGTGACTTAAACAATGCAGCGTATGCAGCAAGTTCACCAGCTTGTTGTTTCTCCTCCTCAGACACGCCGTCACCGAATCCAAACACACGTGGTGTGTGAGTGAACGCCATGTAGCGTGAGTACTTGGAGAGTAGAGCGCGAGCCTTCTGACTTCGTTGTTCAAAGATACGGAATATCTGATTGAGGCCATAGCTCTTACGTGCCATGTTGTCGAGGGTCTGTACCTTCTCAAGTATCTTGCCTACGTTTACACCAACATCTCCTGTCTTGCCGAACAGACCTTTCTGGAAGGCGTCCACCGACCCAAACATACCAGCACCGGGGCCGTGCCTACGATTCAAGGCGTTCATTGCCATGCCTCGTGAGCCGATGTTGCCAGCAAAATTACGTGCATACTTACCGTCTGCTACTGTTTGTTCCATGTCCTCCATGTGGCCCACAAAGGATGAAGCGCTGAAGAAGTTACCTGTACTGCCTTCACGCACATAGCGGCGTGCTAGGTTAACAAGTTGGCGAGCCTCGTCGTCTTTGAAGCTAAAGCCAAGTTTGTTTAGGGCGTTCTTCAAGGCGTTCCATAGCCTTGCGATGATTGATACATCTAGGTCAGCAGCGTTGTCAGCCAGATATTCCTCTATGGCTTCCAGCCTATCCATTCCTTGGGTTTCGACCATTGCGTCAACTGCGGCCTGCACATCAGGGTCAGTTTGATATATACGATTCAGTACCTTGTTCAATTCAGACTGACCCATCACACCTTTGAAACCAAAGTGACCAATGGTTTCGTGAGCCAGTACAAATTTCAACTGTTGTTCAGTACGAACAAAGTCGGAGAAGATGATGACCTCGGGGCCGAAGGAGTAACCCACGGCGTTGGTTGTATCGAAGTCACCTTGCTTACGGGCAGCAGCAGCACGTTGGTATAACTCAGGATTGCGAGCCTTTAGGTCAGCAACATTGGCGTACACATTAACGGTAGGCTTGATCTTTAGCTTTGCCAAGAAACCTTTGACCAGCAACTTCACACGCCCTAACGGAATGGCAGAACCCATAGGCGTGCCATCGTCGCGGTAGAAGTTACCTTCGGGTTTATCCCAATCCTGCACAGTCTCGCTACCACGTGCACCGCGCTTACGGGCATTGATAACATCTTGCTCTGCCTTTGATTGTGCTGCGGCTGCTTCACCTAATGCACGCAACTCAGCACGGCGTTCTTCCTCACGGGCACGTTGCTGTTCTTCAGTAAGTTCAACTTGGCTTAGGATGTAGCGACCATCAGACTTGATGAGCTTTGCCTCGCCCTTGTCGTTGAAGTAGTCTTTGACTTTGCTCCCATCAGGCAGCATGTAGTTGCGACCAGCTTCGTCGAGTTCACTGTACAACTGCTTGGTCAGTGCTTTGATATTGGCGAAACGCTCAGAACCAAATACTACTTCCTTGGTTAGCGTAGGGATTTCCCTAACACGAGTTACCAAATCACGGATGAAGTTCGCCAGCTTTGCACCAGACTGGTCAACAATGCGGTTAAGCGAGGTGACCTTCTTGGTATTGATGACTGACTCACCAGCAGGCAGCGAGGTCTTGTACTTCTTGTAAACAGATACAGGTACGTTTTGCTCACTGATCTGGCGAGCTTGCAACAACTCAGTCACTTGCGTGTCGGACAACCCAATGAGCTTTGATCCAATGCTTGGGAGTAGGTTGCGCATCTGCGCATAGGTAAACCAAGGCTTGAGCGTACCTTTTAAATTACCACGGGTGTAGACAGCTTCGACTTGCAGTCGATCATTGATGACATCCAACAACGCAGTGTCCATGATGCCGCGCTGATCTTCAGTAAAGCCAGTTTCAAGCAGGAACATCTGTGCCTTATCAATGACACCAGCTTTCTCGTTGTTGGCATCAGTATCAAAGTAGGCATGGAACATGATGTTCTCAATCGCAACGCGGAACGCACTTTTATCCGTAGTGGATTCAGCCCTAGCAATATCCTCGTCCAACAACTCCATGTACGACAAGTCTGCCAGTTCTTCTTCAGCGGGTAGGGGTATAGCCTGAGCATTAATCTCATCAGCCAACGACATGGTGGCACGGTCGTAGTAATTCTCAGTTGCCCAGCGTCTCTTCTGCGCATCTGAAAGCGTGCTGTACGCTACGCCGCCCTCCGGTTTTCTGTCCTCCCATGCCTCGGCAGGACTCAGCTTCTCAACCTTTGGTTTGGCGGCGGGTTTTGCCGCCTCGACTTTTTTTGGTTCAGACCCTTTCTTAAGGGCTGTTGTAGCAGGTGTTACTTTTTGGGTTTGCTGCGTCCCGCGCTGGAGAGACTTGCCGCCACCGCCTGCTTGAGTGCCGCTGACTTGGACTTGGGTCGTGGGCTGGTTCCCAGCTTGCCCCCCGCTCTGTACTCTTGCATTATCTTGCTGACGTTGGCTGACACTACCTTGTTGCTGCTTCCCTTTTTGAGTGGCATTGGGTGCTCCCTTTTTCAGATTGGATGTAGCCTTTGCCACGGTAACGGCAGTTACGGGTTTACCCGTAGGCTTGGCCTGAGTCACGCCCTTTGCCACTGTGGGCTTAGGCAATGGTTGTTTCTTGCCTGCACTCTTAAGTGCCTGCATAGATGGCTGACCCTGTTGATTAAACAGGATGCCTTGTCCAGCACGCTGGAATTCACCAGCGGTGGGAGGGATAGTCAACGCCTGTGCCGCAGGTGTCTGCGTACCTACGCCACGACGCAATCCCTCAGCCCGTGAAGGACTGGGTAACTCACCACGTTTGAACAGTGGGAGTTGTTGTGGTTGAGAAACGGGGATCGGACGCATCGGCATTGACTGCGGAGCAGGCTGCTGAGATTGCGTCATCAAGTCCAACTGCTGCTGGATTCGAGCCTCGTTCTGTAATCTATCAAGTTGTTGCTGCTTGATTGCCTCCTCTTGGGCGGCCCGCTGTGCTTGCGCAGCTTGGAATTCTTGTGCACGTTGTTGTGACGCAAGAGCAGCTTGCATCCGCTGCGCCAAGATTGGGTTGGCTGGAGCTTGAGGGGCTGGGCCACTGAACTGCAACGCACCCTGACGAGGGTCAACCGCAGGGGCAGCAGAAGGGGGTGGCAGGCCGGGAAGCGGTTGCTGCGGTTGCATACGTGCTGCCAACTCTTGGGCAGGGATAGTGCCACCAAAAATATCTAGCACGCCTTGTGAGCCGGGTGTTGCGCCGGGCGGGACGTTGCCTTGCTGACGCAGCAAAACATCTTGGCGTGTGACATCCGCAGCGTTAGGCCCCATGCCAGCCATAATGACTGGGCCACCCACTGGAGATACAGGAGGTGTAGGGCCGGGGAGTTGTGGCGTAGTAGGGCTTGGGCCACCAAGTGCAGGAGGCTCAGGAGGGATAGCCCCCATGAACTGCACATCAGTGAACGGACGACCGGGGGGTGCAGGAGGGGGGTTGTATGGAACAATACCGCCACCTGTTTCTTTACCAGTGGGGTCAATGCTCTCACCAGTAAGGATGTTTGCAGGTGCTGTACCTTTCAAATTGGCGATAGCACCAATCGGGCCACCCACTCCGAAGCCAGCGGCAAAGGAGTTAATCAGGCGGTTTATATTCTCAGGGCTAGAGAAGTCTTGGTCAGTTTGGTAGAGCAGTTGTGATTCTTGCCCAAGTTCTGTAAGCCCCTCTAGTGTGCCACCAACGACACCGCCAGCTAATGCACGACCAGCATAACCAGCGCCACGTTGTAGGCGTGTTGCACCGGGAGCCATGCCCAAGCTTGAACCGATACCTTTACTACCGCCAAGTACTCGGCTGGCAAGCATAAATTCAGGCAGAGATTCCATCGCTGCATAAGGGAAAGCCCCCATCAAAGAAGTTATACGGGCACGCATATCATCTGCGCCAGCGCCTTGTTCTCGCTTCTCGCCGTAAATGTCAGCAGCGCCAGTTGCGTAGTTCTGTGCCAGTGAAGCAGTTGCTGCACCAAGAACACCAGCGGCGTTACTCAGAATCTTAAGTTCTTCTTTGGTAGCTTGACCTGCTGCGTACTTCTTTGCCGCAGCAAGGATGGCTTGCTTGGCTTCTGCTTTACCAGCCAAAGCTGCAAGTGCACCGGGGACACTACCAAGAGGGCCAGCGGCGGCAGAACCACCAACGAAACCTGCGGCGGCAGTGACTACTGACTCTATTAAGTTCGGCCCTTGCTGTGCGAAGTTAGCTACAAACCAGTCAAGAACACCACGGCTTTGACCGTATGGCTTGGAGCCAATGTCCGTGAACTCACGTTGGAATGGTAGGGTTTTCCCTAAATCTTCTTGTTGCTGTTCAACAATAGACCCACCAAGTTTCTCAGCACCAGCCAGTTGCAGTGCCCGACCAGCAAGCAACTGCGTGTTGTCAATGCCAATGCCAAAGTTCTTTTTGGCAAGACGACCCATACTAGGATTTTTAATTGAGTCGAGGTACTGAGAATACGCAGCCTCGTCCAACGGAACCCAGTCACCGCCTTGGGGGAGCGCAGTAGAAGGGCCACGTAGCAAAGATTCAGACTGAAGCGCACGAGTAGCATCGTCAGCAGCAAACTCTTGGCCTTGTACAAACAACTTCTTCTGTGATGGGCTGAACGCAATGGCCGGAGGATTCTTCATCGTCGGCATCTCGAACTGGCTGGACTTAACAATCTGCTCAGTTAGCGCTGCCATACTAGCGAGCGAAGTCCCCCCAATGCCGTTAAGCCCAGAGCTTGCAGCAGGATTCCCCATGTATTCTGCGGTGGCAAACCGTGATACGTCAGTATCTGTGCCGCCATACAGGGGGCTGACAAAACTCAACCCGGCTTTAGCCATATTTCACCTCATCCTTTGTTGGCCCAGCTTAGGCTAGGCATACCTGTAATTGGTCTTGCTGAGAAAGATAATATCTTATTACCGTCAATCTCAACTGTCGTGCCCGATGGGTTAAACACGAATGGTGCTCCGAATGGAGGTGTGATAACTACTGTACTTCCATCACCCACAGGTTTGACATCGTACTTCATCATCTTAAGCTTCTCAACGTCCAGTTGAGTCTTACCCTCAATAGTCTTGATGCCAATTTCCTTGATGTAGTTGCCCATCTGCTCGGCACTCTTTTCACGAATCTTGATGTCAGAGTCAAACAATTTGCCAGCGATAGCAGCTTGCTGTTGGCGAAACCCTTCGTCTAGTGTCAGGCGAATACGCTCAACAACTTTCTCTGCGGGCATACCTTGGGAGACCACTTGACCGTTGGCAACAAGATTAAACAAACCATCGCGTCGAGGTTGTAGTTGATACTGCTGATTGGTGTAGTAGCTGTACACACCCATCATGCGGTTTGCGTCCCGCCCACCTGATTGCAAGAACTCAGCAACACCTTGGTCACCTTGCATCTTGTACAACTGATTGTCCATCGTGTCGAGAACGCCACGTAACTCCATTGCTTTGTACACATTGCCTGTGCGCATCATAATGTCAGCCATACGTTTGGTCTGTTCACGACGGAGCAAACCAACTTCAAGCGGCTTTGCGTAAGCACCTGCGTTGTAGATTTCTTTTGGCTCTACAAATTTTGGTACAGGTTCAGCCGCCACTCGTTGAGCTACTACTGAAGTCGTTGACGCTGGACGATTTTGTTCTTGTGTAGGAACAGGAGCAGGAGCAGCAGCAGGAGCAGCAGCAATAGGTGCAGCAGCAATAGGTACAGGAGCAATAGGTGCAGGAGCGGGAGCAGTAGCAGCAGGAGGATTTTTATTAAGCGCTAACGGGTCTGCTTGTAGTGCTGCAATCTGTGCCTCTGTCATATTACCGCCGGGGCGTACCGCCGTAGCAGCAGGAGTTGGTTTTGGCCCGGCTGCCATCAGTGTTGAATTTATACCCAGTGCTCGGGAGATGTTGTTGTACAACCCGACGTACACACCGTTGTAGTCGCTGTTGGTCAGGCCGCCATCAGTGGCGTTAAGGGGAGCACCCTTCTTCAACACTTGGTTTGCGTTACCTTGGTAGCCAGCGCCCCAAAGATTCTTAGGTACACCGATCAACTCGTTGTACTTCAATACCAATAGGCCAGCATCCATCTCACCCTGAGGTGTACCACGAACCATAGCCGCAGCCGCTTGCTGCAACTCAGGAGAAATGTTGTAGGCTTCGATGTTCTTAGGATCAGTAAACCATGTTTTCATTCCCTTGAATGTCTTATCCATGACCTGCATTGAGCCTTTTGCCCCAGCAGTGCTACTTCCTTTAGCTGCACCATATGATGATTCAATACCATAGATGGCAACCGCAGCCGCTGGATCAATACCCAACTCTTGCGAACGACTAACAAGGTACTTTGTATCTTCCTTCTGCAAAGCCTGTGGTGCTAAGTTCACCAGATCGGTAAGACGTTTGTTAGCCTTCTCAGAACTTAAACGTGTTTCCTCTTGGGCAACTTTCTCGCCTTTTACTTTGGCTTCCTTAGCGCGAGTAATGTCTTTTTGTTTGAGTTGTTCAAGCAGTTGTTTTTCAGTCAGTGGTTGATTGTCAATCTCAGTCTGACGAATCTTGTCAAAGTTAGGAGTCTTTGTATCAAACTTAGGAATCTCTACCCGAGTTACATCTGGATCATAGATACCAAGGGCACGACCAGCGCGAGGAACACCGATAAAGTTAGCGCCTTCCTCAAGCAATGTGGCAGCCCCTTGGTAGAAAGCCGCAGGTATATCTGCCGCAGCCGCAGGGAGCTTTAGTAGGTTAGCCCTATCAATACGAGCCTGACGCGCAGCATTTAATGTTTGTAGATGTTGTAGACGTTGCGCTGGAGTTAGCGATTGAAATTCTGCCTGAGACAATTCCGTAACAGGTAGAGTGTTAGCTTGTTGTTGTTTAAGACGAGCTACTTCCTCAGGCGACATGCGGCGTACGCTAGATGCACCGGGAGGGGGTTCGGCTACACGACCCACAACAGGTTGCTGTGCAGGTGGGAGATTAAGTGGTGGCTGAACTGCTGGTCTATTTTGTGCTGGTGCATTAACAACATCGGTCATCCCAGATGCCCAGCTTGCACGCACATCAGGTGTGCTTTGGTTTAGAAGTTCATCGGCAGCTATTTGCTTACGAGCTTCTTCCACCCGACGCAACTCCTGCATACGCAGGTTTTCTTGCTCATTCTTGCGAATAAGGTCAGCACCTTGGTAGAGCGAATCCGGCCCCGTTTGAAAGGAGCCTCCGAATGACATAGCCATAGTGCCCCCTTATTAAGTGAACAAGCCACCCAAAGTTTTGTTCAAACCTTCTTGGCTCTTGCGTTTACGTTCCTCAATGTTGCCATACGCAGTGCTCAGTGCAGTAGCGTCAGCACTTGAACTTGGTGCGTTCTTAGGCAGAGCGGCCAGCGCTTGCTGGGTCAATTTCAAACCAGCATCAAAACCAAACATTGAACCCTTGTCGTATGCAGTAGCTTCTTCACGAGCAGATTGCAAGTTGAACTGACGCTCAAGCGCAGCACGACTACCTTTATTGCGAGGATTAACTTTGCGTAAGGCTGCTTCTTTCTGAGATGCAGTACGTTGTTTAGCTTGACCAGCATACTGCTGACCGAAGTAGCCCGGATCAAAGTAGTCACTGCGACCTAACAGGTCGTAGGCTTCACGCAACTGAGTCTGGAACAATTCACTGTTCATCTCTTTGTTAGCCTTCATCTCCTCTGTACGAGCTTGCAGTAATTGTTTTTCTTCGTCAGACAAGCCAGCGTCAGCCAACTGTCCTGTAATTATCTGTGCACCCGCACGCATAGTGAGGTCAGCCAACATTGCTGGATCAGTAAACTTAGCTTTCAATGCGTCAGGTACTTTTGCCAAGGCTTGAGTAAACGTAAGTTTCTCTGCTGCACCTGCTGCTGCACCACCAGCAGTTTGAGTGGCTGCGGCATTACCTAGACCACTTGTACTTGCGGTAGTTGCTTTAAGACCAAACTCGCTTGCCGCAGGAGCAGCAGCGGTATTGAGGCCAGCGGTTGAAGGAGCACCAGCTACGCCACTAACGCTGTAGTCAGTGGGGGCTAGGTTGCCGTACTGACTGGATAGAGGTAAGTTGCTACCTTGCCCAGCGTAAGCCGTATTTGTCAGAGCATAAGGATCAGATGCAACAGATGGTGCACCAGCCGTAGAACTCATACCAGATAGTGAGTACGGGTTAGTAGGTTGGCTAGACAATCCTGCGGAGAGTCCACTCTGTGTAGTGCCACCTAAGGTGAGGCCAGCTTCGGCTGGGTTCAATCCATAACCACCGCCACCATACACTAAACCAGTGCCACCCATGCCGGGGGCAGTTGGAGCCATGCCAGAGGCAAGGCTGTAATCAGGAGTGAATGAGAGGTTAGAACCCAGCGAAGGAGAACCAGCCAACGATGGTGTAGTTGTGCCGGGCATACTCAGCCCCGTGGCTGTACCGCTTGTGTTTGGACTAATACCATAGGCAGTAGGAGAGCCGGATGCAGATGCAGGTACAGAGGTATATCCACCGATACCACCGCCGATTGCACCCATCAGAGCACCTCGACCTACGTTACCGCCAGTAACCGAAGCACTTATTGCACCTAGGCCAGCACCAACCATCGCTGAACCAATAGCTGCGGAAGTTGCCGCAGAGAAAGTAGTTGCCGCAGCAATACCAGCGGACAGGCCAATAGATGACGCAATAGCAGGGGCCGCAAATGGGATTGCAATAGCCGCCGCGACAGCAACAAGTTTCATAACGCCACCGCCACCGCCACCTTGGGGTTTAATGCCCATCATTCGGACAAGTGCAGTACGTTGGAAAGGTGGAAGGTCTCCACCAAAGGCCGCTTCTGGTAAATCGGGAATACCCATCAGCGCCATAGAGCGATTATTAAAGCGCCCCGGCATACGAGCTACGTGATTCATTTTGTGTCCTCCGTCAAATCGAGTCGCATGTGCGTGTACACATGCTTAAATCCATATTTTGAAATTACCCGCTCCATTGCTGGGGACACCCATCCCTCAATAGCTCGGACACCGTTCATATACGCCCATCCGCACAGGCGCTTCCAATACTTCTCATAGAGCGCATCAAGTTCCTCGCCACCAAGTGCCAGTATGTTCATGGCAGGCAAACGAGGATAGTTGACGATCTCAAGAACTAAAGCCAGCTTTATAGATGGCATGATTCCTTTGTCGCACTTAACAACAAACACATACACTTTCTGTTGAAGTGCCATTGTGTAAACATCATCCGCCGTAAGTTCCCCGTGCATTGATCTTTTAATACACTTCTCAATAAGCGGCTTAGCCGCAGACCAGTACTTGTCAAATTGCTCTTTTGTAGAGAGCAGTAACGCATCGAACTCGTCAAGAGGAATTGGGTCAAACCCCGGTGGGTGTGCCATCAAGTATCCTTATATTTATTCAAAAGTGAATCAAAGAATTCCTTGCCCTTCATCTTAACAATCTTGGCAGGAATCACGTACTCGCCGGGTGAAACAGCAATCGTAATGTTGTCACTTGTGTCGTGACCGGGGCCAACAACTTTACCGCCTTGAGTACCATCACTTACCTGTCCACCATTAGCCATTGCCATCTGTGGTTGGTTTCCAGCCATTGCTGGGCTACCACCTTGAATCATGTTCTGCCCACCCATACTTTGCTGGGCGATACGTGCAGCCAACAAAATTACAAACAGCAAGCCTTCGTCGTATTGTGGGGAAAGCGACTGTTCATCAGCTAGTCCTTGCTGAATAGCAAAGTTTCTGACATAGGGGTACATCTCAGGATTCTGAAGGGCTACAGTAGCAAGCTGAACTGCCATGTTAAGTTCTTGCTGTGTCAATTCACCTGACTGAAGTCCAGCTTGTATAGTGTTTTGAATCTGCTGAACCATCTGTGGATTCTTACGCATCATGTCATTGATGTTTTGTTCCATCACTGCTTGCGACATGCGACCCCCACCTGCTCCGGGTTTCATGCCAGCAGCCCCAGTCATATCAGGTTGTCCGTCCATACCTACCATGCCGCCCTGTGCGTAAGTTGGTTGCATACGAAAATCTAGTGCTGGGAACTGGGGGTTAGACGCAACAGTTCCAGTTGGAATTGTCTGCAATGCGGCTTCATTCACCATTGGAGGTGCGCCACCAATTAGACTTTGTAGTCCAGCAGGTAAATCTAAAGATGTTGTAGCAGGTGCTGCTGGCGCTTGCATTGGCATTTGCGGGGCAGCGACTGCACCAGTCAGACCCATACCAAGGGGGCTTGAGCCAGAGGGGGCGACAGTACTTTGTGGTACGGACGCTGGGACGCTCTGTCTATTGAGCATCTCTAAAATTGGGTTTCTTCCATTTGCCATGATTAACCTTTCAGTTGTCTAATCAGTGTATTCAGTACGCTGCGGGTATACGCGAGGTCATTCGCAAGTTCCTGTACATCCTTGATTAATTTTCCAACGTCGTCTAAATCTGCTACGTTCTGCCCGCTGATAGTATACCCTTTACCTTCTGCGGTGACACGTAATAAATTTTGTTGCGACGCCTCATTTACTGTGACTTGCCCCTTAACAAGCGCTCTGCTGGCAGAGTCAGACTCGCCACGAGCACCAATTAAAAGCTCTACGTTCTCTTTTAAAGAACTAAATAATACCGCTTGCCAGTCGGTAAGACCGCCTTGGGGTACGGCGGGAACAGCGGAGAATCTTGCCATTATGCAGCCCTCAGTCCAAATGGGGTCTCACCTATGTGGATTGCTCGCACACGGGCTGACCCAGAAACTGCCATCTCAAAGGTATCTGAACGATACCCAGATGGCAAACGGAAGATGTCGCTACTAGACACAGTACCTTGAAAAATTAGTGTCTTGTTTGCCCATAAGCGGAACGTAACAGGCAACACGCCAGTGACAGTTTTATACGTACGAGTAAAGTTATCTCCGTTAATTACTGTGGAGTTGAGCGCACCAGATGTTTCAATACGAATACCACCACTGGTAACTCGGTCGTATGGGCCGTTCATATCGCCCAGACCTTTAAGCGACGAAACTGTACCTGTTGCATCCGCAGTCGTGCCAGTGGTTGTACCCACACTTGCATAGGTAAACGTGGTGGCATTGGTAACTGTTACCACAGTTTGTTGTGTGTTGAATGTCGATGCAGCGCCCCCGGTGAAGCCAGATACGTCCACCTTCGACCCTGTAATCATTCCATGTGCCGTAGCGGTCACAATCGTTGCTACGTTAGATGCACGGGCGTAGGACACAGTGGCTACTGGGTTGTAGTAGTCTGTCCAGACTTGGGCGTTGTACGCAGGCACACCAGCGTTGTACGCTGCAATCGCCTCAGCCTCCGCATCTGATGTAGCGTAGTCTGCAATTATTCGGGCAGCACCTAGATTAAGATAATCTTTGGTAATTACCGTTTTAGACTTCCACTCCATCGCCGCCAGCGGCTGGGTATCTGCATCCCACTCATAGAGATTGCCTAGAGTATCCCCAATATAATAGAACTTGTTGGTCTCTGGGTCGTTATACCCAGCGGAGAACTTGTAGTTAATGGATACAAAGAACCCACCAATCCTCTCGTCGCGTTCAAAAATAAACGAGTCTGTGGAATGTGAGCCAAAGTATTTTCCGTTGTAGTATTTAGAAACGATTGTTGTAGGGTCAAGAGACGCACTCCATGTGTCCCAATCGTGGACATACTTTGTCAACAAGTCAATGCCGGTTGAGGGAGAGTAGATGGCAACACCGCCGTGCGTAACATACGCCACGCCGTAACCCATGTTTACAATAGATCGTTTTGATAGGCAAGGAAACAAGGTATCAATCCTTGCAGTCGCCATTGTTGCAGGATCGCTACCTGAAACTTGATATGGGTATTCCTCGGTCAACACAAGAATAAAACCACTGACAGACGCCACGCCCACAATCGTGGACTCAAACGTCAGACGGTATTCCTGAGGCCAAGCATGTGGCCTATTTAATTCTGAGAAGCACAACTGGTTTTCAAAGAACCCAATTAAGATACTATTCTGAACAGCAGTAATCCCCTTCATGTTCTCAGGAGGAGGGTCGTAGTTGTCAGTTATCAATGACTCAGTAAACAAAGACACATCGAAGTCATCAGTAAACGAGTAGCTACCATCGCCCCAGTAACGGGCTGTGTCTGTTAGTTTTTGGGCAGCATCTTGGTACATAGTACCTGCGGTCTCAGCTTTGTCTGCCACATCACCCGCAGTCTGAGCGTACTCAAATGTAGTGTCATCAATGACATCAGTGACGATACCGCCAGTGATATTAAAGGTTGAATCTGTGCACCCACTAATTTTAAAACGATCATCAATCGCCAGATTGTGGTGATTAGATAGAGTGACCCGAGACACGTTGGATGTGCGTTGCACACGGGCAAGCGTTGTCGGAAACCACAAAGTCTTGAGCAGAAAATACTGTGTGCCAGCGGCAGATGGGACTGTGCGATACAGTTTTACCCCACGTACAAAGTTATCCCCAGTAGGTTTAGCAGTAGGGAGATTGGTCACTGTAACCGTCTGACCTTCTTTGATGTATAAGTTTTCCGATGGGTCAGAGCCAATCGACTCCTCATCCCACGGCGTATACCATGTGTATACATAGGAACGAATTTGCGTATTACCCGCCAGAGCTACTTTTCCGCTAGTGTCTGATGTGGATGTGACGGCATCGCCCGGCGAGTAATACGTAAAAGTTGTTGAGTTTGTAACAGTGGCTGTTACGTTGGTCGCGTTAAATATTTTACCTACAGCAGAGGTAAACCCAGAGATAGTAATAATGTTGCCCGTACGCAATCCATGCGCACTACCCGTAACAATGGTTGCTGTGTTACCTGCGTCACGCGCATAGGTAGATGTTGTTGCGTTTGCAGCAGACGCAGCAGAGGTTGTTACCTTAGTTGTTGGTAGCGGCAAGCCAAGTTCATAGTATCCATTGGGGTAAGGCTCCGCACCCGTGATTGCTAGGTCGTAGTTGGATACTTTGGGTACGCCATCTCCGGTGTAGTAGAACCGCTGCTCCTGATCCTCAGAGGACGAGGCAGTCACGATGTCTACGTCAGTCATCCATGACAACCAGTTTATTGCCCCAGTAGAAGGATTCTTTAGGGCATGAATTGTTTTAATCTCACCAATGCGGTTGAGGTTTGAGACAAACAAAGGTAGGCGGTAAGGCAGCAAGTCACCTGAGTACAACTTGGTGTTGTACGCCAACTGTGCCGCGCCATCGGGCAACAACTCCGAAGAAATCTTCGGTGCTTCACCTAAGAACTTAAGGAGTTTTACCGCTGCCATTTAGACGTTCCGTTCAAAGTGTGGGCAATCTACAAGAGACTTGAAGTTACCGCCCCAACGGTTCTTAGGATACAGGCTTTCCCAGTAAGTGCCAAGGGGGGCAAGGAGTTCCTTGTCCCAAATGATTTTACCGTCCTTAAAAAAGTTCAGGTCAATAGCGCATCGTTTTAAATGGATGCTGTTCAATGTCTTTGAGCGCCCAGTCTTTACATAGATAGCTTGCTGTTCAGGGGTACGAGCCAACTCACCGCCCGTGACCATGAAGCCTTGCTCGGTGGCGTATTGAATTAGTTTGCAGGCGTCCAGTAAGAACGCAGCTTGTTCTTGGCTAAGGCTCATTTTTTACTCCTCATTTCTGCCAGTTTTTCAATAGTCCTACCGCCAAAGTACGCACCCATGATGAGCATACCCCACTGCCCAAGCAGATTGACATAGGACTCGTTGGCGTTATAACCAAAGGCAGACATCATGGAAAACAGGAAGTACCCCACAAAAATAGCTATAAGACTCATGGGGCGAATGTTCTTGGACAGCCAAGAGTCAGATGCCATATCAGCATCCCACCGCTGCGATACATTGTTTTCCTCGTTGGCCTGAGCCGCCAACAGCGCCTTGAGTTCTTCTTGCTCAAGCCGTGCCTTCTCGATGCCAAGTTCAAGCAGACGTTCTTCGTGGTCGTACTGAAGCTGGCGTAGCTTTGCTACATCTTCAGGCGTAGGGTTGTCTGGGATTTTTACCCCAAGAGTTTTCTCAACAACTTCTTTGCCTTTGGCTTGGATTGCCGACGACAAAAGGCCCAAGCCGCTCTCAGCGAGTGTGCCTAGTAGTGCTCCTACGATTGGAATCATCATTGATCTCCTGTCTTTAATGGCTTAATTTTCTTCTGCACATTGGTTTTTTCTTCAAGAATGGCAATGTGCAATCTATTTTCTGCAATCGCATCACGGTTCTTTTGAATCTCAATGCCTAAGTCTTGCCGTAACTTTTCACGAGCTAACTCAGCGCCAGTGTTCGAGGCTTGCTTGTTGTCGGATGTCACAACAAGACTGACCTTGCTGTTAAGGATGGTCACATCATGCTGGATTGAGCCTAACGCTTGGATAAGGTATCCAGTACAACCAATGAGAAGCGGAAGAAGCGCGAATAGCATCTTCTCAATGAACGCTCCCTTTGCGTCTTGTTTGCTTTCTTCACTCATTTACTTTCTCCTTCTTTCGTTCGTCTTCAAGTTGTTTCTGCATCTTGTTGAACTTGCGTATGGATACTTCTACCATCGTACGCTGCTCAACTGTTTCCATGTACACCCAAACGCAAAAAGGCACTGCCAACAAAATAATCATTGACAAAACTACCAAGACGATGACGAACGACGTGTCATCGCTATTGTGATTAGAAGGCCCCATATCTCCAATGCCATGATAAAAACTACGACAAAGTACAACGCCCTATCTTGCCACTTAGAAATGACTAGCTTTCGCTTGTGCCTTGCAATCGCCCTTTGCGCCTCCTCTTTTGCTCTCGCAACTTCTTGCTCTTTTCCGATCTGTGCCCGCATTGCTTCAAAGCGTGTCCACAGATTACCCAATTCCGGAGGGGTTTGGTAAACCATCATCTCGCGTAATTCAACCTGCAACGCTTCCAGCCTTGACCGGATAAGCACACGCTGCAATGCGCGACGACTTGCTGATACCTCTCCTTTGTAGACCTCTGTTGAATTTCTTTCTTCTTCATAGAACAAAGCTTCAACTTGGTCAACAGCATCAAAGAACTTGCCTAAGTGATCTGCAAGTTGCCCCAATACATCATTGGGGTCAGACCTACCGATCTCTTTGACTCGTTCCTTCTCCTTCTCGTACTGCGTTACCTGCGCCTTGGATAATTTCTTACCAGCGAACTGGTTCTGTAAATCATCAAGAACTGCCTGCACATCTCCCGCAGCACTCTTTACATCTTTATAAAGCTGACACCCCTTCTTGACCGCTGAAACAGCGGCACTAGCCATCGCCAGTAGAGTAAGGGGATCAATATCTCACTCCATCAACAGGCTTTGGGCATCTTCTGAACCATGCCACCTTTGGCGTAGCCCATCGGCTTTTTATTCGAGCCGCTTTTTTTCATGCACTGACCCGCTGACTTGCACTTTGCTGCACTAGGGCAACCAGCGCAAGGTTTAAATGTCATGCCGCCTTTAGCGTAGCCCATAGGCTTTTTAACCATGCCGCCTTTGGCATAGCCACGTGCATCGACGCTATCTTTAATAGCATCCTTCTTCATCTCATCGAGAGATTTTTCTTTTAGTTTAATAGGCATTTTAAATTCCTTTAAAAATAATAGCCGCAAGGAGTCCCGCCATGCCGACTATCAGAGCACCGGCGGTTTTGATGATTAACGATTCCAAGCGGTCAACCCGTTGGATAAATGTTTGGTAACGCTCAGCACACACTGCCTCGTGGGAGGTAAGTTGTACTTCAAGCTCATGCGATGTCGCCACTTTCGGCCTCCTTAACGGCTTGGGTTTGGTCTATTACCGCAGGGAAGTCACTCTCCTGCGGTTCTTCAGGTTCAATTACAAGAACACAACCCTCAGGCACGACCTCACTACGGATTAACGATCCGTCTGGGAACATGACAAGAGGGATGCGCTTATCTATCATGCTACGTATGTACTAGATGTGTTGAATGTGTGGACGGTGTAACCGCCGGTTGAGGTAATTGTTCCACCCGTGCCACGTTGGCTTCCTTCGTATCGAATAATGACTACACCAGAGCCTCCGTTGCCGCCAAGTCCTGCTCCGTGAGTACCTCCACCACCGCCACCACCAGTATTAGCGCCTCCGTTACCACCAGTAGAACCTGAAGCATTAGCACCATTCGCAGTACCACCAGTACCACCAGTACCAGCAGTACCGCCAGCGCCACCGCCACCGCCGCCTGCCCCCCCATTACCACCAGTGCCGCCAGACTGGTCAGCTTGTCCACCGCCACCTCCACCGGAGTAATAATAAGATGTTCCAGAAATAGAGTAGGCTGCGCCAATACCGCCGCCGCCTGCTGCATTTGGGCTTGCCGTTGCGTTTCCTCCAACAGCGCCAGCGCCACCGCCGCCGCCAGCGTTGTAACTTGACCCAGAGCCACGGGTTCCAGTTCCGCCATCATTCCCTTGACCAGCAGTGCCAGAGCCTCCAGATTGTGTGCCTCCAACACTATTTTCTTGGCCGCCACCTCCGCCAGAGCCACCTGAAACACCGTTTACATCAAAACCGCCACCGCCACCGCCGCCAGTTGAAGTAATGCTTGCAAATACAGAGTTTGACCCTGAGTCTCCCACTATGTATGGGGCGCTACCACTTTTACCAGTACCTCCAGCACCGACTGTTATTGTGTATGTAGATGTGGCAGATAACCCTAATACTCCAGTTCTAAACCCCCCACCGCCACCGCCACCGCCACCGCCGTTACCCGACCCGCCGCCGCCAGCAATTACAAGATACTCAACATTGTATGGGCGTAGATAGTCTGCATCTGACCGCCCCTGCTGAGTATCTTTAAGTTTCCATATAGATGAGACACCCATTACGAAATCTCCTCATATGAGCAAACTGCTACGAGGTCTCCTGCAGCACTAGCTGTGCAACGAAGCGTGTCACCTTCTTCAAGATAAAGTGCTTTAGAAATCACGTCCAGTGAGGCGTCTGCAGGAACTACAATTGTTGAAGCAATCGCATAAGCAGTCGACGAGCGGAACAAATCTACTGTGATGTCAGCATTATTTGTTCCGTCAACGTTTGCTACGTATAGCGCATTGACTTTGAAGACTTTGCCGCTTGCGGCAGAGTTGGTAACGATTGCAGTTGCCGAAGTACCGACAGCTTGCACCGCCGTTTTACCTGTGATAGTTGCTACGTTTACGATGTTTGGGGCTGCCATGATTTATCCTCCGAATACGATTGCCATTGCGATGGCTTTACCAGTCGTCGCACGGTCTATGAACTCATTAAAAAGAGCCGCTGTTGGGCGTAGCTCAAACCTGTCGTTCGTGCTGTAGGCACGAGCCGTAGTGCCATCTTGCGCACGGACAATAGTCAAAGTATCTGTGCTACGTGCTGTGACCTTAACAATTTCAAGATTGTTGGAGGTGTCTATCAGAGTTGCGTAGAAGTAATCGCTTGCAGTTAGAGTTGGGAAACGTGCACCTTGCCCCGCTACAAGTACGAGCGTTGTCACACTGCTATTAATACCAGCGTTCAACGTGCCAAAGGCATTGTTGGTGACTTTAATTCCCATGATTACTGTCCTTCAGTCTCAGGTACTTCTACCCAGTTACCTGCGGCGTCATCCCATGAATAACGCTTGCCGTCATTAGGCATCTGTGTAGGTGCATCCCACAAGCAAGTAGTCTCATTCAGAACCCACTTGCTAAATGGCTTTGGCGGGATAAACGCATCACGACCAGCGTCGTAGGTAAACCCAATGCCTGCGTAGTTCTTGCGCAGAGGCGTGTTGCCATTAGCATGAACACCACCACGGGTGTTGTAGCTTGTCTGAATCCATGTTCCGGGACTAGAGTCCACGAACGTATCAAAAAACTCTGGCTCAGCAACGATAACTTGCGTTACTAAACCGTTAACAACTTTTGCAAAATGTGACATGTCTTATCCTTAAAAAGTTATGGTTCCAGAACCAGTGAAGGTGAAGATGTAGTTACCACCAGAATCTGTCTGGGTGTACGTACCTGTAGCTGTAGCAAGTTTGTAAGTATTAGCGTATGAAATAATACAAATCCCAGAGCCACCTGCACCACCAGTACCAGAAGCAAAAGAACCGCCACCGCCACCGCCTCTGTTTGCTGTACCAGCAGTACCAGTAGTGCTACCACTACCAGCACCGCCGCCTCCAGCACCACCAGAACCACCAGAACCACCGCCATAAGAACCGCCACCACCGCCGCCAGCATAGGTTACTGACGAACCAGAAATAGATGAGGCCGTTCCAGCACCACCATTACCTCCAACAGCACTTGCGGGTGATTGTCCAACAGCACCTGCTCCGCCGCCACCGCCAGAACCGTAAGGGCTAGAAGTTTGCCCACCATTTGAGCCACCAGCGAATCCTTGACCAGCAGTTCCAGCGCCACCAGCAGTTGTTCCTCCTGAGTACGCGCCGCCGCCGCCGCCAGAACCGCCAGAGTTTCCTCCAGCGGGCATATTATTTCCAATAATTGCGCCGTACCCACCACCTATAGCCGTCTGACTAAATGCGGATGAATTGACTCCATTTGTTGCAAGTGGGGTTGCGCCGCCGCCAGTTCCGCCAGTTCCGCCTCCGCCAATAGTAATTGTGTATGCAGTACTAGGGCCAACTGCCGCTGTTCCAGTTAATAACCCGCCTGCGCCACCACCGCCAGACGCACCGCCAGCGCCACCAGCAACAAGCAAATATGAGATAGCACTTGGCGATGTAACAGCAAACTGAACCCAAGCTCCATTCTGATAAAGTTCACTTTGTGAGGTAGTTGTGTTGTAACGCATCATTCCATTTACAGGGGAACCCGGGCGTTGCGCAGTTGAACCTTTAGGTAACTCAAAATACCCAGTAGAGGTATTTGCTTGGTCACTTACTTTATGTGGCTCAAGCGAAGTGATAGTCGTTGCATCAATAAAAGTCTGTGCAGTAATACGAATCTCAATGCGGTCACCTGTGCTGTACGCACGAGCAGTCGTTGATTCTTGTGCACGTACGACTGTCAACACATCGGTTGAACGAGCCGTACACTTAACAATCTCAAGGTTGTTCGATGTGTCTATCAGTGTGGCGTAGAAATAATCGCTCGCCGTTAAAGTTGGGAAGCGAGCACCCTGCCCCGATGTCAATGTGATGCTAGTTGCAGACGAGTTGATACCCGCCGCAAGCGTAGCATTAGCATTGTTTGTGAGTTTGATACCCATTCCCGAACTCCTTAGTTAACAGTCACAGTCCAAGTGATGCCAAGCGTATCGGCTGCGCCCTTGTTGATAACTGAGAACACTGTGCGGCACAACAAAGTACCAGAAGACGAAGCGTTAAAAATACCTGCTTCTGTCAATGCGCCAGTTCCTGTACCCGCTGGGAACGAGGCAACATACGCAACAGAGTTGGTAGTCACAGTAGTCGAAGTCAGCGTTACACGTGAACTTCCAACAGCAGTTTCAAGAGCAGTGTCACCGACCGCAGCAGCGGTTGTGCCAGTACCAACTTCCATATGCGTCATTGCCGCTGGACTGTTGGTTGTGGTCTTAGCCATGCTAGAAGCAATGAAGTTCTTACCTACTGTTACCACTAGGTTTTTTACTTCTTCTTCCTGCTTGACATTGCCGTGCTCGTCAGTGAGGACGAGCTTTAAATTGCCCGTCATCTTGATTGCGTCATTAAACATGATTTACTCCTTAGTTGAGTTGGTTTTCGTTGAGTCCGTACCCGTTGTACGTGTACTCAACCGACTCCGTGCGGATGGTATATACGATACCAGCATTGGGGTCAGTTGTCAGCACAAATTCACCGTTTACAAGGGGTTCGTGTATCAAATGCGCGTTCAGTACACCCGGAACTGGGAAGTACGTGAACTTGTCATCTGACATAAATGCAAAGTCGTAGAGCGGTGTTGTTACACCGAGTAAAAGCGTAAACGATACGGCATCTGCCATCGTCACTGAGTCTGTCAGGACATCGGCAATGTTAAATACAGGAGCGGAATCAGAGACTGTAGCCGTGTCTGTTGTTGTTTTATTCTGGGCAAATACTGGTGCAGAGTCAGAGGCTGTAGCCGTGTCTGTAAGTACTTTACCGGGTGACCGCACCATAGCGTCAGATGCCGTAACTGAGTCTGTCTGTACATCACCTACTGTAAAGGCTGCGGCATCCGCCATAGTCACGGCGTCAGTCTGTACGTCATCCAGCGCAAAGGCTGCGGCATCCACAACAGTAGCCGTGTCTACGATGTCGGGACGAGTAAATGACTTAGCCATCACATCACCCATAGTCACTGGGTCTGGATCAGCGTCGGCATCTACTACATCAAAGTCAAACGCATAGCCCGGTGTTTTAGCAATGAAGTCCGTCATTTCAACGGTATCAGCAAACGCCTGTGCAATGTTAAACACAGGCGCAACATCAGATGCTGTTGCAGAATCAGTAAGGGTTTTCCCTATATTTAGGGTATTCACTGAGTCTGAAGCAGTAACCGAGTCGGTCTTAGCAAGGTTAGGTTGCAGAGATGGGGAGTCTGTTGCTGTAACAGTCTCAGCAATATTGCCCCTGTCTACGTTAAGCGCTGCTGCATCGGTAGCCGACGCACTATCAGCAACAACTTTGGCTGCGTTGAACACTGGTGACGCGTCGGATGCTGTAGCAGTATCCGTCAAGCTCTTACCAACAGCTATAGTGCTCACTGCATCAGTAGCAGTAGCTGAGTCTGTCACCACCTTGCCGGGAGTTTTTGCTGGGCTATCGGTTGCAGTTGCGGTATCTGTGAGAACCTTAGCTACCTGTCGAGTGGCAACATCAGCCATCGTAACGGGGTCTGGGTCTACATCAGCATCATTGCGGTCAAAGTCAACAACTTCAGTGAAGTTCTTGAATACTGAGTCTGCAACGGTAACAGAGTCCGTGAGTACTTTTGTGGAGGTAAACGCCGTCGTATCAGCAACCGATACTCCATCGGCTTTTACAACCTCAACTATGATCTGGCGGAAGTCAGACATAGCAACTGTCTGTTCCTCTAAATATTCCATCGGGACAACAAACGCCGATAGCCGTATGACGTTCTCAGGTTGTGCGGAAACAGCATAGGTATTGGGGCTGACTGAAACAGTAATAGCCCCTGCCACCGCGACTGCGGTAACAAGCGCCGTGACAGCAGCAGATACCTTGATGTTGGACATTAGAAGTTTGCCCTCACCGTAAACCGCAATGTTTCATAGACTGTCTGGACAGTGCCGTTGTAATCTACAACAACTTCGCCCTCGTACGCACCAGCGTCAACGTCAAGCACACCGCCAGAGAAACCGAACTGTACCTGCCCAGTAGTGCCGCTGCTTAGCTTTGTACAAGAAATTGTAGAAAGCAGAGTTGTAGTAGCAGCCTTACGGAACTTCACACTGACCGTTGTTGTTCCCGCAGATAAATCTATAGGCGTGCCTGTAATGTCGTCCGTCAGAGTGAGAACGATAAGCGGCTTTTCGTCGCCTTCTACTAATCGGATGACATCTGTTGCCATAATTACCTCATGCAAATGGACGCATTTGAACCGTCATCGACGCACGAGCAGCACCAAGATTGGCCCTAGCCCGTCGTTCAGACGTTTTAAATGAGTATTGTTTGGCGTGGTATGAGGCTAACTCACGATCAGTCCACGTTCTATTGGGCAGCACTAACAGATGCTGTAAGGCTCCGTGCATGACGACATTCTCAATGTCATCCAACACAGACTTTGACATTGCTGATGAAGTACGCAAAGGCTTGAGAGCTACGATCATCTTCAGGTCGTAGACAACTGTAGCGTCTGGTACTGGCGCAAGCACAAAATTATCGGCGTCCAACTGGCAAATATTCTGCGGGGTAGACAACTGCTCAGGAGTCAGGTCAGGCCACGCTGGGTACTTGCGAGTCAACTGCTCAAGGGTTGCTGGCTCTATGTTTGAGCCGTTTACTGCCACTGACAGAAAGGCATGAACCTCTGTCCCTGTGGGGTTCTCATAGGGGTACTCATAGACTCCCGGCGTAAGTCTGATCTTAGGCTGCTCATAGCGCCATGACAGGGTTCTTTCGCACACCTCAATAGCGGCATCACGAACATATTGCTCGACGATTGGCTGCGGGCATCCCGGCACGCTAGGTGCAAGACGAGTAACCAGTGAGAGGAATGTGCGGTCAGCCATTAGACAACCTCAGACGGTTTAAGGCCAGCTTGTTCGGTATCAGTAATAACCCTACCCTGTGCGCTAACGCCCAAGGCTTGAGTAAATGACTGCTGGAACAAGGCGGCACGTTGCGAGTTCACGTGTTCGTTATCAACTGACTCAGCCAAGAACACTGTAGCGTCAACGACAACCGGAAAATAGCCATCTGACAACAACGTCACAGTTGTTGTGCCGTCATAGTCTGTAGGAGTCTGCGAATACTCCCCGATTAAAATTTGACCTGCTGGCGCTTTGGGGTAGATAAAGAACTTGTTGGCGTTGCGCACGTGACGCATCCAGTTCACACACGGCGCAGCATCGTCGTTCATCCATGTTGGGTACGTCTGGTCAAGCGCCTCACGGTTCACCTCAGTAACGCCATTGCCGTTTTGCACGGAGAATATCTCCATGATCCGAAGTGAATCAGACGGCATAGACTGGATTACAGACCCAGCAGTGGTAGAGATTGGCCCAATGTAAGCAAAGAGGTCTGGGCGAAGCACAGCAATGCGCTTTAACGCCTGATTCGCAAAGCCCAACAACACCGCGTCGCTATAGCGCTGTGGTGAGTTGATGTCTTGCAGTAATCTGCGAACCTCAGTGATTACATTGTTGAGTATCATTCAGGTAGACCTCGAGATGCTTCAGCATTAACTTCCTCATTGGTCACAGGAGGAGCTTCAGGGATTGCTTCATCGGGGGTAGTAAGATTAAGATCAGACTTACGCCCCTTTTGTTTCTTAGGAATGAACTTCTCTGGGAAGGCTTCTTCCTCAGTCACCTCCTCAACCATTGAGTTCTCAGCCAACAACGCTGTGTAGTCGTAAATAAAACCATCGTTTTTGTTTCTTAGAAAACGTGCCATTTAAAAACTCCTATCGGTACTTGGATGTCTTACTCGCTATTTTAGCGGGTTGTTTCACAAATTGTTGTCCTTTTGCTTTGCCAGCACGTTTTGCACGCGTTGTCGCAGCATATTCAGCAGGGCTGAGATTTTTAATCGCAGCTTCTGGAAGGTATCTTTCACCTGTTTTATTAGACGGTTTTCCACTTTTGGTTCTCCATTTTTGGTCGCCCCAGTCTTTTAGAGATTGCTGCGGCGCTTTCAATCTTTGTACCCCCCGCCAGCAGCCTTGTATTTCTTGGCTACCAACTGAGCTTTACGTGCTGACCACTGGCCTGCGCCTGTACCTTGCGTTGCGGCAGCTTTTACCTGCGACACAATCCGTTTACGCAACTCAGGCTTCGTGTAGTTACCTGCGGCGTTTACAGTAGATTTTGGTTTAGTAGCCATCAGCATTTCCACCTTGCAAGTGCCGCTGCCTTACGTGTTGGTTTGCCCTTCTCGTCCTTCATAGGCCCGGGCATACCAGACATGCGTGCACAAAATGAATCTTTGCGTTTACCGCCCTGAGGCTGTGGAGCTTTTAAGTTGCTGCCTGTAGCTGCGTTGTACTTAGCACGACCTTTAGCAGTCAGCCCAGCACCCTGCGATACAGGTAGTTTCTCACCACGACCTACGGACAGGTTAACGCCCTTTTTCTTGGTAGCCATTACACAACCTGTAAGAACGCAGTAGTCTTTGCTGTTGCAGGAAGGGTTACATGCACATCGGTAGTAAACAAAATACCATCGTCAGGAATTTTCATCACGATGGGTTGTGTGCCAGTTCCAATATTAAACTGCAACCTCACAGTACCGGAAGCACCGCCGTCACGAAAGATAACATCACCAGCAGTACCACCGCTGATTGTGTGATACCCACGTAGTTGACGCCGCCCAGTAGCTAAAGTACCTGTTGCGTCTGTATGTACAGCCGTTACATTTGACATATTGTTCTCCTAAAAGGAAGGGGCCGAAGCCCCTATCCTAATGCCGTTTAGTTGATGTCTGTAAACATTGCGAAGATACGCACAACAGCAGCGGCTGGTACGGCAGTACCAAGCGTGATGTCGATAGTATCAGCAGCGGCGTACACCTTACCACCACTCAAAGTGGGAGCAAATGCACCAGACGACAACACGGGAACGCCACCAGAAGTAGCAGCCGAGTTTGCTGAAGTTGCAGCCAAGTAACCAGCGGCGGCGGAGCCGTCACCGATAGAGATGGTGCTAGTTACGCCAGCAGCAGTGGTAACTACCATACCCACGTTAGACACCAAAGTGCCTGCGGGGATAGGGATAATTTCCATTACGTCAGAAGCAGCCAGTGCAGTTGCACCAGCGGCAGAACGTGCTGCAATGATCGCAGGGAAGTCAAGAGTCATCTCCACCAAATGAACTTTGTCAAGAGCATTTGAGGGGAGGGCGGCTGAGCCTTTATTAAAGCCCAAGGTATCGGTATATGTAGCCATTTTAAATCTCCAAAAAAGGTTAAACGAGGAGGCCGAAGCCCCCTAATTGATTAAGCCAGAGTCACAATGCCCTGAGCCAAAGCTTCAGGCTTGACAACTTTGTAGCCATACACTTGCAAGCCACGGACAATATTGCCGAAGGTGGACTCAGAGCGGATGGTTTCCATTTCAGTCATTTGTGAGGCAAAAGTAAAGCCCATTCTGTGACCAGCGATCAAGCTGAACTTACCGCTGGTAACGCTCAGGTTGTGGCTCATGTAAATGGTGAAGCGGTCGATCATGCCGAGGCGACCGTTACGGATGACAGACTGTGCGTCACCAGTAATAGAGGCATCCTTCAGATCGGACTTCTTAATGAAACCAGCCATCTTGGCAGGAATAACCAAGAAGCGATCGCTCTCAGGAGCATTGGCTTCGTCCAATACAGTGCCCAAGTCAACGATGTAATCCAACACGTTGGTCTTAGTAATTGCAATAGGAGAACCAGTCGTGCCCAAGTCAATGTTGCCAGTGATACGGCCAGCAGTTGCACCTTTATTCAAGGCAGAAATACCGGGCAGCATGTCAGTCAACACACGTTGGTCAATCTTGATCTTCATCTTTTCAGACGCGTCTTTAGTCCAAGTGTCCATCAAGTTGATGTCCGATTGAACTTTGTCCACGTCGTCTTCGATGCAGGAGAAGTACTCGCCTTTGTCGATCAACAACTGCAACTTAGCTTTGTCTGGATTCTCAACTTGGAGAGTCTGACCTTTTACATAAGTGCGGATGGTGACTTCAGGAGAAGTGCGGATATTGACGGTATCGCCATATGAGCGGATTTCGCCTTCGTAGTCAGTGTTAGAGATTGCCGCGAGCACGGTGGCATCGTAGAAATTCTCAATGAGTTTGCCAGACCAGATTTCTGGAATGAAGTTGCCCGAATACTGTGGGCGGCCAGCGGCGTTAGGGTATGCCATGATGAAGCTCCTTGTCTAGTTAAACAACAATACGACCTTCTCGCTGTGCAGCGAAAATGTCGCGTTCGATTCGATCACGCTCAGTCTCACGCCCTTTGTACTTCTGCGAACGAACATCGTTGAAAAAGGTTTTGATGTCATCCGCAGAGTATGTCTTGGCGCTGGAATTGTTGGACGGGTTAGAGCCGCGTGAGCGACCCGGTGCAACCTGTTTTTCCAATTCCGAACCTTGCGTATTTCGGTTAGCGCGAGCACCAGTAGGCTGTCCATTGATCTCACCCCATGCTTGGAAGAAACTAATAACACGGCGAGTGTCAAGATTACGCTGTGCGTCCTCAAGATACGTCTGCCGAGTAATCCCAGTTAGCGGATCAACCTCTAACAACCAAGACTGAAAGGCTTGAGTGTCATTGACTGCACGCCAATTAGGGACATTATCAGTTATATCTGCCCAGAATTTCTGCTCTGCGGTAACAGCTTGTCTGTGCGCCACTGCTTGTACCTGAGGTACAACGCTGGTGTGCATCTGACGAAGCATACCTTCCAACTGCGCAATCTTCTGCGCCACGGGCATTAACTCCTCGCGGCTAACTTTTCGCATAACATCCAATGACTCACCATATTCCTGCACATCTTGGTCGGTGACCAAGGGGTCGTGCTGGGCTTGGCGTGCTTGGGGTTGCTGTTGCGCGGAAAGCGAAGAAAGCAGTTGTTCAAGCTGCTGAACGCGCCCTTGCATTTCACGGTTATGTGCGTGTAAGCGTGGGACTTCTGCGTTGTACATACCCTGAAGGGTTCTGTACTTCTGGACAACATCTTCTGAACTTTGGGTTCCTGCTGACGGTTGCTCTGTATTTTCAGCAGGGTGAGCAGCATCGTTAACGCCAGAATTCTCGTAGGCAGAAGGGTCATTGTCATAAGCGGACTCATTGGACGGAGTGTTTCCATTGGCAACATTTTGTGCGCCTTGGTTTTCTTCGTCGTTAAGTTGCTTGTACAATTCCTGTACAGCCTCGGTCTGTTTGCGAATTTGCTCTGGAAGTGCCATTTTTACGCTCCTATCGGTATGCGTTAACTAGACGGCGAGTCATTTTGACTTTGCCGCTACAAAATCAGGGGCATCTTTGACAAGGTTGTACACCTCGCCCAATACCTGACAGCGCCCCTGTGGGACTGCCGGGTTGTTTACTGCAAGTGGCAACTTAGATAACTCGTGCTCATACCACATCTTAAGCCATTCCCGAACTTCTGGGAACTGGCGCGAGACGTTCGCAAGCGCTTGCATTGCCTTGTCGTCAGGACGGATCATGCCGCCCTCCCACTCACACGATTACTGACTATGTTGCCATCCATGCCACCTTTGGGAGAACCGTCCGGTTGAGTAGGTGTAGGCTCTTGTTGTGCTTGCTGTGCAGCAATCTGAGCCTGCGCCCTACCAAGGAACGCAGATTTCTCCCGAGATGGAACGATGTCATCCACAGGCATTTGCAACCCTTTAGCGATCTCACGAAGAATCGCTGCCCTACCATCCTTACCGACAATTTCCATGTCGATCTGATTGGCGGTTGCATTAAGGAACTCGATACGGCGCACGTTAACGGTCTCTTTGACCGCCAAGTTAACTGCGCCTCTGGCTATAACTTGTGCGTCGCCCTTGATGGACTCATCCTCGTCATAGCGCATGTTGTAAACAAACTGGCGTTGCACGATGGGTTTAATCACATCGCTGTCAATGTGCATCACGACTTGGCGAATACCCTTACCGGATGCGCCCATCAACATGGACAAGCCAGAAGAAGTACGGCCAGCGCCTTGTACATTCAAGTCGCCATACATGTACGCCGGAATACCGGAGTGCTCGTCAGCCAACTTGCTGAATCTCTCGTACACAGCCATGAGAGTATTTGCATTGTCTTCAGGTTGCGTAAACCGCACGGCAGGGGCACTCGAGCCAATAGGATCGTTGAGCGTCTGCCAGATTTTCCAAGGGTGAATCTGTGTGATGTCCTCGTTGGGTGGCAACCGCTCAAGGTTAACTTCGACCTGTGGGCCAGAAGCAATGCCCATGTTGTTGACCAAGGCTCGTGCTGAAGCATTACAGACGTTCTGCACGTCCTCAATGACTTCGGGAATAGCCTTACCCCAGAATGAACCGGGGCACTTGATAAACGAGGTTTTAGCGTACGGCTTCTCACCGAGGGGGTCGTAGTTCAGTACGGCCTTGATGGTGTAGTTGCCTACTTGCCAGATGTTGGCGTCATACTCACGAGCAGAATCAGGAACATCGTCCTCAGTAAGACCCCACTCAATCAGCATCTTGCCGGATACTTTGCCCCAGAACTCTAGGGTATCGAACATCTCGGTTGGGCGCATGTGCGAATAGAACTTGCGTTCCTGCTCCTGCTTGAGGAGTTCCACATCCATGTTGATCCAAGACTGACCATTGCCAATATCAAGGACTTTGCGAATAGCATCATCGTCGTAGCCGGGGACACCGATCAAGTCGGCAAGTTCCATTCGGCTCAAGCGATGATGCTCGAACAGGTAACCGTCCTTAATGTTGGTGATGCCCGGCTCAGGGTAAATACGGAACGGATCAACTCGTTCGTGTTCTGGCGCAATTCGTTCGATTGGCTTAGCAACAGTCTTACCTGTAACAGGATCAGCTTCCCATCCAAGTGCACGTTGCCTACGGACAACTGGCCCTTTGATGAACGCCGAAGGGTAGGTCACTAAGTCAGTAACAAAATCGTTGAAGGCTTCAGCCCAGCCGCCTTGAGCAAACTGATCGCTGATCTTGATCTTCATTTTGTCAGCACGGTTCTGTGCTTCTTGCAAAATATTAAAGCGATAGTCTTGTGCGACCATCTCTTTGATCTCGCTCATTGCAGCAGGGTTAGGCGCTTGTCCAGTTTCCTCGACAAGTTTTAAAACCTTGTACGCAAAAATTTCTTGGATAGCCTTCGACTGCTGCGGAGACATATCAGGGATCGGAGTCGCATGAATATCCCAAGGGGGTGTACCGCTATCGAGCAAAATGTCTCGCAGCCAAGACTCGGCTGCGCGGCACTTCACTTCGGTAATCATCATGTATATGTCAGAGCCGCCCTGCGCTTTGATGTCACGAGCTTTATCATCTTCATACTCACCGTTGCGCTGGCGTAACGCCTTAAGCATCTTCTGCTCAATAGGTTTCTTCGCTTGTTGCGCAGCATCCCAGCACTCGCGTAGATAAGCTGAAAGGCCAAGGATTAATGGCTGACTCTGGCGTTCCGCCAAAGCTTTATCCGAATCCTCTTTCTCTTGCTGACGAGAGATGTCAGAATTACTTACAACGCGAAGGAATGACAGACCAGCCATTTAGTTACCCCTTGGTACAGAATAGTATCTATCACCAAACTTTTTAATTTCTGAGCCGCGTGCTTTTTCTGCGGCATCTGCTTTGTCCCACGTGGGGTGAGCACGCCCTTTTAAGACCATATACGAATCATTGGGTAGTTTGTATTGTTTCTTTGCTTCGGCACTTGCCGGAGAAACAGAACCCCAATGTCCTTTGTTCTCGCCTGTACCAGTTGCGCCCATACCACTCTTACGTGCTGTAGTGTAGTCGTAGTCACTACCTTCTGGGTCAAAAGTTGCAGCCTCTACAATACCACCATCGCGGTAACCTTTGGGTGACACCATCCCCGGCGAAGCCATTTTGGGATTCGTTGAGGTAATGATGGAACTTTTACCAACTTGTGTAGCCAAGGCCGCCTCCTAAGTTGCTCTTATCGCTAGTGTATACCAATACACAAACTTGTTGTCAACAAAAAAATCCCCCGGAACTTTCGCCCACGGGGGTAACTCCAACTGAACGGAGGGTGACAACTGCGTGAGCAGTGAGGAAATCATATCATGTCCATCCAGCGGAAGCAACTTGTTTGACATCTCTACGTCTAGGTAAAGATGTACCTTCACCAACGCTGGTGATATGCAGCATCAGATACTGTAGCGCTTCGGCCACGTGCGAATGTTTGTTCTTGTCAATATCGCCGTCGCCCTTGGGCTTGTAGCGATACCCGCCCATCATGGCGGCTTTAAGCTGTGTGCACCCCGGGTCTACGAGAAACGCTGGGTCGCCGTCCACCTGACGCATGAGGAAGTCATCAACCGCATTGATCCGTGCCGAGATATTGTTGGTCTTAGCAGGGATAACCCTTAGTCCTTCTGCTTTGATAATGTCCACCGCCGAGCGTTCATCGGTCTGCGCCCGCTGTATGCCCGCTGGATCGGTGACGATCATAATGGGTGCACCACCGAACCGCTCGTAGATCAGTGGTTTGAGCATGGTACGCACGAAACGCTGGATGCCCATATCAAACGATACACATTCGGCAAGTATCAGGGCACGACCCCGGGGGTCTTGCTGCCCAAGGATGGCTGCGGGGGTAAGCCCTAAGTCCATGCCTACGACGATGGGGCGAACTCCATTACTGATGGGGCGGAGCTTTTGCTTAGCCATGTGGTAGTCCGGCCTGAAGTATTTGTACACCGGCATACCCGCACTTGACAGTCCATACTCTCCGTCGATGTATACACGGATGTATTCTTCGCTGCGACCTTGGGTATCGTAGTAACCCTCGGGCAGGTTCTCGACATTCTCTGCATACACACTGCGTCCGGACGGCTGTTTGAAAACATCCCACCCGTTGTTGTTAGGAGATACGCCGTCCTTAACGTCCAGCCCCTCCATCTGGTAGTACCACCACGTATCCATAGTCGGTGGGTTGGTGTCGCCCCACATTCCATGCCACGTCGGGCCGCCGTCTTTGGCCGAAGGGAATCGTCCGATACGTTTGGACATCGCGTCCATGATGTCGGGGTGAATGTCTCGACACTCGTTGAACCAAGCGAAGGACAACTCCAACGAGTTTAAGTTGGCAACGTCGTCTGCATCGTCCAGTGCTCGGAACATAATCTCGCACTCGATGTCGCCCACTTTGAAGAAGTAAGTCTTGGTGGTGCGCATGTAGTCACCACACACTCCCGGTGGAAACCAATCGAGGAACGTCTTGATCGTCGTGTCCTGCAACTGGCGTGCAGTCTCACGCACAATCGCCGCCCGTGTTTTGCGTATGCCTTGGGCATTGGGTTCTTGCATCGACGCTCGCCGCACAATCTCAAACGAACAAGTTACGGACTTGCCGGAGCCGACCGGCCCCATCAACACCCGCATCTTGCGGTCTGACTCCATGAACTTCTCGCCGGTTGGCGGCGGCGTATAGTTAATGTCAAGTGCCATTACGGACGATCTGGGAAGATGCCCATGATGCAAATGATTTTGCTAGGCTGACCAATTTCCCAGCCGTGGACTTTCGTACCATGCTCGTTGGTTGGGCGCAAATCAGGCAGCTTGTAGTTAGTTACGCCATCGCCGCCATACATCGTGCCGATGATGGCAAACAGCGGGGTGTAGTCCCGGACATTTAGGGTCTGTCCGTCACACGATGCCCAGTTTTTGGGGGCAAAGCTGCCAGCGAACTCACGTACTTCTCCGATGTAACCTTCCATATCAAACTCCTTGGTTAAGTGGTTGAACAATCATAACGATGAACTCGCGCCCATGTTTCTTACTGCGGCTGATCTTGGTCTG
>Ga0181339_1000024_pt1 | contig 57100 bp, 77 predicted proteins | sample Sp13VDMM110DD_FD_130101 | JGI IMG/M metagenome (GOLD analysis project Ga0181339, IMG submission 130101) | Freshwater viral communities from Lake Michigan, USA - Sp13.VD.MM110.D.D | ecosystem: Environmental > Aquatic > Freshwater > Lake | place: USA: Michigan | collected 2013-04-23 | reverse complement strand
GTGTTCTTCCAACAGCGGCGCGATGAAACTGTCCCGCATGTGCGACAGGTGGCGAATGTCGAGGATGTCGCGACCGGGCGCTACGGTCTTGAGGTAATCCTCGGTGAACGACGGCTGCTTGCGCTTGGGGGTCAGGGGCCAACCGCTCGTAATGCCGTTAACCATCAACCAGGCCTTGACGTCGTTCGGCGAGCGCACCGACGCGCCGGGGGGCAGCTTCTCCATCAAACCGTTGATCTTTTTGGTGAGGCCGTCGTAAAGCTTCTGGACGGCCTTGCGGTCGGTGCGCAGACCCTTACAGGTCATGCGCGCTAGGACGCGGATCAGACGGGACTCGATGCCGTGGACGCGGCGCAGGGTGGGAAGTTTGTGGTTCTCAGGAAGATCAAACCACTCCCGCCCTATCGCGTCGCGCTCTTCGTCCCCATCCCATACCCTAGGTGCAGTACCCAGCCAATCCAAGATGTCTGCTTTGTAATGTTCTGCATCTTGCCGCAGCATTTCTTCCATCTGCGCGTCGCGCAGTTGCCAAGTCGACGTGCCGTCGCCCTCGGCGTATTCAATCGCCACCGAGTCCTCAGCGTCTAGTCGCCAGAAGTGTCCCATCGACGACGCCGCGGCCGGCACCTCGGGGAACAGCTTGTGGATGTGGTCGTACATCATATGGCTCTTTTTGGCCTGAACCCCGCGCCGCAGGCAGCAGGCTTCAAGGCTGAATTTGCCGGCATGTTCATCAATCAACGGTTCGTTGATCATGGTGTCTTCGTATTGGGGATCGAACGCCGCCGTGCCGCAGACCCGATACAAGAACTTGAGATCGAACGACAGATTGTGGCCTACGTATCGTAGTCCCTTCCGCATAGACAGCCGTAAGAGTTCCGCTTCCCCATGCGCAAGGGTTTCGCCGTCCCAGCCAGTGGCAGTCGATGGACCAGCATGACCCCCAACATTGTTCCGACCAGCATGCCTAACAGGAATGTAATAACTATCGTCGGGGCTCGCGGAGAAAGCAAATACGTAGCCGACAATATGGTGCACGCGCCAATCGAGGCCAGAAGTCTCGGTGTCCAGCGAAATGAGCGGTTCATCTGAGTCCAGCCGCGCGAGGACTTCCCGGTACTTCCTGTCGGCCAGATTGGGCTCTCTGGTGGGCGTTGTAGTCGCGGACGGCTTGCGTCGGACTGTCCGTGGCTTTGCCGGCGACGGTGTACGTGGTTTTGACGACTTTGGCACCGAGCATGTCCTTCGTGATGGTGAGTCCGGGAATTTCCTCGCAGGCGTAGGTGATGAACGACACCTTGGCCCCAGTATAGCGGTAAACCTGTTTCCAGGTTGCGTCGCGAAGGGTCTTGTTGTTGATATTAGGCATCGCGACGCTTTCTGGTTCAGACCTTGTTGGTGCCTTCAACGCCGCGCGTCATGCGCTCCATCGTGCGTCTGAACAGCCACAGCTTGGCTTCTTCCAGTTTGGTCAACGCCATCGCGTTTTCGCGGCAGGTGAACGACCCCTTCTGGAACGACTCCAGCCGATCGATCACGATGGCCAGCAGCACTTCCTGCGTGATGCCGTTGACGCCGTTTTCGGCGATGGGGCCGTTCTGAAACGAAATGCGCATATTATCCCGATTGGGGATCAGCACGTCGTATTCATGATTGGCTCCCCCGGCACCGGGTTCGTCGATCACGTGGATTGAAATCTTGTCGTTCGCCGGATTGACCCGGTGGCTGATAATCTCTCGCATTGCATCCTCCTAGAACAGTACGTCGTCCGCTTCACCATTGAAGCGGGGATCGCTCGTATCGGGTCCATCTGACCCGGGCCCGACGTCGTCTGTCAAGTCGGAAGGCTGCGCGTGCGACGCCGTGCCGACGTGTTCCTCGTGGAGGCGTTCGAGCCAGGCGATCTGCTTCGGCGACATGAACATCCGCGCGCCATACTGCTCGTGCCGCGCGATCTGGTCGCGCACGAAATTTGCCGGGCTGTCGTTCAGGTCGTCGACGACGGGTGCCAGTTCGGACAGTATCAGGGCGACGTGCTCGTACTGCTCTTCGGTAAGTTCAGGCATTGTATATCTCCCAACTTTGGGACGTTTGCGAACCACCACCATGATAGTTCTCTTGTTTGTTTTCGAGGACGCCGGGCGCGGACGAGGATCGAACCCGCACACCTGTCCTGTTGGGCAACTACTAGGAAGTCACTGGCGTTGTCAGCATCCCGAGAGGTTCAAGATATCCTCCCCACCCTAGTGGCCCGACGTCCACGAAAACAAACTATTCGGAAAGTAGGGAGACGGCTTGCACCGCAAGTACACCGTCTCCCTTCTCCGCTCCCAGTGGTACTATGCTAGCAATTCCCACTGCGAAGCTGGGGTCACGACGCCGGCCGGCGTCGCTCCCGTTCTTGTACCGATCAGTACTTCGGCTTCCCGTCGTCGCCGTCCTCGTCGGCCGCGTTCTTGCCGTCCTCGTCGGCCAGCGAGTCGATGTCCTTGATGTTCAGGCCCTTGACCGAGAACGACTCGTGCATGGCCTTGAAATCGTTGTACATCGCCTCGGAGTCGACCAGGCCCGCGCCGGACATCACCGGTACCTTGTAGGACTTGTTGTCGCTGCCCATGTCGGTCGACGTCACCGAGTAGACGGTGCCGAAGATCGGGGTACGGACGGTCTTCAACTTGGTCAGGAACTTGCGACCGACCTTGATCGACGACCGCTGGAACGTGAACACGGCCGGCATCAGTTCCGGGTGATCGGGGAAGCCGAACAGGAAGTTGTACATCAGCGTCGCGGCGGGCGGGCTGTCCTTGTCGGCCGGGTTCTGCGTCCCCCAGTTGGCGAGGCCGGACTGCGCGACCGTGGGCTTGAGCGTCCACTTGACCTTCGCGCCGCCCTGCGACTTGTCCAGCTTGACGTCAAATTCGCCGGTCGACGGCGACCAGTGAATGGCGTCGGAAGCCCGCGCCAGAATGCCGCCGCCGCTGTCGATCGGGTTCCAGAGGATATATTCCTTCTGCACGTAGATCGGGACGACCCGGAACGGTTCGTCGAAGATCATTTCGGCCGCCGTGTGGAAAAAATTGCCGGCGCGCAGTTCGTTGTACTCCTGCAGTTCGGGGCTGATGCCCTGGATCAGTTTGAGCCGGGGAATTTCAAGATCGTCGTTGCCGATCTTGTCGAGCCCCATGCCGACGTCCTGCTGCATGAAAGCCGGCACGTTCGCGAGAGAGGGGTCCGCGACTTCGTTCCGGGGCTTCACCGTTGCCGGGACGGAGGCGCGGGGGGCCGACGTAGCTTTCGCCGGAGCAGGCTTCGGGTCGGGCTTCTTGGGGGCCGGGGTGGCCATCTTGGTTGCTGTCTTCGCCATGGCAGTCTAAGTCCTTCTTGATATTGGGCAGAATTGCCCAGTCCTGCGTGAACCTCGGAAACTACTGATGATCTTGCCGGTACCCTTGCACTCGACGCAAACCCTAGCATCAACTTCGACGCCGTTAGAGGCGAACGTGAGCTTGGTGCCTTTACCCTTACACTCGGCGCACATCGAAATCTTGATCTTGCTCATGTCTTCACCACCGACATGGCCGGCACGTAGTCTGCCGTGAAGATTTCGGCGGGGGCCTCGATGTTTTTGTCTTCGAGCAGGCCCTTGAGCCCGGCCGCCAGCGACGACGAATTGACGGTGTCCTTGATCAGATCGCCCAGGCCGTTGGCCTTGAGCCACTCGTAGGCCGCAGCCTGTTGGTCCTTCTTGACGGAGGCGTAGAACGGCGACGCCATCTGCACCCGAAAACCTTCGGCCAGCGGCACGTTGGTCACGCCGTCGACTTCCAGCATGTTGGGCAGGGTCACCTTGTTCAGGGTCTCGTACATATCCATGAACGGTTTGAAAATGGACTTGTCCTTACCCTCGCCGGACCGCACGGCGTCACGCATCCGGTGCATCACCACGAAAGCCCGTGCGGTCGGCGTGGTGCCGCTCTTCACGGCCTGGTTGATCTCGCGCTGGAGCTTCGGCATCAGCTTCTCGATCTCGCGCACGTGCTTCATGATCTCGACGCTGACCGGCAGCGACTTGACGAGCGACGCGGGGAGAGTGGAGGGGACCTTAGGTATCTGGTCCGTGGTAGTTTTTGCGGGGGTAGTAGGCTTCGCTTCCGCGACCTTCGCTGCTGATTTCGCCATCTTTAACTCCTGTTTGAGGTTTCTCTTCTACCACGTCCCGTGCACCACGCACAAGATCGTAACTTCTAACGAGCGCGGGAAAATAGGCCTGTTCCCGACGCTCGAATTTCAGGACGTTGTACCAGCCGTGCCGGTGGGAAAGGATCGAGCAGAACGCCGCAAGCTGTAACTGGTCCCCGGACAGCACGACGTAATCGACACCTTGTCGGAAGTTTCGCGCGCAGCGCTCCATATTGTTGATGAAGGCAGGGGGCAGGCTGCCGTCGACGGCCAGTTCGTCGGGGAAAATGAACCGGTGGTTCACCGGCACCACGTTGCCCCAGTCAGCCATGTTGGCCGCGTGGTCGTCTCGCAGAACGTGAACGGTATAGACGGTCAAAAGTCGCACTCCCCAGCAAGACGCGCCCAGTATTCAACACCCTCGGGGGTCAGCCCCCACACGAACGACGTGGAAATAATATACTGGGGGCTGGCGTATTTGGCGGGGTGGGTCATGAACCATTCGAGCATTACAGGGCCATCAGTAATTTTGGTCTGATAGTCATACACCCGTTCCGCTATGACCTGTGCGTGGAGAGGGAAAGCCGCAGTAATGATCTCGAACCTAGTCTTCATCTTCCAACTCCTGTTTGATACTCCCCGGCAGAGGGGACGTTCTGCCGGGGAGCGATCGGTCCGGGCGGCGCGGGGCTTGGGGGCTAAGAGTACACGCCGCGTCGGACCTAAAGGGAGAAGACCATAAAAGACTAGAGCCGTCAAGTCGGAATAGACAGACCGATGTACTCGCCGTCTTCAAGCTGGCCGTCCAGGTAGTGTTTCCCCTCGGAACACTCGAAATACAGGCCGTGTTCATCCTTGTGGATCGTGGTCCGACAGGCTTCGACGCACGTGAAACCTCCATCCAAATCGACCTGAATTCCAACCTTCACTTCTGTCTCTTTAGCATATCCGCGCATACCAAACCTCCTATTGTGTGGAGAGACACCCTAGCACACTGAGACGATTCAGCAAGTCGGAATACAGAAACGCCGCCAGCCCTTGGAGGGAAACTGACGGCGTTTAAGACCGGGCATCAAACCCGGTTGCTGGCTGGCGTATGGGGAAAGCATTCATCCGGAGCGACCGGATTATAGTCTTTCCTGCCCCAGTTAGCCTAGTAAGACCCGTTGCGAGGTCTAAGCTGCTTTCGCGACCCGAGCCTTCCGCGCCGGCTTCTCGACTTCGGCCGGCACCTTGACAACCTGGTCCAGCTTCTTGACCGTGATGTCGCCGATCTCGACCGGGGTGCCGTCGCGGACCAGCTTGCGGAGCATCACCGACGCTGTCATCCGAAACAAGCCGGCGTTCATTCCTTCGCGACCCTTCATGCGGTCCGAAAGACCATTAGCCTTGATTACCTTCTTGATATCCCCACCTCCGGCGATGAACACAAGAAGAGCCTTGGCAATGGCGTCCTGATTGCCGCGCGAATGGCGGATCTTGCCGTCGACCCCGCGAATTTTGGTCGTCTCGTAGTTGAACTTTTCGGTATCAACCACCGAAGCGGATTCCTTTTTGGCCTTTTTAGCAACCATGATAGACTCTCCAGATTTAGGCCCCTCATTAATCTTTACAGCACGCCCGTCCCAACGTGTCAATCTTGGTAGTTTAATAAACTCTAACCATTCCTCGTTAGTCTTAGTGTGCTTAGAATTATTACAGTGGAAACACAGAAGTTGTAAATTACTGGGCCAGTTAGAACCCCCTCTGGTTATAGGAACCATGTGGTCTATCTGGTATTTGGTACTGATATCTTTTCGACAATGAGGGCCAGCACATAAGCCTTTCTGTTTATCAAACAAATCCTTAATGTCCTTGGGGGTGTGGTCCCCCTCAGCGGCCAAAATTCTGGCCCGCCTACGACGCCTTATTGCTCTGCGGATTTCTGGGTGTTTTTCATGGTACGACTTGTTTTTGTTTTTTATTCTATCGGGGTCTTTGGCATACCGGGTATTATCATTAGCGCGTCTACGTTCGGGATTTAGTTTATGCCAATTGTATCCTGTCCTAGCTACAAATGCTGAATGTCTTATCCCTTTACAAACCACACATTTACTGTCTTTTACGTACCTTTCAGCTACGTGCCCTTGGGGACACTTCTGTCCAGTGTAAAAGCGTTTAAGGCCCGCAGCTTCCGCCACGGGCCTACTAATAAACGTAGGTTTATTTTTGGACTTTACGGCCATTGGACCTCAAACACTTCACCGGCTTTTTCGGCCTTGCGCATATTACCGCGCAGACGGTTTCGAGTATTCATGGCAATCATGCCGACCTTCATCGACCCGTAGGCCGCGACCCAGACCCCGTTGGCCTCGGCCCATTTGCGTAGCTTCTTCTTGTCGATGCGCGGGCCGTCCTCGGTGTCGACCATCAGATATTCGCGCAATTGCTTTGCGAGGTCGTCGCCGCAGGTACCTTTCACGGCGGTCTGCGCGTAAATCTTTTTATATTTGTCCTTTATCACGGAAGCGGGGGCTTCCTCTTCTTCGGCCTCTTCCTGCTCGACTTCGATATCCTGCTCTTCGCAGAGTTCGGCCCACGTCTTGGCCTCGGAGTAGTCGGTCTCTTCGCCGGGGGTCTTGCGGACAAAGCCGCCAGCGCGCAAGGCCTTCCAGCCCTCGGCCTCAGCAGCTTCCTTGGCAGCCAGTTCGGCCGGGGAAAGCTCGACGACCTTGGAAACCTTGGTGGGCTTGACCTTGACGCCGTCCTTGGCGATCTCAGTAACTGGGGAAGTGGTACTGGTGGTGCGGCCGGTGACGGCGCCCTTGACTTCCGGAGTCAGCTTCGCAATGGCCGCTTCGAGGACCTTGTTGCCCTGCAGCCCGCTGGCCAGTTGCACGCCGTCCTTGGTGGCGACGACGTCGTTGTCCTCGACGGTGAGGACGATACCGAAGGACTTGGCTTTCTTCAAAGTCTGATGATGGATCGCGGCCATTTGTAACTCCTGTTTGGTGGGGCGGGAATTCCGCGCCGTGGTTGACTTGCACAGAAAACCACAAGGCGAGGAACGTGTCAAGTATTACTTGGAAGGAGTATTGCGGTCTTTCGAAGTGACCGCTGGGGTGGTCTCATAGTATTTCAGGAAGCGCCGAAAGACGTATTCCAGCGCGGCGTCCTCGTAGATACCGCCAAGCCCCTTCTGCATCACCGCGAGGAACGTGGTCGCAGGCGGCCCGGCATCTTTGATCGGAATGCTATCAACCAGCCGCAGCTTGCGCATCTTCTTGATGGCTTCCGCTAAGCGCGCGTCGTCGATCATGACTTAGGCTCCCCGTAGCGCTCATCGGTCGGCTTGCGGCCCCACTCGTCACCTTGACCGCAAGCGGGGCGGCCCATATCGACACCGCCTTGCATGATCTCCTGTGTTCGCTTCATGCCTTCGCTTACGGGGTTGTGGGCCAACGCCGGATCACAACCCTGCTTGTACGGATTCTGGTGATCTAGCCGGCTCTCAAATTCATCGGAGGTTTCGGCCTTCAGTTCGTCGATCATCCCGTTTGCCAACGATAGCTGACTGCTCAAAAAATCGACGTTGTTCATCCCGCCGACGATCATGAACGCATGATGCAATTTCGCGGTGCAGACCATGGCTCCTCCGGGTTCATAGACCCAAGCGTAGTCTTGCTCACCGTTCGGCCCAGTCTGTATCTCGTAACGCCATTGCATAGCGGCCTCCATATCTAGCGGTTAAACGTTCATGCGAGCCAAACCGCAAATCTATTTCCTCGTCGCTTTCCTGCCTTTACCAAAATTCGGCCGGGCGTCCGTTCCCATGAACGACCCTTTTTCCCATTCCTCGCGCGAAAAGACCATCATGTCCGGCAGATTCCCCTTGAACGCTCCCTCCGTCGACAGGATCGCGACGGACTTCGGCCCGAGCAGCAGCATCTGGCCCGGTTCGAGCGGCATCGAGGACATGACCTCGTGGACGGCCTTGTCGGCAGAGGACATGGGAGACTGCTTAAGGGACATTTTTATTTACCAAATCGCTGACTAGGGGCCAATTCCTGTATCGCATTAATTTCGAAGCCAAACCCGTCTGGACTTATCGTAAACCCGCGCACACAGGATGTCATACGATCCCAAGACCCTAAACTACGAGTCGACCACTTGCCGTGTACAAATATTTCTAATTGACCTTCCCAAGACATAACGTCTTGCTCTACCTGTCTCCAATATCCTTGCGCTGGCCACAAGTTTTTAGGGTCACATCGTGCTTGTATCCCTTCGTCTGCCAGTACTTTAACCAACATACGCGCTAGTTTCTTACGAACGCCTCCCACGTGGCTGCAAACTCTATATTTGCGAGCCATTCTCATTTCTTCTCTCCCATGAACTTGACTATGGTCTGCACCACGTCCAGCGCCGCGATGTTCATCTGCGCGCAGGTCTGGCCGCGGCCACGCTTCTGGCACAGACAGATGAAGGTGGACGGATCGTCAAGCTTCGTCGCGTAGATGTTGCGGCAAATCGCGTAGGCGACCTCGGTCGAAACGTCCGGGGACTCGGAATAGTTGCGCTCAATGGGACGACGGGGCATCAACGACCTTTCTCGAAAGCCGGGTCGTTGATGATGCGGTTCATCTCCCTGTACGCCGACGCCATCAGGCGAAGAGTGCGAAGCTCTATCCTGATATTGACCTTGATGTCGTCGCTGGAGTCCTCGAACAACTTGGCCAACCGACTAGCATCGGCCATCCCCAGCGCCAGTTCCGCGGCGTCAATAGCGTTGCGCATCTGCTTGAACTTGGAGGGGGGTCTATTCATTTTTCAATTCTTGTTTTCCGTGTTGCTTTCTTCGGCATTGCCTTAGCAGAGTGGACCCCGCCGGTTCTTTGTGCGGCGGGGTCCTTGATCTCTACTTCATCACGCTTCTCCTTGCCGAAGAACATCGCGCCCTCCGTTTCATGACCTAGAGGCGCCGTACGCGCTGCAGAGCGTAGCACCGCGCGCTGGTCGATGTCAAGTCTAGAATTAGCCACGCTGGTGATGGAACGCATGTCGAGGGCTACGGTTTCGAGGCGCGTGGCCCACTCATCCAGCGCAGATTTCTTCAGGCCAGATCCGCCATACGACAGCGACAGCGTGCCGGACATCTGCGCGAGGACGCGATGCCAGAGCAAAAGACGTTGGCGGAGATCGGTGGTGTTATCGGTCACAGCCGCGCAGCGGGAACGCCGTCCTCGATCAACTTGAGGTTGATATACACGTCCAGTGCCTGGTGCCAGTCGAGGTTCTGGTCGACCATGATGGCCTTGACGCGGTCGGTCTGCGCGTCGGCTTCCGCTTCGCTACAGGTGCGGCCGGTGTGCTGGGTGCTGGTCATAGCTTCATGTATCCCTGTCCAAAGATGTTGCGGCGATTCATCGACGGAGTAGCCCAACCAAGATTGAATCTTCGGCAGTCGGAACTATCTCCGTTAAGATGGTCCGATATCGTATGGTGAGGTGGCTGGGGTTCGCCTTTTCGCTTCTGAATTTCCACGTGAAGGTAGACGGTATAGTCAGGTCGGCCGGTCTCAGACACCGTTATGCGAAAGTAGGGCTTCTTTCCGTGCTTGTCGAAAGTAACGTTCCAACGCCACCGAACTGCCCATTGATAATCAATTTGATCAACTCGGGCGAAGGTAAGGGCATGGTCGTCCCCATAAATCTTATACTCGTGCTGGTCCCCAAAATCGAGGAAACGAGGGTCGAAGGGGTCAGGAACCAGAAGCATTTAACGCCCCAATCCCCGCGTCATGTTGCCCGGCTTGATTTGCTTGCTGATAGGGTCGTTGCGGCGGTTGGTAGCCTTGAACCCGTGGACCTTGCAGTATACGGCTCGGAACTTGTCGGGGTCGACGTCGCCGCCGCAGTACATGTTGGTCCGACCCTCGACGTCCACCGGCCAGTTACACCGGCCAGGGCCTAGGTCGTCATAATGACAAATCTTGTCAGGGTCGAGCGGGTTAATAACGGGCGCGACGAACGGAATGGAAGTAAGGGGCTTCTGGATGTTGAAGGCCCCGAATCCGCCCCTGTTGCCTGAGGGACGCGGGGGTCTGAATGACTTGGAGGTCTTGCGTCTGTGACCAGACACGTCGGACTGGGTTAGGCCCAGCCGGTGTATCTTGCCAATGATGGCGTTGCGGGTGGCCCCAGGTATCATGGAGGCGATTTGAGAGCCCGACAGTCCCTCGGAATGGAGCCTGCGCAGCATGGTGATAAGTTCATCGGTCCAGATAACCTTGATCCTGGGCGTCATATAAGCTCCATTTCCTTCTTGAAGGTTTTTTCATCATACCATAGCAAGTCGGTCTTGTCCAGATCGTGGACCAGCCAGTCGCCATATCCCACGACTTGCGCCCCGGTGCTGCGGTCGACCACTAGACCGTTCGCGGTGTAGCGAGTGCGGCTGACGACCCACATCGGCCATTCCAACATGCTAGTGCCGGACAGATACTGCCAGCAACGGTGAACGGGGGAGCGAAGACGACAGTTAGGCATCGGGGCCTCCTTTATCCCGCATCGCGGCATCTGCGGCGGCTACTGGCGTGGAGAGGGCGGACACCAAATCTTCAATCGCACTTTCCACGGCTTCAGAGTAATCAAAGCGTAGCTCGCAGGTGAAGTCCGTCTCGCGCGCCGTCGAAACAATTCTTTCGGCAAGTTCCTTTGCTCGCGCCCTCACCGCATCCGCGCTTGCAGCCGGCGGGGCGGCGTAGAGCGGCATCATGAGATTGTCAGGCCATGGGTTGTTATCGAGGGTGCGCCGGGTTTCCCGCCAGATCGGCTCGCCTTCGTGCCCGTGCGACTTGGACAGCGGCACATAGGCGAACGGCTTGGCCGCCGGGGCTGCGGCGGGGGAGGCGGGTGCGAGTTTCTCCCATGCTGCAAACGGATCATTTGGCTCACCGAGGTCGTCTGCGATTCGACGAAGCTCCACCTCATAAGGCCTCAACCGATTGATTTCGGTAATCAGCCTTTCGATCATGATGCCGCCTTCGACAGATACCGTAAGTAAGGGCCCGCACCGTTGCTTTCGCATGCTCTCAGCGTATGTCGCGAAATTATGCAAATCGGTATCAGTAAGGTCTACCCCATTGACGTGCGCCACAGGCACCACCTCCCCCTTGTCGGCCTCTGGCGCGCGGAGGGTGCCAGCGTAAGCTATGGCCACATCAGCCACGTAATAAAACGGCTTGCGACCACGTGGCGATAGGGCCTCCCATGTAGACCCCTCGTATCCGCGATGTTGCTCCAATAATTGGGGCATGTCGCGATATGTCTGTTCCGCCAGCTTCATCCTATCAATATCTTTCATGGGGCTTGTCCTTCTTGCTGTCTTTCTTCATGAAGGCGGGGGTCTTATCAGGTTCGTCCTCGGGCCAGTCTAGAGGCTGGCCGACGTAGGCTTCGAAGGCGCGACGACAGGTCTCAAGATCAGGCAGATTGATGATGGCGTACTGGCGATTGCCGAGTTTGGTCCACATCTGCGGCATGCCGGTAGCGCCGGCAAGTTGGTTGTCGAACGACCGCTGGGCGCGTTGCAATTTCATGCCCAACATCTTGTTCATTTCGAGCGCAAAGGCTGTGTCGTTGGGCACGTATCGCGTCGACTTGTCCTTGAGATCGACGGCCATCGCGGCATATAACGTCGGTGAGGCCACCACCGAGGGCCAGGCTTCGCCGTCAGGTATGGTTGCCCAGTTCAACGGGTCCGGTAGAATCTGGCCGGACTGCAGCGTGCCGTACCACCAGTCCTCCAGCGGCGTGAAATTGTGGGCCTTCATCTGCGCCAGGTCGTCGTTCTTGACGTTTATGCGGGGCAGCACCGGGTCGTAATCCATAGTCATCAGATAGTGAAACAGTGCGGCCGGGCCGTCTGAATCAAACTCGGCCAGAACGCGGGCCAACAATTCGTCGGACACCTTGCGCGCCTTCATATTGATGACGGTATAACGGCGGTCGCCGGGCATCACGGGGGCTGCGCGGTCCTTGTTGGACAGCAGGATCAGGCGCAGGTAATTCTTGACCTGTCGGGCGTCGATGCCCTTCGGCTCCCACATCCGTTTCTCGTCGGTAATGAGTGAACGGATGATCGAAGCATGGCGCTGATCGCCACCGTACAGGGCTTCCTCGGAGTGTAGCAGCAGCGTGGTGGCCAGATGGGAATTGAATTGACCGTAGATGTGCTTTTCGTTGGTGACTACCGTGTAGGCCGGGCCTAATATCTTACCGAAGTAGGCTAGCATCAGGGACTTACCCGCCCCTTCGACGCCGATTATCACCGGGGCCGTCAATGATTTCTTCATCGGTTCGCGCACGATATGGGCGAACCAGTGCAGCATCCAGCGGTTCAGTTCGGGGTCGCCGCCGCAAATCACGTCGCTAAGTAATTCCAGGAATGCAGTGCACCCAGAATCGTTGCGACCGGGCTTGGTGGGCTCAACGGCCCAGCCTCCCCAAATGTTGAGAACGGAAGTGGACTCGTCGTCGCCGGGCAGAAAGTCGACGGTCTTGTACTGTCGGCGTCGGGGTGAGTTGAGCCAGACGGCAGCCTTAGGAACAGATTTGGATTTACCCTTGTCATCGATTATCTCCATCTTGTCGGTGAAGTTCAGGTTGAGCCAGTCCTCCTTCTGGTAGAAGATGGGGGGCTCGCCGGGGCCGTTGGCGGTCTCCGCGATACGAAACTTACCAGAGACCGAGACAACGGCGTAACGATCATTGTACTCCTGCAGCAAGTTAACCGTAGAAGAGCCTGCCCATTCGAGTATCTTATCCACGACAGGATCGTTGTTAAGTTGCTTTCGGAGAACCCCAGCGCCTGCGATCTTCTTACCTGCTTCACCGCGTTTATAAGTCGCCCGTACTGTTGGTATGCGGGATTTGTCATCGTCGTCGTCCCATGCCATCAAGGCTTCGATAAGCTGAATGGTTTCCTCTATCGGCCACTCCAGATAATAGAGCAGCCCGGCGAGGTTCTTGGTGGTCTCGTTGTGGGTGCCAGCGCCCCACGCGTACCTTACCAGCAGCGTGGATATTGCGATCTTCTTGACCGAACGCTGGATCGTTTCGACGTCGATGTCCGTGACGTCTGGAAATGCAACGTTATCCCATTCAATAAGCTCCCCGGTTTGCTCATGTATAGAACCTGGAGCGCAAGTCTGATGACCCCCGTCTCCCCGGGCTTCGACGATTGTAGTTTTAGTAACGGGGTCTGAGAAAGCAATCTTGTCGAAGGAAGTACACGTGGCCTTATACAAGTAGTGAGATCGTCGTTTGCTGGCGCGACCAAACACGGCGGACGTAGCCGGTAAGAAAAAAGGAGCAAAGAAAACAGCTTCTTCACAGTCCAGATCGAAATCCACTGGACCAGAATGTAGCGGCCCAGTGACGATTCCAATTCCTTGGTCATATTTCCTCCAGTGGTCCGCAGAGGGGGACTGATAGTCGGTTTTTACATAGTCTCTACCAACGGCAGCCTTGGACTGTTTGTGTAAAGCCACCACCTTAAACCCATGCTTCTCTGCCCAGGCATGGGTTTGTAATACGAGTTGACTAGACTTTGCCATTGGAGACCCCATGTGCGCAGAAGCCATAATGGCCGTACGAGTGGTTACAGTTGTGGCACAGAAGACGAAATTTGTCTTTGGGGTAGTCGTTATTCCTTAACCAAACATAAAGTCCGGGGCCGCTACCTATTTCTTTACGATGTTTTCGACCTCCCCCCTCGATATGGTCGATGCCAAGGAACCGGGGTTCAGCTATATCGCACCCTGGACAGGCACACTTGCCCCCATAATTGGATAAGACATCGTGTCGTAACTGGGTTCTGTATAACTGATTACGTTGTAATTCCTTGGACTGATGTTCGGACTTTTTTCGCCTGTCGCGCTCCCGTTGATTTTTACACCCAAGGCACCCACTATCGGATACCCTACGATCTGCGGTGTGACCGTGCTTACACGGAACACCAGTATAATATCGCTTTAAGCCCTGAGCCCTAGCTGCTTTTTTGCTGATTATGGGGGGCATGGGCATCAGCGAGTCAGCCTTTCCATGAATGCAATCTTGCGATCGGGGTTGTAGATGACCTGGACCAGTCGCCAGCCCATCTTGGCTTGCTCGTTGATCTTGGTCATCAGGACTTCGATGATCTGGTGTTCGACCATCTTGTACTCGGCGAGGAAAGGACCAGTGCGAGGGTCGGGCTCGACAGCGAAGTCAGGGTCCTGGGTATCAGTCATAATTTTACCCTATTTTTTAGGTATTGCCTGTAAGATTTCCACAAATCAGCAAAGCAAGTATCCATGACATATGGGGCCAGTCCCATCTTGACGATCATATATTCTCGCATGCGGGTCTTGGTGGAGAAGAAATTAGGGGCGTCTCGTCGTTTGCGCATCCTGGTCACAACTTCACCCATTACCGTATCCCGCTTGGCAGTGATGTGGAATAACCATGACAGGACGACAGTACGAGGCATAAAGTTCTCCCTTGCCGAGAGAGGCGGGACGTGATTAGATGTGGTCTTGCTTCCGAGATCTGGGGTTGATCTGCCGAGACCTTACCCTGACTCCGAAGCGCTCTGGATAAGAGCACGCCCTCTCCCCTCCGTCAAGCGGGAAGGGGAGAGGGCCAACCAGACCCTCACATACGAAAACCCCCGTCCGACGCGGTTTCTCTTGGGTTTCTTATATTTCTTGGGTATTCGTGCGAGTGCCGGCAGAAGCATGGCAGCGCTGCGGGAGGATGGCTTTCTTCCCTTTTTTAATAATAAAATATAAAAAATATAAGAAACCCAAGAGAGGCCCCGTCGGACGGGCCTCGAAGGCTGCATGGATTTCAAATTCCTAGTCATGCAGACCCATGCAGGAGGGGTGGTGATTCAGTTCCAGTCTTGTGGGGAGGGGGCAGCGCGTGGTAGGTTGAGCGCCGTCAACCAACACGACCATTTCACACGCGCAAGAGTCCCCAATTGGCAAAGTCCGCGACCAGTCGCAAGTTACACCCCAGCGTCAAGACCCTGGGCAAGTTCGTAGCCAAGCGGGACCGGGCGGTAGAGGACAAGGTTCTTGAAGTGATCTCGCAAGGCTGGTCCATCACCAAGGCAGCAGCAGCCGCAGGCATCCATCGCGCCACAGTGTTCAACTGGCGCGATGATGCCAAGACGGAGCGCGATGCCCTGGACCCCAAGTCCCCGACTTTCCGCCACGACTACAATGAAAATTTCTTTACCCGGTACGAGCACGCCCATGAGGCAGGCGTCGACGTGCTGGAGGACGAAGCCACCCGTCGCGCCACCGGTTACGACGAGAAGGTGTTCAACAAAGACGGCGTGGCCGTCGACAAGCGCACCCTCTACTCCGACCCCTTGATGCAAATGATCATGAAGGGTAAGCGCCCCGACCGTTACAACCCGGTCAACAAGAACGAACATTCCGGCCCCAATGGCACCCCGATCCCGCATAGCGTGGAGATCGAGTTCGTAGCCCCGGCAGCCAAAGCCAAGGTGAAGAAATGAACCCCGGCATCGCAGAACACCCGACGCGCCGTCCACCCACTGATCGCAATATCGTGCTGGTCTATGGCAGGGGTCGCCGGGTGTCCAGCTTCATTCGGGGCAGACCCATGAGGTACCGATGACTTGGCTCGTCCTCACCTGTCCCGTTCAGTTGTCCGGCAAACCGGAAACCTTGGTCAAGCGCCGGTTCAATATGAACCAGGTCACGGTGTACGAGCCCAACGCTATGGGAACCACCATCGTTACGCTGGGCGCGCAGGTCCTGCAGCAGGTGACCGAGACCGTCAACCAGATCGACGCGGCACTGAGTGACGTCACGCACCCGCTGCGAGTAGAGGAACAGAGCGAGCAGAACAAGATTGGCTCCGAAATGGAATACGCCGGGTGGGGTGGGTTCAGGCACAAAAGTTGGGGCGTTCCCAAATGATCGCTCGTCGTTCCTTTATCACTGGCCTCGCGACCCTGATCGCAGCACCCGCGATCGTGCGCGCCGGGTCGTTGATGCAGGTGAAGGCGACGCCGTTGGTTTTGGACGGGGGCTTAAAGTTCCTTCGGCCGTCTGATTTCAAGGTAATAGAAGAAATTGGCGACGTCCTGTGGAAGGTTGCAGATTTTCCGAGTGTTGAGCGCATCGCTGCTCGCTATCAGAGGCTTTTAGCATGATCGCCCGTCGTTCCTTTATCACTGGCTTCGCGGCCCTCGTAGCTGGCCCCGCAATCGTGCGGGCGTCGAGCCTGATGCAAGTGAAAGAATTCGATCACCACTTTTATCGTATTGTGCCCCGGTATCAAGGCGGGTTCAAGATCATCAAGACCAACCACCGGTTTATGACCAAGGTTCCGGACGCCATCACGCGCATTTCACCGGAACGAATGCGGCTTATTCGTCGCTCGATGGGGCGTCTCCCCACCGTGGAAGAGAATATGGCCAAATATGACCCAATCTACAGCCCATATGACCAAGTGTCGATGGACGTAGACGTGTTTGGCAATCAATTCCGCAATCCTGCGGATGCATCGCCGGGGCTGGTCCCGGCTACTACTAGGAGACTACAATGAAGCGTTCCCTCTACGCTCTGGTAGCAGCCGCTGCCCTCGCCCTGGGCGTCGGTGCTGCGATTGCTGACGGCTACTTTCCCGGCTTTCCCCTCGTCGGCGGCCCGGCTGGTTGCGCCGGTTACGCAACATCGGGCGTGCCCGGTACCACGCCGACCTGCACTTCTCCAGTCCCGGCCGGCCCGTCTGCTCTCACCGGCAACGAAACCATCGTGGCGGATACTCATTTGCCATCTGGTCAGGCACCCCAGACCGTCGCCATCGACATTTCGACCCTCGGTGCCGGCCCCTACCAGTATAGCGTCCCCCTGACCGGGACATCGATCACTGTGTTGCCCGGCACCCGGCGCGTCCAGATCGAACCGGCCGGCACGCTTGCTGCGCTGACCTTCGTGTTCCCCGCAGCGTCGACCCTGCTCGACAATCAGCTGCTCGGCCTGTGTTCGACTCAGATCATCACGGCGCTGACCCTGACGGCCGGGTCCGGCACCACGATCATGAACGGCCCCACCGCCATGGCGATTCCGCCTGCGACCGGCGCAGGAACCTGCTATGAGTGGTTCTACAATGCCACCACGACCAAGTGGTATCGTACCCAGTAATTCGGCACGTCGCCGTACGAGGCCCGACTGGGCGTTTCCTCCCTAGACTTAGCCCCCGGTGTTCTGGTACATCGGGGGCTTCTTTTCATCAATCAACTGGAGACCAGAACATGAAGCGCCTGATCCCGATGTTACTGGCGCTGGTGTTCAGCGCTCTCGCCCCGACCCTCGTCAACGCGCAGGTTACCCAGTCTCAGTGCTGGCTGTCGTACCGCGTGCAGGGTGGCGCTCCGATTTACAATTGCGTGCAGGCGATCCCGTCCGTCGCGTCGCCCAGCGCCGAATTTTCGCGCGTTCTGCTCGCCGCCCCCGGCCAGCTTTACAACGTGTACGCAGCGAATGCCACGGCGACGGCCGGGTTCTTGCTCATTCTCAATTCAACCACTGTTCCAGCCGATGGGGTAGTTACGCCGCTGGACTGTGTGGCCCTGCCGGCGAACGGCAACGCCACCCTCAGTTTCAACCCCGGTCCGGCGTCAGCCTATTCAACCGGAATTACTGCCGTGCTGTCGTCCGGTGCCAACTGCTTCACCAAGACAACCGGCGTCATTACCGGGTTCATCAAGGCTTCGGTCACGCAGTAATGAACGCCCTCGTCAAACCCCGCGTCCAGTTTACCGAGAAGGCGATACCGCTGTTCAAACCTGCGCCCTACAAGGTGTCGTATGGCGGACGCGGTGGGGCCAAGTCGTGGGACTACGCGCGGGCACTGCTGACGCTGGGGATGAACCGCAAGTTGTTCAACCTGTGTGCCCGCGACATCCAGAAATCGATCAAGGAATCCGTACACAAGCTGCTGTCCGACCAGATCAGGATGATGGGCTACGACGGCTACTATGATGTGCTCGACAACGAGATTCGCGGTGCCCCGGATGGTAATGGTCATCGCACCAGGTTCGTGTTCGAAGGTCTGCGTAACAACATCCTGAACATCAAGTCGATGGAGGCTATCGATGTTTGTTGGGTCACAGAGGCAGAACCGATTCCGGAGGCGACATGGGAAGTCCTCATTCCTACGATCCGTCGCGATCCTCCTTTCGGTCCTTTCGGGCAAGGGTCCGAAGTCTGGATCGACTTTAACCCTGAACTGGCCACCAGCTACACTTACCAGCACTGGGTTCTCGACCCGCCGGAGGGCACGGTAGTCATCGAGTGTAACCACGAGGACAACCCGTGGTTTCCTGAAATCCTGCGTCGACAGATGGTCGACATGTATGCCAAGGACCCGGACAGCGCGCGAACGATCTGGGGTGGCAAGGTCCGGCGCACCGTCAAGGGATCGATTTACTATCGTGAACTCGACGCCGCCATCGCCGAGGGTCGGATTTCACCGAACATTGGCCACATCAAGGGCAAGCCCGTCATCGTGACGGTCGACCTTGGCAAGCGCGACATGACGTCGCTGACATTCTGGCAACAGATCGGAATGCAGCACCACGCGATCTATCATTATTCTAACGTGGGCCACGACTGGCCACACTACTTGAAGCATATTCAGGATACCGGGTTTCAGATCGGCGGCATCTGGTTGCCGCACGACGCCCGGCAGGACAAGATGAACATCACGGCGACGCCGTTCAAGCAGACGCTGGCTGCCTATCCGACCGAGGGCGTGGTCCGATGCGAGAAGTCGGCTATTTCCAACATATCGATCCGCATCAATGCGTGCCGCACCCTGTTTCCTCGCATCTACATCAGCGAGAAGGGTTGCCCGAATTTGCTGTCATCGTTACCCCGCTATCGTTACGGCATCAACGCGCAGACGCGCCAGCGCACCAATACCCCGGTCCACGACGACAGCAGCCATGACGCCGATTCGTTCGGGTCTTATGCGACCTGGATGCTGGAAGAAGTTGAAGACTTCCGCGCCGAAGAACACGAAGAAGACCATGGCTATCACGGTGAAAACCAGCAACTAGGATGGATGCGTTAAAATGGCAACCCGTCGCCCCCGCTCCACTCCCGGCATGCGCTCGATCTCGAACCAGAATTCGGGTGAACTTAACAATATTCGCAAGACTCGTGAAGGCACTGAGGTGTCCGAACTGGCCGAGACCCGCAGCGAGCAGGAAATCGACGACGAGCAGATCGACGAAGACATCCTGATCGAGGCCCGCGAACGCTTTGACATCGCGATGGACTGGGAATCTGCGTTCATGTCGCTGTATGTGGACGACGTCAAGTTCGCCAACGGTGACAGTGATAACGGCTGGCAGTGGCCGAACGATATGTGGCGTGAGCGCGGCGTCGTCGGTAAACCGTCACTGACGATCAACAAGACGCAGAACCACGTGGCCCTGGTCACAAACGACGCCAAGCAGAACAAGGCAGCCATCGATATTCGCCCGGCCGGGGCCGACAGTTCGTACGACGCGGCTCAGATGTACGAGGGTCTGGTTCGCAATATCGAATATCGGTCCGGTGCACAGGCTATTTACGACGACGCGATGGAAAGCGCGGTAGAAGGCGGCATCGGATATTGGCGCATCATTACCGAATACGCGGACGACGATTCGTTCGATCAGGAGTGCCGCATCGCCCCGGTGCAGTCACATATGGGCGTGTTGCTCGATCCCAACATCAAGCAGAAGTCCGGCCTCGACGCCATGTGGGGGTTCATCTTCGACAGTATGCCTATCAAGGAGTTCAAGCGCCAGTATCCCAAGGTCCGCGTCCCGCGTGGGTCGGCGCTGTCCGGTGACATGCTGGACTGGTTCAAGGATGACCAGGTCCGCATCGCCGAGTATTATCGCATCAACATCGAGCGCGACGAACTGATCTACGTGCGCGAGGGCGACAAGGAGAGCACCATCCGCAAGTCGCAGTGCGACCCGGCCGTGTTGCGCCAGATTCGCAAGCTGGAGAAGGACATCAGCGAGGACACCGAAGTCAAGCGCCGGCCTATCGACGTTCGCCGCCTGCAATGGTTCAAGCTGGCGGGGTCGGAAATTCTGGAACGGCGTGACTTGAAGTCGTCATATGTTCCCATCGTGCGCTGCGTCGGCAAGGAGCGCGTCATCGACGGCAAGCTGGAGCGCAAGGGTCTGGTACGCACGCTCAAGGACCCGCAGCGCATGTACAACTACAATTCGTCCGGTCAGGTCGAATATGGTGCGCTGGCCTCCAAATCGCCGTGGGTCGGTCCGGCTGCGGCGTTCGCCGGAAATGAAAGGGCATGGAATAACGCCAACAAGACCAACGCGGCCTATCTCACGTTCAAGCACGTCGACGCACAGGGTCAACCGATCCCCGCACCAACACGCCCCGAACCGCCCGGTGCGTCGCCGGCCTTCATTACCGGCATGCAGATTGCAGCGGCTGAATTTGAAATGGCCTCGGGTCAAGGTCCGGCGCAGTTCGGCAAGCCGACCGTCGAGAAGTCGGGCTACGCGATCAATCAGACCAAGCAGACCGGCGAACTGATCACCTATAATTTCAACGACAATCTGGCTATTGCCATCGAGACCACGGGCATCATTCTGCTCGATCTGATCCCCAAGACCTACGATACCAAGCGCGTGGTGCAAATCCTCGAAAAGGATGGCACCGAAATGGAAGTGCAGATCGATCCGAAGGCCAAGGCGGCGTACGAGGAAAAGAAGATCGACGCCGACGAAGTCCAGGTAATGTTCAATCCGTCCGTGGGCAAGTACAAGGTGCAGGCCAAGTCCGGTCCGGCCTATTCAACCCAGCGGCAGGAGGCCTGGAACGCGTTCGTCCAGATCGTTACCGGCAACCCGGCGTTCATCGACGAATTCGGCGATCTCATGTTCAAGTCTGCTGACTTCCCGCTGGCCGACAAGATTTCGGAGCGCTACAAACGCAAACTCAAGGCCAACGCTCCGTGGCTGCTTGACGACGAAGCGCCCAATCCCAAGACGCAGCAGCTTGAAGCCCAGCTTAAGCAGGCCACCGAAGGTCTGCAACAACTGCAAAAGGCGCTGGAAGACAAGACGGCCGAACTGGCGCTCAAGGGTGCGAGCGTGTCCAACGAGTATCGCAAGACCGACATCCAGGCGTTCGATTCGCACACCAAGCGTATCAAGGAAATTGGCAACGCCGTCGAGAACCTGCAGGATGCCGGCGAGGGTGAAGGTCTGGCTGCACTGATCAAGCAGATGATACAGGAGGCGCTGCAGGACAGCGCCAACCAGGATAGCCGGCTGCTGATCCCGCACGAACAGTCGCAGGAAGCCGAATTCGACGAGGATTCGGAGGAAGACTTCGATACACCCCGCACCCCGGATGGCCAGAACTACTATATAAAGAAGGGTGGCCAGTATTACCAGGTCGAGACGCCTGCTCCTGTGGGGGCGCAGTGATGGCTAATGAACTAGAACAGTACCTGAACCCCGATGAAGGCTCGGGCATGGTGCGCGACCCGGACGGAGTTTTTCGGGTGCGCATCGGCGGTGCTGCCCCTAACAAGCTGGCCGCGCGCATGGAGGGCAAAGTCGACGAACCCGTAGAGCAAGGGGGTGTTGACATCGGCACGTTGCTGGCCAGACTGGGATCGATGATACAGGGGCTGGGGTCGAACGTCGGTACGGCCGGCGTCGCGCCCGGCGAGGCCCCGGTGGCTGAGCGCGCCCGCGACCGCCTGCTGGGCACCAACGGTCAGGAAAGGTACCAGACGTGGCCGGAGAAAATGGTCCGGTCCGGTCTGACGCTGCCCGGCGACGTCGTGTCCGGCGCGCAGCCGATGCCGCTCCCCGGCCTCCGTACGGAAGATATGGTGGAATTGCCTCGGGGTTCGGGTTTCACGTCGCCGTGGCAACAGCCGGGCGACCGCGTTATCGAGCGCGCGCAGGACACGAGCGGACTGATGGGGGGCGGCAGCATCGCGAGCGTGAAGGCAGGAGAGGCCACGCTGGGAAGTGGACCAGTTCGTAGGTTGGACAACGGGTTTCGGCCTCAACATCTTGATCCCACGCTTAAGTACCTTAAAAGTTCTAATCGCTTGAATGACGATGGTACTATCAGCGTGTTCCATGTCGCCCCTATAGAAAATGTGGAATCAATCCTAAAAGAGGGCCTGATACCGGGTAAAAGTCCCGCGTCTGGCCAAAATTGGAAGCCAGCTTATTCGGGGGATGGAACTTATTTCCATGGCACCCGTAAGGCAGCCTTGGAAAATCTTGCACAGACCGAACAGGGGTCCCACCAGGTCTTGGAAGCTCGTATTCCAGCCACCGAAAAGAACCTTAAAAAATTCTTACCAGACGAGGACGTTTCCTCCGACCCGATGGATGGTATACATGCGTTGGCTCGTGGGGAGAGCACGGCAGTTTTGGGAGGTGTGAAACCCGAATATTTGCGTCTGTTGTCCGACCAGTGGATGCCCACGGTCGATATGGGGGTGCCCATGGTGCGCAACCCTTTGACCGGAGATATGGTTCCCAAGGACTTGTTCACGCCAACCGGGCGCATATCTACCACGTATCTCAAGGAGATAGGCGACTACGTCGATCACAACCCCAACGCTCCGTCACATTGGACGGAAGCCGGGTCCAAAAACATGGCAGAACTACACGAACGCCTCGTAGGCGACGGGTGGGAATTAAAGGATAACCGTAAGTCTACGCGCGTGTATTCGGACCCCAACACCACCACCGGGTACAGAGCCGTGGCTTTTAGCGACAAGCCTGCTACGTATGTCAAAGGGGACCAGACCATCAAGGTGGAACCCACGCACAACGACGACTATCGCGCTCAGATCAAGATAGGCAAAGATTCCAAATTTGAGGACCTAGAGCCGCACAAGACTGCCAAGTACGCACGGGCTGTAGGAGACGCGTATGGTGTAGACCCATCCAAGCTGATGTCCGACAGCGCCGTTCCAGGTGCTCCGATTTCAGCCATCGCAAAGCAACAGGCCCCGGCGTTCTATTCAGCCGTCGAGCACTCTGTGATGAACGCCCCGCAGCCCAAGATGTCGTATGACCAGTGGATGGGCTATCTCAAGAACCAGCCCGGCGTCAAGGGCGAGGAACTTGCGTGGATGGGTCTAGGTGAAAAGAACCCGTTCGAAGGGAAATCTGTGTCGAAAGAGCAGATGCAGGACTGGGTGAATAACCACAAGGTTGAGATAAAAGAGGTCAAGAAGGGCAACAAGGACCTATCTGATCCCGAATACGAAGCTGGGATGCGGGATGAATATGAGAACCAGTTCGGTCATCCGCCTGAAAACACTGTGGATTTGATGGACTGGATGGAAGATACGGGTATGTCGGACACTAAGTTCGGCTCTTATCAGCTTCCAGGCGCCGAGAACTACCGCGAGGTGCTGTTTACGCTACCATCCAAGACTGCTGACCGCGTAGGAGCTATGGACAGATATGCCAAGCTTACCAACGAGGCAGACCGGCGTAATTTGACCGACGCCGAACACGCGGAAATGGTTGATTTGGAGCGGGTGTTGAGCGGCCAACCTGCTGGATCTTCTTACGGTGGAGATTATCGTTCTTCTCATTGGGACGAACCCAACGTCCTCGCCCACACGCGCCTGAACGACCGCGTCATCGACGGCAAGAAGTCGTTGCACGTGGAGGAAATCCAGAGCGACTGGCACCAAGAGGGACGGAAGAAAGGGTACAAAGAGGACGTCCCGACTAAAGAGGAAATCCACGCTGCGCGCGACGATGCGTCCGCTGCGCGCGTGGATTTAGGGTCTCACATATTGGAAAAGGCAAAGCAGGCTGGCGTCGATCTCGATGATAGCGGCATGAGCTTGATCCACAAGATCGAAGCCGGGGAATTACCTGCCAATAAGGTGCCGTGGTGGCTAGACACTCCTGAGTACCATGCTATTGCTAAAGAATATAAGGATGCATGGGATAAGCAGGGCGCTCTTATCAAGAAGACGCAAGGTGTACCTGATGCTCCTTTCAAGACCACGTGGCCTGATCTCGTGCTTAAACGCCTGATCCGCGAAGCGTCTGAAAAGGGCTACGACCAGATCAGCTGGACGCCGGGGGAGGCGCAGGCGGCGCGGTACGACCTGAGCAAACAGGTGGACCAGTTGAAATGGTCTAAGAATGACGACGGCACTTTCAATCTTTCTCCGTATAAGGACGGAAGATTGGTTGGGCATGCCACCCACCACGCGGCCCTCATGGAAAACGTGGCCCACCCTAACGTTCCGGCTGATAAATTGGCCGATTTTGTCGGCAAGGATGTAGCCGACAAGATTATTGCGGGAGAAGGGGCCGTTAAGTCTAAAAAAACCTTAAATGTGGGGGATAAAGTAAAATTGAATTTGCCGGACATCCCTGCGTTTAAGGATTTAATTGGGCAAGAAGGGGTGATCGACAAGCGAATGCCCTCAGGACAACACCAGTTCACTGTAAAATTTCCGAATGGGGATAGGCGCAGTTTTTCTAAAGCAGAATTGGTACCCGTTGGCAATAACCTTAAAGGGGAATTGTCAGGCCTCGATCTTAAGGTCGGCGGCGAGGGTATGAAAGCTTTCTACGACAAAATGCTGGTCGACAAGGCCAACGCGCTGGGGAAGAAATTCGGGGCGAAAGTAAACAAGGGGTCCACAGGTGTTTCGTTTGACGCCGTCGACCCTAAGGGAAATGTCGTGGCTTCGGCCCCAACTCGCGCTGAAATGGAAGCGTGGGTGGCTCGTATGAATGAGTCCAACAAGGATTTGGGAGTTGGGGACTTTACAGTTAAGGATGTAGGTTCTCCCGTCTACGTCCTCCCCATCACCGACAAGATGCGCGAAGCCGCCATCGGCAAGGGTTTCCCACTATTCGCATCTGGCATTCCGTTTCCGCTGGTACCGGTCGAAGACAACCCATGGAAGATAGAACAATGACGGAACGAAGCATCCGGAGTGTTGCAAAGCGCCTCGCCTCTGAATTTTATACTGAGGCGAGTAAGGAGCATGGCTCTGCTTTGCATGATCAACAGCGTTCCGCTGCTTTCAGGGCCACATACCCGACTTTGCGCCACTATATTCGAGGTATGCAGGTCAAAAAGGACGGTACGATCAATATCGATCGCCCAGGCTGGTTATACTTCGTCGACATCGCACGCAAGCGCATGGTTCAGATGTTGACTGACCCGACCATCCACCAGAACGTCAAGGACGGCATCATGGCCGCGCTACTGGAAGAGCACCAGAAGTCTACGTCCCCCAAGGCCGTGTCGTTACTGCAGCGTCGCATGGGCGACAAGCCGACTTTCAGCGCCTAGGAGGGCACGATGGCTAACACCAAGTCCAAGATCACGAAGTCGTCGAACAAGTTGATGGACACCATGGGTCCGTCTGCGGTGGACGACATGAAATGGCGGGCCAAGGACGCCCTGCACACTCTCACCCGCGCCGAAGAAATTCGGCGTGACAAGCCCCTCATGGCGCACGTCAAGAAGCATGCCCGTGAGGAAATGAAGTCGATGGCGAAGGTGTGTTCGCCCGGCAAGAAGCGTTAATATCAACCGGCGTCTGAGCGCCTTTACAATACTCATGCACTCTGGAGACTACCATGTTCAAGAACAAGATGCTCGGTTCGGTTCGCATGTTCTACGGTCCCGCCGACAAGCCCGGCGACGCGTCGGACGACAACGACACCAATGATGATACCGTCGACGAGACCGACGATCAGGACGACGGCGACACGGGCGACGACGATTCTTCCGATTCAGACGAGGGTGATGGTTCGTCCGACGACGCGGACAGCGACGACGCAGACGATGATTCCGATGACGAAGACGACAAGCCTGATGCCAACGCCAGCAAGGCCGACAAGGCTGACTGGCGCGACCGTCAGCTTGCCAAGCAGCATCGCAAGATTCAAGAAGGTATACGTCGGGCAGCAGAACTGGAGGCGGAGAACGCTACTCTCCGCGCCATCGCCGAGGGACGCGACCCCAAGGACCCGCCGCCCGCTAAGAAGCCCGCTGCGGCATCTTCCGACCCGGACCCCGTGGCCACGGCCAAGGCCCAGATTCGCAACGAAGATGCCCAGGCCAAGTTCGACGCCGACTGCAACGCGGCGTACGCTACCGGCAAGGGTCGATACAAGAAGGATTGGGACACTAAGCTTGCTCGTCTCCCGATCCTCGGCGGCATCGACAACTCCACCATGGAATACATCGTGGCGTCGGATGACCCGGCCAAGGTTCTGTACACCATGGCCAGCGACCCGGATGAATACGAGCGCATCATGGGCCTGCCTCCGGCGAAGCGAGCCACGGCCATCGCCAAGCTGGGAATTCCGGACAAACCGGCCCCGAAAGGCGCTTCCAACGCTCCGCAGCCGGTGACCCCCATCGGTCGGAACGCGACGCCATCCGGCAAGCGCATCAACCCGGCCGACCCCAAGAGCGACAGTGTTCCAGACGAGGAGTGGTTCGCGGCGCGGGAACGCCAGCGTCAGGAACGGTTCGCCAAGAAGCAGGGCCGGAGATAACTTCCACTCGACCGGGGCCTGTGTTATGGTCCCGGTCGAACTATTCATCGGCGTCCTAGCGCTTGTAAAATTCTAGTGCCCTAAACGGCGTCCGAGCGCATTGTTCTCGTGCTGGCCTACCAAAAGTTGCGAATTCAGGCACCGCAAAAATCCGAAACACAGCACGACAACAATCGAGGACAACATGGCCAACAACCTTCTCACCATTTCGCAGATCACGCGCGAGGCGGTGCCGCTGTTCATCAACACCAACGCCTTCATCAAGAACCTGAATCGCCAGTACGATTCGGAATTCGGCAAGAATGGTGAGAAGATCGGTTCGCAGTTGCGCATCCGCCTGCCGAACGACTACATCGTCACCACCGGCCCGGCGCTGTCGGTGCAGGACACCTCCGAGCAGCAGACCGTCCTGACCATGGCGACGCAGCAGCACGTCGACGTGTCGTTCACCACCGCCGACATGCTGCTGTCGCTCGACGACTTCTCCGACAACATTCTGTTGCCGATGATGAACAACCTCGCCGGCAAGGTGGCCTCGACCATCATGAACGCCAACGCCGAGGCGATCTGCAACATCGCGGCGAACCTCGACGCCAACAACAACATCATCACCCCCAACGACGGCACCTACCTCGACGCCCAGGCCACGCTCAGCCTGAATTCGGCGCCGATGGTCGGTCACAAGATTATCAACGACCCCCGGCAGGAAGCCCGCGTCGTCAAGTCGCTGGCCGGCCTGCTCAACCCGCAGTCCGCGATCTCCGACCAGTATTACGAAGGCACGATGTACAAGGCGCTGGGTGCGACCTGGTTCAATGACCAGACCGTCATCAAGCACACCGCTGGTTCGTTCACTGCCGGCACCGTCAACGGCGCAGGCCAGTCCGGTCCGAACCTCGTCACCAACGCCATCACCGGCACCCTGAACGTCGGCGACATCATCACCATCGCGGGCGTCAACGCCGTCAACCGCGTCACCAAGGACACGACCGGCGAACTTCGTCAGTTCGTGATCACGGCCAACGCGGCGAACGGGGCCACCGGTCTCGCGGTCTATCCGTCGATCATCCCGGCCATCGGCGGCAATGCCGTCCAGTACCAGACCGTCGACGTGTCGCCGGCCAACGGTGCCGTGATTTCGCTGTTCACCAATCCGAACGTGGTCTACCGCAAGTCGTTCCGGTTCGCCCCCGAGGCGATCACCATGGCGACCGGCGATCTTCCGATGCCCGCGAACAAGGTCACGGCGCGTCACCGCTACGACAACGTGTCGCTGCGCTACATTAAGGACTACATCATCGGCACCGACCAGGAGGCGTCCCGTCTCGACGTCCTGTACGGTTCGCTGACGGTCCGACCGGAATGGGCGTGCATCGTTCCGGACAAAATCTGAGGGTGTCCCACCCCCGCGCCGGGTAAGGAACCGGCGCGGGCACCGCCCGTTATCTATTCAGGGCATGGTGCCCTCAGGAGGAAATTCCCATGGAAGACCGAAAGCAGGACCCGCACGCCGGGCTCGAAGACACCGTTGCCAGCGACGCTGTCGATTTCGTCAGCACCGGCTACAAAGGCAAGCCGCAGGCCTACGAAAAGCGCGGTCAGGGTCCGGCCGGTCCGGCTCAGGACGAACTGGCAGCGCGTGGTCATGATGACGGCCAGACCAAGCGTTACAACGACACCTTCGACAAGGGTGACATGCGATCCCTCGGCCCGCGCGAAGCGGCCATGGCCATCGGCCCGTCGATGCAGGCGGATGCGTCGTCCCGTATGGACCCGGAATCGGCCCACGGGCTGTCGTTCGTCAAGGAAGTGTGTTCACACCTCGGCCTCGAACCGACCACCGAGAACGTCGAGCACGTCCGGCTGACGCTGCGCGAGCACAAAATTCGGCTGCACGCCGGCAACGAGTACCCCAAGTGGGTCGGTGAAGGCGGCGACCGCGTCATCGTCAACAATGCCGACGAGGAAGACAAGTTCAATTCGGACCGCGAAGGTCTCATTGCCGACAAGCACGATGAAGTACAGCGCACCGAGGCCAATCGCACCGCCGACATCCTCGACGCCCCGCCCTACGAGCCGTTCGCCGGCCCGCGTGAACCTGGTGCCCCGAACCGCCCGACTGAACCGGCCCCGGTGGCTTCGCCGGTTTCCGACAATCGCGGCGACATCACCCAGCGCAGCCAGTTCCCGGCTACGGACGCCAACCCCAACCCGACGCCGAACCCGCAGCCGGGCGACCACGTCAGCACCGGCCCGTCGACCTTCGAGAGCGATTCGGTGGTCCCCGGCAAGTCCAGCGGTCAGGCCGACAACCGCGTCTCCGGTCAGCCCGCCGCAGCCCCGCCGCGCCGTCCGCGCTGAACTCTGATTTCTACCCCCTGACCATGTCGGTCAGGGGGAATTCCTTCTGGTAAGGGAAAATACCATGGCCGCAGTCGCCAACAACAATCGCCGCCACGACATTCGGACCGCCATTCCGTTGACCAAGATGACCAACCCGGCAGACTTTCCGGAACACATCCACCGGGACTATCCGCTGATGTTGACGCAGTATGTCGATGTGGCCCTCCCCGGCAAGAAGGAACCGCTGCGTAAGGTCGTGCCGGTCCTCGACGAAGTCGACCAGCCCATCATCGTCTCCAGCGAAGACGAACTGGAGACCTATCTCGGCAACCTCGAAGACGAGGCCAAAGCCGAAGAAATTCGCTCGTTGCTGCCGCGCTCGTCGGCTGACGCCAAAGCCGAGACCGATGCGGCGCTGTCCCGTATGGCATCCGAAAACGCCAAGCTGCGCGCCATGCTGGCCAAGCAGGGTGTGTCGCTGGATGACGGGGACGAGACGGAGGAAACGGACGGCAACGCGCTGTCCGCGATCACCCCGACGCGCCTCAAGCCCAAGCCCGGCAAGAAGGACACGGCACTCCCCGCGCGCCTCAAGGCTAGCGCGAAGTGACCACAGGTCTGTCCATAGTAACTCAGGCTCTGAAAAAGTCGGGGATACTTGGTTCAGGGGGGACGGCCAGCGCGTCGGACCAGAACGATGCGCTGGCCGATCTCAATGACATGTTGGCCCAGGCCAGAACTGAAAAGTTCATGACTTGGGCCGAACTAGACGTGGGGTTCGTGTCTACCGGGGCATACACCTACACGGTGGGACCGGGCGGGAACTATAACGTGACCCCGCGCCCCAACCGTATTCAGGCAGCCTACGTGCGCCAGCTGCAGAACAACGGCCTCGACGTCGATCAGCCCTTGAAGGTCATCGACGCGCGCGAGACCTACAGCCAGATCGCCACCAAGCAATTGATTTCGTTTCCACAGGCGGTGTTCCTAGATACCAAGAACCCGATGGGAATCTTGTACCCATATCCGGTACCGAACGCCAATTTGTACGAAATCCATCTACTGTTCAAGGACGTCATGCCGGTCGTGACCCTTAACACGGTGGTCGACGGCGTGTTCCCCGAAATGTACGTGCCGTGGATGAAATTCCAACTGGCGCTGCGATTGCGGCAGGGGTACGGCAAGGGTATGAAGCCCGATCCGTCCCTGATCGCGCTGGCGCAGGAAGCCCGAGACATCATCGTCCAGGCCAATTTGCAAATTCCGGAACTCACTATGCCCTCGGCTGTTATGCCAAGGGGTAATGGGTACAACATCCTTTCGGACCAGTTCGGCAACTAGGAGCATAACGACATGACCTATCCCAATGGAAACGCCACCATTCCGCAGAGTGGCGAGCGCCTGATCGACGGCGCGTTCGTCAACTCGCACGGTCTGGCGGGCGGGTATAATCGCTCTGCGAAGACCGTGGCCGCGCTGGCTGGTGGGGCGGCCCCCGGCATCAACGTGTCGCTGCTCGACGCCGCCATCTGCGAGATCAGCGTCGTCGCTTCGGCCAACGACAGCGCGCAGTTGCCGTCGGCCAAGGGCAATCAGATTCTGGACGTCGTCAACAGCACGGCCAACAGCGCCCGCATTTATTCGAACGCCCGAACTCCCACCGACACGATCAACGGTACCGCCGGCACCACGCCGGTCGATCTGGCGGCCGGCAAGACGGCCCGGTTCATTTCGACGCAGAATGGCAAGTGGTTCCGCCTCACCAGCGCCTAAAGGCGACCTGAACTGTGGAGCCACTTCCGCTTACGTCAGGCGCGTACCAGGCAAAGAGCGTCATTGCCAACGCTCAGCGCTGCGTAAACCTGTATCCGGAGGCCAATCCACAGGAGACCAAGCCCCCAGCCCCGGTCACGCACTACCCACGGCCCGGTAAGACTTTGTTGGGGTCTCCCGTACTGTCCGGCACAGGTCCAAACGGAGTGGCGCGGGGTCTGTACACGGCGTCTAACGGTCGACTGTTTGAATTGATCAATGACACTTTGTACTACATTGATCCCACTTGGCAGTACAACGCCATTGGGAATATCGTAGGGGGTCTGAATCCGGTATCAATGGCAGATAACGGACAATTTGCGGGCAATGCCCTGGTGTTGGTGGATGGCACCACCACCGGCTACGTGATGAACATGACCACGCTGGTGTTCAATCCTATAGTTGACGGCACGGGGCTGTTCACCGGGGCCGACGTGGTCGACTATCTGCAGACGTTTTTCCTGTTCAACACCATCCCAAACACCCAGAATTGGATTATATCGCAGTCCGACGCCGTAACATTTGATGCCCTGGACATCGCCGGCAAGGCTACCTACCCGGACAGCATCGTGACCATTGGAGTTCGTCAGCGTGAAGTCTGGTTGATCGGCACGCAGACCACGGAGCCATGGTTCCTGTCGGGCGCGGCTGATTTTCCGTTCGAGGCCATTCCGTCTACTTTCGTGTCGTATGGATGTGTCGCCAAGTACAGCAAAGTGTTCGCGGATACTTCACTGTTCTGGATTTCTCGCAATTTGCAAGGCAAGGGAATCATTGTAAAGTCGGAAGGATACACGGCTCAGCGTATTTCAACCCACGCCATCGAGAACGAAATCCAGAAATACCCTACGCTGGAAGATGCCGTAGGTACCACCTACCAGATCGAAGGTCATATCTTCGTAGTGTTCACATTTCCGAGTGCCGACAAGACCTGGGCATACGATCTGGCCACCAAGCAGTGGCACCAGTTGGCATGGCAGGATGATGACGGCAACTTGCACCGGGACCGCGTGTTATTTTATGCACAAGCGTATGGTGAAACGGTTGGGGTGGACTGGGAAACCGGTGAACTATACTTGATCGACCCAGAAGTATATGAAGACAACGGGCGGGCTGTACAGTATATCCGAGGGTTCCCAACACTGGTCAAGGAACTGAACCGAGTGACGCACTGGGCACTACGCGCTTATATGGAATGCGGTACCATCGAAGACCCGAACGCCGAAATGCCGATGCTGAACATGGTCTATTCAGACGACGGGGGTCACACTTATTCGGACCCGTTGCAAAAGCCCCTGGGAGCTACCGGGCAGTATGACACCCTGATCGAATACAACCGTCTCGGCATGGCTCGCCAGCGCGTCTATGAATTGTTCTGGACTGCAAACATGAAAACTGCGCTCAACGGCGTGTACGTCGAGCCCGAGGAAGCGGAAACCTGATGCCAAGAACCCTGTACGCGTGGCAAGACAAGGAAAGTTTCAAATACTATCTGTCTGCATTTCCTCCACTCATGCAGGAAATGCTGGACGACTCCACCCTGTCTGCTCAACTCACTGATGCCGCCAAGTATCGACCGGCGCTGGAGTTCGAGACCCGCGACAAGCTGGACCAGGAAGTGGCTCGCAGGGCCGGCAACAGGTCCGGCAAGCCCAGCGTAACTCTCAAGTGGGACGTGGGGTCCGAGCCCAATGGCGCTTAATCCGGGGCTCATAGCCGGCTCAGTGCCGGGCACCAACCCGGACGGCACGCTCAGCGATGCGCTACGAATGTTTCTGATCGAGATTTGTAACGAACTGGGGGTGAACCCCGGAATTCTGGCGGGTACGGTCAGGGTAAAGATGCCCACCGGGGAGTTGACCCCGGAATTCAGAATGTTCATGGTGAATTTGGCGATAGTAGCCGGAGTGCCAGTCGGAATCGTGGCCGGCACCGTCAGCGCCACCAACCCGGATAATACGTTGACACCGGAGTTCAGGACGTTTCTAACTAGTCTGTTTGATTAACCTCCATCTGGAAATGGAAACCCAATGCGCTATTTTTACATGCTTACTGCGGGCATCAATACGCAGCCGATCATGAATTCCTTGATGCGCCACCACGAACTGTGGGACGCGGACGACACCAGAACTTCGTTCGAAGGCACGCCGCACGCCGACGTCCACGACATCTTGCTGCGGTTCGGCAGTCCGGACGGCGACGACCTGGAGGCCGTAGATACCCCGGCGATGGCGCTGCTGGGGGCCAAGCAGATGGCCCTCGACATTTTGAAGCTGGTTAACGGTTCGCGGCTGGGCCGGGTGGTCATCACCAAGACCGAGCCCGGCAAGAAAATCCTTCCACACAAGGACACTCTCGGCAAGTACGCGGAATATTACACCCGGTATCATATCGTTTTGCAGGGTCTGCCCGGTTCGCTGTTTACGTGCGGCGACGAGACAGTTCAGATGCTTACGGGTCAACTATTCTGGTTCGACGCGGCGGCGGAGCACTCCGTCGTGAACAATTCGGCAGATGATCGAATTCACATGCTCGTCGACGTAAGGATCGACGTATGATTACACTCCAGGTCGAATCTTACCAACACGCATTACCGGAACTGCGTGAAATCTTCGTGTCGCATCATCGTGAACTTGGCCTGCTACAGTGGATGATGCCGCTCGATCCCCAGTACGACGAATACCTGCGCCGCGAGGCGCAGGGAATTTTGTTCCTGGTCACGGCCCGGCGCAACGGCAAGATCGCGGCATATTACATCGCACAGGTCGCGCCGGGGTTTCACTACCGTTCCACATTGACCGGAACAATGGACATATGTTACGTTGTTCCCGAAGAACGGAACCGGGGTCTGGTCCTCCCGTTGTTTCGGCACACCGAACAGGAATTACGACGACGGGGCGTGAAAGTGTGGTATTCCGGGTACAAGACCGGAAATCCGCTGGGTCTCGACAGATTGCTTCCGATGTTCGGGTTTGAACCCGCCGATACATATATGATCAGGGCCTTAATCTGATGATCACCAGCCGAGCATTCCAAGAATTCGATCCGGAGGCCCGGCTGTACTGTTCAGTCGCGGCAGCGATCTTGGGCGCGGGGGCACTTTCGGCCGGGGCGTCCGTGTTTGGGTCCTCGAATGCCGCTGACGCCCAGCGCGAAGCTGCTGACAAATCCATCGCTAACCAGCAGCAGATGTACGAACAGAACAAGAACTTATTGTCTCCGTTTATCAATGCGGGGCAGCAACAGATCGGGTCGCAGCAACAGCTTCTCGACCCTAACAACACTTCCAGCCCCCTGAACGCTCTCATGAAATTGTTGATGCCGGGGGCCGATCAGTCGGCCACGCTTGAACAGACGCCGGGGTATCAGTTCGCCAACAGCCAGGGGCTGCGTTCCGCCAACAATGCGCTGGCTGCCCGTGGTCTCGGCGGATCGGGCGGGGCCGTGGCTAAGGGGGCGGCGTCGTTCTCCAGCGGTCTGGCGTCGCAGACATGGCAGAGTGTCGTTAATTCTCTACAGAACCTGTTCAGCGGGCAGGCCGGCGCGGGTCAGAACCTGATCAACACCGGGGCGTCGTCGGGCAACGCGCTGGCGGGCGTCGGGTCGAACGTGGCCAATGCCAATTCTCAGGCCTTGATTGGAGCAGGAAATGCCAGCGCCGCGTCGTCCAATGCCATCGGGTCGGCGATCGGCGGACTGGGCAATTCGCTTGGTAGCGCTTATCTTGCTAACCAGATGGGCAGCAATGGCGTGTATGGCGGCAGCGGTGCGACGGGCGACGGGTCATGGTATGGAGCGTCGTCTCTCGGCGGTCCGAACGGCCCCACCCCCCTAGCGGGGTATTAAAAATGGCCGACATTGGTTCGTTTGACTTCTCGTCCTACCCCAAGCCTCAGCCACAGGCTAACAATCCTTTGTCGATGCTTACCGATGTGGCCAAGATGCAGTCGGCTATTGGGGAACTCGAAGTCGGCAAGGGCGTTCAGCAGGCGATGGGTCCGGACGGTCAGATTGACCGCAACAAGCTTGCTACCTTCCTAGGGCAATCCCCGGCCGGAGCGTCCAAGGCCATCCCGACGCTGGACGCGCTCGAAAAGTTGAAAAGCGCAGGATTTGCCGCAGACGCCACCGGTCTAGACACGCTGCAGAAGCGACTTGCACTCACCAGCCACATGTTCAGCGGCATTGCCGAAAAGGGCGACAAGGCCACCATGGCCGAAGTCCACAAAGTGGCGCGCACCGTTATGTCGTTGCCTGGTGCCAAGGAACTGGGCATTGACCTGCCTCTGATCCTGAACATCACCAAGCAGTTTCACGGGGTGGATGGCAAGCCGCTGTCCGGCAAGGAAATCGCCAAGAAGGCCCTCGAACTTACCACACAGGCCGCGTCGTCGGCTGAAATCCTGGGCCAGCACTCACCTCAATACGGTACGATTGATGATGGCCAGAACATCAACTTCGTGCCGCTCGGAACAAAGGCCGAACCCAAACTGCCGGCCCCGATGCAAAAGCGCATTCCGCCGACGACGCCTGTTGCCGGTCCGGAGGGTCAACCGCGTCTATATGGCGAGCAGGGCTCTCCCAAGGACCCCAACTACAGCAACAATTTCAAGGGCATCATTACGGGGTCCGAGGCCGGCCCGGTCGAGCGCGCCGATCTGCCTCCCCCCGGTCCGCAGCGCCGGGACCGTATGCCCATTCCGGACGATCCCAGCCCGGCCACGCCTCAGCAGCGGATGGACGCGGCCTACGGCACGGCAAAAGGCCCGGCAGTCGCCAATCCGCCCGGCTTCGATACCGCGACACAGGCAGAAACCGCGACTTCCACGGCACGGGCCTCGGCTCTCAGTTCTGCGGCAGCCGAATCGCCAAACGCCAGGGCCATCATCGGCAATCTGGAGAAGGAACTCAAGAACTTCACGCCCGGCCCCGGCGCGGACTACAAGCGCATATTCAAGAGCGCCATTATTGCGAACGCCCCTATTCCTGCCAGTTGGAAAAAGGAAGGCGCGGTATTCGACGAGCGGTCCGTGGCCTCGCAGGAAGAGTTCAACAAGCAGGTACATACTCTCGTGCAGTCCCAGTTCAAGGCTCTCGGCGGCACCGGCACCGACGCCAAGCTGGACAGCGCGATGCACACTTCGCCCAACGAACTGATGTCGCAGCAAGGCATCAAGGGCATCCTCAGCCTGCTTAAGGGTAACGAGGACGCCATCACCTTGAAGAATAAGGAATGGCGCAAGTGGCGCGAACAGGGTAAGGGTCCACAAACCTACCTGCAGTTCGAGGATAATTTCAATTCGGAGTATGACCCACGTGTGTTCCAGTTCAAGTATCTGAAACCCAAGGAACGGCAGGAATACTTCGACAAGATCGAGAACGCCGACGAGCGCAAGGAATTGCTCCGTAAGGTCCAGAAGGCGCACGACAACAAGTGGGTTACCTACTAATGGCCAGTTCGACCGCCAAGCTGCTGGGTATTGACGACGGCGAGGACGACGACGCCCCGACGCCGCGCAAGGCTGCCACCAAGCCGGCGACGGTGCATGAATTCCAAAAAGCCCTGGACATGCTGGGAATCAAAGACGAACCGACCAAGGTTTCGCCGGGCGGAGTGCCGATTGGTGAGAACGGTCGACCCCGCGTGACCATCCGCAAACCGTCCCTGATCGACACCGCCCCTGAACCCGCTCGCAAGGCGGCGGGCTATGCCAACCAGGTGGTGGAGGGAGTGCCGCTGGTTGCCCCGGCCACCGATCTGGCGGCGTCGGCAATTGACGCTACTGCCAAAGGTTTCGGGCAGGGGGACCCCAACCCCTACGGCGCGACGTGGATGGACCGTTTCACTTCGGCCCGCAACAAACTGACCGGGGCCACCAAGGAATTTGCCGCCGAAAATCCGATAGGGTCCACCGTGGCCAACGTGGCGGGTGGCGTTGCGTCTGCGATCCCGCTGGCCATGACAGGCCCCGGCGCGATCATGATGGGCCTCCGTGGGCCTTCCTTGGGCCTTCGTACCCTTGGCGGTGGAGCCGGGGGTGCCACCATTGGGGGTGCTGATGCCGCGCTGCGCGGGGATAATATCGGTACCGGCGCGTTGCTCGGAGGTGGAGTGGGTATGGCCGGGCCTGTGGCCGGCGATCTGGCTCATAAGGGCACGTCGGCTGCCCTCAATTATTTTCTGCCCCGTCAGGGGCCGTTGAAGGGTATCGACCCCATCAACGTAAACCGGTTGGTTCAGGCTGTGGAGGGGGAGACTCCGGCCACCATCGCGGCTGCGCGGGATCGGATCGGGCCGCACGGTTTTCTCGGCGATCTCAACCAAGGTATGACCGACCTTACGGGGGCGGCAGCCGTAACCCCCGGCCCGAAAGCCGTCGTGCGTGAGGCCTATCAGACGCGGATGGACAACCAGCGCCCCCGAATCGAGGCCGCAGCCGACGCTGGCATGGGTACACCTCGCCGCGACATGGTCGAACTAGAATATCTTACGACTGAGGCCCAGAAGGCTGCGGCGTCTCCGTTGTATAACCAGTGGACCAGCATGAGGGTTCCACCCACCGAACGCCTAAAGGACCTGATCCCGCGCCTCAAGAATGCCGGGGCGTTCAAGCGCGCCGAGAAGCTGGCTGCCATTTCAGGTGAACCGGTGAACATCAAGTTCTTCACCGGGGGGCCGCAGAAGGACTTTCCGACTGCCCAGACATGGGACTACGTCAAGCAGGGCCTAGATTCGTCCATCGAAAAGGCATACTCCAGCGGCGACAAGACGCTGGCACGCAAGTTGATCGGTCTCAAGAACGATATGATCCACGAGATCGAAACCACCGACGCTGGAAAGGTGTGGAACACGGCCCGCAAGACCTTTGCGGATTATGCCTCGTTGAAGGATAACCACGCGGCTGGATATGACACCTTTCTAGGGGGACGATCCGGGTTGACCGTAGACGAACTCAAGCACGAATTACGCGGACTGTCAGTGCCTGAAATCCAGGCCCGCGTCATAGGTGCACGGGCGGCCATTTCAGATGCTATGGGGGCGGCGCTGACTGGCGACACCCAGATGCGCAACAAGCTGTTGGCCCCCAATAATCAGGAGAAATTGCGCCTGCTGATCGGCAACAATAAGCAGGCCGACGAAATGATCAAGGCTCTTGAACAGGAGCACTTGTTGGGGGTCAAGGCTCTCGACGTCATGGGCAACAACGCCACTGGCGCTTCCAACGTCGGCCGCGCCGAACGCAAGAATCTATTGATGCCGAATCCCGCTCCTGAGTGGGGGTTCGATATCGGAAAACCGGGCACGTATCTGCCGCCATCGATCCGCGATCAGTTCACTATTTCAGGCATGATCAATGCCCGGCGCGGCGAACGTAACAACGTAGCCAACAACCAGTTGGGTCACTTGTTGACGATGCCTAATGGTCCTCAGATGATCGACCTGATTCGGGGCCTGTCAAACGAAGAGGCGCGTCAGGCAAAGACCTTCGCTCGGACGCGGGCCGGAGGAAACCTTTTGACCGGTGCGGTATCAGGACCAGGAGCGTCGGTTGTTCGTCGCAAGAATTCTCAGTCTGAATAAAGTCAGGTTCTTCACCATGTCGATATCGATTGATACCTCCGAGGATGTCGTCACCGAACCGGTCACGGAAGGCCTGAAACACTCCATCGAGGATGCACAGTCCTAGCGCTATATACCAGAATTTCATAAGACCCACCTGCTGTAAGACCACGAGGATAGCATGAAAAAGACCTTGAAGCAAATTGTAATGGGCACGCTGCTCGGTATCCTCGTGCCTATGATGGCATTTGGCCAGACGTCCCTGTTGCCCAATGCCAAACAGCAATACCTGGATGCGCTTGGCAATCCCGTCGCGGCCGGTACCGTGGACTATTACATACCGGGGGGCAACGTACGTAAAAACACGTGGGTAAATTCTGCCAGTACGGTGTTATCCACCAATCCCGTAGTCCTAGACGCTGCAGGTTACCCACAACCTACGGGCCAGACTTTTGGTTCGGGGTCATATCGTCAGGTAGTCAAGGACGCTGACGGGAACACAATATGGGACGCGGTAACTGCGTCCACCGGATCAGGCGGTGGGGGTGGGGGGTCCGCCACCGTAGGGGACGGACAATCCGTGGGGTCGGTTCAAATTTGGGCAGGCATGACGGCCCCAAACGCCTACATATTTGCCTATGGCCAGCAACTGGTACGGGCCACTTACCCTGAATTGTATTCTGTCTTGACGTCAGTTCAGAATGCCAACTGCATTTCAGGCAGCCCCAATCTTACCGGGCTGCTGGACACGTCCCAGTTAATCGTGGGGGCCGCAATAGAAAGTTCGTGCCTAAACGCTGGTTCCACCGTCGTGTCCAAGTCGGGCAGCACGGTCGTGGCGAGTTCTAACGCCATCATCACGAGCAATGGGGTGTCCACCCGGTTTTTCAATTTCGGCAATGGTAACGGCTCGACCACGTTTAACATGCCTGATCTGCGAGGGCGAGTCGTCGCTGGTCGGGACAACATGGGCATAATCGCGGCCAACCGGCTTACTGCGGTATTCTGCGCCGAACCGGGCTTGGGCGCGTCGTGCGGATCCCAGTCCCATGTACAAACCGTGGCTGAACTTGCGGCCCACAATCATGGTATTACCGACCCCAGTCATTTACATGCTACGACTGCCGGTACGCTTTATGCTGGTACTACCATCGGCACGGTGGTGGCCGGGGCCGGTGTGAACGTACCAACAGGAACTATCACCAGCCTTGCGGGGGTTTCCACACAAAATTCTGTTACCGGTATTACTATTAATACAAATGGTAGTTCTGCAGCCGCTCCCATAATCCAGCCTACCACCCAATTGAACTACGTCATCAAAACCACCCCCGATACCAATCCTAATTCCTATTTCGGGGTGGCGTCCATCGGAGGTATGCAAGGCGTGCTGACCTGCGGCGTGGGGCTGGTATGTACCGGAAATGACATTTCGGTTTCTACACCCGGCGCTGCCGCCGGTGCGGGCACACTGTATGGCAATCCTTTGACGGTAGTCGCGTCCAGTTCCGCTTTTGATATCGCCGGTCTGCCTAGCGGCACTCCGGTAAATTCGGCCAATGATAAATTCCTGGTCAAGAAGGCCTCCACCGGGGCCTTAATGTCGGTGTCCCTGCTAGACATGGCCAGCGCTAACGCCACGGTCACGTCTCTAAATACACTAAGGGGTAACCTTACCCTGGTGGCGGGTGCGAATGTTACCATTACACCGGGGGCAGGCACTCTTACTATCGCTGCTTCTGGTGGTGGCGGCGGTAGCGGTTGTACTACGCCGGGGACGTCAAATGTGTTTTGTAATGCTGGTAATGGAACGTTGACTGGGAGTGCCAATACTGCGGTCAATGCTTCTTTGACGTCTTTGACTACGGGCATCGAAAACACCGCGTATGGCTTCGCTGCTGGTCATGACATGACCACTTCCAAAGGCAACGTGCTAGTTGGTAACGCGGCTGGTTACAAAATTACTGGGGGTACCTTTCCAGTTTCCACCAACAACACGTTTGTTGGCTACCAGTCCGGCTACGGGTGCACGACTTGTTATTACAACGTAGGAATCGGTCTGTTCGCGTTACAATGGGCAGACAACAATCTGGCTCAGGAGAACACTGCCGTTGGCGCAACCGCGTTGCTTTCCAATACCACGGGTACGCACAACACGGCGCTAGGGGCTAACGCCATCGGCGGCAATTACGACCCGGTGGGGGGCACCGGCACCCCTCATACTGGGGCTGAAAACGTGGCAGTGGGATACAACACGGGTCTCGGCCTTACCACCGGGTATCAAAATACTTGCATTGGTGCACAATCTTGTGCTGCCTTTGCTCCTTCTATTTCCACTGCGTTTAATAATACCACTTTGGGTTGGAGCACGCTGTCCGACATTACATCAGGGTCGGGCAATATTGCTATTGGTTTGCTCTCAGGCGCTAACGTGACTACTGCTAGCAGCAACGTATTTGCGGGTTTCTATTCTGGCAAGGGAGTCGTCTCGGGCAGCGGTAACACGTTGTTCGTCAATAATACGGGGGCAACAACTGCGGGCAGCGCTCTCTCCAACGTTACGGCGCTAGGCAAGGTAGACCATTCCGTCATGGTGGACGGCAACATCTACCTGGCCGATGGACTGGGTAATATTAGAATACGATCTAACGCGGCCGGGGGCATACTACTACCCGCCTACGCTGCCTCGGGTCTGACCTATATGTCGTCTGGGGGGCTGCTTACAAACCTCACCACGGCGCAGGGGGACCTGATATACTATTCAGCCGCCAATACTCCCACGGTACTCGCGAAGAGCACTAGTGCAAGTCGTTACCTTGCCAACACAGGAGCCAGTAACAATCCTCAGTGGGACCAGGTCAATCTTGCCAACGGGGTGGTTGGAAATCTGCCCGTTACGAATCTAAACGGGGGTTCGGGGGCATCCAGCACTACCTATTGGGCCGGGGATGGTACGTGGAAGACCCCTCCTGGGGGGACTCCTCCCGTTATATCCCAGGAATGCGGACGCTTAACTTATGTAACAGGAACTCTACTAGACTTCTCTCCCGTCAGTTCTGCCAGTTGCGACACCATACGTATCGCAGGGGTGGTGTATCAAATCCCTGCTGCCGGTGTAGCCGGGTGCGGTAACCCTACGTCGGTATACCTGAATGGAGTGGCCGCTCAGACTTTGGCAGTTTCCACAAGTTACTATGTCTACCTGTTCAACAACGGCGGAACGCTTACTTGCGATTTCTCCACTACCGGGTACGTGATTGACACAGGAGCGGGAAATGTTGGTCAGGCGGTGAAAAGCGGCAATACCAGCAGATCACTGATTGGTCAAATTCGTACATTTAGTTCGTCCGTGGTGTATGTATATAACACCAACCAGCGGTTCGTGGTCTCGTGGCAAAACAAGCGCGACATTCCTATGGGCTGTCCGATGTTGGCGAACGGCACGGTAACTGGACCACAAGCAACTACTGTGTTTGTACAATACACCAACGCCCCTACTTGCGAGTTCCTTGCATGGGCGGATCAGGCCGTTACGTTCAACATGGTAGGGAACGGTTTCAATGTGGCCGTAGGGGACGCGTCTTGGACCTGCCTTAGTGCAGCAGACAGCACTACCGTTCCCACAGATACTTGCGGCATCATTAACGGCACCACAGCAACGGGGTCCATCGCGGCAGTCAATCGTTACAGTGTGTCTGATGGCTACCATTTCGTAACTATGGTAGGAAACATGAGCAGCGCAAACGCCGTAACTATGGTAGGCTCGGCAAATACAGGTAGACGCTCTGGTATTTCTGGACAAATCAAAGGATAAAACGCCATGAACTTCAAGGCAGACGTCTATTTCGCCCAGCGCTTCCTGAAATGCGCTGGGCTCTACACGGGCAAAATCGACGGGTCGTACGGTGACCTTTCGCGTAAGGCCGAAGACGCCTTCAACAAGCTGGTCGTCAAGTACGCCGAGCAGTACGGCCGGTTCGACGAGCGTACCGAGGGTAATATCATGTCGCTGTTGCCCAAGGCACAGATTGCGGCGCGCAAGGCCATGGTTGCCGTCAAGGCGCTCGGCGGCGGTCTCACTGTTCAGATTCTGTCCGGAACCCGCACCTACGCCGAACAGACCAAGCTGTACAACCAGGGCCGCAGCGCGCCCGGCAGTATCGTGACCAACGCCAAGGCGGGGTCGTCCAACCACAATTTTGGGATCGCGTTTGACATTGGCATTTTCAAGGGTAGGACCTACTACACCGGCAAGAACGCCACCGAAAACAAGGCGTACGTCGACGCCGCGAAGCTGATCAAGCCGGTCGGCCTCGACTGGGGCGGCGATTGGAAATCAATTAAAGATACTCCGCACTACGAACTCCACACCGGCAAATCCACGGCGCAGGTCCGCGCCATGCTGGAAGCTGGAACTCCGTACGTGTAGACTAGCGTTCCACTACTGTCTATGTTATATTCCCCCTGAACCTTAGAAGGAACTTTCACCATGAACATGACGCAAATTAAGACCATCCTCACTCCGCTTATCGGCCTTGCCGTCGCGTGGCTGGCTTCGAAGTTCCCACTGCTCGACCAGGCTACCTGGAACACGCTGGTGTCGTCCGTCGTGTTTGCCATCGTTGCCGTCGTCATGGGTATGTTCACCAAGACCGTCACCCTCGCAGAGACGGTCGGCAGCCAGCCCGGCACCACGGTGGTCACGACCCCCGAAATTGCGAATGCCACGGAAAACAAGGACGTGATCGCGGCCACGCCGGCCATCGTCACCGCCGTCCGCGCAGCCGGGGGCTGACGCGCCATGATCAGTACCGCCTCGGTCGTTCTATCCATCATCGTTTCGTTGCTCAAGCTGGCAGAAGCACTGACCAGCATGGCGCAGCAGAACAAGTGGATGAAGGCTGGGGCGGATGCTGAAATCGCCAAGACGTCACAGAACATTCTTGCCAAGACCGCTGCCGGTAAGGCCATCATGGAGAAGGTCAATGCGCTATCCGATACTGACGTTGATGCTGCTCTCCGTGACCTTGAGCCCAAGTAGCTGCACCCCCGAACAAATCGATTCCTTCTGTGTGGTGTACAACAAGGTTATCGTGGAAAAGGGGGACGGCGTCATCACCGCCCCGTCAGGGGTCAAGAAACGGCTTCTCGCCAACGAACTGTTCTATCGCCAGAACTGCCCGAAAGCGCCCAGCGCATGAGGGCTTTACCCGCGACGGTGGTGGTGCTCGCCGTAACGTACGTCGGTGTGGCTCTGGCACAGGCTGCCCCGGCTGCAGGGTCGGAACCGCGTGAATATTTACCATGGGTGCTGGCCACGATGGCTGTCGGCGGGTTCCTGCTGAACGTCATCGTCCAGATACGCGGCGGAGCCTGGAATCAGGCCGCGCGCGAAAACAAGATGAAGGAAGACTTATCCAACGAGATCAAGGCCAGCGCCAAGGTGGCCGGCGACAGTATCGACAAATTACGATCCGAGACGACGCAAAATCTGGCCGAACTGAACATGGACGTCGAAAAGGCCCGCAAGGAAGCCGTCGACCAACACAACGACACGTTTGAAAAATTCGGTGAGACTATCGCCGCGATCAAGCAAAAAGTCAACGACGAGGCATTATATTCGGAGCGTCACTACCTGCAGAAAAAAGACCATCAGGTCCAGGTGGAATCCCACCAAAAATCGTTCGACACCCTGGACCGGAAGATCGATGATCGGTTCAATCGCATCGAGCGCCTGATTTTTGAGGGACCCGCCTCGACCACTCGGCGCGGCGGTGGTGGGTCCGGACCCGTCTAAGAGCGTCGCGTAAACTCCGGTGGCGGAGGCATGGGGGTGCGAGATGTCCTCGAAGCAGCCGCGTCGACCTTCCCCAACTGCTCCTGCGAAGCTCGATATAGTGGTTCCATACCCATCTCAGCCCCAAGGTCACGGATTTTAACGGTCATTTCAGGGCGCGACGGCACATGAGGAGTAGAGCGGGTCGTGGTGTTAGGTTCGCTTCGCTTCACTGGCTTGGGTACAAATTCCACTTCCGTCTGCGATGTTCCGTCTCGCACTTTATCTTGGTTACGCCAGTCTTCGGCACTCGACGTGTCCGGCAGTTCCTCCGGCGTCGGAAAGCCCGCACCGAGACGGCCGATTTCCTCGGCGCTGATAAGCTCGTCGTCCCCGATCTCCTGTACGGACGACACCACGTCATTGAGACGAGGCCGGCGCTGCTCTGAAATAGTCTGCATGATCTTGCCCAGTTTGCCGGGCGGCAGATTATCTAGAGCCTCGGCCATTTCCATGACTTGATGGCGTTCATGATAATCAGGTTCCGGCTCTTCGGTCTTCTCCCGTTCAGGCGGTGCGAACTGCGAGCGTTCGATCTCGTCCTTGATCTCGACGATCTGCGCCGACATCAGTAATACCATGGTCTCGACCTTGGCGACGAGGCGATGGACGACGCGGCCATAGGTCTCCGAACGGGCCGACAGGCGATCGATTTCGACATGGAGACGCTCAGTCTTGAAACGCTCCATTTCAAGCAGCTTGTCGAAACGCGTCGTTTCGTCTTTCTGCCATTTCAGGTCCGCAGCCAGCCGGTCCCGGTGGGCACGAATCTGGTCCTGCTCTGCGAGGAAAGCGACGACGGAAGGGGGGTAGTGGGAATCAGACATGGTTCAGGTCCTCTGGTGTGGACACGTGCCGAACAGGCTGCGTGCAATGTTGCAATTGAAACAAAGAACGGTGTAGTCATCTTTAGGGTAGCCGGCGTCCCGCAACATGCGGTACAAATTTTGAGTACCTTTAAGAGTGCGGCGGTGGACGTTGCCATCGTTTTTCACATGGTCGACAGTCAGGAAATCTGGGTGGTCCTCTTCACAGCATGAGCAGCACCCACCATAAGCCTTGATTACGTCCATCTTAAGCTTAACCCGGTATCGTTTGGTACGAGCCGCGTGATAGGTTTTGTCCCCATGACGGTAATTGTTACGTTTGGTCTCTAATATCTTGGATTTTTCCTCCGAAGACATATTAGCTCGTCTTTCCTTGCGATTTTGACTACGTTGGCGATTTAACTCGTCCTTCACTAAGGGGTACCGAGCATCCCGCCAACGTTTAAGGTTTTCTGAGTCTCGGGGCATTTCATTCGGAAGCCTGCACTAGGACCAATTCGGACATGGCTCTCGTGTAACTTACATAGACGAGGTTCGCCTCTTGTTGGAGTTGCCAAGCCTGCCGAGCGAACTTGGACGGCATATAGGCGTCCTTGCCATACAGAAAGACTCGCTTCCACTCGCGACCTTTGGACCGGTGCACGGTGCACAAGGTCAACGTCGGCTTGGCTTCCTTGTCACCGTCGAGGAACAACCCATAGATGCGGTCCTGCAGGTCGATGACGGTCTTGAGGGTCTTGTCCTCCATCATCACCAGCACGGTATCGACGCGATCCGACAGGGCCTCGGCGGCGGTTTCCTTGCCCTTGGCGATCAGCTTTTCGACTTCCTTCTCCCGATAGGCAATAAGACGGTCTTCCAGTTCGTTCAGGGAATTGGTGTCGAACCGGTTCACCAGCTTGACCATGCCCAGCCCGATGTCGCGGCCCTCGACGTGACAGGCGATGCCTTTCTTGATAAGCTGGTATGCCATCTTGACGAGGGGCTTGGTGTTGCGGCAAAGGATAGCGTCGAGAGTGGGATGGAAATTGTCTAAAGTCTTGTCCGAGATAAGACCCATTTTCCCGAATGTCTCGGCGTTCATTTCCCGGACTTCACCTTCCGGCGCGCTCTCGTGGGCCTGAATATGGGAGACCACTTCCTGCGCCTTCTCAACTACGGCCTTGGGGCAACGGAATGTAACAGTCAGCGGCAATTCCCTGCAATTAAAATCGCGGATGATCTGGTCGACGCTATCTGCGTCCGCTCCGGTGAACCCGTAGATCGCTTGGTGGCGGTCCCCGACCCACAGCGACCGGCCACCAGCCTTGAGCATCTTGCGGGCCAGCGCGCGACGGGCCGGATTGGTGTCCTGCGCCTCGTCGACGATGACCCAGTCGTTCTGCCAGACCTTACAGCCCGAAATCACGGGCAGCCAGATCATGTCGTCGAACGACATAATGTTCCTACCCATCTTATAGTGCAGGCGCAGCGCACGGACCGCGAAGCCAATGGCCTGTTCAATCAGCTTCTCGTCCTCGATCTCGTAGGCCAGATCGAAGTGATCGACGATCTTGTACCAATTAGAATGGTCGTCGACCTGCCACGCGAGGCCCCCCATCGACTGCTTGGCGAGGCCGACCAGTTTGAACACAAGTCCCTGCAACATCTTAGGGATGCCTAGTTCAGCTACCGTGGTACGCTCTTTTTTCAAGTCGTCCAATTCAACCCCGGGGTACACCGACTTCCACGCCCCAAACCCGAACCCGTGGAACGTCTTGACGTTCACCCGGTTGTTGATGCCGATATAGGCCGGGTCGAAGGCCTCATGCTCGCGGTCGGCCTTGTTGATCAGCTTTTGCTTGATTTCCTTGACGATCTTGGTATTATATGCCGCGAAGGCCACCGAGCCCTGCATGTCGGGCAGCGCGCCGATCAGGGTGGTGGTCTTGCCGGACCCGGCGACGGCCTCGACGAAAGCGCTGCCAGTTCCATCCGGAACCCAGTCAATGACGGTCTGCTGCTGCGGGGAGAAGGGCATCGTGTAACTCCTGCGTTGAATTGAAAGGACAGAAAACCACGTCCGACCTTACAAGTCAAGTGTCTCGATCATGTCTTCCATGATACGCTTGTCTTCGATCTCCATCGAAACCATTTCGTCCCACTTGACGCGATCCCGGCACTTGAGAACCGCACCCTCGATCAAATTATGAATGATCTTGGGGCTGAGAGCGTCGAGTTCCCAGCTTTCGTCGCCGTATTGGCGCTGGTAATCAGCGTAGCGGCTGTCCGTTATCTTGGCGTAGTTTGGGGGTGGGGCATATTTCTCGATCTGGTCCATATTCAAGGCCAGCCGGACCACCTGGACCGGCACCCCGGCAAACAATTCCAGACGCTCTCGGTTGTCGCGGGTCATGTCCAAGCCAGACGGGTCGTGGTCCCCAAGATGAAACACGACAGGACGCTGGCCCTTCTGAACATAGCCAGCAAATCTTCGACCGGCTCGCCATGCTTCGGACTGGGAATTATAGCCCTTGCAAGCGAAGTAATCTACCTCCAGTTGGTTGCAGATTGTGCCGATGACGCCTACCAGAGCTTCCTTCTCCACCCATACCTCTGGCCGAATAGGCTGATTGGCCCACTTGTCGAGACGATATGTACCCATCGTAGAACCAAAGGCGTGCTTGGGGCCGGTGAAATGCTCCAGCCCCCGCAGATCGCGGCCCCGGTCTTCGATGGCGGTCCACGAAATCAGGCCTGCCATGCGACCGTCCGATACGATGTTGCCAAGGCGATTGTACGACGCCTGGGAATTCGGCAGCCAGTTGCGCGACACGAACTGATAATAGAGTTGGCGCAAGGACATTGGAATTCCTTGCGCCTCATATTCAGATGTGATCTGCCGGGCCTGCTGCACCGTAACCAAGGACTCCGCCGTGAACTTGACATTGCGATAGGCCCGGAACGTGCCGACTTCCTTGGTCATTTCAACAGCCCTCCGTTCTTGCGCCCATCAGCCTGCGGGTCAATCGATACGTTCGCCCCGGCGTCGTAGCCTGAATAATATGCGCCGTCGTCGCGCTGCTTGGTGTCGCGATAGGAGGCCCTACCGTAGCTAGGGCGATAAGCGCGTTGGCGTTTGCGAAGTTCCTCCGCTTCCTTGGCGGCTTCCTCGGGGTTAGCCTTCGCCCAGCGGGTGTATTCTTCCTCCGCGATGCGCGAGGCCTCGGCGCGAGCCAAAGCTTCCGCGCGCTGTTTTGCGGACCAACCCTCACCATACAGGAAGTCATTGTTGGCGTCCTCTTCGGACTGGCGCAGGGAGGCCAGCGTAAGGGCCGTCGACGTGCTGACGCCTTCGCGCCCGGCTGCACGCGCCGCCTTCTCGGCAGCTTTTTCCTTGGCCCTTTCTTCGGCCAGAAGATGGCGTCGGCGCTCGTATATCTTTTCCTCGACGCGGGCCGCGATGCCTTCGCGGTAGGAGATCGCGTATCGGGTGAAGAATTGCTTGCCGTCGCCGCCCATGCGTTCACGGGTCAGGCGTTCGATTGTCTGCTCCAAGTATTGTGCCATGGTGCGAGTGGCCGTCACATTGACGGTGCGACCGACCAGCCGGTGCTGAAACGTGTAGCTGGGACGTCGTCGCTTCTCGGACTTGTCCTTGTCATACCGGTACTGATTCCAGTACATGCAGAAATTCAGTTCGGCCAGAGCCTGCCACAGGTCCCGCTGGTAATGGTATAGACCCCCAGCCATCTTGGCGTCTTCGCGCTTGCCCTTGTCGCCGGAATTCTGCTCGACGATGGACATGTCGAGGTTATACTTGGCGAGCAGGTCCATGGCCTTGGCCGATGCCGCCGCAGCCTCGGCCTCGTTGGGATTCTTGCCGGCGAGCCGCATCAGCTTTTCGACGGTGGCAATGGCCTTGAGGGCCTTGGGCGACAGTTCGCTCATTTCTTCGAATCCTGCTTAGCGCGCTCCATTTCACAGAGCGCGTCGATGATGGGGAGGCGGGCGTCGGCCGGGACGCCCTGCCGACGAAGCAATTGCCAAGCCTGCAAGAGGTTGTCGGCACGGGACTGAGTGGTCATGGTGTCGCCACCCAAAATCCGATGAAGATCGACAGGCAGACCGCGATGCCTCCTGCCTCGATCAACATGATACCGATCTGTCTCAACATATTCCTAACTCCTGTTTGTGTTTTTCAGTCCCACATGATATCATGGCCGTCCTTAACAAGCCGTTTAAGCCTGTTCTTGACGGACATGGTCATCAACCCGGCCTGCAACGTGCCGTAGCTGTCCTTCCAGACGCCGTTGCGACGGGCGACACGTTCGGCGTTGTCCTTGGTTACGAGATCGAGATTAGGGCCGGTAGAGGGCAGCGCGACTTTGTGTGTATTCTGTGACTGTATCAAGTAATTCTTAGCCACATGATACATTGGTTTTTCCTCCAGCGGCCTCGCGTCCGGGTACATTTCCATGAACCGGACGTGTTCCTCTCGCCCGCGCTGCAGCTTCCATTCCGGCGCGGCCAAGGGCTCGAACCGCCCGCGCCCCGCATTCCAACGATGGGTCTTGATGCTGACCTTGCCCTGCGACATCTTGGATTTCATCTTGGCGATGCGGTTCAGGCTCGCGCGACGTTTTTCCTCCGCGATCTCGGCCAGTGCGGCCTCAGTGTCCGCGTCCGTCGCGATGGCGACCGGGATAAACTTCGGCATAGGGCGCGGGGGGCTGGCGAGCCAAGCGGCGCGACGAACATCGGCCGGGATGCGGAGGAAGGCAGGGATTTCGAGGGTCATATCAGAGCCCCACGGTCATCTGGATGGCGGCAGCTTCGGCATCGGCCTTGGACGCAAAGTTGCCAACATAGAGACCGTCAACAATAAGTTCCCAGCCCAGGTGCGCGGTGGCAGCAGAAACTGCACCTTCACGCAACCGGATGATGACAGAGGAAAGAGGATTAGGGGTCTTCATGGTCTATCTCCTGCGTGATCGAACCTATATCCTATCACACCGAGACTTGCAAGTCAACCCCTCAATTCCCGTATTTTGGCCACCACCTGATCGAGGCCGTCCGCCATGTCTTTCTTATTGGTCAGAATTTCAACTGTAAGAGCATCCATCGGGCTGACGACCGGGTCATATATGTTGCAAGTCTCGTCCTGCTCGCCGCGATGATTGCGGTCCTCCATCTGGGCGCGCTGGTAGTACGAGAAGGAATTTTCGTAGAAATACATAGTGGCGCACCTGTCTTTTCCGGTCTGCCCGATCAGCGTATGTCCCCGGCACGAGGCCAGTTCCTGACACACGATGGCCCGGCAGTCGGGGTCGTTATTGAACATGTCCTTCTGGCGCGACAGTTCCTCGGGCTTCATCCCACCCTTGATATAGGCGGGCTTGAGACCCTTCTTGGTCAGCGACTCCCGTAACAGCGTGCCCGACGCCTTGTAGTTGTAGACCACGATGATCTTGCCGGGACAGGACGACACGATGTCGTACAGGGCCTGTAGCTTAGGGTTGTTCTTGTCTTCCTCGAAGAAATATTCATTGCCGTCCTTCATCAGGACGCACGATGATATCTGGCGCAGCTTGTCCATCTGCGTCAGCACCAGTTGCGCGGTGATTTCCTCGCCGTCAACCATGGTATAGAACTCGTCCATCATTTCATCGTAATGGACCCGCTGCTTGGCTGACATTTCAAGATGAATGGGCGTCCGTACCTTGGGGGGCAGGTCCTTGCGCCAGTCGGCCTTGAGGGCACGAAACGAACACTCGTCGAGGATGGTAGCTAACTCGGTCTCGTTTTTGATCTCGTTTAAGAGTTGTTTTCCTTTCCAACCCCCAGTTACGGCGAACCGGTTCTTGAAATTAGTAGCATTCCAGCCGTTTAGGCGACCGATGGCGCGCAACTGGCCGAAATAGTCGACAGGGTTCTTGATCAGGGGCGTGCCGTTCAGCAGCCAGACCCGGTCGGCGCGCTTGGCGATCTCGATCATACCCTTGGTGGATTCGGTGCCGGGGTTGGCGAGGATCGCGGATTCGTCGATAGTCAGCCGGACACGTCGCTTCTCGCATAACCGGAGCAGGTCGTTCAGCTTGCTCTTGCGCGCGGACTCGAAGTTGATGGCGTACTGGATATATTCTTCGTTGGTCGGGATGGGGTTGCGCGGCCACATACCGACAGGCATCCAACCTACGCCCCATTCCTCAGGGGCCAGCACCCAGTCGTTCTTGAACGAATTCGGGCAGAGCACCAGATGGACGTCGGTGTCATCGTCGTCGATAAAGGCGTTCTGAGCCATTGCAGTTTTTCCAAGTCCCTGCTCGGCGAATAACGCGTATTTTCTGTGTGGGGCAGAACGACGCATAGCCTCGACTTGTACAGCCCAGGGCTTAGTGCCGAAACGGGCGTGGTTCAGGTGCCAATCGGTGGTCATTCAAAATCCCGATATATCGCAAAGCCAAGACTGTCTGAAAACGGCAAAGTACCGAACCATTCTCGTTGTGCCACGTGTTTGCCAAGTAGTCTGGCTGCAGCCCTATAATTAAGACTATCCAACATGGCATCCACCTCGGCTTCACTGGGGGCCAAGCCGTCGTTGCAAGCACAGTGTACGTACAAGGTCAATGTTTCAGACACCGAAACCACCCCCGGACCTGTGGTGTGAAATTTCTTCAAGCATAACCTCGTACGTAAACTTTTTACCAGCTTCGTCGATACCGGGCAAATCCATCCAGGCCTGACGCAGCAACGATTGGGCGTCCGGGGTGCGCTTCATAATGATCGAATTTCCCAACCGTTCCTCGGTGATCAGGAACAACAGGGCGTCGAGGCGATCGGCTGCCTTGACGATAAGCTTGATATCGGAGGGCTCGTCGAATTTCCCTGATTGGTCTTCATTAAACGGGTCCATTATCCGAGCAGTATTTGCCAAGACATCCGGCATGGTCCGGCTCATGTGATTGTCTACGTAAACATCGGAGGCTTGTTTATCTACGATTGCCGCCTTGACCGGCGACACGATGTCCCCCGTCACCGTCTCGTCGAGATCATGCACCAGCGCGTAGTACATCAGGTCCTCGTACGAGCCCTTCCACCCGATCAGCTTGGCGATCTGCCGCGCGTAGAACGTGACGAAATATGAATGGTTCGCCACGGTATCCTTGTTCAGGGTCCACACTACGGACCAGCGCGGGACTATTGACGCGGTGCGAAGTTCGGGCGGGAAAAGCTTCTGGTATGGCATTTCAAATTCCTGTTTTTAGAAAGGGGGCATCATGCACTTGGGATGGCCACAATTGGTAGCATAGCTGGGTGCACCGCAGCCCTCGACGTCACACCCTTTCTGTACCAGCGTGCCGGGTTCGCGGTTGTTTTCCCGGCGCTCCGCTTCCTTCTTCGCCGCGATCCGCGCCAGCAGCTTGTCGCGCACGATCAGGGCGAAATTCGCGATATCGACGCATTCCTTGGCGGCTTCCTCGTCGCCGAGAAATTCCAGCGCCACGTCGAACTCCATCATTTCGATTCGCATCAATTTGATGTGGGCCTCGATGGGCTGATCCTTCCAGCCGGTCTTGTGGTCGTTCTTGCGAAGCTTGGCTTCCATAGCCACCGCAAACTCAGCCACTTCGTCGCGGACACCCATGACTAGGTGTTCTGGGTGCCCTGACAAGTCCTTGGGTAAAGTCATGTTCGTAGCTCCTATTATCGCCGCTGTCGTCATTTCAGCGGCTCTCGTTGACCCGCACGTCCGCCGTGGTCGGGCCGAAGGCGGTCAGAACCTCGACGTTACCGAGACCTTCGGCGCGACACAAACCACGGACCTTGCGTACCAACTCGTCCGTGATATAAGGTTGTCCTGCCTGCCCATCACCGCGCAAATAATCGCAGAACGACAGGAAAATCACGCTGGGTCGCGAGACGCGAATGGCGTCGACCACCTGCTGGTCGGACCAGGTGAAAATCCGGCGCACACGCTTGGTGACGGTGGTGATTTCGGCCTCGACGCCGAGATCGTCGAACGATATCTCATACTGGTCAGGGTAGACGCCGCCGGAATACCCCTTATACTGTTCAGGGTCTTTGCTTTCATATGCGGTCATTGTCTCCCGAATCTCTTCTGCGGTACGATTGATGTTCCCCACCCTGATCGGGAACGTGCGCAGCACCAGCATCGTCTGGCCGACGAAATGCGGGTGGATGCCGGCGTCGGAGGCTGCCTGCGCCACGGTGCAGTCGCGGCTCGTGGTATGAGGATAGAAACCGCCGTTGAGCGACAGCGACACGCCCTGCGGGACTTCGGCGAGAATAGAAGCGCCCTTGGAGAGATCATCGTTCATACTGAATTGAAAAATGAAAGGCTGCAGTCGCGGGTGGTCCTTGGCGACCATGCCAGACCGCAGCACCTTGCGCGCCAGCGCCTGACCGACACCCTTGCGGGTCGACGCGATCTTGGTCTGCGCGCTGTCGTTCGCCATTTCGGCGTCGCGGCACTCTTGAGTGACGACGGCGGCAAAGGGATCAATGGTCAGGCGGTGAGTGTAGCGGAAATCCGGGTTCTCGTCGAATTCACGAAACAATACGTCCGGGTCGATGATCGATCCGGCGTTCAGATGTACAGGGGCGTCGCAAAACATCGCCGCAGTCGGCAGATGAAACAGCACGCGCTTCTTGCCCTCGTGGATGCTGGTATGTCCAGATTGGACACCCGCGTTCGTGGTGATGATATCGAACGCCCGTCCGGTCTTGACCAGTTCAGTGACGGCCCAGGCACTTGCAGCGCCCTTGCCCTCCGATCCGAATTGACCGCCGAGAATGAACGACATCTTGCCGCGCTGAATGAAACCGTCAAGCATAGTTCTAGCCCTTCTTTACGGGAATTCGATCCCGCGCCAGTGTTGCGTAACCGATGATATCGTCCCAATGATCCCGGTGATTAGGATCGCCGCAGACTATACGCCCGATCTTGGTGGCTGTCAAGTCTAAACTTTCCTTCTGGGTGGCCGTAAGGTCCTCCCAGTTGCCGGATTGCATAGCAAACTTGATAGACTGAATGACGGCAGCCATCTGGTCGTAGTCCCCATGGGTCTTGCCGCGCTCGCCAAGCAAAGAACATGGGGCGTAACGCTCCGACGCCTTGTAACTGGACCGTACCCGCGCTTCGAACGGCACGATGCGGTTCTTGATGAAATCCCCATCCGACAGAATACGGTCCTGAGTCGTGAAATCTTCCGACAGGCCCGTTCCCATGTGAACTATCTTGATATGGGTCTCGTCGCTGGCGGGGTGGGTGGTGAAAGCCTCCCCCACCATCGAGCGAGTGAACAACGACACGATCTGGTCTGCGGTAAGTAGTCGATTAGCCATCAGGGCACCTGTTTGAATGCGTTGAGAAGGGTTCGTATTGTGATGCTTCGCTGGACGTGGTCACCCAGTTCGACGTGGTCGGCCAGAGACCCGGTCCACCCCTGCTCGACGCAGTCAAGATATGGGTATATGGCCATGCGGAGTGATCGAATGTCGCCCCCCGTCAACTGCACGAACGACACGACGCCGCATTTCATGCCGGCCTTGTGCCAGTCGCGAAGGAAATTCTTCTGGAGTTGTGAAACGTCCCACTTGAATTCGTGGTGTAATAGACCCAGGGTGCGCTTGCCAAGGTCGGTGCGCTTGGCCTCAAGGAAGAACGGTACCCCGCCCGGCATCTTGACGAGCAGGTCCGAAACGCCTCGGACAAACTCGTTTTGAAGCTTCATAGCCCGGCCGCCCCCTTCGATGACGGAATCGATGACCAGCTTTTGCATCTGGAGTTCGTTCATTGTAGCTTATCCTTCGGTACCCGCCGCACGTTTCCGACGCCGATCTCGAAGCACTTGCCATGTTCCGGCGACGGCGTCTCGTCGGGAATCGACATGATGATGTCCGACGCCATACGCTTGACGTCGTCCATGCCGATATCGTTAGGGAGATCGGCGAAACGAACCAGAATACCGAAGGTCTTCATCACAGGTCCCGCTCTGCATCTTCTATGAGGCGCAACAACATCATGGCCGACGTAGAGTTGGCCGGCACCTTGAGATCAGCCATCAACTTCGCCAGAAATAGCAGCACTTTGGCCTGAAATTCCTTATCGCTCATTTTTGGGGGTTCCTTGCAATTAGTATCGAACCAAATACCTAAGGTTTTCATTTAATCCTCGCGTACATAGCTTCGGTGCGAGTAGACTGGATTCCCGCACCCACTCCATTGCGTTGAGTTCTGAACGGTTGGAATGGCAACCAATCAGCGGGCATTTGTTCACAAACTATCAACTGCCCTTTACGAGACAGGCACCATTTGGCCAAATCGTCGTGCGAGTTAAAACCTACCCCATGCTCACTATATCTATCCCCACCCGCCCCCTTAGTGCCCTCTGTCACTTTTGTGCGGCTTCCATCGTCGGACCTACTTCCTGCCTTGGACGTGTATGGGGGGTCGACAAACCACGTGGCCTTTGTGTTTTTAATAGACGAATAGTCCCCCAACTGAACGTCCCAATTTTTTATCATAGGCAATGCAGTCGCGATCCGTTGCCTGAGCCTAGGCCACGATTTGGCCATGCGATCGGTGATTTGCCTAGATTTTCCCGCTAGGACGGCCATCCCCTGTTCACCGCTGGCAGCAGCTATAAGGGGTTCAACGGTCCGTTCGCCCTTAACGGGCATTGGTATAGCCATCAATTCATCCACCGACATTCCTTGTAGTCGATACCACAAGCCTATTACGTCAGGATTGATGTCCCTAAGTATTACATGAGTATCGGGTGTGGCCCATTTACACGAATACGCGGCGGACCCCGCAAATGGTTCAATTATGGTGTTGTGGGTGGGTGCGGGGTAGAACTTGGCCAACCCGTGTTTAGCCCCAAAATAACCAAACGGCATCCTATTTCTCCGGCCCGAATGTCGCTTCTGCCCACGTCTCGCCCTCGCCGTCGTCGACTTCGATGGGAATGTCGAGCGTGATCTCGTCGTCGGGGCCGAACGCGCACATGATCTCAAGGCACCTATTATAGTGCACGCGGGCGCTCTCGTCAAATTGAAATAGCAGAGCGTCGTGGATGTTGAGCAGCACGTCGATGGGAGGACGTCCCTGCGATTCCATATAATCGTCGATCTCGACCATCTTCAACTTGATCACGTCGGCGTTGCCGCACTGGAGCAAGCGGTTAACGGCGACGTAGAACCGGTCGTCATTCAATCTCGACCTGCGCCCCAGCAGCGACACCACGTAGCCGCGCTTGCGCATGCGCTTGCTGGCCTTATCCTGCAGTTCCTTGATTTCAGGCATCGCCTTGAAATAGTCGCGCCATATCTTGTCGACTTCGGCCAGCGGCACACCGTAGCGGGCCACGATCACACCCTTGCCGCCCCCGGTGATCAGGGTCTGATTGACGCGCTTGCCGCTTTCTCGGAGCGGCTTGTTCACCGACCCCTTGGCATCAGGATCAGATTCGTCCCATCGACCGAAGCTGATAGCTTTACCAACGGCGGTATGAGCGTCGACAGACGGAGTTGCCCGGTATCCGTCGAGCAGAACTTTGCACCTTGAATAGTAAGCGAGCAGGCGCGGTTCGCACTGGGAATAGTCAACTTCGGCGAAGATTTTTCCTTCGTCGGGGATAAATAGGCCACGCAGCATACGGCCACGCTCAGCGTCGCGCTTATGAGCCTGTTGTAGGTTGGGGCTATCGCACGATAGGCGGCCCGTGATAGTTCCATATTCGTCTCCGCGCATCTGGTTAAAATTGGCATGTACCCGGTCGCGCCAGATGTGTTCTTCCAACAGCGGCGCGATGAAACTGTCCCGCATGTGCGACAGGTGGCGAATGTCGAGGATGTCGCGACCGGGCGCTACGGTCTTGAGGTAATCCTCGGTGAACGACGGCTGCTTGCG
>Ga0181339_1000023_pt1 | contig 57453 bp, 84 predicted proteins | sample Sp13VDMM110DD_FD_130101 | JGI IMG/M metagenome (GOLD analysis project Ga0181339, IMG submission 130101) | Freshwater viral communities from Lake Michigan, USA - Sp13.VD.MM110.D.D | ecosystem: Environmental > Aquatic > Freshwater > Lake | place: USA: Michigan | collected 2013-04-23 | reverse complement strand
CGCTACATCCAGAGCGCGCGGCTGCGCTCGAAGGAGGGCGCGGCCGCCAGCGGCATGCTGATGTCGAGCACCGCCATGGGCGCCGCCGAGCGCGCCGCGATCGATGCGGGTGCGCCGATCGCGCAGGCGGACGCCGGCGTGTACGCCAACACCGCCAGCGAGAACATGCGGGCCACCAACGACGACCTCATGGCCGATCAGGGGCAGGGCCGGAGCCTGCTGGGCCAGACCATCGGGCTGCGTGCGCAGGCCGACGAGGCGAAGATCGGCCGCGAGTTCCAAGCGGGCGAAGCCGGCATCGAGCGCGACTGGCGTAGCAGCGAGGCCGGGCGCGACCGATACCACCAGTACGGCATGCAGGAGAACCAGTTCGGCTTCCAAGGCGGCCAGAGCGCGCTCGATCGCGACCAGCAGACGCGCCTGCAGCTGATGGGGCAGGACTTCCAGTCGACGCAGGCGGGCATTGAGCGTCAGTGGCGCGATCAGGGCGCGGCCCTCGATCGCGAGTTCAACGCCGGCCAGAACGAGGCCAGCCGCGCGCAGGCGCGCTTCGACAGCTACGCCAACATGCAGGCGAACCGCGAGAACCTGCTGTCGCAGCAGCTTGCCGCCATCTTCTCGAACACGGCGCTCAAGCCGGCCGAGCAGCAGGCGGCGGCCAACAACGCGCGTGCGTTGTTCACCTCGATCACGGCGAGCTTCAATGCCGCGTTCGCGCAGGGCGTGCCCCAGATCTTCGCCAACCCGTACCCGATGGGCGGCACGGCCACGCAGCCGGTTGTCACCCCGCCGACCACGCCGCCGCCGCCGGGTTGATAGGTGATCACCGTGCGCGCCGCCAGCCTCAATGACCTGACGTCCATCATGGACTTCAGTCGTCGTGCGCACGAGGCGTCGATCACCTACGCGCCGATGGGATACAACGCCGTGATCTGGCGCAACACGCTCAAGCAGGTCATGGCCGAGGCGAGCAACGTGGTGCTGATCGCGCGCCGCGGATCCGACGTCGTCGGCCTGCTGGTGGGTATGAAGATGCCGATGCCGTGGTGTGGTGGCTTCTGTGCGACCGACCTCGTGTTCGCTGCATTCCAAGGTGGCGACCTGCTGCTGAAGGCCTTTGTCGACTGGTGCCGCGCGCGTAAGATCCGCCGCATCGACATGGGTGTGAGCGAGCCGGGAGACATCGAGGCGAAGGATCGACTGTTCGGGCGCGAAGGCTTCTCTCAGGCCGGCCGCGTCTACTACCTTGTGCTGGAGGAATCGAAGTGAGCGCACTCAAGAAGGCCGTAAAAAAGATCGGCAAATTCATCAAGAAGCACTGGAAGAAGATCGTCATCGCCGCCGCCGTGGTGTTCACCGCGGGCGCTGCGGCCGGCGGTCTCGCCGGGCTGAAGGCGACGTTCGCTGCGAAGGGCATCCTCGGTGGCATCGGAGCCACCATGAAAGCCGGGTTGGCAAAGATCGGCGCGGCCGTTGGCATCGGGAAGGGCGCGGCCGGCGCGGCCGCCACCAAGGTTGCCGGCACCGCCGCGACCAAGGGTCTGGCCACGCTGAAGGCCGTTGCTCCCGCCAGCAAGCTCGCCGCCGGCGGGCTGACCAAGGCCGTGGGCGCGGCAACGACGGCCGCGGTGAAGGCCGTTGCGCCGGTCGCGGTCAAGGCCGTTGGTGGCGCCGCCGCTGCTGGTGCGACGCCCGCGGCTGCGGCGCCGATGGCTCCCGTCGCGCCCCCGACCCCGGTGGCCGGTGCCGCCGCCCCCGCGGCCCAGAGCTTCTGGAACACCGCGGGCGGTCAGGCGCTGGTGCAGGGCGGCCTCGGTGCCGCGCAAGCGATGCTCGCCGGCGAGGACGAGAACGAGATGCAGGGCTACTACGGCGTCGGCCTCGATGGAAACAAGTCGCTCTCGCGCAACGAGATCGCGTTCAATGACGCGAACATCACCGGCGGCCCGACCAGTTTCCGCCGGCCCCTGATGTACGACGACCCCAACGGCGGCTAAGGAATCATCATGGAACAGCAGAACGAAGCGATGGATCCGGAGGTCGAGACGTTCGAGACCATGACCGCCGGTCTGGTCAAGCACATCTTTGGCGCCGGCGAGAAAGGCATCGTCGAGCACTTGCGCAAGTCGCAGGATCTCCCGAAGGACATCGGGGCCATGGCCTACACGATGACCGGCGCCGCCGTCGAGCAGGCCAAGGGCGCCGGCCGCGACGTCGACATGGAGATGGCGCTCGGTGTTGCGGCCGAGGTCATCGACAGCCTGCTCGAGGTGGCCGAAGCCATGGGCATCATCGAGGCCGCCGACGACGAGGACATGCGCGACGACGCCATGCTCGCGGCCGTCGAGGCGTACATGATGTCCGGCGACGCCACGCCTGAGGAGCAGGAGGCCGCGCAGCAGATGCTGGCCCAGATGACCGAGGACGGTTCCGTCGACGAGGCGGCCGCCACGATCAGCGCCAGCGGCCAGCGCCGCGGCGAGGATCCGTTCGCCGACGACGCCCCCGTTGACGAGGGCGCACCTGCCGGGCAGCCTCCGGCGCAGGGTGCTGCACCGCGCGCACCCCTGATGCAGGAATAACCCATGGGCAAGCGCACGCGTCGAGCACTGATGGGTTTTGCCGCCGGCGCCCTCAAGGGCGTCTCGGACTTCTACCGCACGAAGGCCATGGAAGAGGCGCAGACGCTCCGCGAGGAGCGCCTTGCCGCCATTCGCGCGCAGGAGCGCGGCGAGGACCGCGCCTTCCAGCGCGAGAACATCCAGCTGCAGAACGAATCGCAGGCCCAGCGCGACGAGCGGCTGGCCGCGCAGCGCGCCGCCGAACTCGAGGCGCAGGGCGAGCAGCGCATGGGCGAGCTGAAGTTCAGCGCCGAGCAGCAGCGCGAGCTGGAGTCGATCCGCGGCGGCAACCAGATCGCTGCCGCCAACGCCAGCCGCGCCGACAGCAAGGCGTCCGAGATCATCGTTCGCGACCGCACCACCAACAAGATCATGTCGATGCCGATCGACGACCCGCGCCTTCGTTCCGGCGGCGACTTCGAGATGGTCGAGGGCCGTGCCGGCACGCGCTTCTCAGGCATCCCCGAGGTGGCGGATCCCGCCGCGTCGCCGGCTGCTGCCGCCACGGTTGGCGGCGCCAGCTCCAAGCAGTACCTGCCCGACTGGGTTTATGTCGACGGCAAGCTCGTTCCGAATCCCGCAAAGCAGTAACTACAATTTGAGAGGTTGATATGGTGCAGCGCGTTCAGCTGCCAAACGGGACGGTGGCAGAGTTCCCCGATGGCATGACGGCAGAGCAGATTCAGGCGGCGATCGGTGGTCTCGATCCCCGGAGCATTGCACCTGATCGGTCGATCGGCGAAGCCGTTTCCGATCCCGTCGTCGGTACCGGCGCGGCCCTGATCGATGCCGGCGGTAACGTCGCCGACATGGCGCAGCCCGATGCGGCACCACTGGCCAATGCCCCGGGCACGCGCGCCGCTCGCTTCGAGCTGATGGCGCGCGACATCCCCGTCATCGGCGGCATGGTCGAGACGGTCGGCCGAGTGAAGGAAGCCGGCGGCAATGCGCTGGCCACGCTCGGTGACGTGCAGGCCAGCCTGATCGAACGCTTCGGCCCCAAGTCTGCGCAGCCCATGGCCGCCAGCAACCGCGACACCGCGGCGCGGATCCGCGACAGCAACCAGACCGCGCGCGACGCCGAGAACGCGCGCCGCGCCGCCGCCGGTGAGCTGTCGCTCGAGGATGAAACGAAGACCCAGTTCGCGACCTCCGTCGCCGGCGTCGCCGGCGAGTACGCCGATTCCGCGCGCGAGTCGCTGAGCGACGAGACCAAGGCCGACAAGGCCGCCATCGCCGGCGAGTTCGACAAGGGCCTCTGGGCCGGCGCCAAGAACATGATCACCAGCCCGCTGGACACGGCCAACGCGTTCGGCCCCGACGTGGCGGCGTTCCTGCTCGGCGGCGGTATCGCCGGCCGTGGACTGAAGGCCGCTGGCGCCACCGACGAGCTGGCCACGATGGCGTCCGCGCAGGCGCAGGGCGGTGTGGCGTCCACGCTCAACGCCGAGGGCGCGGCCGATGCCGTGCGCAGCCTGTCCGAGGAGCAGCTGCTCGCGACCCCGATGGCGCAGGAGCTGCAGGCCGAGGGCCGCAGCCCGGCGGAGATCCGCGACATCATGGCGCGCCGCGCCGGCGACGCGGCGCTGACCCTGTCGCTGCCCGCCAACGTGGCCCTGATGGGCGCGAGCACCAAGCTCGGCCTGAACGTCGCCGATCGCGCGGCCGCGGGCGCGCGTCCCGGCTTCGGCCAGATCCTCGACGAGGCCACCGGTGCGGCCGGGCGCGCGGGCCGGACCCTGATGGGCGGTGCGAAGGAATTCGCCTCCGAGGCCGTCGAGGGCGGCGCCGACCAGCTGTCCCAGAACTTCGGCGAGGTGGCCGGCGGCGTGCGCTCGGCCGACGACATCACCAAGGGCGTCGGTACCGCGGCGGTCATGGAGGGCATCATCGGCGGTGGCGTCGGCGGCGGCGCCGGCGCGCTCGCCAGCCCGACCAAGGTGGCCGACATCCTGACCACCCAGCCCACCGACACGACCGACCCGGCCGGGCAGGCCCAGCGGGACGTGGCCGAGATCTACGCGGCGGCCAAGCGCGGCGCCTTCACGGGACCGCCTCAGAGCGCGCAGGCGCCCGCGGCCCCCGCACCCGCTCCCACCGCCGCGGCCCCCGGGCCGATCGCAGCGCCTGCCGCCGCCCCGGCGCCCCAGCCGGCCGCGCCTGCCAGCCCGGCACCCGAAACGGGTGAAGCCTCCGGAGCTGGCCGGCCGGCACCCGTCGACCTGACCGCCGGTCAGGATCCGCTCGATGCCCTTGCCGGTCTGGATCCGGAGATCCGCGCGGCCGCCGGCCCGGGCGGCGCCGAGGCTATGGCGGCCCTGCAGCAGCAGGGCGGTACCGCGCCGACCCAGTCGCGCCGGCGTGGGCTTCCCCCGCCGCCGCCGGCCAAGCTGCCGGCCGCAGGCCCTGCGCTGCCGCCGCCGGCGACGGCCCCGCGCGGCCTGTCGCGCGCTGACATGGTGGCGCCGCCCCCGGTGGCCAGCCGCTACGCAAAGGGCGTGCCCAGCCTGCTGCCGGGCGACGAGGCCAAGCCCTATCTCAAGGCCAACATCGACACGCTGCCGGACCCGACGCCCGAGCAGCTGCCGACCGATAGCTCGGCGCGCTACTTCAGCGCGAAGAAGGGCGACGCCGTCGTGCCGCTGTCCCAGCTGCGCCCGACCAAGTCCGAGCGCGTGGCCACGAACGCGCTCAAGCGCATGGCCGCCACGGCCGCGGGCGTCATCGAGCGACGCGACCCAATCGACGTCCGCCTGCTCGAGGATGGCACCTACGAGATCATCGACGGCAACGGCAGTTTCGCCGCGGCCGAGCAGATCGGTTTGCGCGACATGCCCGTGCGCATCGTCGAGGCGCCGAAGGGCAGCGAGGGCTGGCGCATGCCGCGCGGCATGCTGGCGCCCGAGAGTGATGCGGCGCTGACCGCGGCCTACGAGCTGGCCGAATCCGAGCTTCCCGCCTACCGGTCCACCCTCGAGGGGCTGGGCCAGCGGCTGGGCGGTGAGGCAATCATCGCCCCGCTCAAGGGCCGTACGCGCGCCGAGGAAAAGGTCAGCGAGGATTACAACGGCGACATCAGCAAGCTGTCCGACCTACTGCGCGGCACCGTGGTCTTCGACACGCCGGAGGCGGCGCTGGCCGCAGCGTCCGAGATCCGCGGCACGATGACCGTCGTCAAGGACAAGGACACGCTGGCGCCGGGCACGAAGGACAAGGGCTTCGGCTACCGCGACATCAACCTCGTGGTGCAAATGCCGGGCGGCTCGAAGGCCGAGATCCAGCTGATGACGCGCGCGATGGCCGATGCGAAGGCCATGGGCCACAAGCACTACGAGGCCACGCGCACGCTCGACCGGAAGATCTCCGATGGCACGGCGACGCCGGCCGAGATCATGCGGTTCGATCGCGCGGTGGCCGCGCAGAAGAAGCTCTACGCCGAGGCGGGCAGCTTGGCCAGCTCGGCGACGAACTCCGCGCGCGTCAGCGGCGACCAAGAGTCGGGGTTGAGCACCGACGTCGCGGCGTCGCCGGAGATGGCCACGGCCTCGCCGGACGGCAGGAACTTGGTGCCGGACACCGGCGTGCCGGGCGACAGCGTCACGAACGCGAACACGTCCGAGTCGTTGCGGCCCATGAACACCACGTCGCCGCCTGCCGGGGGCACGGTCACGCCTGCGAATACTTCGGACACGGCTGAATCCTCTGCTGGTGATGGAGATATTGTACAGGATAGCCCGATCGGCCGCGCGGTGTCCGCGCTGCTGGCCAAGCTGGAGATTCCCGCCGGTAAGGTGCGCGTGCTCGCCTCCCCGAAGGATCTGCCCAAGGCCGTCTCGAGCCGCGGGCTGGACGGCCAGACCGAGGGCATCTACCACGAGGGCACCGTCTACCTGTTTGCCGGCGCCATCAGCGACCCGGCCCGCGCCATCTGGGTGACCATGCACGAGTTCGCCGGCCACAACGGCCTGCGCTCGCTGCTGCCCGGTGACCAGCTGGCCAAGCTGTTGGACGAGGCGGGCACCAACCCGCTGCTCGCCGGCATCGCCCGGGCCATGAAGGCCGAGGCCGACGCCGAGCGTGCGCGCGGCGCCGCCGGTGCGCGCGAGATCCCGTTGTCGGGATTCCTTGAGGAGGCGATCGCCGAGGTGGCGGCCGCGATGTTCACGGGCGACATGGATGCACTGGTGTCCCGCTACGGTGCCGGCATGGCCGCCGAGACCGATGCCCGCGCCGCGGCGAAGGCTGCGCGCGGCACCGTACAGAAGATCATTGACGCCGTGAAGCGGTTCGCCTTCAACGCCGGCGCACCGATGTCCGATGCGCAGGTGATCGACCTGATCCGCAACGCCTACAAGGCGACGCGCTCCGGATCCGCTGGCGTCGCCGGTACGCCGCAGTCGCGCTCGATCGTCAACCCGGAGATCGAGTTCGAGGTAGCGCCCGATGGTGCCGTCTCCGTGCTCGAGGGCATCGATGAGCTGCGCGAGCTGCTGGCCGAGCGCGGCATCACTGACAAGGGCAAGCTGGCCAAGGGTCGCCTGACCTTCACCGTCAACCAGTCGCCGAGGATCCTCGCCACCATCGCCGGCGAGACCAATGCCGCATCGCGCGCCGGCGTGGTGTACGAGCACGTCATCAAGGACGGCAAGGTCGTCGGCGCCCCTCCGCAGTTCGACACCGAGGCGAAGCTTCCGGCCATGCGCGAGGCGATCGAGAAGCTCGCACTCGAGGGCGAAAGCGGCCGCTTCTGGTACGAGAACAGCGGCCGCGCCGTGCTGCAGATGGTCGGCGGCAACAAGGAGGATGCCCGCAAGTTCATGCAGCTCGTGGCCATCTACTCCCCGCAGGCCGACATCGCGCCGAACTTCGTGTTCGCGCTGCGCGCGTGGCTGCAGATCAAGGCCGGAAAGCCGGTCAACGTGAAGACCGGCGCGCAGGATCGCAACGCCGAGGCCGTGGTGCGCGACGGCAAGCCGTGGACGGGAGAGAAGACCAACAACTTCTACAACAACCTGATGCGCGCCGTGGATCCTGAGAAGTACGGCGCCGACGTGCAGGGCGTGACCGGCGATATGTGGATGGCTCGCGCCTTCCAGTACGAGACCGACGCGCCCAACGACAGCCAGTACCGTTTCATTGAGATCGAGACCAACCGCCTTGCGCAGAAGCTTGGCTGGGAGCCGCAGCATGCGCAGGCCGCCATCTGGGTGGCGCTGAAGACGCGCATGAACGGCGACCGCTCCGCGAACCGCGCGGTCGACGAAGCCTCGATCGCCGCCGGCGACCTGAAGATCGTTGACGGTGCGCGCCAGTTCTCCGGCGCCGAGGGCGCGGCCAATCACCGCCGCCGCTGGCTCGAGGATGCGCTGACCCGCCAGCTCACGCCGGAGCTGCTGCGCGTGGGCGAGTACAACTACAGCAACGCCATGCGCGACTACCTCGGCCAGATCAGCTGGGAGGCGCGTCCGGGCCGCACCGCCGGCGGCCCCATGCAGTGGGTCAACGATGCGCCGTTCGAGGTGCAGGCCGCGTATCAGGAGGAGATCCATCAGGCCCTGCTCGGACGCGACGGCGAGGATCTTCTGGCCAGCCAGCTCGGTCTCCCCGTGGTCGACTACGCCGCGGCGCCGGGCGTGTGGCAGGGCGAGGTCGCGGCCGGCGGCCAGTCCGTCATCACGCTCCCGCTGCGCAAGAAGGCCAAGGACTACGCGAAAGATCTCGCGCGGCGAGAGGCCGCCGGCGAGGAGATCTCCGGCGCCGATCGCAACCTCGTGGACCCCGACGCCCAGAACATGGTCACCGCCTACGCGGCGATCCTCGGGCGCCTGCTGCGGCAGGAGGGCATGGGCTGGCACCGCCCCGACTACGCGACCAGCAAGCGGGACGCGAACGGCGTGGAGATCCGTGCTGGCCGCGTGCTGACCGGCGAGGAGACGCTGCGCTTCTACGGCGAGCTGGATGGCCGTGCCCGCGAGCGCGGCGGATCCGCCGACGACTTCGCCATCATCTCGACGCCGGACGGCCTGCGCGTCCTGAACTTCGGCTCTGTACAGAATCCCGTGTTCCATGAGATGATTGAGTCGGCCGCAACCCGGGCCATCGATCACGATGACATCGCGGTCGAGCTGTTCCGTAGCGACGGCAATCTCATCTCCAACGACTGGAAGGAAGACACCGATGGGCAAGGTTACCTCCGTGCGGCTGCTGAAGCCGGGCATCGATCCGCTGCCGAGTGGGCAGACCGTGTTCTCGCGCCGCGTATCGAAGCCGCAAACCGCGCCTTCGCCGGCCGCTACGGCCGCGACGTCGAAGCCGGCACCCCGCAAGCCGAAGTAAGCGCGGCACCCCAGTCGCGTGCCGCGGCCCCCGTGCCCGGCACGCCGACGCCCCTGTACGTCGCCCGGCCCGTCACCGATGACGGCGGCCTGCGCCGCTGGGCTGAGGCTGCCGGCCTGTCCGGCGTGCTCCCGATGTCCGAGATGCACGTCACGGTCACCTACTCGCGCGCCCCGGTCGACGTCATCGACGCCCCGCCCGCCGGCGGCGACATCTCCGCCTCCACCGCCGGCCGCCCGATCAAGCTCCGCTCCGCGCTGGCCATGCCGGTGCTGGCCCCGCAGCTCGAGTCCGGACACCGTCGATACCGTGCCGCCGGTGCGAGCCACGACTACGGCAGCGACTACACGCCGCACGTCACGATCAAGTACGACGCCACCGAGGAAGAGGTGGCCACGCTGCGGGCGGCCGCGCCGTTCACCGGCACCATCAAGCTCGGGCCGGAAGAGCAGGCTGTTCTCAATCCGGGCGACGAGACGCCGGCTGAGGCGCCGATGCAGTCGCGCGCCGCCACGCAGGCCGCGCGCCAGACCGCCGCCCAGCTGCGTGAGCGCAAGAGCCAGCTTGCCCGCGAACTCACGACCCAGTTCGTCACGGCCGAGCAGCTGCGCGCGTGGACGAATCGCGCCCGGATCCTGATCGGCGAGGTGAGCGTGTCGCCTGACTTCGCGCAGGATCTCAAGGACGCCCGCCGTGAGCTGACCCCGGAGCGCCGGGCCACGCTGGCCGGCGACCGCGAGGCGCTGAAGCGGTACGACGAGATCCGCGACATGATGGCCCTGATCGAGGATCAGCAGCGAACGGTGCGCGCCAAGGCCGCGGAAGCGAACCGCCTGATCGACAAGGCCGAGCGCCGCAGCGGCAGCATGTCGCTCAAGGAGCGCGAGCTGCTGGTCGACCAGCTGGCCGAGTCGCTCGATGCCGCCGAGTCCGCCTACATCGCGGCCAAGCGCGTGGCCGACTGGCGCGCCAGCAATGATTACAAGGTGATCAAGGCTCACCAGAAGCGCAACGACGTGCTCGGTTTCCTCGCGGCAGAGGGCTACCAGCAGGGCAGCTTCCTGTGGGATACCAGCGATCCGATCAAGGCCCGCGGCGAGACCGTGCGCCGGAAGATCCGCCGCGCCCTGCAGGACAAGATGATCGACGTGCGCGACGTGCAGCGCGAGATCGAGTCGCAGCTGGGCCGCTCGCTCGACGACGCCCAGAACGTGTACCGCGCCGAGAACCAGATGCACGGCAAGGTGGCGGACGGGATCGAGAAGTTCCGCCAGACCATGGTCGAGCCGCTGAAGGCCGCCATCAAGGCGACCGGCATGTCGGTGGCCGAGGTCGAAGCCTACCTGTGGGCGCGCCACGCCACCGAGCGCAACGCCAAGATCCGGGCGATCAACCCGGGCGTGGACGACGGTAGCGGCATGAGCGACGCCGACGCCGCGGCGAAGCTGGCCACCTACACCCCGGCCCAGCTGAAGCAGCTGGAGGCGATCGGTGCGCGCGTGGAGGCCATCCGCCGCCACACCCTCGAGACGCTGGTCAAGGCCGGCCAGCTCGAGCGCGGGCAGGCCGACACGATCCTTGCCAGCTACCAGAACTACGTCCCGCTCCGCGCCGACAAGGACGGCGAGGCGCGCGTCGGCGGTACCGGACAGGGCATCAGCGCCGCCGGCGCCGGCGTGCAGCGGGCGCTGGGCCGCAAGACCCCGCCCAAGAACATCCTCGCCGAGCTGGTGGGCGATTCGGAGCGTGCGGTGGTGCAGGCGGGCAAAGCCGAGGTTGGCCGCGCCCTGCTGCGTCTGGTGCTGTCCTACCCCAACCCGGCGCTCTGGAGCGTGGAGCCGGTCATTCTGGAGCCGAAGTTCAACGAGGCCACGGGTGAGGTCTACCTCGCGATCGCCACGCCGGACGACGCCGAGTCGATCGTGGTCAAGCACAACGGCAAGCCGTACCGGGTGCAGATCAAGCACCCGCAGCTGGTGGCGGCACTGCGCAACACCGGCACCGAGGGCGCCGAGTGGATTGTCCGCTACCTCGGCAAGGTCAACCGCTGGCTGTCGGCCGTGTTCACCCGCTTCAATCCCGGCTTCGTCCCGGTCAACCTCGCGCGCGATATGTTCCAAGGCCTGACCGGCGTGCTCGCCGAGCTGGGCACCGAGTCTCTGGGCAAGGTGCTGGCCAACTACCCGAAGGCGGTGGCCGCCACCTACCTCGATGCGCGCAGCCAGCGCGGCGACGCGTCGAAGCCGGATGCCCAGAAGACCATGGCCGACTGGACCCGCGAGTTCAGCGAGGCCGGCGGCAAGACCGGCTGGACCGCGATCGATGACATGGACACCCTGCAGGCCGACATCGAGAACTCGATGATGTCGCTGGTCGACGTCGCGCGCACGCGCCCGCTCGACGTGCTGGGCGAAGCCTTCTCCCGCAGCACCGTGATCCAAGCGATCGAGAACGCCAACGACTCCGTCGAGAACGCGATCCGCGTGGCGACGTACGCCCACCTGCGCAAGGACAAGGGCTGGTCGCGCGAAAAGGCCGCCGAGTACGCGAAGGAGATGACGGTCAACTTCAACCGAAAGGGCGCGTCCGGCAGCGTGATCAACGCGCTCTACCTGTTCTTCAATGCGGGCATGCAGGGCAGCCGCCGTACGCTGATGCTGATGCGCCACCCGAAGGTGGCGGCCGTGCTCGGCGGTCTGGCCACGGGGCAGGCGCTGCTGGCCGCGTCGCTGGGCATGGTGAAGTACGACGAGGACGACGAGGAGACGCTCTGGGAGCAGATCCCCGACCACGTCAAGCGCCGTTCGTTCGTGATCCCGTGGGGCTTCGACGAGCAGGGCAATGCGAGGTGGTTCAGTATCCCGATGCCGTTCGGCTTCAACGTGTTCCCGGCAGTCGGCGGCTACGCGGCGAACTACATGAGCGAAAGCTGGCGCGGGAAGCAGGAAGCGCACTTCGCTTCGGCCTTCGGCTACCTGACGTCGACGGCGATCGACGCCGTCAGCCCGGTGGCCGTCGGCGAAGAGGGCGGCATGTGGCCGACGATCGCCCAGATGGGTCTGGAGATGGCGCGTAACCGGGACAGCCTTGGCCGCCGCATCGGCCAGTCCGAGGACTTCGCCACCTACGAGACGCCGCGCGCCAGCATGTCCACGCCGGGCACGGCCGAGCCGTTCAAGTGGGCCGCGCTGGCACTCAACCGCATCGGCGGAGGCGACGACTACAACAAGCCGAAGATCCTCGACGGCCTGCTCGACGTCTCGCCCAACGACCTCGAGTACCTGTTCAACCAGTTCGCTGGTGGCCCGGGTTCCACGGTCACCGGGTTCTACCGCACGGTGACGCGCGAGGTGGCCGCCGGCGACGCCAAGCCGTTCGAGCTGCCGATCGTGAAGTCTGTGGTCGGTGGTGCCCGCCGCGAGAGCATCGAGGCCCGTCGCTTCTACGAAAACAAGGACCGCATCGAGCGCAACCTCGACCGGCTCAAGGACGCCTATGCCGAGGGCGGTGCCGAGAAATACGCCGAGGTGCAGGCTGAACTTGGACCCGCCTACGCTGATGTCGGCCTGCGCGTGCGCAAGCGCACGACCGACAATGGCCGCGCCGGCGAGGTGATGACGGATCCGAACACGGGTCGCCCGGAGTTCGCGCTCCCGGCGGATTCGATGGTGAAGATGTACCGCACGGCCGCGCGCGATGTGACCGAGATCGCCAGCGAGATGCGCCGGGTCTACAACGACTCGACCATGGATCCGGTCGCGCGCAGTGCGCGACTGATCGAGCTGCAGCGCGAGCGTGCCGACGCGGTCAAGGCGCTCAACCGCCGGATGTCTGCGGAGGATGCCGCAGCTGGTCGACGCGGCGAATGAGGCGGTACCGCAGCTGCTGCTCGACGAGATCGTGCGGGTAGCGACTGCACCCGCCGCACTTCCAGCCCTCGGTGAAGGGGACGGAATCCGTCCCCGGCGTGCTGACCCACGAGCGGCACTCGCGCGTCATCGGGAACGGCCGGGTTACCATGATCGGCACGACGGTGCTGATGTCCATGCCGCTGGCTTGATCGAAGACCTGCACCTGCATGTGCCCGTCCTGATGGGTCACCAGCTCAGCCAGCTCCACGTTGAAGCAGTGGGGGCGGCCGTCGCCGCGGTCAGCCTGCCGCATCACGCGGCCTTCCCGATGGCGTAGAAACGATCGATCTGCCAGTCGTAGCTGGCCAGCGTTTCGTTCGGAAACGCGTCAGTCCTTCGACCACACGGCGAGCACTCGATGAAGATGCCGCGCGGGCTATTGTAGAAGTGCGGCTCCTTGCCGCAGCCGGTGCAGGTCAGCACCTGCGCGTTCGGATCTGGCTTGAATTGACGGTGCATGGCGTTCCTCCGATAGCCCCGGCTTTCGCCGGGGCTTGTTGGTTAAACGTCGAGGGACAGCTGGTTGGTGTCGCCGGCGACCTCGTCGACGACACCTTCCTTGGTCAGGCGGATGGCGTTGTCCATGGTCAGGACTTCGATGTCCCAAGCGGTCTTCGCCGCATGGCTCAGCGCCTGCGCCGGATTGGTGGCGACGATGATGCGCTCGTCGCGGGACAGCTCGTCCTTGCTCTTGAGGTGGTAGCGGCGAGTAGGCGTCTTCTTCGGTGCGTTCATTGCTCAGGTCTCCGAGGCGTTGGAGGTTTCATCGCCGGCGCCAGCCTCATCGGCGTCGGTGAAGGGGTCGTTGGTGGCGCGACGATCAACGGTCTCGACAACGCGCGAATCGGCGGCAGCCACCGGCGGCAGGTTGCTCGAGGTTTCGAGGCGCTGCTGCAGGTTGCTGACGTTGCCGGCATCGGTGATGCGGCGCGGGGTGACGTCGACGGCAGTGCTGTCGATGATGCGGTTGGCCTCGTCTTCGTCGTAGATGCCGCTGAAGCTGAAGGCGATGCGGGCGCACTGGATCTCCGCCTTGTGGCGGAGCATGCGCTTCGTGTGGCTCTGCCACGGGCCGCTGTATCCGCCGCGTGGCGGGACGTACACCTCGTCGAGGAACTCGCGCACGATGGTCGGGCGGTTGCGGTCCTTGCGGTAGATCACGGCCTCGCACCAGATCGGGCACGACTTGCCGCCGTTGGGGGTGGCCAGCTCCTCGCTGAACCTGAACTCGATGCCATCCATCATGGCGTGGTCGTTCATCATCCGCGACCAGCCATCGACGGACACCACCGGCACAACGCCCTTGTGCTTGTCCTCGAAAGCGAAGATCTCCTTCGTGAACGGATTGAGACCGTACTGGTCGGCAACCACGAGCAGGGTGACCATCTGCTCGTTGCTGACGACGGCGCCTTCCTTACTCAGCTTGAAGCAGGTGGCCTTCAGCGTGGCCAACAGCTTGTCGGGGTCCACGCTGTAACGCTTCGCGAACTTGGAGACCAGCGACGCGCCGGTCTGCGCGGACGCAGACGGAGGCGTGGTGGTGATGGCGTTGGCGGGGGCGGTGTTGGTGTTCTCGCTCATGATCACTTGTCCCAGAAGGCCCAGCCCGGGAGGCTGAGGGTTTCGATGTCTTCGCCGTAGGCCGGGTACAGACCGGTCTCGACGCACTTGGCCAGCGTGTCCATCGCACGATCGAGGATCTGGAAGCCACGCTCTTCGGCCGCCGCATCAATGTGGTAGACGCCGACAGCGTGCGGGGTTTCCTTCTCGGCCGCGCAGATCAGGTAGTTCTCGATCGGACTGCCGAGCGCCTTCGTGCCGCTGCTGTAGTGGCAGTGCTGGACGTGGTACTCGAAGTTCGCCACGCTGCGCGCGAACGCAGACGGCGAGGCGTCGTCGGTGGACTTGAGATCCATCGCGAAGTTCATTTCCTCGTAGTACCAGTCCATGCGCGCCTTGCACATGATGCCCGTGCGGGGGCAGCGCCAGCGCATGGTGACCTCGGGCTTGCCGCGTTCGATCAGCAGGCGTGCCGTCTTGTGGCGGAGCACGGCCTCTCGCATGGTGCGGGCCTGCTCGATCTGGTGCGCCTTGACGACGATCGCCGTCGGCGACTGGCAGGCGAGCCACGCGTCGCGGTCGGCTCGGTTCTTGCTGGACTGGAGCGGACCGAAATCGGGGAGCACGAGGTACTCGCTCTCGAGCTTGTCCGGCTCGAGGATGGCCGTGTGGATGATGCGCCCGAGCTTCATCGCCTCGGTCGGCTTCGGCTCGTAGCCCTCGACCCACGCCTTGTAGTGCGCGGGGCTGCGGTCGCGGATGATCTTGAGGCCCCCGTTGTTGGCCTCGCCCAGAATCCGGACGTGGTACTGATCAGCGGGTTCGTCGTAGAAAAAACCGACGCGACTGCCGTCTGCCATGGTGCTATCTCCTTGCCCTGCCCATCAGGGTTGGGCCAATATAGCGCACCCCTGTACATGAATCAAGCGAGGAATTACTATGAGGCTGCGCGACTACATCGTGAAGAAGTCGGAGGCTAACGCCCCCCTCGGAATCACGAACCCGACGCTGAAGCGCATTGCCCTGCGCGCCAAGCTGTCGCCGCACACGCTGCACTCGATCAGCCTCGGCCGTCGATTCGCATCGTTGAAAACCGCAGGGCGCATCAGTAAGGCGTGCGATGGGCACGTTGAAATCAGGGAGCTGACGAACAATGAACCGAAAAAGCGAGGCCCCAAGGCTCGACATGGCGCTGATAGCGCATGAGATCTCGGACAAGATCCAGTCGATCCTCGACGAGTACGGCTGCACGCTGGTGCTGGCGCGTGAGCGTAGTTCCAGCGTCGTGCAGCTGCAGTTCGATGGCGAGGCAGACTTCGCGCTGACGCTGATAACCGCGGTCAAGCCCGGCGTCTACCAGTTCCGCGCGATCGGCAAGCAGGTTGCTCTGGCCGACGAGCTGCCCGACTGGCTGGACAAGGTGGCATGGGCGGAGTGGATCGCCTATCGCGCCGAGATCGGGAAGCCGATGACGAAGCGCACCACGAAGGCGCAGCTGGCGATGCTGCACGAGATGCACAAGCTCGGACTTTCGCAGGCATCCTCCATCCAGCAGTCGATCCGCAACGGCTGGGTCGGCCTCTTCCCCGGGAAGACGGCCGAGAACGTCAATCGTGGACAGGCAGCTACCGACGCCTTCGTGGGGGACGCCCATGCAGGACGCTGACCGAAAGCGTTTTGCCGACATCGTGCAGGCTTGCTACACCGAGGTTTACCAGCGCGAGCCGCTGAGTAAGACCGCGCTGTCGATCTGGTGGTCCGCGCTCTCGGGTATCACGATCGAGCAGTTCAGCGAGGCGATGTCCGACTGGCTGCGTCGCCCGGGCCGCGGGCAGTTCCCGCCGCGCCCGGCTGACGTGCTCGAGCAGGTGGGCGGCACCGCCGCCGACCGGGCGCTGATCTCATGGCATCAGGTGCAGTGGGCCATGGCCCGCATCGGCGGCTACAGCAGCGTCTGCTTCGACGACCCGATGGCCAACCTCGTGATAGAGCAGATGGGCGGCTGGCCGAAGCTGTGCTCGACGCCGGAGCACGAGCTGCCGTTCCGGGCCAAGGACTTCCAGACCGCGTACGCGGCGCTCAGCGGCCGCGACGTCGCTCACCCCGCCTACCTCCCCGGGACGACCGAGATCTCCAACCACGCGGCCGGGCATCGCCGCCCAACGTCTCCGATCATGATCGGGGCCGGCGCCCAGCGCGTGCTCGAGTCCGGCCGCTCCGGCCCCGCCCACGCCACCGTCCCCGCCGGCATCACCCTGACCCCCTCCCTGAGCCACGAAGGAAACCCATGAACATCGACATCATCGACACCGTCCCCGAAGCCCTGCAGCCCACGCGCGCGACGGCGCTCTCGGCGGGCATCGACCTGCGCGCGGCAGAGCCGGTCTTTCTGCCTACCGGAATGCGGAGAACTGTTCGCACGGGTATCACAGCCCGGCTTCCGGCCGGCCACTGCGGCTTCGTCTGCTCCCGCTCCGGTCTAGCCAGCAAGGAAGGCATCATCGTACTCAACGCGCCGGGCATCATCGACGAGGACTACCGCGGCGAGATCTCGGTGGTGCTGTTCAATAGCACTGGCTCGAACTGGAAATGCGACGTCGGAGACCGCATCGCGCAGCTTTTGATTGTGCCGGTCGCCTACCCGGGGATCCGCTACGTCTCCTCGCTCGAGGCTACCGGCCGCGGCAGCGACGGATTCGGGAGCAGCGGAGCATGACCATGCAGGGATCTTTCTTCGACGAGGACGTGAAGCTCCCGCTGGTGCTCGGCCGCATCAAGGAGACCAACGAGTTCTACGACGAGGCGGCCGAGCGCGCACTCCGCGCGCTCAGCTTCAAGCGCGATCGACTCGCGGTCATGATCACGAAGACCGGGCTGATGGTCGCCACCGACGTCAGCAAGATCGAGCCTAAGTTCCACGTCCTGACCATCAACCACCGCACCGACCCGGACCACCTCGTGAGCACCATGAAGGAGTGCGCGTTTGCGCTGGGCTTCGATGAGGGTGTCCGCCGAGGGAGGGTCCGCGCATGTCGCAGTTGAAGGTCACCAGCATGGTCGCGAACGCGGCGCGTGCCATCAAGCGCGCCCGCCAGACCAAGGGCGGGATCCACCTGTGGGTCGGCTACAGCGGCGAGGCCATCGTCGCCGGCGACAAGGTGCGGCGCTCGATGCCGCACATCCGCATCGATGTCCCGGCCGACATGCGTCAGGAGGATCTCGAGCTGAAGCTCGGGCTGGCCGTGCTCGAGCTGAAGAAGACGCTGCCGGCGGCGATCGCGAAATGGAAGGCGCCGCCGCCGCCGAAGCCGACGCGCGCACATGGCTGGGGAAAGAAAGGCGCCTCTGGTGGCAACCGCTGATGGCCGCGCGACTGAGCAAGCTCACGCGAGAGAACCTCGAGCGGCTGGCTGCCGGCAAGCCGATGAAGATGCGGCGCGGTCGGCTTGGTCTGTGGATCCCGGGCCAGCCGGAGCTGCCGCTGCAGGACATCCACCCGGCGCGGTACCGGAGCGAGCACGTCGAGGCGGCCACGCTGTTCGGCGTTGCGCGGGTGGCAGGGCTGGCCAACGGCAACCGGCTCGACGAGCACTTGATCCACATCGCCAACGAAGGCAGCGCCAGCAAGGCGCGCGGCGCGAAGCTCAAGGCCGAGGGCCTGCAGGCTGGCGTCCACGACTACCTATTCGCCTACCCGACGTCACGCCACCACGGATTGTGGATCGAGCTGAAGGCGTCGGACGGCACGGCCTCCGATGACCAGATCAAGTTCGCCAAAAGAATGAAGGCCGCGGGGTACGCGGCCTGTTTTGCATGGGGCGCCGACGCCGCGCTGCAGGCGATCAGGTCTTACTTGGATCTGAGCTGGCCGAAGTAGGGCCGCGCCGCCAGAGAACCGTGGATCCGTCGACGAGACGGATCTCCCGCTTGATCATCTTGGCCGGATAGAACTCGTGCCCGCAGTGGCACTCGCGCTTTGCCGGCGGCACTCTTGCCCCGCATTTAGGGCACGGCTTCATTGACGGTAGCCTACCCATGCTCGCCTCCGGTCATGGCGGCGTCGATGGCGGCGTCGAGCGTGGAGAACGTACCAGCCGCAACGCTGAACTTGCCGTAGCCATGCTCTCTGTTGAATGCCGACGTTACGGTGATCCGATTGAAGTTCGCCCGCAGCCACCGATACCTCTCCCCATCCCTCCCCCCGCCAGCCAGCTCGACGGCGGCGCGGGCGTAGGCGTGGATAGCAGATTCCAGTTCAGCGCGGTTGGTTTGGCTTGGCGCTGCCGAATAAAGGGTGAGCGCGGTGGCCACAGCCTCCGGCAACTCCGGCAACTTCGGGTCAGTCATGGGGTGGCTTCGGTGGGGATTGCGAGACTTCTCAGGGTATTCGTAGTGGTCGCTGTCCATCACTTCACCCCCTCGGCGGCTGCGAGCGCGGCGCGGGCGTGGTCGCGGTATGCGTCAGCGTCGGATATGTTCTTCGGCCAAAGGTGTCGGTAGTAGTGTGGGTTGTGGCCTGCCATTCGCCACCAAAGCTCCTCGGCCGCCGCATCCACCATCGCCTCCGACACCCCGGCGCTCGGGGTGGGTGGGGCTAGGTAAACGTGGCGGCCCTTGCTGGGCGGCGTTACGCCGTCAGCCCACACGATTTCCGACCGGGAACCGTCCTCGGTGATGTGCCTGACAACGTGGCCGGAGCGTTCCACCGCAGCGGCGGGCGGGGTGGTGTAGAGCTTCGTTCCCGGCGCCGGGCCGGGCGGGTCGTTGTAGAACGTCACCGACCTGTAAGGCGTGACATGGCCGATAGCCTCCCCGCCCCCACTCTCCGCGAGGCGGGTGGCGATGTGGGCCATGTAGGCGCGGGCGTTCTTGCGAATCAGCGCCGTCGTGTCGGCGTCGGTCATCGCGCCCATGCAATCAATCGCGCGGTCCATCGCTTCCACCGCCTCCCTGTCCTTGTCACCCAAGGGAGTGAGGGTGGCGGCGAGGGCGTCTAGTTCGGCGTATGCCGCTTCTTTCGCAGAGTCAAGGCCGCAGCCGCACGTCTGCATGGCTTCGTTGTTGTAGGCGTCCCTGTCGCCGCAGGAATCCTCGTGCTTGGCGTAGGCGAGGACCGCCCCCAAGGCCGCCTCCAACGCCTTCAACTTGTCATTCATGGGTTTCTCCGGTCAGAACGGGATGTCGTCGTCGGGGAACGGGTCATCGTTGCGCGGCGGATCCTGCCGCTGCTGGCCGCCGCTGCGCTGGCCGTAGTCGCCACCGCCACGCTGCGGCTGCTGTGCGGGTGGACGCTGCTGCCGCTGCGGAGCCTGCTGCTGCGGGCGCTCATCGCGATCGCCGCCCGGGTTGCCGCCGAGCATCTGCATCTCGTCGACGACGACGTCGGTGCTGAACTTCTCGACGCCGTTCTTGTCGGTGTACTTCTCGGTGCGCAGGCTGCCCTCGATGTAGACCTGTCGGCCTTTCTTCAGGTACTCGCCCATGATCTCGGCCAGACGGCCGAAGGCTTTACACCTGTGCCACTCGGTGCGCTCCTGCTGGTTGCCGTCCTTGTCCTTCCAGCTCTCGGACGTGGCGACGCTGATGCGCACGACGCAGGCGCCGGACTGCGTGTACTTGATCTCGGGATCTTGCCCGAGGTTTCCGACCAGAATGACCTTGTTAACTCCGCGAGCCATGGGGCACTTCCTTCTTGTTGATGACGAGCTGCAGCGCGTAGTCGCTCTTGAAGTTGTCGACGTGCTTGACGACGTACAGCTCGAGGGATTCGATCGTCCTGACCGCCGCGGCCTCGATGATCGGGTCGAGATCCTTGATCAGCTCGGCCTTGATGTTTTCCTTCAGCTCTTTCTTCACCAAGCTGAGGAGATAGTCGGCTGGAACTTTATCCATGTCAGCAATAGACATCACACACCTCCATTCAAATCGAGATCGCCGGTCGCCGGCGGGACGTAGACCACACGCTGCTTGCGCCCGCTCTGGCCGGGACGCCGCACGCCAGTATCCACGATCAGGTTCTTGCGCAGCAGCGCACTGAAGCGGGCGGTGATGCTCGAGTAGGGTGCGCCCGGGTGCTTGGCCAACACGTCGTCCTGCGTGCATCCGAGCACGCCGAAGCCGCGGATGGTCTGGTAGACCCGCTCCTCCAGCCCGGCGCTGTCGATCGAGTAGGCCGCGGCCTCGCTGGTGTCGATGCCCCCGGCGCGGTGCAGGGTGTGCGGGTCGGTGCCGAACTTGCTGGTTTCCATGGTCAGCCTCTCTTGAGCGGAAGGAGGGCCTCGGCCGTCATGGCCTTGCGCCACGCGACGACCTCGGGGTCGGACAGCAGGGCCTGCATAGCCTTGAGATCGACGAGGTGCCCGCCGTTTCCGAGATACTCCTCGGCGTGGACGGCGATGCTTCCCAGCTTCATCAGCAGGGGAAGCCCCGGATTGCGGATGTCCATGATCAGCTCCTCTCGAGGGCGGCGGTCAGGCCGCGGGTGACAACGTGGTCTTCGAGGCCCATCCCGACCAGCAGATCCCGCCCAGCCAGCGCCGCGTCATGCAGGGTGATGTTGGCCAGCATGTCGGCCTCGAGTCGGGCGCGGTCCTCGGCCGCGGCCTTGGCGTCCGCCACGGCCTGCAGCTGCAGGCGCTCCCGCTCGGCGTCCTCGTCAATCCGCTTCTGCGCGGCCTCGACCGCGGCCAATACCCGGGAGGTGGTGGCGACCAGCGCGGCCTCGGCTTCGACGAGGTGGTCGTCGTCGATACCATCCAGCAGGGGGCCATTGGTGTCCGGGTCTTCCCCCTCCATCAAGAGGCCGTACATGGTCTTCAAGCTGAAGATGTTCAGGCCGTCGATGCCGTCGCCCAACCCGCGGATCCGGGCGATGCGCTGCTGCTGGGCCGCCAGACGCTCCCGTTCGACGCGTGCGGCGCGATCGGCTTCTTCCCGGGCCGCGGCAGCGGCGGCGTCCGCCTGTGCCCGCTCGGCGTCAGCGGCGGCCTTGGCGGCGGCATCGCGCTCCGCCTGCTCGGCTTCCCGGGCGGCCTGCTCGGCCTTGAGCCTCGCCAGCTCCGCCCGGTCGGCCTCGATCTGGGCCTGCTCGGCCTCGACCCGGATCCGCAGTGCCAGCAGGCCCTCGAGCTGAGGCAGCATGTCGGCCAGCGCCTGCTCGGCCTCGGCGAAAAACTCGCCGTAGTTGGTGGGGTCCAGCACCACCGCGCGCAACTGGGCCAGCCGCTCCTCGATCTGCGTGCTTGGCGCGCCCGCCAGCCGAGCCGGCTCGTTCGAGATCCGGCCGATGGCATTGCGGATCTTCGCCACGCGCTCGGCCTCGACGCGCTCGCGCTCGGCCTTCTCGGCCGCGTTGCGATCGTTCTGCTGCTGGATCTGGGCGTCGATCGGCTTCTCGAGGGCCTCGAGCAGGGCGGTGATGCGCTTGGCCTCGGCGTCGATGAGGCGGCCCTGTTCGATGACGGGCGCCTTGACCTCGCCGCGCCTCTTCTCCAGCGCCACACGCAGCTCGCGCAGCTCGCGCCGCGCCAGTGTCGCGGCGAGGTATCCCTGCTTCGTGGTCACGTCGTAGACGGCGGAGTTGTACTTGTGCTGCAGCTGGGCCAGCGCCTGCTCGGTCTCGTTGTACTCGACGATGGGGCTGAGGTTGGCGATCTCGGTCGTGGTCTCCATCACTTCCTCCGGCGAACGCGGGCGATGTTCTTCTCGCCCAACTTGTGGAGCACGAGCGTCCACACCGGCTCGCTCGGGTAGCGGTGCGAGAGCGTGCCGGTCGGCGCCTCCCACATTTGGACGCTGCGTTCGGTCACGCACGCGTGGTCGGCCAACGCAACCTGCGTCAGCTTGTGCTTGGTGCGCAGCTTGCGCACGTCGTCGGGGGTGGGCGGCTGGTAGTTCATGCGGATCCTTGGTGGGTTAATACTTGCCGCCGCGGTTGCGGCGACGCGCTTTCTTTCCGTAGGGTTTTTCGTTGGGGATCCCACCTTTGAACCTGATGATGGGAACCTCTCGGCCAGCCCAAGCTTTTATTTCACAGACGGTGTTGGTGATTGATTCTTCGTGAACAATGACCCGCGCCTCGGCAGCAACCGACACGGCGTGCTGGATCAGGGCGCCGGCAATGGTTGTCCATGCTCTCATCGGTTCAGCGCCTCCGCCTGCGCGCGTGCAGCCTCGAGCACGGCGCGTCGGTTACGCCGTCCGCGAGCGCGATCAAGCGCCCGCTGCGTGCGATCGGAGAGCACGACCTTGTCGGCATAGCGCCTCGCGTGGATGGCCTCGATCTCGCGGGCGCTCAGCGTCGGCGCGCTCAGCTCGATCGGTACCGGCGGCAGGCTGACTTCGGCCGGTGCGCGCGACGTGCGACTGTACGTCTCGCGGTGCGTCATCGTTCCAGCCTTGATCCACTTCCGGAACACGCCGCGAAGGCGCTTCAGGGTGCGGCGGTCGGTGATGTGCTGGATCATGGCGACACCTCGAACTTAGCGGGATCGAGCTGCGCTATGCGGCGCATGAACTCGATCCCAACGATGGAGCAATGGGCGCGGCTGTTGCGGTCCTTGGTCAGCTGCCAGAACGCCTCGCGGACAGTCTCCAGCGCCTTGAGGTCGGCAGCCTCAGCGGCCTCGAGGTCGGCGTTGTTCTCGATGGCGTCCCACTGCTGGGCGCGCTCCGCGCTTCCGGCGTCGAACGCGGCGATGGCATCGCGCAGTGCTTTCATTGCCGTCGCCGCCGCCGTCGGCTTGTCGCCGACCGGGATCACGACGAGGTTGGGGCAGGCGGACATCAGCTGCTGCAGGTTCATCACTTCACCTCGAACTTGTTGAGGGCGGCGCCGAGCTTGTCGTTTATCCAACCCAGCGAGGTGTCCGGCGCGACCGCAATGGACGCCCTGATGTCGCGGGCCGCGGTCAGCAGACCATCGATCGCGGCGCGTGCGGCGCGAAGATCTCGCGACGCCGTCGTCAGTGGGCTTTCGTCCGGCGGGTTCTGCTCGTCGATCAGGCGCTTCGCGCGATCGAGGTAATCGAGGCCGTTCATGCCGCCACCGCCGCGCCGTCCTTCTTGTAGCCGAAGAGCTTCAGCACCAGACCCAGCTTGCCGGGCTTCGTGTGGGCGGCGATCAGCTGGCGGCTGGGCTGCAGCTTCATGGCGATCGCCTTCCAATCGACCTTGTCGGCCGACTGCAGCTCGTACACGTTGGCGTAGTGCTCGCTGCCCTTGTACTCGCCGACGCCCTGCGCCTTCATCTCGGCCTCGAGCTTGTCGGCGGCCTTCTTGAGCGCGGCCTGCTCCACACGCAGCTGCGCCAGCTTGTCGACCTTGTTGAGGATCTTGCCCATTTCACTTCTCCCCGGGTGCCCATCACCCGACACCGATAGAGTACACGAACTCAGTTCGACGTGCAACAGCCTGAAGAGCTTTAGATCTTAGATCTCCCCAGAGAATCCTTTCGCTGGTGGTGAGGCAGCAGGAAGCATCCAAACGCCGATGCGCTTGGAGATCCTGCTGGCGACTTCGCTAGCGGAGCCGGACTGCAGACCATCGCCTTGTTCGGGGCACGCGCTGCGATGACTACGGCGCGCTCGGCTTCTCAGCCCCTATCCCACAGCTCCGACTTTCAACCGCGCACGCTGTCGTTACCCGACCGTGACGGAGGGCTGAAGGTCTTCGGCTAAGGGGTTGATCAGTAGGGACGGGCCATGTACATTCGGCGGGCCATACGGATCTAGTTCTTCGGCGGAAGACTGGATCAGCCCGGGCGGCCTGCAAGCCGGCCCGGACGGCAACCCTACCGCTGGCCGGCTGACCCTGTCAACCGACCCCAGCAGTAGAGGCCCCCGGCTCACCCCCGGGGGCTTTTTTTTGCGCGAACCGCGGGCCGACCCGCTCGGAGTTCATCGCCCGGACGTGGGCCACGGCCCGGTCCCGGCAGGCATTGGCCTCGATCTCGACCATGGGCAGCACCAGCAGCGGGCTGGCTTTCTCGTGGGCCACGATCGACGCCAGTGCCGACGCCATGTCCGAGGCGGCGCTGCGCCCGGTCTTCTGTGAGATGTGCGCCTCCAGCGCCGCCAGCGCACCGGTACCCACCAGCGGCGTCTCCGATCGCAGGAACTCCAGCACCAGCGAATACTTCAGGCACCGGTCCAGATCCTTGTGGGTCGGCATGCCGCGGCAGCGACTGAGGTCGGCGTTGCTGGTGGCGTCGGCGGCCTTGATGGCCACCGCCTCCCAGCACGAGGCCTTGATCCCGATCAGGTAGCGGATGTAGCTCTCGCTCGGCTTGTGCGTCAACGCCGCCACGAGGCGGACGGTGCGCTCGCTGAATCCGTGGCGCTCGAGATCCTCGATCGTGACCGGCGTGTCCTCGACCGTGTCGTGCAGCACCGCCGCGGCCAGCACCTCCTCGTCGTTGGGATCGGATCCGCTCAGCACCAGATTTTCGCGCAGGTTGTCGACCACCTGTATCAGGTGCAGCGCGTAGCTGTTGCCGTTCTTGTCGACGCGGCTCGGACCCATCGCACCGAGGGCGTAGCTGAGGGCGCGGTTGACGGCAGTCATGCGCCGTACCTCACCGGGCAGCCGGCCATCCACCTCGAGAAGGATTCGACCTGTTCGGCCGTCATCCTCGCGGGCAGGATCACGTCCAGCTCGCGCAGCTCCTTGAGGAGGCGGGTCGCCCGCACCCTCAGTTTGAGCGCGGCCTCGCGCTCGATCGAGTCGTGGTCGACCGCGTACGCGTACTCGCCGGACCATGCACTTGAGCCGTGCGATTTCCCGTTGTCTTTCATGAAGCGGCCGCCGCTGGTCGCCACGTCGCGGATGTTGATCTTAGTGACCACCACCCGCTTGACGTTCATGTCGCGGATCACGATCAGCTCGTCGCCGACCTTGACGTTGTGCAGGCTCATCAGTTCGTCTCCATGGTGAAGGGCTTGTCCAGCCACTGGCCAAGCGGCCACGTCTGGCCGTTGGACTGGCAGTATTTTTCGTTCCTCGGGATCCCGCCCTCGCCCGGGAAGAGAGTCGACGCGTACCACTCGGAGCAGTCACGGTACTGGGGCGCGTAGAACTTACCGGCCTGCGGGTTGCGCGCCCACGCCGGGACGTAGGTCATCGTGTAGCGGTGCGGGTAGCGTGCGCACGCTTGGGCCATCGTCAGCGGCCGTCTCACTTCACGCCCGCCATCTTCTTCAGCTCGGCCTTGATGCGCTTCGCGTCCTCGCCGCGCCAGCTGCCGGCGTTCGCGAGGAAGTAGAGCACCACGTCCTTGGCACTGTCGGCATAGAACTTGTCGTTGATGCTGCCGAGCTGGGCCATCGCGTCGAGGTAGGGCTTGGCCGCGTAGTTCACCTTCGGCCAGTTGGCACGGATGTCGCGGGCGATGGCGCTCAGGGCGCGGGGGGCGTTGGCTTCGTTGCTCATGGTGTTCTCCTCAGACCATCAGGCCGGCGTAGCCGCCGGCGGGGTTGTAGACCGCGATGACCGGGGCACCGGCCAGCTCGTATTCCAGCTCGTCGGCGCTCGGGACCGCGTAGCCACCGTAGGCCGCGACCAGCGCCTGCGGCGCGTCCTTCTCGATCGCCTTCCTCAGCGCGGCCCTCTGGGCGGCGGCGAGGTTCATCAGGATCTCCATCTCACTTTCCTCCGGGGCGGCCCATCCGCCCCACACCCACACAATACACGAACTCGGTTCGTGGTGCAACGGGTCAGTAGTCGACCCCGTAGAACTCGCCGGCCTCGATGTCCAGCCCCCGGTTCAGCGCGCCGTTCGGGTCGATCTTTTCCTGCCCGCAGACATTCCACCAGCGGTGGCAGCGATCGCACTCGTTGAACAGCGGATCCTCGAGGTGGACCTCGGCGCCGCAGGTGCAGCGGCCGATGGCGCACTGGATGTAGCTGTGGCTGCGGCGGCGGATCTCCGGCGGCATCAGGTCCGGGTCGAGGTGGGCCGCGGCGACCTCGGCCTCGCGCTGCTCCTTGGTGGCGTGCTCGTCGCCAAGCACGTTGCCCTGCTCGTCGCAGTCCGGACCCCAGCCCGCGCCGCGCACGCTGCGCGAAGCGAAGTGCAGGTAGTAGCTGACGACTTCGACGCGCTCGCGGCGGCTGATGATATTCATGCCCATCTCACTTCTCCTCGTTGCGCTTCGCGGCCTCGGCCGCGAGAGCGATGGTATTGCCGACGCTGGTCCCTTCCGGGTTGGTGTCGGGCATGACGCGCCAGCCGCGCGTGCCGGGGTAGAGCACCCTGCCCTCGCCGTAGTGGAAGCCACCCTCGACGATCTTGTCCCAGTGGATGTAGCCGCGCGGCAGGCCCTTACGGGGGCCGCGCGAGTAGACGCCGAGGTGGGCGAGGATGGCGTCGGCTTCGTCAGGGAACTTCGCGCGCAGCATCTTCATGCCGAAGTCAGTCGAGAGCGCGGCGGCCTTGCCCTCGATGACGACGCTGCGGCCCATCCGGTTGCCCTGTGCGGTTTTCATGGGGATCTCCCGGGGCGCCCGTCGCCCCACGCCCCAGACTATACAGACGAACCAAGTTCGGGTCAACACCCAGAGAAAAGGGGCCGAAGCCCCCCATCCCTGCTGTGGCCCCGGCCGGAGCAGGTCACGCGCAACCTCCGCCGTTACAAATTGGCGGCAACCGGGCCGTCAGCTGCGGGTGTTTGCCGGCATGAACGGGGTTCCCGTCCCCGAGCGCGTATCCCGGCCGCACCGCCCGCTGACAGCTCGACGCTGCAGCGAGCGGCGCGGATCCGCAAGGGTCACAGACCCATGATCAGGTAGGCCGCCAGACAGCACGCGGCGAACCACAGGACGCCGGCGGCCACCTCCCCGGTACCGGTGGGGCGCCGCGGCCGTCGCCGGGCCTGTGCGGCCTCCAGCTCGGCCGGGTTCAGGGGCCGGGCCTGCCGTGGGGTGCGCCGGCGATCGGGCTTCTCGGGCGGGTAGCCGCCGCCGATGCGGATCACGGGGCCACCTGCCGCTTCATCGGGCAGTCGGCCGCGGCGTAGGCTTTCTCCCGGTACCGCGCCGAGATCTCCTCGTAGGTGCCGGCAAGCCGGAGGTAGGTCATCGCGTCATCGCCGTTGCCGGCGATCTGGTGCGCCCGCGCGCTGTGGCGCATCGACTGCGCGGTGTAGTGGCGCGCGACCGAGACGTTGTGCAGGTACTCGAACGTGTCGCGCGGGTCGAGCTTGTTGTCGGTCATGCGGTTCTCCGAATGTGGCGGGGTTGGAAGAGTCCGTCGAGCTTTCCGGTGCCGCGGTTGACGTCACAGAAGATCCCGCCGACGTCGTGCTCCAGCTCGTCGATCGGCGCGGCCAGCAGCGCGTCGGTGTCGAGCGGAAGGCCATTCATGTCGGCGATCATCAGGGCGAGCGTGATGTCGATCAGCAGAGGCACCTTGTCGATCTTGCGATCGATCAGTGACTGGCGCCACCGCTTCGCGATGGCGACGATTTTGCGGTGAGGAGGAATGCAGGGGTCAGCCGACATCGTCGGGATCCTCCTCGGTGGCCGCGATGTCCTCGGCGCGGATGCGCAGCTTGGGTGGCGGGCCATCACCGTACGAGCGCCAGCCGCGCTTTCGGTCGGCGGCCGCGCGGCGGGCAATGTGCGTTGCCACGCCGTAGCGAAGCAGCGGGTCGCGCTTCTTCCGCGTCGAGCACGGCTCGCCAGTCACGGATCCACAGTAGTCGCACGGCACCTCAACCACGCATCGATCGGTGAGCATCCACCGGCCGCGCTCGTTGGGGATGCGGACGAAGACCTTGCCCTTGATGGCCTCGTAGGCGACGACGCCGATGACAAGCTGCTGGCAGGCCATGGTCAGATGCTCCACGGTGCCGCAGCGTATTCGATCTGGATCGGCTTCTGGCCGCTGTTGTCGTTCAGGCCGGCCATGTCCTCGAGGATGGCGATCTTCAGCGTGGTCAGGATCAGGCAGGCCACCGACTTGTGCCAGTCGTTGCGCTCGCAGCTCTGGTAGTCGAGGCCGTTGATCAGCTTCAGCGCCTCGATGGGCTTCACGGCCGGCGGCATCGGGTGGTAGGTGAACTTTGCGGCGCGGCCCTTCTGCCCGTAGCGGTAGTTCACCGAGCGCACGTTCTCATTAAGCAGCAGCTGGCCGATGGCGTTGCCGTACTGTGCCGGATCGATGCCGCCGATGAAGTGGCGGCCGGCGCGCTCGAAGATCTTCGGCTTGGCCATCTCCATGAAGCGCACGATGGCGTTGATGTGGTTGTTGCTCACGACGTAGGCCGACATGGTGGATCTCCCTGTTGCCCCGGAGGCCCATCCCCCGGTGACGTGCAATTCTAACACGAACTGTGTTCGGTGCACCACTACAGGCGGCGGCAGCGGCAGCCGCGCCAGAACTGGCTCTCGACATCGATCAGGCCGGCGATGGCCAGCCGGTGCAGGACGCCGCGGCGCGTCATCAGCTCGTTGCCCTTCCAGAACCCGGTGATCTTGCCGTCGAAGGCGAAGCGCGACGTCGCGACGTAGAAGACCTCGCCGGGCTTGGTGTTGCCGCGGATCCACTCGCTCGCGCCGGCGTCGTCCGCGAAGGCGTCCATTGCGTCGCGGGTTCCGCCCGGGGTGTACGCAACATCCCGGGCGGCGGTCACTGGGCGCTTGCGCGTGGCCATCAGTAGCCGGCCAACAGACGAGCCAGCTTCAGCTCGTCGGCGACGTACTCGAGGAAGTGCGCCTCGGCATCGATCAGTGGCGACTGACCTTCGCCGGGGATGCCGTGCTCAAGCACGCCGGCGACGATGGCGCCGAGCAGGGTGGAGAACTCGGCCGGGATCTCGAGCACGACCCTCACGGCGCCACCACCGGGCCGATGCGGCCGGCCGGGTAGCAGTACAGCTTGCCGTCGCGTGGGCTGTAGCCGGTCAGGATCTGCTTGCCGCGCTGCGTCACCCAGCCGGCGAACTTCACCACATGCTCGTTCCACTGGAAGCTGTCGCCCGGCTTCAGGCCAGCGGCGAACTTGCGGCCGCCGTTCTTGGCCGCGCGCTTGGCCCGGCAGCGGGCGCGCCACTCGGGCGCGTAGCCGTCCATCACCGTGCTCTGGGCCAGCAGCCGCTCGGGGCAGTTGTCCTCGTTCGGGCCGCAGGTCTCGTCCATGTCCTTGTAGCCCCACTGCGCGGGACCGAAGGCGTCGTCGCGATAGCCCTTGATCAGGAAGATCGCGATGAACTTCTCCTCGCCCTTGCCGATCAGCGCGTAGACCGCGCCGCCGACCACCGACTTGTCGAGCAGCTTCATGCCGCCCGTGTTGCACTGGTCGAGGACGTGCTTGATCACCTCGTCTTTGCTTTTCCAGCCAACCATCCAGCCCATCTCGTTCTCCTCGGGGAGGCCCATCCTCCCCACGCGGTTATTGTAACCCGAACCGGGTTCGTGGTGCAACGGTCAGGGCAGCTGATCGAAACCGCTCAGCGCGAGCAGCGCGGCCTTGCCACCACCGGTCAGCTCGTTGCTGCGGGCGAACTTGCGCAGCCTCTCCGCGGTCGCCGGGTTGGCCATGTCGTAGTACAGGTCGTCGATCATGGTCAGGGCCACGCAGCGACTGGCGATCCTGCGCTCGTCGGCCTCCTTCGTCGTGAGAATCCCGCGGCCGTTCGCGCCCTGCGCGTAGCGGATCTGGTCGAGCGCGGCCTTGACGGCCAGCTCGGCGAGCGCGAGCACTGCGGCGTAGTTCATGGTGTTCTTCTTCATGGTCGATCTCCCTGTGGTCTCGATCCAGCGCCCTCCTCGAAGGCGCTGGGGCAAGGGTCAGAGTTCAAACTCGACCAGCGTGGAGTCGGGGCCGACCTGCACGCGGACGTAGATGTCGGCGGAGACCTTGATCTCGCCGTCGCTGCCGAAGACCTTCAGGGCGGCCTTGGCCGCGGCCTTCGGCAGGCGCTTGCGCAGCTTGGCGACCGTCTCGGCGAGGTTGGTGCCGGACTGCCACTCGCCCGGGCCGATGACGACGAAGTTGGAGAGGGGGATCAGTTTGCTTGCCATGGTGGTTCTCCTCGAAGGGGGCCGGCCCATCCGGCCCCGGGTGGATCAGATGTTGATGGTCTGCAGCTTCTCGATCAGGGCGCGGGCCTTGTCCGCGGTCGGCAGCAGCTCCTTCTCCTTGCCCTGCAGGTGGGCGACGGTCTCGACGACGAAGGCCAGCTGGCCCATGGTCTCGAGCAGCTCGGCGAGGGTGGGTACGGCCGGCGCGGGGCTGGTCTGCGCCAGCAGCTCGCCGAGGTTGCCCTCGATCTTGGCGATGATGTCGAAGGTGATCTTCATGGCGGGTCTCCATTGGTGGGGCGGACTGCCCGCCCCTCAGCCGTCATTATACACGAACTGTGTTCGTGCGCAAGGGTCAGGCGTCGGCCAGCTTCCGCCAGCTCTGCGTGCCGATCCAGCCCTGCCGGGCCTTGCCGTCGCTGCCGATGTAGACGTAGACCACCCGGCCCCGCTCGGCGTACCGGGCCGTCACCAGCGTGCCGCCCGGGAGCTTCTTCTGGTCGCCGCCCTCGATCCGGGCCAGCTTCTTCGCCTCGACGTCCACCTCGATCAGCGCCGTGCCGTGCAGCCGGTCGGCCAGACCCTGCAGCTGGTCGGCAAAGTCCGTGGCCAGCTTGGCCCGCTGGCTCGCGTTCCAGATCGCCATCTTGAGGGCGTCGGCTTGCTGCCAGCTGTTCAGGCTGGCGTAGGGCACCATCGGGTTGGCCTCCAGCTCGGCCATCTTGTAGCTGGGGTTCTTCACCTTGCCCGGCACCTTGGCGCCGCTCTGGTAGGCGGCCACGAGGGCCAGCAACTCGACCGCGTCGGCCCGGCACTCGGCGATGATCTCGTCGGCCTTGGCCCGGCTCACCTGCAGGGGGCTGAACTGATAGCCGTAGCACACGCCCTCGAAGTAGCCCCGCTCGACCGTGTAGCCGTGCTGGGCCATGTCGCCCCGGACGATCGCCTGCTGCCGGCCGCAGCACTGGCAGTTGCCCCGGATCTGGATCCTCATTTTGCCATCTCCTGCGGGGCCAATCCCCGCGCCACAACTGGAGTATGACACGAACAATGTTCGGGACGCAATGGGTGCGTGTTCCCCGTGGAACCTCACCCCTCCGCGGGCGGCCCCGCCAGCCGCCGCTCGATCTCGGTGGCCTCCCTGAGCTGGTGCTCGCCGCTCCGGCGCAGCTGGTCGGCCGCGTTCTGCAGGTCGGCCACCATGGCCTTGGGCAGCCGGGCGCGCAGCTCGCGGATGATCTGCCAGCTGCTGGTGTCGGTGGCGGGCAGCCCCAGCTCCCGGGCGATCTTGGCCAGCTCGGTGTCGACGTCGCTGCGCTCGCGCGCCGCCGCGGCCCGGGCCTCGTCCTCGGCCTTGACGCGCCGCTCGTGCAGATCCTTGGTCCGGGCCTCCAGCTGCGCCGTGGCGTGCGCAAAGTCCTGCTCAGCCCGGTCCCGGCGCGTCAGCAGCGCCGCCAGCTCCGCACCACCCTTGGCCAGCGCCACCTCGGTCCTCCGGCGCTGGGCAATGTACTCGTTGCGGATCGTCGCCCGGCGCGCCACCGACCGCTCGCGGCCGATGCCGTCGAAGAGCAGCTTCTGCCAGACCGTCAGCGGCAGGCCCTCGAGGTGGCCGAAGGTGGGCTTGCGCTTGAACCGCCAGCCGTTCTCCAGCCGCTCGATCAGGCCCGCGCCCTTCGGGATCTCGTCGGCTTTCACCAGCCCGGCCGGTACCGCGAAGACCACGCAGTTCGAGAACTTCAGGTAGCCCTGCCACTTGCCGGACGTGATGTCGCTCAGGAAGTCGGAGCGCGAGACCTTCACCTCGAACGTCATGGCCACGAGCCGCGTGTACGTCTTCGTGATCGCGTAGACGTCCGGGCGGATGGTGCCGGCAGGCCCGAGCTGCATGTCCTCCCAGATCGCGCGCTCGGCTGTGTTGCCGGCGAGGTGCGCGGCCAGATCGCTGGCCAGCTCGTCGTGGCCCCACTTCTTCGGTTCGCCGGCCATCAGACCAGATCCTCGAGGTCGTCCAAGATCCCGCGCAGCTTGCGCACCAGCGTCGAGATCTCCTCGGTGTGCTGGGCCTTGGAGTCCCGGCTCTTGGCCTCCTCGATCTCGGACACCTCCTCCAGCAGCTCGTCCTCGCCGCGGAGCATGGCCAGCAGCGCCCGCTCGAGCGGCGTGGCGGCGTCGAGCTGGGCCGCGCTCAGCAGCTCCTCTCGGGTCATGGTCCGGTAGTAGGCAGGGGCCTTGCCCACGCCCAGCGCGGTCATTGCCTTCTGCACGGTTTCGGACATCGATGGCCCCTGTCGGAAACCAGACGCCCACTTCATGGGCTTCAGCGCATCGCTGACATAGCCCAGCCTCAGAATCAGGTTGCTGTACTCAAGATCGTTCATCGCGCCCACCTCGCGTAGTGCCCGGAACCGCCGGGCGCGGCCTCTCAACGTACGGCTTGCCGGCATCCAGCCGCTTCGCGCAGCTGCCGTGCAGCCGCATCGGGATCCCCTCGATCGTGCGCACCACCGGATCCACGGCCCGGCCGAGCACGTCGAGCAGCGGGCGGGCGCAGTGGCAGCACAGGCGGGCGCCCATCAGTCGAGCTTGACGTGCAGGCTGATGACCTTCCAAGCCTCGGCGTGGCGCATCACGTCGGGGCCGAACCAGCCCAACCCTTCACGCTCGCGGACGCGGTACACGCCGTCGCCGATCGGGTCTAATGCATCGATCTCGCGCACGGCCGCGAGCAGCTCGGCGTAGGCGGACTGCGGATCTGGAGGCCCGTTCATCGGCCCCTCCCCCACTCGACGGGATCGGCCGGGGTCAGCACCTTATCCGGGTCCAGCCCGAAGCGCCGGCACAGCCCGTTGGCGTACTCGCCGGCGCAGCCAAACACTTCCATGACGTAGCAGCGGCGCTCCGCCTTCGTTGCGGCGTGGAAGTGCTTGTGCGCCAGCGACACGGCCCGGCGAACATCCATCGCATCCTGACGACCATCGGGCGCGCTCATCGCGCACGCTCGCAGCGACCGCACTCGCTGGCCCAGCTGCTGTTGCGCTGGCCGCACAGGTCGCACACCCACGACGGCCCGGTTCGCACCGTCCCCGGTGGCGGAGGCGGCGTCCACCCCAGCGCGATCAGGCCCGCGCGGATCCCCTCGTCGGTGTGATGCGCTAGGAAGTCGGCCATGCGCCGGCGCGCCAGATCCATCAGGCCGTCGGCGATCGTGGGCGCGTTGCCCAGCAGCGCGTCGGCCGCCGCAAAGCCCGGACCCCACCCCCGCGCGCCGCGGCTGAAGGGCACCGGCCGCGGCGGGATCATCGGCCCGCCGGCGCCGCGCCCCGTCGTGTAGAGCTGCAGCCCGTAGCGCAGCGCGTCCGTTCTGTGCTCGCCGAAGCTCGGCACGTTGGCGGTCTCCTCGGGCGTGTACGGCGGCACGCGCATCTCCAACCGGAAGTAGCGCAGCCGGCGCGCCAGCGCGGCGCGCCAGTCAACGGCCGACACCAGCTCGGGTACGGCGATCGAACGGCTGAACCGCCGCCCGCGCAGGTAGAAGTCCACGAACATGATCGCCGGCGTCCCGCCCGGGACCACCCGGAATAGGGGAGAGCCGCGCCACCCCCGGGGGATGGGCCTGACGTGGAGCTGCTGCCAGTTCCACAGCTCGGCCCGGGCCGTGACGGGATTCTCGGACGCCTTCATGCCCCACCCCGCGCGGCCGCCAGTGCGGCCCTGACCACTTCGCGGGTCTCGGGCGACAGCAGACCCTCCTCGGCCAGCTCCAGCGCCTGCAGCAGCAGCGGCGCGGCCGCCAGTAGGTGGGCCACCGCCGGGTCGCGGAACTCGAACAGGTCGTGGGCGGACGTCACCACTTCCCCATTGGCGGCCAAGATCCGCACCAGCGGCCGCTCCGCGTAATACGCGGCCTCGTCGTCGTCGATCTGCCACATGGGGCCGTCGTGGTCCTCGTGGCTCCGGCACGCCTTCCACGGGGCCGGCAGCTTCTCGAGGATCCCCGGCAGCAGCGGGCCGAGCGCGCCGCGGCTCACGACTCACCCCGCATCGCCGCCGCCAGCTGCGCCTGCAGCTTGTGCAGCTCCGCCTCACCGATGTCGATGAAGCCCGCCATCATCTTGCGCGCGGCCAGATCGAACATCTCGCGGCCGCGGATGGCGGTGTAGGAGTTCGGATGGACGTAATTGACCACGTTGATCGACCTGTTGCCGATGCTCACGCTGATCTGGACCTTGCCGCCGCTCATCTCCGCAAGGATCTTCCTGTCCGCCTCCAGCCTGCTCGCCCTCTCGCCGATCAGCTGCGACAGCTCGCCGATGCGCTTGGTGTCCATGACCCGCCCCATTTTCGTGTCCATCAGATTTCACCTCGGGTGTCGTAGTCGCAGGTGTCGCAGCTCACGCCGGCGGTCACGCACTGGCCGCACGGCGGGTTGATGTGGCAGCTGCAGTTCTCGATCTCGTTCTCGCGGATGATCCCCTCGCAGCCGTCGCGGCCGCAGGCATCGCCCGGGTTGGTTCCCACGGCCTCACCCTCGGGCGGCCGCACGTCCTCGGGGCGGTTCATCGCGCACCCCCAATGTCCGCGCGGCGGCCAAGCTCGGCCGCGCACTGGGAGCAGCAGTCGCCCAGCTTCCCCGAGTCAGGATCGCGGCGCATCGTCCACCCCTTCCCGCGGGCACGCGCCCTGTCGTCCCTGCTCACGCCGCGCCGGCGGGTACCGGCCCCGGGCGTCCAGCTCTCGCATCGAGACGACGCCATGAAATCGCAGAACACATCCGCCTGCCAAACGAGCGCCATAACCATCTCCCACGCGGCCCATCCGCGTTTCCGTACAGTGTACATGAACTCTATTCGGGGCGCAGCTGCAAAGACAGCCAAAGCGTGGGGATAGGCTTCGGCTATCGGTTCCGGCTAAAGGATTGAAACTGTACAGGGTGGGTTGGTAGCGTGCGCCGGCATCATGTGGCCAGCCCGGATCCGCTAGGGGTAAGGGGTTGACCGCCCGACGCGCGCCGCCCAGCCTCGGCCGGGCCACCTGTGGCACCCACCGAACCCGGAGATCCCCATGGAACGCAACCACGTTGCACCGGTCACCATCACCACCGAGCAGATCGAGGCGGCCATCCGCGCCGTCGACTACGCCGAGCTGGGCGATGCCTGCACCACCGTCGCCACCGCCGTGCTCGACAACGGCTTTGTGGTCGTCGGCACGCACTCCTTCCCCCGCGCCAAGCACTTCTCCGCCCGCGAGGGCCAGAGGCTGGCGCTCGAGGACATCCACGCTCGGGTGCAGGCCCTGCTGACCTTCCGCGCGCTCGACGCCCGGATCCAGCGCGACCCCAGCAGCCGCACCCGCGGCAGCGACCCGCTGCACCCCGAGACGTTCCCCGAGTCCTTCGGCGCGCTGGTGTCCGAGGAGGGTGACGTGGTCGACGCCGAGTTCAACCCTGACGTGACCCCGGTCGTCGACGCCATGGCCGACTGGAATGCCCGGCAGGACGCCGAGACGGCCAACGCGACCAGCGAGACCTTCCGCGACAAGGATGGCAACACCGTGGCCGTGGTCGACGACACCTACCTCGCCGACGGCCAGAACGACGCGGGGGTCAGCCATGAACAGCCGTAACGGCCACGTCCCCGAGCGCACCACCGAGGAGTCCGAGATCGAGCAGCAGCTGCAGGAAAAGGGCCTGAACGCTCCGCGCCTGTCGCCGCAGCTGATCGACAGCCGCATCGTGTCCTCCAGCTTCCACGTCTGGCCGGGCACGACGCTCACCACCTGCCTGCTCACGCTGGTCAACGGCTACCACGTCACCGGCGAGTCGGCTGCGGCCAGCCCCGAGAACTTCGACCGCGAGATCGGCGAGCAGATCGCCTACCGCAACGCCCGCGACAAGATCTGGGCGCTCGAGGGCTACCTGTTGCGCCAGCGCCTGCACGACGCCATCCCGCCGAGCGCCGGCTAAAGCCTTGCACTACGCCGCCCGCTACTGCAGCATGGCCCCACTGGTCGCCCGCCTCCCTGAGCGATGCGACCGGTCGGGCTGGCTAGCACAGCCCCGCCCCGCGACAGGCCCATCCTGCCGCGGGGCATTTTTTTGCCCGGAGGAAAGATGAACCTGAGTGAGCTTCCGCTCATCGCTGAGATTGCGATCGCGATCTCGACACTGGCCGGCATGTGGTGGGCGGGCCTTCGCTGGGTCTGGCCGCGCATGCAGGCCACGGGCCGCGCACTGGCCGGCTTGATGGACGTGGGCACTCGCGCCGACGAGCTGCTCAAGGGCATCGAGACCAACCTCAAGAACACCGTGCTGCTGCAGACGATCAAGCACGAGGTGCTGCCCAACGGCAACAGCTCGATGCGTGACGCGGTGTCGCGCACCGAGGCCACCGTCAACCTGATGGTGGGCCAGATCCGCGCACGCGCCGATGCCGACGACGACGTGGCCCAGCTCGACTGTGACCACACAGGGCGCGTCGAGTGGATGTCCCGGCCGCTGCTCATATGGACGCAGCGCACCAGCGCGGAGCTGGAGGGCAATGGCTGGATCTCCAGCATCCACCCCGATGATCGCGAGGCCGTCGGCGACGAGTGGGCGCGCTGCATCCGCTACAACCGCCAGTTCGACAACGCCTTCAGGCTGATCGATCGCGACGGCGACATCGTGCCCGTCCGCATGTCGGGTGTGAGCGTCACCACGCGCCGCACGTCCACCGAGTCCGTTGTCCGCTGGGTGGCCACCATGCGCCGCATCGACACCGTCAACGGGGCGCTCGCTCCGCCGGACAGCCATCCCCTGCAGTCGAGGGCACCGCGATGACCACCACGCCACTGATCCCGCCGCGCCCCGGCCAGCGCCGGCCCACCATCGCCCCGGGCAAGGACATCCCTAAGCGCGGCGCCTTCGCCGCCATGCTGGTGCTGGCCATCGGCCTCATCATGCCGTGGGAGGGCCTGCGCACCACCACCTACCTCGACATCGTCGGCGTGGCCACCGTGTGCTACGGCCAGACCGGTGCCGCCGCGGCGCCGGGCGCCACCTACACCGAGGCCCAGTGCCGGGAAATGCTGGGCGACGAGGTCGCCTACTTCGCCACCAAGCTCGAGCGGTGCATCTCCCCCGACGCGCGGATGACCCCGCTGCAGCAGGCGGCCGTGCTCAGCTGGGCCTACAACGTGGGCGACCGCGCCGCCTGCAGCAGCACGCTGGTCCGCCAGCTCAATGCGGGCGAGCCGCCTGCCGTGTGGTGCGCGCAGCTGCTGCGCTGGGACAAGGCGGGGAAGCCTCCCAAGGCCGTCAAGGGCCTGACCAACCGGCGCCGCGCCGAGTACCAGCAGTGCATTGCCGCATGATCAACGTGGACGACGCGAGCCAGCTCAGCGTGAGCACCGCCCTGCGGGATCTGGCCGACCGGGTCGACGCCGCCGGCGAAGACGAGACCGTGGTCTGCGTCATCGGGTCCGGCACCACGGCTAAGATCTATGCCCTGAGCGGGGATTTGCCTACCATCCTCGCCAACACCGCCACCCTGCTCGAGGGCGTCGTGGCCGGCCTACCCGCAGCGAACAGCAAGAGGCAGCACTGATGTCCCACGACTGGCGCCTGAATCTCCCCGGCAATGCGCGGATCTCCACGCTGGCCTTCTCGATCTGGAAGGCGGGTGTCACGCCGTGGTCGTGGGTGTACCAGCAGGATCCGGACCTGCTGCCCGACCCGATCGAGAACCGGATCGCCTACGCGGTCGAGGTGTTCCTGCAGAAGCTCGAGTTCGACAACGCGCTGCTGTCCGAGATCGAGCGCGCCAAGGCCATCGCCGAACAACAGGGCCGCGAGATTCAGTTCGCTGGCTCGCCCGCCAGTGAAGTATGGATCGACGAACCCACGGAGAACGCACCATGATCCTCGACAAGCTCGCCATCAAGCCCCTGCTGATCACCATCGCCGTGCTGTCCGCGCTGCTGGTGGTGAGCGGCTGGTTCAATGTGTCCCAGTTCAAGGCCAGCGCCATCGCCGAGACCGAGCACGCGGCGGAGATCGCCAAGCTGCGCAGTGCCGCCGAGATCGCGGCCGCCAAGCGCGGCGCCCGCCAGTCCGAAGAGATCGCCGCGCAGGCCGAGGAGCAGCGGATCCTGCTCGCGGCGGAGTTCGCGGCCATCGCCGAAGAGCAGCGGGACGTCATCGCCGACTACAACGCGGCGCTCGCGCGCCTGCCGCCGCTGCCTTCCAACTGCGGTCCGGGCCAGCAGCGCGTCGACGCCTTCAACGGAGGCGGCTGATGCACGTCGCCCGCACCTTCCGCCGCGCTGCAGCACCGGCCACGGCCTTCATGGGCCACGTTGCCGCGACCGGTGTCGCCTTCATCATCGGCTTCTGCGTGGTGCTCGCGGTGCTCGGCGCCGTGTGGACCGTGCTCGACGCCATCGTGCTCACCGCCCGCCACCTCTGGAGCTGACCATGCAAAGCCGCATCTACGAATCCGAGAAGATGTTCAACGAGAACCGCAAGTTCGGTGCCGATCCCTGCTACTACCCGGCGCTGCTCGTACTGCCCAACGGCGACGAGACCGTGGTCTTCTTCACTAACGAGCAGATCAACACGGCGCGCCACCGCGGGTCGATCAACACCGATGAGGCGCTCGAGTACCTCGCCGCCTGCCACAAGCACGAGCGCAAGGTCGCCCTGCTGATCCTGTCGTCGCTGGTCGTGGCCGCCGGCCTGCTCGCCGGCGTCTTCGTGGCGGTGTTCTCGTGAGGGCGCTGCTGCTGGGTCTGCTGCTGGTGCTCGCCGGCTGCGCCTCCGCCCCCGTCGCTGACGCCCCGGCGTGGACGGCGCCGCAGATCCGCTGCGCCGACGAGTGCCGCAACCCCTGCGACACCAGCCTGCCGAAGTGGCTGCCGCCGGACGCGCGCAAGCCCGAGGCGTGGGACTACATCAAGCCGCAGGTGGTGACCCCGCTGCGCCTCGAGCTGCAGCAGTGCGAGCTGCGCCGGGCCAGCTGCGTGGCCTGCATCGATGCGGCCATCAAGGCCGGGGCGGTGCGGCCGTGAGCATGCTCAAGATCTTCGCGTGTGCGCAGGCGGCGCACGAGGCCAACCGCGCCTACTGCTTCATCATCGGCGACGCGACGCAGGCCAACTGGCAGTACGCGCCGGAGTGGCAGCGCGAGTCCGCAGTCAAGGGCGTCGAGGCCGTGCTGGCCAACCCGGACATCACGCCCGAGCAGCTGCACGAGAGCTGGGGAGCGGCCAAGATCGCCGACGGCTGGCGCTACGGGCCGGTCAAGAACGCCGACGCCAAGACCCACCCCTGCCTCGTGCCGTACGACCAGCTGCCGGAAGAGCAGCGAGTCAAGGACGCCATCTTCGGCGGCACCGTGCGCGCCATGGCCAAGGCGCTGGGCCTGCTGTGAGCGACCCGTTCCTCCTCGAGGGTGAGGTGATGCCGCCCGGGCCGAACCCGGGCAAGCCCACCGAGGGCGAGTTCCTCAAGGCCGCCGGCCCGGGCACACTGCAGGATCCGCACTCCCCCGAGTCCAACGCCGTCGAGCTGCTGGGCCGGGACGCGGATCCCGACGTGCTCGATGCCCGCTGGGTGGTCACGCGCCTCATGCGCGAGGCCACCGACTACGGCACCCGCAGCCGCCAGACGGCGCGCGTGGCCGCGCTGGGCATGCTGGCCAAGGCCACGGGCCTCCTCGACGAGGGCGGGCTGGACAAGGACAAGGAGACGCCCCTGCAGCGGGCGCTCGACATGCCGGCCGAGGAGCGCCGGCAGATGATCGTCAACCGCGTGCGGGCGCTCCACAAGGCCGGACTGATCTCCCGGGAAGACCTTCCGGGCGACTGACTTGCATTGGCCGCCCGCGAGCGGCAGCCTCCGGCGCACAACCACAGGATGCCCCCGTGACCGTCAAGACCATCCTCAACCCGAGCACCGACGCGGCTTCCAACATCGTCTTCAACCCCGACGGCTACAGCCACGTCATGGTCTTCGCGGTCGGCTTGGCCGGGGCGGAGACCGTCGAGGTCTTCATCACCGGCGGTGCCGGGGCCGTGCCCTACGCCGAGAACCAGCTGGCCGTCGAGCTGACTGCCACCCAGCCATTCGCGCGCCTGCCGACCGGCCCGACCTACTCGATTGACAAGAGCGCCAGTGCCGGTGCCGTGTCGGTCTACTGGTCCGGCGCAAGTGCGTCGGCGGTCACGACGGTCACGACCCCGGGCGGCACCGTTGTCGAGTTCCCCATCGCGCCCGAGTTCGCGATCTACTCGATCGACCACCTCGACTCCGATGGACGCGTGGTGGCGAACCGTTACGCGAGCACGCCGCCCAACGGGAACATCTTCACCCTGTCCACGGGCTACATTCGATCTGCCGGCGGCGCCGGCGTCCTGACCAACAACTTCGCCAACGGACCCGGCGGCTCGATGACGGCCAGTCGCGTCGAGTTCGCTGCCGACACGACGACCTTCCTCCTGTACTCCGGCGCGCCGCCGGCGAACAACTATCGGCTGCGCCTCCCGGTCAAGCTCAACTCCGGCGGGCCGACGAAAGATATTCGCTATGGCGACACCCTGCCCGGATACCTCACCGCCACGGTGAATGACGCGACGTGGACCTATCTCGATGTCTCGCCCTACGCCGCCAGCGGCACGACCTACGATTCGTTCGCGATTCTTCCCGCGGCCGCCAACGCGCCGGTTGATCTCCTCATCGACGAGCTGCAGTGGTATCCGTCTGCCGAGACCATGCCGGCATTCGCCACCGAGACGAACGACTGGCATTTCAAGGTCCGCAACAAGGGCTACGCCGGCGCCATCTCGCGCTCCGGCAACCTTTTGGACAACCTGACTGGCGGCGCTGTCGGCTCCGTGTTGTCGCCCACGTTCCCTGCTGCGAAGACGTTCACCGAGTTCTGCGCCGTGGTCGCTTTCGACTACAGGACGCTCGGCAGCGGACAGCTATTTGTCACCGAGGCCGACGCCTCTCTCGGCACCACCGTCAACACCCTGCAGATCGGCGTGACGGCCGGCTCTGTTCTCGGGCAGGTGACGTTCCAGCCCGTCAATCAGGGCACGACGCGCATCGAGCCGGTCAACGAGGGCGTCCACATCTACGCCATCCGGATCAGGAACGGGGCGCGCGAGTGCTACTTCAACGGCGTCGAACTCAATTCCGCATCGACGGCGTGGGCTGGGTTCCAAGCCCGCATGCTCAACCTCTACGGCTCCACCACGGCGACGCCTGCGCGCGGCTTCCCGGTGGTTGCTGTTGCCTTCCCGTCCTATCCGTCCGATGCCGACTTCTTTGCTATCCACGAGAAGATCCGCAACGTCGACGTTCCGGCCGCTGGTCAGGTCATGGGCACGTTCTCCCACTTCCTACTTTCCGATGGCGACAGCATCTCGGCGTCCACTGGCGCACCTCAGGGTCCGGCATACCCGTACCTCCTCGGTGCGGCCGGCGCCTTCGCGGGCAAGCCGCCGCTGTACATGCGCAACAGGTCCGTCAGCTCGTCCGGCATCGTCGACCTCAACACCCGCAAGGCGAAGAACCTGCAGATCATTGCGCAGGCTATCGCCGCCGGCGCGCAGCCCATTGTCACCATTCTGTGTGCCACCAACGACACCGCCGAGATCGGCTCTCTCGGACACGCCGCGTACTACGACAAGCTCGCCCTGCTGTACGCCGACTACCGCAACGCGGGCGCGATCGTCATCGCCGCCACCCCGCTTCCCGCCAATGTCGGAAACCCGGCGTGGAACGCGGAACGCCTGCTGCTTGCTGCGCTCATGCGCACGCGTGTCGGACTCGACTTCGAGGGTCTTGCCGACCTCGCTGCCGACCCGGACATCGGCCCCGACGGGGCGCCCGCAGCTCGCGTTTACTACGACGACGACATCCACCTCAACACGGCCGGTCAGGTCATTGCCGCCGGGATCTTCGAGACTGCCATCGATCCATTCTTCGTCTAACCGGAAAACACCGAGGTAACCCATGGCCACCATCACCATCATCGAAGCAAAGACCGCGGCCGACAGCAATAAGCTGCTGCTCACCGACGTCTACAACAGCGTCGTGCTCCATGCGGAGGGCCTTGCCGGTGCGGAGGAGGTCGACATCTACGTCATGGGCGGCGCCGCTCGCGTCGTCTACTCCGAGGGCGGCGTGCCCGTCACGCTCACTGCCGCGCAGCCCAATGCCACCCTGCCCGTCGGCCCGACCTACAGCATCGATAAGGACGCGACGATCGGTGCGGCCGCCGTGTACGCTTCCGTCGCAGCCGACCACGGCAACTGAGTTCCGGCCGCGCGCGGGGTTTCCGGCACCGCGCGTAGCTACCCCTTCCAGCCGGAGGAGAAACCGCAATGGCACTTTCGCGCACCAACATCCAAGCCCGTCTGCAGGGTGGCTTCACGTCCCCGCAGGCGAAGATCCTCGCTGACCTGCTGGTGGACATCCAGCAGGATGCCGTCACCGTCAACACGGCACTGACCACGCTGGCCACGAAGCTCAACGCCGACGCGGGCGTCACCGACACCAACTACGTCGGCGCGACCATCTCGACCACGGGCATCTGACCATGCCGCTTCCCCCGGGTCTCGCGCTTAACCCCACCACCGGGGTAGTTTCCGGCACTCCCACCGAGGCCGGAACCTACAACTTCACCCTGCGCGTGCGAGACGCGCAGGGCAATACGCGTGACATCCCGCAGTCGATCACCATCGCCGCCTACACGGCGCCGTCGCTGTCGGGATCCATCCCCACCTTCGCCAAGCGCACGGTCGCCTACAGCGGCGGCCTGAGCGTGGCGAACGGTACCGCGCCCTACGTCTGGTCGATCGCTTCGGGCACGCTGCCCACCGGGCTGACCATCGATGCGGGCACCGGCGTGATCAGCGGCACCCCGACGGACACCACCTACACCGACCGACCGCTGACGATCCGCGTGGTCGACGCAGTGGGATCCTCGGCGCAGCAGGCGGTCACGCTCCGCTATGCCGACGTGCTCACGCTGGGCGGCACCTACGCCAACGCCACCGAGGCCGTCGCCTACAGCGATGGTCTGGACGCGGCCGGCGGCCACCTGCCGCGGACGTGGGCGATCACCAGCGGCTCGCTGCCGTCGGGCCTGACCTTCAACACCAGCACCGGCGTCATCTCCGGCACCTCGAGCGACGTGAGCAGCGTATCGCTCGGCATCAGCGTCACCGATGCGTCGGGCGACATCGCGAGCGGCACGTTCTCGCTGAGCGTGGTGAGCGCCTACACGGCGATCTCGATCACCGGCAACATCACCAACGGCGTGCAGAACGTCGAGACCCTGTCCGCGTTCTCGATCATGCCCACCTACAGCGGGCTGGTCATTGCCGGCGGCACCGGATCCTACAGCTACAGCTGGGCGCGGATCAGCGGCAGCACGGCCATCAATGCCGGCTCGCCCACCAGCCTGAGCACGAGCTTCGTGGGCACCGTGGCCCCGGGCGCGAGCACGGTTGGCTTCTTCCGCCTCACCGTGTCCGACGGCATCAGCAGCGCCACCTACGATTTCACGGCGAGCGCGACCAACACCTATGTCGTGATGACGCTCGGCGCCACCGTGGGCCGCGCCACGCGCACCGTCGCCTACACTGGCACCCTGAACCGCGGCGGCGGCAAGTCGCCCTTCAGCTTCGTGGTGACGGCCGGCACGCTCCCTGCGGGCATCACGCTCAACGCCGGTACCGGCGCCCTCTCGGGCACGCCCACCGACACGAGCTACACCGATCGGAGCATGACCTTCCGCGTCACCGACGATCTGGGCGCGACCGCCAACGTGAGCGCGACGATCGGCTACCGGAACTTCCCGACCCTGTCCTACCCGGCCAGCTTCGCGATGCGCACCCGGGCCTACTCGCTGTCCCCGACCCAGAGCGGCGGCCATTCGCCGCTGGCCTACGCCCTGCAGTCGGGCAGCCTGATCACGGGCCTGTCGCTCAGCAGCACGACCGGCGAGGTGACCGGCACGCCCACCTCCACCAGCTACGGCGTCGTGGCCGTCACCGTGCGCCTGACCGACGACATGGCGAACGTGGTCGACGCCGCCCAGTCGGTGACCTACGCCGACAACCTGACCATCGCCGGCACCGTGGCCAGCCCGGGCTACACCGGAGCCGCGTACGCCGACTCGAGCCTGAGCGCCTCGGGCGGGCACGGCTCGAACGTCTGGAGCATCGCCAGCGGCAGCCTGCCGCCCGGAGTGAGCATCAACGCCGGCAGCGGCGCCCTGACCGGCACCCCGTCCGCCGTGGGCGCCTACGGCTTCACCGTGCGCGTGACGGACGCCGCCGGCTTCGTGGCCGACTCGCCCCAGTCCCTGACCATCGCGCTCGGCCTGTCCGTCTCGCTGGCCCCGACGCTGAGCTACCTGTTCACGAACAGCCCGGCCAGCGGATCCCCGGGCACGCGGACCCTGACCACGGGCACCGTCACCGGCACCGCCAGCGGCGGCTCGGGCGGCTACAGCTACGCGTGGACCCGGATCGCGGGCAGCGCCGACATCACCGCCGACAGCCCGGCCGCGGCCACCACGGCCTTCACCGGCACCGGCATCCCGATCGGCGGCAACAAGTCCGCCACCTTCCGCCTGACCGTCACCGACAGCGGCGGCCGCACCGCGACCGCCGACATCGTGGTCGAGATCAGCTACGAGTCCGGCCTGTGACGCTCAGCACCGCCTTCCGCCCGCTGCTCGATTCCCGGGCCTTCACCCGGGAGCAGGCCGAGAGCCTGATCCGCCTGCTCGAGGCGGTGGCCGGCGACGGGCAGTACACGCCGGAGGCGTCCGCGCTGTCCAACGCGTCCGTCGTGACGCCGGGCATCGCCCAGTATTCGCGGGTCGGTGCGATCGTGACCGTGTCCGGGCGCGCGACGGTGACCACCACCGCGGGTGGCGCGGCCACGGTGCGCTTCGATCTCTCGCCACCGATCCCGATGGACACGACCGTCGACAACCCGGTCCACGGCACGCTGCTGGCCGCAGGCGCCGCGTATTCCCCGGGCGTCGTGTCGTCCGCCCCGGGTGACGGGAATCCCGCGCTGCGCTTCCAGTCCGCCGCGATCGAGTCCCTGATGCTGATCTACCACTACAGCTACCGCGCCCTGCAGTGAACGAGGTGGAGGACATTGATGACCTCGATCTCGAGACCCTGATCGAGGCCGAGCAGCAGTACATCCGCTACAACGCCCTCGAGGCGATGTATCGGCCCGGCCCGTTCGGGATCTCGAAGTACCCCAAGCACGCCGAGATCTTCGAGGCCGGCGCGAAGTTCCGCCACCGGTGCTTCATGGGCGGCAACGGCGTGGGCAAGACCTACGGCATGGGCGGCGTCGAGGTGGCTTACCACGCGACCGGCTTGTATCCGCTGTGGTGGGTGGGCCTGCGCTTCGATCACGCCATCAAGATCCGCTGCTGCGGCGACACCCGGCAGACCATGCGCGAGATCATCCAGCCGGTGCTGCTGGGCAACTTCGCCGAGCTGGGCGAGGAGGAGTACGGTACCGGCCTGATCCCGCGGCACCTGCTGGGCAAGCCCAAGGTGGTGAGCAACACCAACGGGCTGGTCGACTTCGTCAAGGTCAAGCACGTCTCCGGCGGCTGGACCACCATCCAGTTCCGCGCCTATGAGCAGGGCCGCAAGGCCTTTCAGGGCACGAAGTTCGAGTTCATCTGGGAGGACGAGGAGCCGCCGATCGGGATCCACGAGGAGAACGTGCAGCGCGGCCGCGGCGTCGACGGCCGGATCCTACTGACGTTCACCCCGCTGTCGGGCTTCTCCGACGTGGTCAACAACTTCCTCGACTGGGAGAACGCGAACAAGCTGGGTGCGAGCCGTTTCACGCTCAGCTGCGGCTGGGACGACGTGCCCCACCTGACCGAGGAATGGAAGCGCATCACGCTCGCCGAGACCCGGCCGCACCTTCGCAACACCCGCAAACTTGGCATCCCGACCGCCGGCATCGGCATGGTGTACCCCGTGGAAGAAGAGTTCATCACCGTCCGCCCCTTCGCCATCCCGCCGCACTTCCGGCGGATCTCCGGCTTCGACCATGGCTGGCACAACACCGCCTGCGTGTGGATCGCCTACGACAAGGACGAGGACGTCGCCTACCTGTACGCCGACTACAAGCGCGGGGAGACGACGACCGAGAACCACGCCACGGCCATCAAGGCCCGCGGCTCGTGGATCCCGTGCCGGGGCGACGCCGCTGCCCGCGCCCACGATGGCGAGCAGATCGTGAAAAAGTATCGTAGCCTCGGCGTCGACATGAAGCTGCCCAATAAGGCAGTGGACGCCGGCATCGGCGAGGTCGTGTCCCGCCTCGAGGATGGGCGCCTGAAGGTGTTTGCGACGTGCGTCAAGTGGTTCGATGAGTTCCGCCGCTACCGCTACGACGAAAAGGGCAACGTGGTGAAGCAGAACGACCACCTGATGGATGCCACCCGCTACGCGATCATGGATCTCAAGGATGCCAAGCATCCGCCCTCGGGGCGCGAGGTCACCCTAACCAGCGACGTGAGGTTCTAACATGCAGCAGAAAATCCTTGAGGGCGACGAAGCCGCTGAGCGCGAGGCCGTGCAGGACGCCACCCAGATCGCCGGCGAGGAGCTGAGCGAAGAAGAGGCGGCGCTGCTGCAGGAAGAGATCGAGCGCAAGCGCGCCGCTCGCCGCGCGCACATGGACTCGATCGGCACCACCCTGATGGGCCACCTGCAGGAGGCTGTGCAGTTCCGCGCCCCATTCGAGGGCGAGTGGATCGACGACATCCGCCAGTTCGAGGACGGCGACGTCGACGGCGGCCGCTCGGCTGGCCCCACCAAGGCCGACACCTCCGAGGAGGAGTACCGCTCGGTCACCGACAACATCACGCGCCCGGCGACGATCACCTTCGCCGCGCGCCTCGGCGACATGATCTACCCGACCAACGATCGCAACTGGGACATCGACCAGACCCCGAAGCCGGAGCTGCCGCCGGAAATCGTGGAGAGCATCCGCAAGGGACCGGACGGCAACGGCGTCCCCGAGGAGATGGTCGACGAGCTGATTCTTGCCGTAGCCCGAAAGCGCGCGGCCAAGATGCGCACCCAGATCGACGACCAGCTCAGCGAGAGCCGGTACAACGACCATGGCCGCGAGGTCATCATGGACGCCTGCAAGATCGGCCACGGCGTGATGAAGGGGCCGTTCGCGCAGGCGACCAAGCGCCGCCGCTACGAGGCCGGCAAGGGCTACAAGGCCGTGGTCGAGGAGATCATGACCTCGCCGAAGACCACCCGCGTGGATCCGTGGATGGTCTACCCGCGCCCGTGCCGCCGCATCGACGACTGCCCCGGCGTGTTCGAGCTGCATGAGATGTCGGCCAAGAAGGTCTCGGAGCTGCGGATCCAGCCCGGCTTCTCGAGCGAGCAGGTCGGCCGCCTGCTCAAGCAGGCCCCGGTGTGGGACACGCTGGCCCAGACCCAGACCGCGCTGAAGATGCTGGACGCGAACACGCTGCTGACGCGAAACGACCTCTACGCCGTGTTCGAGTACAACGGCGAGATGCCGCGCGAGGCGGTCCTGATCTTCGTCGACCAGCTGCTGGCCGAGTCGAAGATGAGCGACGAGCAGAGCCAGCAGATCCTCGCCGCCATCGAGGAGAGCAACGCGCTGCACCTTCACTGCAACGTCTGGATGTCGCAGGGAATCGTGATGAAGGTCGCGATCAGCCCGATCGATCACCAGTATTGCCTGTACAAGTTCTTCGTCTTCGAGGAGCGCGAGGCCGCTCCGTTCGGCCGCGGCGTGCCGCGCCTGCTGCGCGACCCGCAGCGCAGCGTCCGCATGCTGTGGGCGGCGATCATGCTCAACACGATCATGTCCAGCTCCCCGCAGATCGGCGTCATCAAGGGCGCGCTGGTGCCCAACGCCCCGGGCAGCGGCACGACCGACCTGCGTTGCACCAAGCCGCGCGTGTGGGCCTTCGGTTCCGACGTCGAGGACATCACCAAGGCCATTCAGGTCTTCACGATCCCGAGCACGGCGGCCACCACCATGCCCGTGTACGAGCGCGCGAAGCAGAACGGGCAGGAGCAGGTGATGCTCCCGCTCATCGCGCAGGGTGAGCCGTCGCAGGCCGTACCCACCAGCTCCGGTCTGGCCATGCTGATGAATGCGTCCAACATCGTGCAGCGCCGACTGGCCGCCCGCTACGACGCGTCGATGACGACCCCGATGATTCAGGGCCACTACGACTGGAACATGGAGTACGGCGATGACGGCGCCAAAGGTGACTACAGGATCATCGCCCGGGCCAGCTCTCACCTGCTGGTCAAGGACATCCAAGCCCAGAACTTCATGACGGCACTCAATCTGTACAGCTCCAATCCGCTGCTGCAGCCGCGCATGAAGATGGATGCGTGGGCGGAGGAGGGCCTGAAGATCCTTGACATCGAGACCGCTCGCTTCCTCATGACCGAAGAAGAGTTCGAGGAAAAGATGGCCGCCGAGAAGCCGGCTCCGGATCCGAACATGCTCAAGGCCGAAGCCGCGGTCAAGGTCGCCGATGCACGCGCGGTCGAGGCGCAGACGGACGCGAAGCGTTCCGAGGGCATGCTGCAGCTCGAGGCGCAGGACCGCGCCATGGACTACGAGGACAGCATCGCCGACCGCGAGAGCCGCGAGCGCATCGCGGCCACCAACCTGCAGGCCGCGCTCGCCGGGTTCGACGCCGACGCGCAGGCCCGCATCATGCAGATGCAGGCCGACATGGCGAAGGAAGCCGATCGCAACGCCACCCAGACTCGCGTGGCCGGCATGAAGGCGGCGGAGGGCGCCATCAAGCTGGACTTCGACCGCGAGAAGATGGAGCGCGAGATCGAGGTCGAGTCCCGTAATCCGAACCCGGGTCCGCGCCTCGCATGAGCGACATCCCTCCCATCAAGATCCCCAAATCTTCGCTCGCATGGGCGGAGATTGAAGGCTGGTGCCAAGCGCGCCTGACGAAGTACCGCAGTCAGCTCGAGAGCGAGATGGTCCCGGTGGAGAAGATCCCCGCGATCCGCGCCCGCATCGCCGAGCTGAAGGCGCTACTCAATTCCACTGCAGAGGATCTACCCCATGATGAACCCTGACCTGAGCCAGATGTCCGAAGAAGAAGCCTTCCGCGCCGGCCTCGCCGACGGTGGCGACGTGCCCGAAACCCAGACCGAGCCGCCGGCGGCCGCGCCCGAGGCCACCCCGCCGGCCGAGCAGGCGCCCGCCGACGAAGGTCAGACGACCCCCATCGAGGGGCTTGACACCACGGAAAACGCGGCCCAGCCTTCGGCCGAAGACGAGTGGCTCGCGGCGCTTCCCGAGGACATCCGGAACCGCTACATCGAGACCCAGTCTGCTAACCGGAAGTTGCAGGAGGAACTTGCGCAAGCGCGCAACGACCACGCCTCGATGGCCGGGAAGCTCAGGCCGCTTCAGCAGAAGCTCGCCAGCTACGAACGCGCACCGCCCGCGGCCCCGGCCGCACCTGCCGCGCTCGAGCAAGCTCCGCAGACCGTCGAGGAACTCGACGCTCAGCTGGCCACGCCCGAGTTTGCCGAGTGGGAAAAGACCTTCCCTGAAGAGGCCAAGGTCTGGAAGGCGAACAACCGCCGCGTCCTCGAGGCTGCCGAGAAGATTGCCAAGCGGCAGGTTGATGCGGCGGTGCAGACGCTCAGCACCCGCTTCGAGCCGATCATCGGGAAGGTCGAGAAACAGCAGAAGATCGAGGACTACAACGCTCGCATCTCCCAGCTGGAGTCCGTCCACCCGGATTGGAAGCAGTACAACGAAGGCGATGATTTCAGCAACTGGTTCGACGAGGTCTACCTGCCCCAGCAGCCGGACTTCGTGCAGGAACGGTTCGCGGATCCCAAGGTCGTTGCGCGCTACCTGTCCGATCCCGAGTTCACGGCCAAGCGGCTGACCGAGTTCAAGCGCGATCGCGGCATCACCAACGCGCAGCCGGCGACGACGCCCACGGTCCCTGACCCGAAGCCCACCACGCCCCCCGCGCGACTGGCTCTGTCCGTGGCTCCCAGCGTCGGTTCCACCCCGCCCATTTCGCGGGTTCGACTCGACCTGATGACGCCCGAGCAGGCTTTCCTCGCAGGCCTCAAATCCCCCGACTAACTACAGCAGGCAACCACCATGTCGATCAACAGCTATCAGGCCGGTTCCGCCGCCGCAGGCAACCCGACCAACCTCTACAACCTCGGCAAGATCCTCAAGTCCATCGACGTCGTCGAGGTGCTGGATCGCCTCGTCAAGGTCATCCCGGTCCCGATGAACAAGTCGGAGCTGGTGAACATGCAGCGTTCGGTCACCCCCGAGCCGCGCACCACCGAGGTGGCCGAGGGCGTCAACCCGTCGCAGCGTTCGCTGACCTACGAGAACGTGCAGACCACGTTCGAGGAGTTCGCCGAGACGTTCGCCGTGACCAGCCGTCAGGCTGAGCTGGGCGAGTCCGACGTGCTGGCCGACTCCAAGGACCGCATCGTCGACCTGATGAAGCGCACCCGCGAAAAGAACGCGTGGTTCGAGTACCGCAACGGCACCCAGCGCATCTTCAACAGCTCGGCGCACAGCACCCGCTCGCAGGTCAACGGCCCGATCACGCTGGGCCGCATCCGCGTGGCCGTGCGCTCGCTGACCAACAACCGCGCGCCGTACATCCGCCAGATCTCCAACGGCTCGGTGAATCAGGGCACGACCGCGATGGAAGCGGCCTACCTCGCCCTGTGCCACACCGACTGCCGCCCGGACATCCGCGCGCTGCCCGGCTTCGTCCCGCTGGCCCAGATCGGCGGCGCCTCGCGCAACCTGCCGCAGCTGTTCGGTCAGGTCGATGACGTGATGTTCATCACCTCCCCCGAGTTCGAGCCGTTCTTCGGCGAGGGCGCGGCGGTCGGTGCGACCAACATGCGCTCGGCCGGCGGCGTCAACATCGACGTCTACAGCTACGTCATCTTCGGCATGGAGGCCCTCGGCAAGTGCTCGCTGCGCGGCGCCAGCCAGAGCGGCATGGGTGCCGTCGAGATGAACGTGCTCGACAAGGCCGACAAGTCCGACCCGACCAACCAGCGCCGGCTCGTGTCCTGCCGCTGGTGGGATGCCCCGGTGATCCTGCAGCAGCTGCATGTGCAGCGCATCGAGGCCGGCGCGACGGACAACGTCAGCTGACCCTGACGGCCCCGGCCTAGCGCCGGGGCCATCGGTTCAAACCCCCTCATTCCAGAAGGCACCACGATCATGCCCAAGTACAGCTCCGGCTACGGCCTCGTCCCGAACGCCAACTCCACCACCTACCTCTACCGCGGCCCGCACGTCGAGCGCCCGGGTCAGGCCGTCCTCCGCCACCACACCTTCACCGGCACCCTGACGTACAACGCCTCGGCGTCGCTGAACGACATCCTGTACATCGCCGGTGGCTTCGTGGCGGGCGAGCGCATCAAGCGCATCACCAACGTGCGCTCGGGCGACCCGGACGTGGCCAACGACTTCACCTTCAACCTCGGCTTCCGCCTCGGCTCGGCCACGGCCTTCGCGTCGGCCAGCACCGGCATGCAGGCCACCGCGGCCTTCGAGGTCACCGAAGCGGCTGCGCTGGCGATCGCCTCCGTGGCGGCCGAGGGCGACGACCTGATCCTGACCCCGACCGCGGGCGCGGCCGAAGTCTCGGCCACCCACACGTTCCTGATCGAGTCGTACCTCCCGGGCAACAACTAAGCCCTGCGCTTAGCGGCGTCTGGCGGTAATATCGGGCACGGCCCCCTGCGGGGGGCCGTTCCCTTATCCGCACCCGGAGACCAGCATGTCGAACGAGATCACCATCCAACAGGCGGCGGAGACGCGCTTTGCGCAGTCGACGACCAGCGAGCTGCAGCGATACCTCACCGAGCTGGGTGAGCCTTTCGAGAGCAACGACGACCAGAACAAGCTCCGCGCCAAGGTGCTCGCCGCCATGGGTCTGGTGGATCCCGCCGGGCAGCAGGAGCGCAAGGCGCCGTCGCGTGCGACCTTCGCCGGCGAGCACATCCGCCCGCCCTACAACCTGTCCCCGAACGGCCTGTGGGGCGGCAGGCGCCGCCGGATCCGCGTCCCCCGCCCGCAGGGTTCCAAGCTCGCCCGCGCCGAGTGCGTGAGCGTCAACGGCAAGGCCCCGTACTGGATCGCGTACGACGAAACCACCGACGTGCCGTTCCCGATCTACATGGCGCTGGTCGATCGCAAGCGCAAGATCGTCAGCGCGGAAAAGGTCGACAAGAGCGATCCCAATTCGGAGATCACCACGAAGTGGGAGTTCACCGACATGCCGATCATCGACTACGGTGATGACCCGTTGACCGCGGATCGTGCCGGCTCGATCACCGAGTGGTACCAGACCAACGCCCCGAGCTGGTTCAAGCGGCGCACCACGCGCGAGCTGCAGTCCATCTGCAGCCTGCTCGAGATCACGGTCACCAAGGGCGACGTGATGAAGACCTCGAAGTCCGACGAGGAGCTGATCTCCGACATCTACGTTTTCCTGTGGGGCCACGCTGCCGTGGTTGACGCCGTCGCTGAAAAGGAAGCCGAAGCGTGAATTACCTCCAGCTCACCCAGACCCTGCACCAGACCCTTCGCATTGGGCAGGGTGCCCTCGGCGTCCAGCCGCAAACGACGGTGGCGCAAACGGGCATCTTGGGTGAGCTGGTGTTCTTCATCGCCCGCGCGTGGGAGGACATCCAGAACGACCAGCCCCGCTGGCGGTTCATGGTCAAGAACGGGACGCTGGTGCTGCCGCAGGGTGGCATCCGCGTTTCCACGGCGGCGATCTCGGATCTCGATTCGATCCTTGTCTCCGACTCCGAGGGCCGTGGCCGCTTCATCACCATGTACCGCGACAGCGTTGCCGATGAGCAGGTGGTGCGCTACGTCCCCTATCAGGACTGGCAGCAGAGCTACCTTGCCCGCGGCGATCGCGGTACCGGCATGCCGTCCCGCTTCACGCTCCGCCCTGACGCGCAGCTGGAGTTCGACATCAATGCCGATTTCGCGTACACGCTGCGCTTCGACTACCGTCGACTGCCGCAGACGCTGACCCAAGACACCGACTCCCCCATCATGAAGCCGCGCTTCCACATGGCCATCGTGTGGTGGGCGATCAAGAACTACTACTGCACCACGCGCGACGCGAATGACCTGCTAGCCAAGTCCGGCGTGCAGCTCAAGCGCGAGATGCAGAAGCTGCTGCTCGAGGAGCTGGACGAGATCCTCTGCGTCGAGGTCCGCCCGTGAGTCGTGGGCCGGCGATCCCGCTGCTGGGCGGTCTGGATCTCACCACGCCGTCGCCGATGACGCGGCCGGGCACGCTGGCCGACTGCCTGAACTACGAGGTAGCCAGTCGCCGCGGCTACACCCGCATCGATGGCTTCGAGCGTTTCGACGGCCGGCCCGGCGTCGCCGAGTTCCGCGTGCTGCTGCTTACCACCTCGGGTATCACCGGCTCCATGGCGGTCGGTGACCTCGTGCAGTTCGCGGAGGAGATGTCGCCCCAGCCGCACCAAGGCATCACCGGCTACGTCACTGACGTGAGCGCCGACGAGCAGCCCAAGATCTGCGTGGTGTTCGCCGGCGGCATGGCGGACCCGGCACTTCCCGATCAGCTCGAGGCGCCCGTCGTCGGTGCCACCGCCACCGTGACCGCCTACGCCTCGCTGGACACGCCGATCGGCACTCAGGAGGCCTTCGACGACGCGCTCTATGCGCTGGCTGTCGCCCGTCGTGCCGAGATCGTTACCGTGCCCGGCCGCGGCGGTAGCGACGTGCTCGGCGGCTTCCTGTTCAACAACCGCAACTACGCCATCCGCGACCTCCCGCGCGTCTACTTCGAGGGCGGGTACTACACCGACGCCGACGAGGGGCTGCGGATCGAGATCGACTCCGAGTTCTACGAGATCCTCGAGGTCCGCGTGCTCGGCGACAACGCCGGCTTCATCGCCTACGACCCGGTGCCCAGCCCGGGCGCGGTGGCCACCGGCATCGGCAGCCCGACCCTGACGTCGCTGCCCGTCAGCGGCGCCTTCAGCTCCGGCTTCGACACCATCCCGTACAGCGACGGCCTGTCGGTCTCCGGTGGCGTGGCGCCCTACAGCTGGTCGCTCGCCGAGGATGATGTCGGCACCCCCGCCCCGGGCGAGATCGTCGACCTCTCCGAGTTCGCGCAGCAGTCCGAGGTCACGCCGGCGGCCCTGTGGCGCTCCAGCTCGAGCGGCTGGGAGCGCGTGGATCTCGGCCGCGAGATGGGCTTCATCTCCGGTACGGACGGCCTTGCGTCGACCCCGCGCGCGACGAACCTCGACGCCTCCGACATCAAGGCCACCGACTGGATCTACCCGGGCACGAGCGAGATCGACGGCGTTGCGGCCACGGATCTTGCCGCGGACGACACCGTGACCGACGCCATCGCCGGCGCCTCCGGCCAGACCCTGTGGTGCCGGGACTTCGACTTCTCCTCGATCCCGGCCGGCGCCGAAGTCATCGGCGTGGAGGTGAGCATCAAGCGCACCACGACCGCCGCCGGCGTCGCGCGCGATGCGGTGGTGATCCTGACCGGCATCACGGGCGGCACCGAGAACAAGGCGTCCGGCCGGTGGGACGATTCGGGCGTGCTCACCGTCGAGACGTACGGCGGATCCTCCGACCTGTGGGGTAGCGAGAACATCGGCTACTCGACCATCAGCGACCCGAGCTTCGGCGTCCTGTTCCTTGTCGAGCAGGATGATCCGCCGACCGCGCTCGATGCGACCATCGACTACGTCGCCATCAAGATCCACTACGCCGAGCGCGGCGGCATCCCGATCTACGTCTGGGACGGAACCACCGATGTCGAGATGACGGTGATCAACGTGCAGATCCTGACCGGTGATTCCGGTCAGGGTAGCGGCGCCGGCTTCGTCACGCTGACGTCCGAAAAGAACGCGGACAAGCCGCGGTTGGTCAACGTCGGCGACGAGATCCGCAACGCGCCCGCTGGCGGCGGCGACATCATCGGCATCGTGTCCTCGCGCGATCGGCCGATCTTCCTGCCCGGGCAGTTCGAGATCGACAACAACCGCAGCCAGTACGACTGGTTCCGCTACAACTTCTTCGGGCAGGATCGCTACTCCGCCATGTACGGCGTGAGCGGCGCCGGCCCGGCGATGGCTTTCGACGGCACCAACCTGATCAAGATCCGGACGCCGCTGGCGCCCGGCGTCGACGTCCCGCGCCACATCGCGCAGCACGGCACCATGCTGGCCATCGGCTACTTCAGCGGTGCCGTCCTGTTCAGTGCGGTCGGCGCCCCGTACGAGACGCGCGGCGCCTTCGGTGCCACGGCCGTGGAGACCGGCGACCGGCTCACGGGCCTCGCGCCCGGCGGCGGCGATGCGCTCATCGTCATCGGCGAGGAAACTACCTCGGTGATCCGCGGCCTCAGTCCGGCCGTCTTCAGCAAGAGCATCATCAGTCCGCGCCGTGGTGCGGTCGAGTACACGCTCGCCGACCCGGGCCGCGCGCTGATCGCCGACAACTTCGGCATCTTCGCGGCCGACACGCCCGAGAGCTTCGCCGCCGCCTCGCGCAACTACCTGAGCGCGACCGTCGAGCCGTGGCTGCGCGAACGCCTGCAGGCGACCATCAGCAACGAGCAGCGGTTCCTCCGCCCCGTGTGCGCGCTGGCCGTCCGCTCCAAGCAGCAGTACCGGATCTTCTTCCGCGACGGCGCCGTGCTCACCATGACGGCCGTCGAGGAGGGGATCGAGATCACCCGCCAGCGCCTGTACATCGCCGGCACCCCGGACGTCGCGCTGGTGGTCCGCCGCGCATGGTCCGGCGTCGACGCCTCCGGCCGCGAGCGCCTGTTCATCACCTTCACGGGCGCGAAGGAAGGCTACGTCTTCGAGCTGGACGTGGGCCGCAGCTTCGACGGCGAGGCCATCCCGGCCCGGCTGGTGATCAACCCCTACAGCGCGGGCGCCCTCTCGCAGCTCAAGCAGTACGACCGATTCTTCTTCGGCGGCAGCGGCGGCTACGCCTCCCTGACGTGGAGCCGGGGCATCAACGGCCAGTACCCGGAGGGCGCCGAGCTGGTTTCGCAGCTCGGTACCGCCACCCAGCCGGCCACGCCCCAGAACGGATCCCGCCGCAGCAGCAAGATGGGGGCCATCGACATGCCCACCGAGTGCTACGACATCATGCTGCAGGTCGAGTCCTTGACCAATCGCGAGGCGCCGCACACCCTCCAGTACATCGAACCCTTCATCAGTGCTCGCGGCGATAGCCGCGGCCACACCGGAGACACCTGATGGCCAGCCCCGTGATGTACAAGGCAGCGCGCAAGATCATGGCGGATGCGAGCACGACGACCCCGACCCCGGTCGTCCCGCCGCCGCCGGTCCCGGGCGAGGCCATGGCGCCCGCCAAGGCGCCCCCGGCCCCGGTCGAGGAAAAGGCCTTCGCCCCGCAGGACAGCGCCCCGGCCGCGCCCGCCGCCGCCACCACCAGCACGGGCGACTTCCCGACCCCGACCCCGGTTCGCCGCCCCGTGGACGGCGCTGGCGGCACGAAGGATCCGTTCGGCACCGCGCCCAAGGCTCCGGTCGCCGGCGCCGCCACCGCGCCGTACGTTCCGTCCCCGACCGGCCCGGCCAACCCGACGACCCCGCCCCGCGACTACGGCACGATCCAGCTCATGGACTACAAGGCCGGGCTGGCGGACACGGACAAGACGGCGATCAACCGGACGGTCACCGACAACGAGCTGACGTCCAAGCAGCTGGGCAAGCTGCTCGACGAGAACGGCCGCTACATCCAGAGCGCGCGGCTGCGCTCGAAGGAGGGCGCGGCCGCCAGCGGCATGCTGATGTCGAGCACCGCCATGGGCGCCGCCGAGCGCGCCGCGATCGATGCGGGTGCGCCGATCGCG
>Ga0181339_1000021_pt1 | contig 58339 bp, 81 predicted proteins | sample Sp13VDMM110DD_FD_130101 | JGI IMG/M metagenome (GOLD analysis project Ga0181339, IMG submission 130101) | Freshwater viral communities from Lake Michigan, USA - Sp13.VD.MM110.D.D | ecosystem: Environmental > Aquatic > Freshwater > Lake | place: USA: Michigan | collected 2013-04-23 | reverse complement strand
TGGTCTGAGCGGTGGCCTTAATCCACGAACCAAGACCACGGGTCTTGTAGGGCGCGAGGCCGGTATCGGCCTGCATGTCGTTATCGGAGCCAACGGCGGCTTCGATGGAGCGTTTAAGCTCGCGCATGGCCTTGACCTTGCTGTTTGCAACTTCACCGTCAGTGCCGGCCGGATCGGACGCTTCTTGGAGGTCCGAGACCATCCACGGGCGCCAGAACTTCTGGATGTAGTTGCCGAAGCGGGCGCGGTTGGCGGCTTCGTTGTTGAATGCGGCCACGTCAGCGCCTTCAAGGACGCCAGCGAAGTCAACATTTGCGAGGGTATCGGCCTGCCAGGTTTGGTAGGTGTTCGTGACCTTGGTCGTTTTTGCAAACGTAGAGGTCTTCGGGGTGTCCTCGGGTTCGAGGATGGTGAGGAAATTGGTGAGCGCTTCGCGGTCACCGGAGACGTTGTAGGAGGTGGCTAGGGCCATGGAATTATCGAGATTTGCGTAACTGTGAGCTTTTGAGAAGAAGCCCAACCGCATCATCCGAAGTAATCCCGCCCTTCGCCGACAATTTCGCTGACTCCGCCGCAATCTGCTGCCGCTCGGCTGAACCGATAGGCGCCCGTGCCGCTGCGCCACTGGCCGAGACGGCGGTTTGATCCGCTGCTGGCTTTGGCTTGACAACCGGGGCTGGCTTCTTGGCGGGAGCGGCCTTGGCCGCGTCCTCTGCTTCGACCGCCTTCGCGCCTTTGACCAGCACGCCCAGTATCCATTCCGCATTTGGCATCGCCATAAGGGCGGCATACTGCGGATTGCGACGGCCCTGTTCGGCCATCTGATACTCGGCACTCTGCTTGTCGGTCAGGAACGGGAAGCGTTCGTGAGCCTGCTTGGTGATCTGCTGCTTGGCGGCGATGAACTGCGCGCGTTGGGGGATGTGATCCTCCAGTGTGCGCCGGGCCTCGCGTAACTTGCGCTTCAGGTCCAGTTCAGTGAACAACGCCTCGCCGATCTTGTGAACGCGGATTTGCTTATCCTCGTCCTTGGGATCGGTCATCGTCTGCCACTGACCGGCGTCGTCCAGCACGTCCTCAATGTAGCGAGCGGCCTCCTTGGCGGTGTTCTGGATTTCGCCCAGCTTGGCGATGTCCATTACGTCGCCCAACGGCATGTTGGGCGTGGGGGCTACGACTACGGGAGCTTGCGGGGTGACGGGAGCGGCGATCTTGGCCTCAAGTTCGGCCAGTTTGGCGGCTTGTTCCGCCATCTTGGCCTCAATTGCCTTGGTTTTCGCCACTTCCTTGCCGATGCGCTTGTTGAGCAGCTTTTGTTGCTCGGGAGTGAATGAAATTGTCTGAGAAGGAACAGAATCGGCCTCTTCCTCGGTTGCCTTGTCCTCGGCCTCTGTCGTCTCGGCGGTGGGCGTGGCTTCTTCGGCGGGGGCGGTCTCTTCGGAAGCTGCTGGAGCTTCTGCTGTCGGAGTTTCGTCAAGGGTAAGGTCCGGGGCGATTACCTCGGGGGCAGTATCTTCCGCAGCTTGGCGGGGCGGCTGTTTCGATGCTTTCTCGGCCGAAGCCATGAGGAGCACCGCTGCCTGACCCGTCGCGATATTGCCCGACCCTTTTACTGTCGCATCACCTGTTTTTGCGGCCGGCGAAGTGGCCTCGATATTTTCAGTTGGCATGAGTTAGAGCCGTCAAGGGGCTGTTTCTAAATCCTAGCGCGCGGCAGGATTGCCGTGTGGCCAATTGAACTAATCGTGCAATTTGCAATGTCAATGGCGGAGTCGTGCAAATTGCATGGTCGTGGCTATAGCGCGCGATCAGAGGTAGATCGTGCATTTTGCACGATTTTGGGGCATGGAAAAGCCGCGCTGGGTGGGCGCGGCTGGATATGCGAAGTGGTTCGCGGAATCAGTTGTTCCACTCATTTCGGCCACGACGGCAAAAGATCGACCGTCTTGCCCCGTGGCAGATCCTGCCGCAATTCGGTCCCGTCAGTGAACCGGTGACCAGTCCGTAATCTTTTTGTGGCTCCGCTCCAGCGCCCAGCACAATGCAGTGGTGGAATGGGGTTGGCTGGCCAGCTCCGATAAACACGGGCTTGGCTGAGGTATTTGCGGCAGTCGCTTCTGTCTTTACGTTGCGGGTCTCAACTATGAATAAAGCCAGCAACGCTGAACAGAGCAGCACGATTGCGGTCGCGAGCACGCCCGCAATGAAGCCGAGAGATAGCCCGGAGCGAAAGCGCTCCTCGGGGCTCAGATTTGTCCTCGCAGTAGGTTTTTGATCGGGGGTTGGTTTTTGTGTTTCCATAGTGGGTAAAAGTTTAGGTGGAACCAGACGCTTCTGACAATGCCGCGCACTCGACCGCGGGGTGTTCGGATCGTGAGGGAGAGCGCGTCATGTCAGACCTTAATGTTCGGCAAGACGCGGAATTGCTCCACGAATCCGGCTCGATATGTTGCGGCGAGCCGAGCGCGGACCATTTTCATTTCAGCGGATTCCTTCTTTTCGACGCGGCGGCGGTATCGGCCCTTATACCACGACGGCACAGGGCCGCGCCACTTAGCCACAAGGTTTGCTTCTGCGTTCTTCCAGCCGCGTTTTTCTCCGGGTGAATCTCCGCAGTATAGGAATTGGTCGCCCTTGCGTGGGTATTCGCCGACGCGCAGAAATCGGAAGCGCCGAACAATCGCCACAGACAACGAGCGGGCTGCGCTCTTTTTGGTTTTCATGGTTGGTCCTACGCTCGTGTCTGAGCTTTAGTGTTACGCCTTCTCCTCCCTCGCCAGCGCCGCCTGCGCCACCGCCTCGTCATACGTGCGAATGAGCGCCATATAGGCGGCGATTTCGCCCGTGCAGGCCAGTGAGGCGCGCTCGTTCTGGATCACGGCACCGTCCACAAGGTTGAGCAGCGCGCCTTCACGGCACTCGCGCACGGTTTCCATGAAGTCGCGGAAACGGGTATCGGCAGCGAGGCCGATGAGCGAGGCTTGAATGCGCTTTTGGCGCGCGAGTTGTTGATCGGCTAGGGTCATGCCCTATGTGGGCACTCGCCAAGCGGGGTGTCAAGCAAGACTAGGCACCGTAGACTCCGATGCGCTTATTTTCGTTCTGCGAAATTTGCATCTGGGTCTGCTTAACAATCTTGTCCAGTCGGCCACGGAACGCCTCATCCTGTGCATACCGCTGCTGCACGTCCGGCTGCTGACCGTAATTCTGAATCGTGGCCATCACGAGGTCAGGCGGCGCGTTCAAGTCGATGTCGCGGTCTACGCCTGAGAATACCTGCGCCAGCATCGTGTGCGTCTCGTTCACGGTCTTCTGTGATCCGGTCTCCTTCGGTAGCACCACGAGTTCAGCCCAGTTCGGGTCGATGGTCTGCACCGCAAGCTGGATGACCTCGCCGTAGTCGATTTGTCCATACTTGTCGAACATGCCGGCGACCTCAGCGAGCGCCTTCAGCTTTTGCTGCTGCACCTCGGGGTTCATGCTCTGGATGTCAAACGTGAGACGGAAATCAAACTCCTCGTCGTCCTGTCCCTTGTTGAACTCAACCGGATCGGCCTGCTTCAAACCAACGACGCGGAAGTAAACGGCTTCGCTGCCGTATTGCTTGTAGCGGCTCCAGACCTTGGCGAAAACCTTGCTGAATCCAGCCATGAAGCTCTCGGCCTCCTTCTGGTTCTTGTAACCGGCGAACGTCGGATCGGTCTCGGCTGAAACGAAGCCGAGGTATTGGTTGAAGTCGGCCTTCAGCGCAGCCTCGCTCTTTTCCGTGCTGGGGTCGTAGGCGGGGCGGTCAGCAAAGTGATACTCGCCCGGCCGACGCTCCGGCACCCTGGCGCCAGCGCCCCACCGCAGCGGAGGACGGCCCTGCGGATACATCATGGGCGGGCAAATGGCCAGCGATGCGGCGTCGATCAGGCTGTCCTTGTGGACCTTGATCTGCTGCTGGAGCGGCTTGCCCGGCTCAGGAATGCCGCGCGTGTCGTGCAGCTTGCGGGATAGGTGCTCGCGGCGGAAGATGACGAACGGGTAGGCTCCGTCCGCGTAGCCGAGCAAGCCAAACTTGGCATAACCGTCCTGCTCGCCGTCAGGGGGCAGGCCAGGATTGAAGATCGTGAGGTAAAGGCCGGTGTATCCATCCTCGTCGGACAGGCGCTGGTAGGCATAGACTACGCCGATCAGGTCGGTGAAGTTCTCCTGCTGATACATGAACGAGCGTGAAATCGGCTGGTTGTATTCGTTCTGTGTCTGCGTGATCTGCTTGCCCTTGCAGGTCTTGATCGCGGCCTCAACCCACGCCTTGTCCCAGCCTGCCGTATTCACGAAGGCGCGGAGCTGCTCTGCGGTGTAATACTCAACCCGGAACATGTCCGATGCGGTTTCGGCGTCGGTCGTGTAGTTCGGGATGAAAAGGTTCTGATTCAGGTTGAACGCGCGCAGGACCGGGTAGCTTTTCTTGCGGCCCAACGTCGGAACGGTCGTTTCCTGCTTCACGCGCAGCTCCTTCACCATCTTGCGGGCCTTGCTCGCGGTGCAGCCGTAAATCTCGGTGAAGATGGCCACGGCATCGTCCATCAGGTCGTCGCTGTAAAGGAGCGCCTGCATGTCTAGTGTCGGGAACTGTTCTTGAAGCATCTCCAGCGTGACGTTCTGCAAAATCTTTTCCTGCGTCTCTTCCCAAAATACGCCCATCGCGCCGACACCCATTTCTTGGATGTAGTTGGCGAGCAGCTCCACCTCGCGGTTTACCTCGGGGATTTGCGTCTGGACGAGCCAGCGCATGAAGTTGGATACGGTCTTGGCTCGCTTAATGTCGTTGCCCTCGACTGGCGTCGCGGTGATACCGGCCCGCAGGAACGCGATCCAGAGCATCGCCACCTTGGAAATAATGGCCTCGTCGGTGAGGAAAACCTGAAGATCGCTCGCACCGTCCCATGGCGTCGGGTCAATCTTCTGTCCCTCGCGGGCGTGCTTCTTGCCGTCAGCGCTCTGGCCTGACCAGAGGGCGTAACGCGTGTTGTAGTTCTCCTGGCACTGGTCCGTAAAGCCTTGGAGATTCGCAATCGTGGTGTTGAACGTGCGCGAAAGGAGGGCGTGATCTGGACCGTCGTTGCCCTCGGGCGCCAGTTGCAGGCCGGCGTCGGAGTTTTGGCCGTTGACTTGGGTTGTGCCCGCGAAGGATGACATCTTGACAGTCACGCGTAATGCAGCGCGGGGCGTTGGCAAGATGCAAGTGGAGGGCTAAACCTTCGAGTTAAAGTGGCGAAGGTTTCCGAATTGGTCGCGCTGGATGAATCGCCTTCCGTAAATTTTGCCTTCAAAAGTGAGGCTGTATGCCTCTATCGTGACCCATCTCTTGCGCGGAAATATGTGACGGATGATCAGGAATAGGTATTTCATAAATTAGTGCCCGTTGTGCTCCACCTACGCAGAGCAAGCTCCGCCGCCATGGCATCGGCTATGGCCAAGAAACGATGCCAGTTTCGGCGGTTGCCGAATGTGCGCTTTATCGCGGGGATCGTGTCAAATGCGCAGGTAGATATGCCGGACATGGCCATGCTTTCATTTCCCGATAGAAAGCCTGTATTTAACCCATAAATAAATGCCAGAAAACGGAATGCAATGCCTCATGTTTTGGCTCGGTATTTTCCACCTCCTGAACCAGGATGGCGTTTTCGCGTAAAGCGCGCAGTCTAAAATCGCGGCTGCAAAAAATGCGATGGCAGCCGCAAGGCATGTATTTTCGTTGCTCATAAATGAGTTCCCTGCCTCGCCGCCCTAAACGCCGCAAACCGCTCCTTGAGCGACTCCAATGCCTCAGCCTTGGCTGGCGCAGGCTTAGCCGGCCTCGCAACGCGCGCCGGTCGCGGGCCACGCGTCACGCTGCCATGCTCGGCGCGGTATTCGCGGGCGTAAGCGGCGATCTTGGCTTTGTTGCGCAGCCGCCACGCGGCTTTGATGGCTTTGCGTTTCTCGGCGTTCTTGCGGGCGTATTCGCGCCAGTAGGCGGTGCGGTCTTTCATAATTTGTCCTCCTTTATGGCGGCGTCGATGGCTTCGATCTTTGCCGCCGCCTCACGGAATTTCTTGTCCTCGGGATTTACAAACACGACGGCGACAAAAGGATCGACGGCTTTGCGTAGCGCCTTGAACCGCGCCCGCTCCTTGGCGAGTTTAGCCTCGGCGCGTTCGGCGCGGGCCGACAGCGCGTGTATTTCTGTCCTAAGTTCGCCCCACGTATCGGTCCCGGCTTTACGCAGGCGCTTGGATTCATTTTCAGCCGCGAGTCGTGCGCATTTTTCTTCGTCCGCTCGATTGGCGTTCTCAAATACCGATGCCTTCAGCCGCCCCACCTCGCGCTCGGCTGTCTCGGCGCGTTTGGCGCAGTTCACGAGTTCGTCGCGGGCGGATTCTAGCAACCGCGCGTTGCTTTGCGCCATTGAGCAAACGTCGCCCACTGCCGGGTCATCGGGGTTAAGCGAGTATGCGGATTGTGGCTGTGCCGCTTTCAACCGCTCCACCTCGGCGCGGAGCTGGTCGCAAGCGTCCATGCACGGTTTCAATTCCTCTTCGTGCATACGATTCGTTGCGTGCTCGACCGCCTTCGCCTCGCTGTCGGCGATGAGTTGGGCGTCGGCATCCACGTCCTGCGGGCAGTATTCGCTTGCTGGGTCGCATCCGATACTTTTAGCGAGCTTCCGGTGCGCCTCGGTGACTTGTGCGGGGGCGCTCACAGGGCACCTCCGATCAAGACGCCGACCAGAACGAGAACTGCGGCCGTCACTATGGCGCCGATGATGCGAGCGTCGTCCGGGTTCTCTGCACCGGTAAACAGGCCGACGATAAGCGCGACGAGCGCGCAGATAGCGATGGATGGGGCGCTCATTTGCGGCCTTTCTTGCGCTGCTTGGGCAGCACGCCGATGGCGACGAGGGCGGCGCGCATGTTCTCGTGGGTGAACTCGCTGCCGTTGTGCGTGTATGCAGCTCTCGCTTTCGAGATCATGCGGTCTGCGTCATCGAGCGGGATGACGGCGACGAGGATGGGCTTGGGGTCTTCTTTGTATGAGTAATAAAGGGCGTCGGCTTTCGTTGTGTGACAGGAAAATCCGTCGTCCTTGTAGGTTCTTTGCGTCGCCCACATACGGCGTCCCTTGAGTCTGGATTTTTTCATGCTGGATTTTTTCACGCCCCAACCCACGCACATCGGCGCTTTCTCGTCAAGCGAGTAAATGGATATTTTAATATACCCCCGTCCGACTGCCGTTATCTTTCACGAAAGGCACGAACTCGCAATTGGCTTTGCGGAGGTAGCGACAGCAATCAATCGGGTCTTTCGTAGCCTCCGTCGCCCCCAATTTGCCCGTGTATTCCTGCAAAGCGTAGATCAGGTTCTGGCACCTGTCGCTGACGTAAATCCGTGGCCGGTTAAGCGCATCAATCGGCTGGTCCGTTTTGTAGGCCAGCAGGTTATTGATAAGCTGGATACCGTCCTCGATCTCGCCCTTGTTAGCCTCGGACGATGCGGCCGGAGCCGGGATGAACGTGAGCCCGGCATCGTCCAGTTCGCTGATGATCGTCGTAGCCCCGTCCTGCGACTGGCGCTCCGCGGCACCCATGCGCGGGTCGATGATGCGCTCGTAGATGTTGCGGTCGCCGTCCGGGCCGCTCTCGGCGGTCGTGATGTGCTCGACGTAGGCTTTGATGCCGTGGATGCGCGGCGTCGTCGCCGGGCCGGGCTTGTTGCCGGGCAAGGCCCATTCCTCGTTCTCGGGTGACTCGCGGTAGACCCACCACGTATTGGCGGCGTCAATGGCGACCCATACCATGAACCACGCTTTGGAGCCAGCGGGGTCGAGGGCCATGTAGAACGTGACTGGATACGGCACGTCTTGGCCCTTGGCGTTTTTGCGGGTTTTGAGCCATGGGAGGTCTTCGTGTTTGACCACGTTGCCGCCGTCTTTGACGTATTCTTTGCTGAAGAGGGGGAAGGCGGAGGTAACTGACTTGGTTGGTATCCCATATGCGCGAGCCAAGATCACCTCTCTGGACTCGTTGCCATACAGCTTCATAAACTCCTTGAAGTCCGCGAATGGATTGTCCTCTGTCCATGCGTAGTGAATACAGCACGATCCAACGGATAGGCTTTCCTGCATGATAGGCAGGTTTGCCATAATTTTAGGGTGATTGCAGTAACGGGTCTTGAGTGTTCGCGTGCGCGACAAAATGCGTTCCACGACATCGTTCCATCCGTCAACGACCGTATAAGTGATTAGCATACGTCCGTGGTAGGTGCCTAGACGGCCCATGCGCAGTGTCTCAAATAAATCCACGGGGATTTTCTCATCAGCCCAAACGAAATTCGCCTTAATGCCCTCAATTATTTGGTCGTTCTGGGAAAACTGCGCATAATTATAAAACTTAATTGAGCCTCCTCGGCGGTAGCCTTTCACGGGAGGCATGATGGCGATACCGTCAGTGAATCCGTTCTTCTGCGTGTATTGCAGGCTGTGGGCGATGCCCTTTTTTGTGGGCATGTTCTTCAGCCAATCCGGCAAGTTCTCGTAGATAAACCGCTGTTGGTCGTCAATTGAGCGCTTGTCGCTGATGTGGAAGTTGTAGACCTCTGCCTCTGGAATCTCGCACGCAGCCCAGACGGACATGCGAGCGCCGAGCGTCGTCTTCGAGCTTTGGTTCCCGCCTAGGACAATGTGGACGTTATAATTTTTCCATTGGTCAAAAACCTGCTCCCATGATGGAAGCGTCCATCCCCAGCCCACGGGGTTTTTGGCGCTCTCGGTCTCAATGAGCTGCCGACTGTGCATGTATTCCCGCAGTCTCTCCTCGCTTAACCCGGCGAGTTCTTCGGGAGTTAGCGGAGCGCGATGAGGAACACCGAAACGGGGCTGGTATTCGTCGCTGAAGTGGATTTTTTTAGCCATTGAGCGTCTTCCACGACTTACCAACAATTGCATTGCGAATGGCTACGTGGCTTGTTCCGAACATGCGGCCAAGCGATGAGTAGGTGGCCTGACCGGCCGCAAATAGCCTTCGGCCAAGTAAGACATTTTCGTCGGTCAGCTTGTGGTTGTATTTCTGCTCGCGCACGTTTTTCAGCAGGACGCGATGGCTGTGCGTGGCGTTCTCGCTCTTGGTCATCCACTCAAGGTTTTGCGATGAGTTGTTGTGCTTATTTCCGTCTTTGTGGTTCACTTCTTCACGCGGCTTTGGCGGGCCGTGAAACGCCTTCGCGACTTCGCGCGCAACGGAAATCTTCTCGTATCTCAGTCCCTTGCTCAAGATTGTGAACAGGTATTCTCCGCGGCTCTTCGGCGTCATTATTTTCGTGCGATAGCGGCGTTGCGACCCATCAGATGCGTCAATGGTTCGCGCCATGGATTTCACGCGACCCATGCTGCTCACTTCGTAGTATCCCTCGTATCCAACAACGGGGCGCCATTCCTCACCCGGCAGCGATGTTGCGTCGTAGCTGTATTTCATTTCTTCTCCTCCCCATAAATCTCACCCCAAATCCCTACAGCCAATTTCTCTGCGATCATCGCGACAAACTCACGTGGGTATCGGCATGACTTCATCGCCGTGTGCGTCACGCCGTAGGCAAACGCAAAGTCGCCACGCTGGCCAGGCACGTTGGTAATGCGGAAGTGCATTCGGCGAGTCATGTCCTCGCGCAGTGCAGGCTCGCTCTGCAAAATCATCATCAGTTCCTCGGTGGGCACCGACCTTAACGACTCGCCCAAATCACTCTCCCATGCGCGCATCAGGTCACTCCGGTCAGGTGGTGGCATCACCCGCATGTGCGGATTCATGTATTTCAACTTGTCCTTTACCGGAAGCAACGTGCTACTGCTGCAAAACCGCGCCACGTCATCATGCCAGCGCCGCAGCTTGGCCTCGGCAAATTCGGCGCGCTCCTTCCACGCCCCTATCTCGCGATCCTTGAATGCGGCCACGGACCCGATGTGGGCCTTGGCTTGAGCCAGCTCCTCGCGGAGCTTGCGGTTTACGGTGCGTTGGCGTTTGGATAGTTTGCCCATGTTATTTCGGTGGTTGAGTTTTGAATACCAACGCCCGCATATCCGCCAAATGCCGCTCCGTCGCGGCCAGCGAGCCGGCGCTGCCAGAACCTTCGGACGGGCGGAAGCCCGCCCTCCAAAGTTCATCCATGAACTGCTGTGCCTGTTCATCCTGCATGGCGAACGCGGGCGGCAACTCGGTGCCCTCCTCTTCGGCTGTCAGCACCTTAAACTCTAGGGGCTGCGCAAATGCCGAGCGCGTTCCGTCACTCGTGCGCTTCTTAACCCAGAACTTGACGCCGTGCCAGAGCGGATCGCGCTGGCAGAATACTTCTGTTTTGTGGCCGTTGGTGTTCATTGGTAATCCTCCCCAAAAATCTCAGGATGCCTCCGCGCATACCAGTTCCGCAGCCACGCGCAGAACGGGCCGCGCAGATACCATGGCCAAAGGTTGGCGCCGTAGTAGCGTTCGGGCGCGATGAAGGTCTGGACGTAGTTGCGGCATGATTCGCGATCTGATGCGGGTGACGCCTTCTTTTCGTGCCATGTCGTGCCAGAGCATTCGGCTTCACGCATCGGCGCAGCAAGTTGCTGCTGCGCCTTGGCTGGATTTTTGCGGGGCGGGTTCATTTCGTCCTTTACACACGTATTACTTTGCATACACGTCAAGCCCAATGAAACGCGCTGCGCAAAAATTCAGCAAACGCCCCAAGCAAAAGGCCACTAGCCTCCCCAAGCAAAAAAAGGCCAGCCTCGTCCGTATTGAGCCCGACGTGGCAAAGGACGTGGCCATTGAGAGCAAACGCAATGGCCGCACCGTGCAGGGCGAGGTCAACAGTGTTTTGCGCGACCATTACTCATCCAAATGGGACGTGCCGCCCGTCGCGGCGGGAGCGGATGCGTTAAGGAGATTTTAATATGACCAAGCCATTCTCCATCCTGCACCCCAACCAAGCCGCGTGGCCCAAATCCTACGGGCTGCATCCGAATCACTGCGAAGACGTGCTTCGCGGCTCCTACGACATTCCGTATAACCCGACGACGCCTCCCGTGGTGCTCGACCTCGGGGCCAACGTGGGCGCGTTCACGCGCTGGGCGGGCCAACGCTGGCCGGGATGCACGATTCATGCGTTTGAGCCGTGTCCCAGTAACTTTGTGCTGCTGTCGGAAACTGTATCCAAAATGCTGATCGGAGCCGGTCGCGTAACGACGCACCAGCAGGCCGTCGCCGGTCACGCCTGCCGCGCCACGTTGCAGGCGGGCGAGTTCAACTGCGGCGAGTGGTCGCTGATGATGCCGCCTGTCGAGGGGCGCGAAAAGGTGGAGGTGGACGTGATTGCGGCTACTGATTTGCCACGGGCTGATGTGCTCAAGCTGGATGTAGAAGGGGCCGAAATCGCGGTGCTTGCCTCGCTGACGCTGGCTGGGCGCATGGGCGAGTTCAGTGCAGTGATGCTTGAAACTCACAACGACGAGTGGATCGCCCCAATCAAGGCGAACATGGCCAAGGCTGGCTTTACGCTGACCGGCGAGGCTCGCCCGCATTTGAACCGCAGCGAACTCAAGTTTGTGCGCACCGATCTGCTGCCTGCTGATTTTAAGCCCTCTAATTCTACGCCATGAAAATCACCGCCCACTCCCTCGACATCCTGCCCACGCAAAAGCTGAGCCTGCCCACGGGCGCGAAGCTACTGACTGTCAACGTCGATCACCGCTTCAACAAGTGCCTGCTTTGGACGTTTCAGGACGATAACGCACCAGAGGAGGAGCTGACCTTCACCATGGCCAAGCTCGGCGACGAGGTGCTTGGCGGCGGCTACGTCGGCACGTTCAAGGACAACTCGGGATATGTGCATGTGTTTGCGGAGCGGCCGGTCGTGATCATGGCCGTAAATATGCCAGCGCCGGTTCCGGTGGTGATTTCGGCCAAGGCTAAGCCAGTGCTGGCGGAGGCTGCGAAGTGAAAAAACGCGTCCTCATCTGCACCTCCGCCAAGGGCGGCTTGCCGTTCTGGTGGTTCGACGCCTACGCGAAGCTGCTGGCGCTGAACCATCCCGACTACGCGTTTGAACTGTCCGTTGAGGCCGGCAACTCCGCCATCAACATCAGCCGAAACATCATGGCCGATCATGCCATTCGCACCGAGGCGGACATCATGGTGCAAATCGACACGGACATGAAGTGGACGCCAGAAGGGTTGCTTCAGATGCTGGCACACAACGAGCCCATCGTGTGTGCGCCCTACGTCAAGAAGCAGTCGGGTCCGATTCGCTGGCTAGTGGTGCGCAAGAAGGGCGCGTTCCCTGACGAGCGCGGGCTGTGCGACATGGATTTTTTTGGAACCGGCATGTTCTTGGTTAGCGTCCCGGCGCTGCGAACGATGTGCGACGCTTTCCCTGAGCGTCGATTCACCTACGAAGACGACAACGCGCATGGTGGCATCACGACCCGGACCATGACAGAGCTGTTTCCGATTGGGCTCGTGGGGCCGAATACGCCGGATGGTAGGCTAGCACGCATACGCAAAACGATTGAAAGCTGCATAGGCGATGCGTCTGACTGCCTAGACGACATTGAGGCAATTCTAAACACCGTGCATGATGGCGAATCCCGCTTCCTCGGCGAAGACTTCTTCTTTTCGCACCTCGCTCGCAAAGCAGGCTTCAAAATCTGGTGCGACTCTCGGCTGCTGATCCGGCACATCGGGCCGGCTCCGTATCCGATTTTGGAGGAGCAGATTTCGACTGTGACGCCGCTGCCGGAGAGCAACCTAAACCTAGATGCCTACTAAAACGCCGCCCGCGCTATCAGCCAACGCCCACCAACTACCATGCCCACCAAAGAAGAAAAAGTAGCCAAGCAAAAAGCCGCCAATGACAAGGCCAGGGTCCGCACGCTACTGATCGCGGGCAAGGTCGCTGAGGCCGAAGCCTACGCCGCGGAGCGCGGTTTCGACGTGTTCGCGGCCCGCCTGGCACCGGAGTATCAAAACGCTGCCGAACCGGCCTTTATTGCGCTGGAATTGGCGCGGGCTAAGCCGGCTGCGGTAGACACTGCGCCAGCTCCGGTCATGGACATCGGCGACGAAGCCGTGGAGGCGGAGGCGCTGGTAGCGGCCGCACCCGAGTCAATCAACGGATGGCCCGTGCTTACCGATGCCGTCGTGTGGGGAATACCACCCAACAAGAGTATGGTCATCATCGAACTGCCTGATCGACGCCGCGTGTCTCTGTGGCGCACGCGGAACATGCGGTATCGCATCTTCGACAAGCTGCAGGCGCGGATCGTCAAGACTGAGGGCGACCCGATCTACGAGGAAGTGATGCGACCGCGGACGGCGTTCTGAACAGCTACAAAAGCAAAACGCCCCGACGTAAATCGGGGCGTTGTTGTTTACCGCCAGTCCTATGCGGCCTGCGAGGCGGTGTCCTTTGGCCATTGGCCGAACCGCAGCGGGAAAGTTATGCCTTATGCGTGCCCTCGACGCCGCGCTTCATGCGGTCTAGCGTGCGCTTTTGGAGCCACATAAGAGCTTCCTCTAGGTGGGTGAGAGCACAGGCGTTCTCCTTGCAGGCGTATTGTCCGCGCTTGGACTCGTCAAACGCGCCATCGTCCTTGCGCTGAAACTGAAAACCGCGCATCCGGTCGATCACCACGGCGATCAATGCTTCGTTGGTGATGCCGTTCATGTCTTCGGGTTTCGTGATGGGTCCGTTTTGGAAGCGGAGGTTCGCGCCGAAAGAGCGAGGGCCGATGCCGGGGATGATTTCAGCGGTGCCGATGACGTTGTATTTATGATTTGCGCCGCCGGGTCCTGGTTCATCGGTGACGGTGATGGTGATGGCTTCGTTGAGGCCATTTACTTTGTGATCGGTGATGATACGTGACATAATGGTTTTGGTTGAGCTGAAAATAATCCTCCTCACCGAGCTTCCTATGGGCGTCATAACCGCCGACGCACGGCGAGGATCGGCCAGTGCGCTAAAAGCATGATGACGGAACCCAGCTCGGTTCGCTCGGTAATGATGACCCGCGTCAACTCGGGGAAGGTAAACACAGCGCGCACGTTCATTTAAGCGCACCCTAAGTCAGTGACGAGGATGCGCACCAATACGGCTGTGAGTTGTATCCCCTCCGCCGCCCGCTAACGCGCTTGTTGGAGGAACTTGGCGGGAGACTGGACGCGGCTGGCGGTGGAGGGAAAAGGTTAATTGCGCCTCGCATAACACGATCAAGCACTTTGGCGGACTATCGTCGTGGAGTTGCCGGGAAGTCTTCTGACGTGTCGCGACACGCCTGCTTATCCGTTTGCTGGCAAGAGCCTCGCGGCACTTCTGAATCCAGCGCAAACACGCACATCGGCCTCATTCGGCAATGTCCTGCTTGGCCCTGTGGGGGGGCGGCGCAAAATGTGAAAGAACTTTGGCCGGATCGCGCTGGTCGGCCCCCTTAGACCGACCAGCGGATTCCAGCTTCAACTATGGGTGCCAAGCTAGGCTTGGTTCACGGCCCGACGCAATCACACGTTTGCGTGCTCGTCAAGCGAGAATTGCACTAAAACGCGATTTCGTCCTCGGTGGTCGCGGGCGATCCCGCTGTCGGCAACGGCGACGTGCCGGTCGTAAGCGTCCCCTTTTGTTGGTGCCAAAGCGTGCGGGCCGCTTGCTCCAGCGCCACGTCAGCGGGGCGCGGCGGGAACGGCTTGCCGGTGTTGTCGAGGCGGGGCGTCTTAACCGAGGCATAAAAACCGAGCTGGCGTTCGGTGAGATTACTCAGGGCTGTGCCGCTGTTCTTCCCGAAGTGAACTCTTTGCTCGCCGGGATTTTCCACCACCACGTCAGGCTGCGGAGGCGGACCCTCTGGCGTCGGCGTTTGTGTAGCGGTGGATGCAGCCGGTGCGGCGGCGTTAGCCTCGAGGGCGAGCAATGCCTTGATGGCGCGAAGCTCGGTCAGGATTTCTTGTTGGATGTCGGGCATGGGATTAAAGTTCGATGCTGGAGAGTAGCCGTTCAAGACGGTCGGCGGTGAGATGAACGCGGCGCGCGTTGGTTCGCAGCAGATCGGCGTGCGGGACCAGCGAGGCGTCGGGGCACTCGGGCTTGCAGGAGAGTTCGTTGTCCTGCCAAGCTACGATTCCGGCCAGTCTCGCATCAAGTCCATCAGCCGCCTTTTGCAGGCGGTCGATGGCGCACGAAAGATTTTCGCACTGTTCTTCGACTTGGGTGCGGCGGGTTACATTGGCATTTGCGCCCGAGATGCTGATCCCTTGGTTTTGGTATGACGTATCGGCGGAGTAGCTGGAGTGCTGCATCCCGGTTTGGCCCCCGTGTGGCTGGTTGCTATTTTTTGATGGTGGCATAAAATTATTTCGGCGTGCAAACGCGGTTGATCGTATCGGAAATTACAAGACGCAAAAAGCGCAGGCTGCGCCAGTGGCCGCGCCTGATGCGGCGCATGAAATTGCGGCGGCAGGCGGCGTGGAATAAGTCGTAGGCTTCGCGGGAGGCGCTCATGGCGTGGCGGCGGAGTCACGGGCGGTTGCGGCAACGAGTTCAAACAGCCTCAGCAGATCAGCCATTGCGGCGGTCTCGTCAGCGTAAGTGCGGCCGGAGAAGGTGATGACAGCTTGTTGCGGGGTCATGGCGTATGTGGCTTAAACAGCTCGGGATCAGGCAACCCAAGTGTCCGCGAAATCTTGAGAAACACAGGCGTGGACGGCCAGCCGTTCATCGCGCAGCTTTCGATGTTCACAATCGTGCGGAACGAGACGCCTGCGGACTGCGCCAGCGAGGCTTGCGTGATTTCAAGCGCGAGGCGGCGGCGCTGGATGTTTTCACCCAGCACGCGCAGATCGTCAGGCAGGAGAATCGGATTCTTGGATACACCCTTGATCCACTTGCGGGTGTGGCCCATCATTTTAATTGGCTTCGGCATGAGCGCCACCGTCCGGCAACTATTTTTCTCGTCAAGCGAGATTTTGCTTGCGGCAGAGAAATAATCGGAGGATGGATTGCCTCATCGTCATGACTCCAGCAGAAGAAATTGCCCTGAACGAAGCCAAGGCTGCATTATCGCCGCACTTCGACGCATTCGTGATTACGACGCGTGTAGCTGACGGAGGGGACCGCATTAACACGGACTGGCACGGGGCACTGTCGGACGTGATCGGCTTGAACCGCATCACGCAGCTTCGCATGGAGCGTATTGCGGCGGACCGAAGCGGAGACGTAGAATTTTAACGTGTCCGACCTCTTTCCAGACCTTCAACCATCGCTCTCCCCGCGCCTCGCGTGGTTGGAGCGGCACGGACTGGTTGTTACCAAGCTGGAGAGCGGGCGCTATCAGTGCGCGCTGGATGATGAGAACTTTGCAAGGGGCGAGGATGAGGAGGCGGCTATTGTGGCATTTTGCGTCAAAAGCGGCCTTGCGCACTACAACCAGCCATGACTACGCCTGCAATTTTTTCAATCTACGACGCCGACGCCGACGAGCACGTTATCATGTGCCACAGCTTCCAGCGCACCGAGCCGTTCGGGCCGCGAATCTTTAGAGCGCCGCCGCATCCCGTGGTGCGCACAAGGCACGCCACGGAGGAAAGCGCCGCGTCCGATGTCATCAAGATCAACGCCTACTTTACGGACCTGCCTAAGCGGCGCAAGGCGGCTTACAAGGAGCCGGTCTATGCGGGGAACGGGCTGGGTGGGATTGAGGATTGTCCGCTGTTTCAAGCTTAACGCGCCATTTACTTATTGTCATCCAGCCATGAAATCAAACCACGAAAAAGCGTTCCGCACTGCCTACCCGCAAGCGATCATCGAGAGCCACAAAACGCACGGCGGCGAGCGCTACTATGTCGTGCGTAGGACTGCCAAAGCGCAGCTAACCTCCGGTAGCGGCTCAACCCGCATCTCTGCGTGGCGTGACGCCGCGCAACATCTTCCGACGCCAGCTACGTTTAATCAGCCAGCCTTTTAAGCCAACCCAACACCATGCCCACCCCAACAATAAAAACCTGCAAACTAAGCGCCAACGCCATCATCGGCCGCAACATCCGCCCCGGCATGACACCCGGCGGCATGATGACCAGAGAGCCGCTTAGCAACAGCAACCGCAGTCGCGTCACGCGCCGCAGATGTATGGAAGTGCAGCAGGCCGCGATGGCGTTTCTAGAGAATCGCGTGGTGCGGACGTGAACATGGCTGGATTACAGATCATGCTTGCGGAACTGGAGGCCCATCGCCTTGAGGTGGTGCTGGTGCCGCTCAATCCCCGGCTTCGCAATTACAACGAGGGTGGCTGCAAAAGAGTCTGCGCCGACGTGCCTCCGCGCTGGTATCGAGCCCTGTGCCGGGATTATCCGAGCAGCCGCGGTGTGCGGCGTGGGAAGCCGGATACGCGGATCAAGAGAAAAAACGTGCTGCGTGCCTTGGAGCGCCTTGTGGACGGGCGCGGCTACGCGGGTAAGTATCGTGAGGAGTTTTTGCGGGTGGCAGAGGGGATTGCGAAATGACCGCCTACTACAACGAAAACGACCCTGACTGCGTGGCGTGGTTGCGTGAACTGATTGAACAAAAACTGATTCCAGATGGCGTGGTCGATGACCGCAGCATCGTGGACGTGATGCCCGAAGACTTACATGGATTCACTCAAAAACACTTCTTCGCCGGAGTCGGCGGATGGGCGCTTGGATGCCGCCTCGCCGGATGGCCAGACAGTAGACCCATTGAAACCGTCAGTTGCCCCTGCCAACCGCTTTCGTGCGCCGGCGCCCAACAAGGGGAACTCGACATCCGGCACCCGTGGCCGGAATACCATCGTATCAAGCGGCAGCTTGAGCCTTGCGAAACTTTTGGAGAGCAGGTTGCGAGCCCGCTTGGCATTGAGTGGTGCGACGGAATATCGCTTGATCTGGAAGAACTCGGTTACGATGTCGCAGCGTTCGATCTGCCGGCTGCGAGCGTCGGCGCTCCGCATATCAGACAGCGACTCCACTGGATGGCCAACCCCGATCACGAACGATGCGCTCGGGTCAACCCACTGCTACGGAGCGAAGCAACCGGACGGTTCGCGGGCGATCTGCTTGAAATTGCCCGGCGCGGCGAAGCTAGTGGGGTGGCCGACGCCAACGAGCCAACTTGCCAGCAAGGGTGTGCGCTCAACGGAGGGTGCACTGACGGAAGTGGAGCGGGGCAAAAGCCCGGACCTTGCGGCGGTCGCGGTGCTGGCCGGCTGGGCCGCCCCCACGACCAGGGACTACAAGGACGGGGACTGCGATCTGTCGGTGACGCCGGACAATGGTCTGCTTGGTCGCCAAGTCCTTCATTCGTCTCATGCGCCGACGGGAAAACGCGGCGTGTTGAACCCAGCGCATTCCCGCTGGTTGATGGGATACCCAGTCGAGTGGGACCGCTGCTCACCGCACTTCGCGGACTGGGAGGCGGTGCAATCAAAGCTGCGCGACTTAATCGCATCACCCGACTTCATGCCTACGGAAACGCCATCGTCCCTGAACTCGCCGCGCAGTTCATCGGAAGCTACCTCGATCTTGGACTTGGAGGACTGACGCCAATCACAGACATCGAAGATTAACTTTATGGATACACCAAAACGCACCATTGACGACGCCACGCAAGCCGAGTGGAACGCTCTCAAGGAAACGGCAACGCCCCGCACCGACGGGTTTATTACCACGGCAAAAAAATACGGAATCGAGGACTACCATGCTGAGGCCATGCTGGATTACTTCGGGACCATGGAGCGCGAACTAAGCGCCGCCACCGATTGCATCGACCTGATGCGCGACGAGTTCCAGCGCATTAAATCTTGCCCCGTAAGCAACAGCGAAATCCGGCAGTTGTGCGACCGCGCCATGCTTAACATCGTCCAGCGCGTGCCGGTCATTGCGCAGCGGGATCGGGCCGAGGACCGGCTGGGCGTGGCCAAGGCTGCGCTGCATACAATCGCCCATATTTGGCAAACGCAGTCCGAAGCCTGCGCCGACAATTCGCGCGCTGGTGAGCTGATGGCGGAGCAGGCGCGGAATGCGATCACGAGGCTGGCGACATGAACGCGCCGACCATATAACTTGACCCAACTTGCCTTTGCCCCCTGGCAACAAACCTAAGTCGCCGAAACACGACATGACTACCTCTATCCCTTTGGTGCCGCAAGGCACCCGCCTCCGCGTCCATAAATTGCCGGCTATGCCGGGCGTTTCCTTTTGTGGAGCGGGGGCGATAATTTTTGGTGCCGAGAAAGGCCAACCATGAACCGCCTGCTGGACCTCGATGATGACGGCGTAGCCAGTGCCGACGCCGAGCGCAACGGCACGCAGCCCAACCGCTTCACGCCGCCGCCCAACTCATTCGAGTCCGCCCGCCCGGCCCGCATCGGTGAAACGGTGCTGTCCCGTGAACTGCCATCCGACGCCGACGCGGAGGAAAACCTGATTGCCGCACTATTTGTGGACAGCGCGGAAGTGCTGTCAAAGTGCGCCGACGCTGGCCTGACCACATCCAGCTTCACGTCCCCAAGGCTGGCGGCTGTTTTTAGCGCCGCCTGCGAGCTTAACGATGAACGCGAGCCGGTCAGCACCATCAGCCTGATCCATCGGCTAAAGGGCCACGAGGCGTTTGATGGCCTGCCGATCATGCCGGAGATACTGGCGCTTGAGAAGCAATCCGCCACGACGGCGCACGTAAAAATGCTGGTCCGGTCCATCCGGGGAGCCGAATTGCTGCGCCGGGCGCACGGGGCCGCGTTACAGGCGATGGAAGAGGTGTTCAAATGCCAGGCCGACGACGCCGAGCGGATGCTGGAAGGACAGCAGGCACGCCTGAAGCATATCACCGACAGCGCCTCATCCCCGTCCGACCTGATGGAGCGGGTGTTTGACCCCAAGAAGCTGCTGCCAAGACCGCCGGCAATCTACACCATCGCCGACATCGGCATCTGCACGCGCGGCAACCTGACCACGATCTACGCCCAGTCCAAGGCGGGCAAAAGCAGCTTTATCGCCGCCATGATCGCGGCAACGATGCTGCCCGGCACCAGTAGCGCTGACACGCTGGGCGTTAAAGGCCCGAACTATGGCCACGCCGCCGTCCTGCACTTTGACACTGAGCAGAGCACCTACGACTGGCAGGCATTGGTGCTGTCCATCCTGCGTCGGGCCGGTCTGCAAGCGCCACCCAAGTGGTTCCTGAGCTTTAGCCTGGCCGGCATGGAGGCCGCAAAAGCCGAGCGCTTTGTTCACGCCGCCCTGCGCCATGCCCAAAAGCAGTGCGGTGCCGTGCACAGCGTGTTTGTTGACGGTGTGGCCGACCTTGTTTCCAGCCCCAACAACGAGGATGACAGCAACGCGCTGGTGGCCCGCCTGCACGGCGCCGCCATCGAGCATGACTGTGCCATCGTGAACATTTTGCACCTGAATCCGGCCTCCAAGGACAAGACCGACAAGGGTCGCGGGCATCTAGGAAGCCAACTAGAGCGCAAGAGCGAGTCGAATTTGACGCTGAAGAAGGAGGGGGACGTGACGGTGCTGGTTGCGGAGGGGAGGCAACGTGGTCGCCCGATCCCGCCAGACAAATCCCCGGCGTTCCAGTGGAGCGAGGAGTATCAGATGCATCGCAGCGTGGCCCGTCCGGGCGAGGACGAGCCAGCCGAAAAGAAAAAGGGCGGGCGCCAGACGAAATACCCGTTCAGCGCCTTCAAGACCATCTTCCCAACCCGCGAACAGCCGGGCAAGCCGCTGGCCGAGCTTTATCGCATCAGCAACGGGAACATCCCCATGAGTCAAAACAGCTTTTTCAACGTGCTCCAGCGATTCGGCGAAGAAGGGTGCATTGAAATTAGCGACGTGAACGGTCGTCGGCTCTACCGGCTGGCGGTCTAATCCTCCACCTCCATCACGTCCGCGCTGCTGTCCGGCATTTTTTTGTCCAATTTCCACGCCGTCGCCGTGCTGACATTGCCCAGCAGTTGAGCCAGTTTTGCGTAGCCATCGCCGCTACGGCGCCAAGCCTGAATGATGGCCGTGCGATCCGTCTCCGGCACCATGGTTTTGGACGGCCTGCCAAGCACCTTGCCATTGCTGCGGGCCACCGCCAAGCCAGCGCGCGTGCGCTCCTGAATCAGCGACCTCTCAAACTGGGCGATTGCAGCCAAAATAGAAAGCTGAAGTTCACCGCACGGATTGGCGTTTGAGGTGTCGATACCCTGACCGGGGATGATGAGCGCCACGCGGTTAGCAGTGAGCAGGGCGCAGATGCGGACGAAGTTGCTGAGACTGCGCGCGATGCGGTCAATTTTAACGGCCATGATGGCGTCAATCTGGCGGGCTTCAACCATGGCAAGCAGGCGGTCAAGTCCGGTGCGGCTGTCTTTGGAGCCGCTGATGACATCGGTGATCTCATGGAGAACTGTCAGGCCGCGCTGTTTGGCGGCTGCGCGGAGTTCCATGAGCTGGGGTTCAAGGCTTTGACCTTCCGTAGATACCCTCGTGTAAATAGCTAGTTTCATAATTTACGCATCAGTAAACGGCGTATGTAAGTAACGTCAAGAAATAATTTACTCATTCATTCACGAATCCATGTTTTTCGTTCACATTCGTGGATGCGTGAGATTTTATTCACGAAACCCTCGATTTTCCGTGTCAACGGAAATCGAGGTTGCGTGAACAAAAACGAGGAGGCCAAAAATGAATCGTGAGTTCACGGTAGTTTCGTGAATGAATTGAAACTGTTTTTTATTTTTTAAAAAACGGGGCTGAGTTTTGCGGACGGAAGGCTTACTGCAAAATTTTTATTATGGGGGCGGATGTATTGGCGTTTCTGTCTTTGCTCGAAACCCAGGCCCCCGCCCCCGCCCTCTGCCGGTTCGGCCCAAAACGCGAGGATCGTCGCAAAACTAGCCTGTTTGCGCCGTTCACTAACGACCGTTAGCGATAGATAACGCCAATTGCGGAAAACCCCTAGGAAATTCCTGCCCATTCTGCCCTTTCCGCGCAAAACGGGCACTCCACTACCTGCGGGCCGTCAAATCGCCTAAAAAGGGCATAGGACGGCGCGCGTAACGCACAGCACGTTGCGCGCGGAGCATGAAAAAAGCTTACACACAGAAAAGACTTATTGCGACCCGTTCTCAACTAACTCGAATAGTTCGCTCCTATGCTTTGCGCCAAACCATAGTTTGAGCCTATGCTTCTTAGTTGAGACTCGTTCTCATTTCCTAGTTGAGACTAGTTCTCAACTAGGCGTGACGTTTCGTTCCTCTTTGTGCAAGGAGGCCAAAATCTGTTCCCGACTCATCGCCCCGTAATTGTTAACCGTCACCGATACGTTGCCAGCTTGCGCCGTCCGGCCCGAGATTGCGGCCATCTTATCAACGGAGATTGCCAGCGTCATGTTCAAATCGCTCAAACGCTGCCCACCTTCGTCTAACCTTTCTTCTATGTGGTTCGCTGCCTTGTCCGCGATGGTCATAAGCCGTTGCAAAAACTTGGCTTGAAAGTCTTCCACTGTAACCCCTGTAATTCTGGCAACGTGAGCGCGGTCCGCCTCGTTTGGCTTTTGCGCCCGGCTCACTGGCAACGGTCCGCCGTTCAAAAGCCGATCCGCAAATTGCTTCGCCAATTGGTCCGCGTCGTAGGTTTTCTTATCGGCGTGAGGTTTCATGTATGCGCCCGCTGGCATTCCGCCCTTGGCGCCGTTCGCCGCGCTCGTTCTCGCCCTGCCGTCCCTTTCCGGCGCGGCCGTTTCCTCATCTATATCAAGTAAGTTACTCATGCCTGCCATTGGCCCAACTCGCCTCGGCTCGCAAGCTTGCAATGCCGCTCCTAGCCAATTGCCAGCCCGCTAAAACCGTATCCATTTTCCCACTATTACCCAAAGGCCCAAAAAATAGTGCGCTGCAAGCAGCTAGTTCGCAATGGCTTGCGCGTCATTAGTGGTAAAACGAAAACTTTTGCTCGCCAAACGAGAGCGCAAAACTATTGTCCGCATATCGGCTCAACTTTTCCCTCCACTCAACTAACCGAAATCAGCTTCCCATAATCCAAACATGAAAACGAATCAACCGATCTGGCAATTTATCGCAAACCTAGGCGACGCGTCACCCATGGCGCACTCGAAAAACTCGTTCGTCAAAATCAAATGGGATAATGACGACGACGAACTGCGCGCGGGCGCCCTATCGTGCAATCTCGTTTGCGTTGAAAACATCGCAACGGAGGCCAACGCATGAAAACACTCGACACCTTTACGCGCTCTTACATCGGCGCAGCTCTCTGGTCTTCCACTGACAACTCAAACGAACAGGGCGGTGATCCGCTTGATTCTAATTATAGCGAATCCGATATTGCACCCGAAACCTTGCAACGCATGGCGGAGGACTGCGCAGCGTTTCAGGCTGACAACGCGGAAGACCTAGCCTCGGCCGATATTGAGGCAAGCCGCGCGGGTTTCCTCTTTTGGCTCAACCGCAACGGACACGGATCGGGCTTCTGGGATGAAGTGTCAGGCAGTCACGAATTGCGGACTGTATTTATGCGCCTAAGTGCGGCAAGCGAAGTGTGGGGCGATTTCAACCTATACGTGGGCGATGACGGGCAAATTTATGGCAGTTAAGCACAGTTCACAGCACAGCCAACGCACAGCACAATTTACAGCCATGAAAACAATCGTTCAAAATTCCGCGGGCATCGCGCGCGAAGTCAAAAACCTCGGCTGGTTGCTTCGCCACTGGCGCGAAGTGTCCAGCTTCACCTTTCACACTGAACACAGCGAAACGTGCGGCATTCTCACAGCTTCACTGAAAGACGGCGGCTTTTATCGCACTAACTTCGCCTCTACTGTCGTCTGTTTTGACTTTCTGCGCCGGCCCGTTTTCGACACCCTCAACCTGACGGTGCACCACAAGGGAAAGGAGCTGGCACACGTCATAGGTTCTGAATCCTATCGGGCAATTCTGGCCGCATATCACAAACCCGCGCCAATGGTGCGCGGCGCCTATGACAACGCCGGCCAATATCGTGCAACGCTCGCCGCAATCCTTCCGCAATGAACCTTACAACCGCAACTTGGCGCCAATTGGAGCGCGCCTATAACCGCGCAATCGAGTCAAGCAACTGGGCGCGCGTTGACGCTATCACAGCAGAGGAGCGCCGTCGCGACGGTCCGGCCGGCGCCGTCAGATTAGATGCCGCCTACGATGCACAACAGCGCGCTTCGTGTTGGTCTGACAATTGCCTAAGCGAATGCGCGCACGATCCGCACGAGTAAGCACAGCACAATTCACCCGCCACAATAAACACAGCACAGCCCTTTCCACGCATGAAACCCTCACTCTCGCAACGCACATTTAACGCCACTCCAGCCGGCCAGCGCGCGATGTGCGCTGATGCCAGCTCACGCGCAAGCGCGTTTCAAATCGCGCGCATCCTTCGCGCCAAAGGTATCGCCACCTATGACGACGCTTTTATTGCATCAGCGTCTGGCGCCACGCTTGGCACTCTAAAAGAGGAGATATTGGCAGACTATAACACAGCTTTCGGCAAGAAATAATTTACCCATGAAAACCAAATTCACAGCACAAGACATTCGCGAGGGACGTTTCTCCCTTTCGCCTACCCTATCCGCGCGCGTAACCGTTGAGCGCGACGATGACCACGGCGCGCCATGGGAAGAAAACGACGGACACGGACCCGTGTCGGAATGGACTGCGCGCGACAAACGACCGGGAGAACGCGTCCTTTCCGCGGATCGACACGTGAAACGCTTTTACGATTTTGCCGCGGCTGTGGAAATTGCCAAGCGCGACGGCTGGGACGCTCCGCCCTACAAGACAGGCACAAAGGGAGAGCAGGCGGCGCGCGCCGTCGAATCGGATTTTCAATTCCTGAAATCGTGGTGTGATGACGAGTGGTTTTACGCCGTCGTATCCGTCACACTGCACGACGTTGACGGCGAGGAGATTGCCACGGATTGCTTAGGTGGAGTCGAAAGCAAAGGCGACTACTGGCGCGAGTGCGCGGCCGACATGCTCAACGAACTAATTGCACAGCACGGCGCCGAAACCGTTGAGCGCGCTTACTGGGAAGCGCGTGACACTGTGACCGCATAACACCTCCACCCATGACCACGCCACAAGCACAGCCCGCACCTAATAAGCCAATTGGCCGCGCCCTTCCCGCTATGCGCATACTATGGGGCCGAAAAACAGACGCGCCCGAATGGGCCGAGGACATCCTTTGCACAAACCCGGCCCGCTTTGCGGAGGTTCGCAAACTCGCCGCGGCCGATGGGTTCGCGCACTTTCGCGAATCCGTTGACGATGGATCAGCGCCAGACTTTGCCGGCACCATTCGCACATGACCCCACAAACCCGCGCCGATCTCCTCGGCTCCCTCGCATTCCTGGCCATGCTGGCCGTTCTCGCACTTTTAGTCCTCGCCATGTAACCGCGCCACGGGGCGCACCCTGTTAGCCAACCAAAAACACAGCCGGATCAGGCTTAAAACGATAAACACATATGAGCACACAAAAAGCCAAGTTTGAACTATTCGCCAGGCTCGCACGCCTCGGCTTCACCTACGACGAATCGGCCGCACTGCGCCGCATTGAAATGACCCTTCAGCGTTGGGCCGAGGCCGAGTGTGGCAACGGAAACGACTACGGATCGTGGGCCATTGAGCGCGACGAAGCCAGCGGCAAGCCCTACATGGTTCACCACCACTACACGCACGGGCGCGGCAAGAACTGCACGACACGGCGCCCCATTGCAGACCGTGAGGCGGGCGCGTTGCGGAGGCTGGCCGCAATTGTGCAGGTCCGCAATTTTCGCGTGTCGCCTCCTGTTCATGTTCCGCGCGATCCTCACGGTGCGGTCATCCAGAGTAATCCGGCCACAAAGGGGCAAGAAATTGTCCCGTATCACCAAACGGACCCACGCGGCTGTGCTCTCTACCTGCTCACGCGTGAGCAGCTCGGCACGGATGAAATCAGCGGCGTATACACCCGCGGCCTGGCCGTTTGCGCTTAATCCCATGAACTACCGCATTACCACACAGCGCCAACTTCGCCGCGAATTTTGGCAGACCTTCCCGCACCTCACGCGCCGCAAAATCACCAACTATTCCGGCAGCGGGAAAATGCACGTTACGGACACGCGTTGCGCGTGGTGTGATTGGTTGGATGCGCTGTCTAAAGACGGCGACATTAGCCCCGAGCTTGCGGACCGCGCCACGCTATGACCCCGCACCAACTCCACGACAAAGCCCGCGCCCTAGCCCTGCGCCAAGGCATCACGCACGGCGCTGCCTGTTCCATTCTAGCCAAGCGGCGCCGAAAGGCACGCAAACCCGCTAAATTGCCTGTAAATAACACACAGAAACAACCCGCCGCCTATTGGTGGCAAAACTTAGACCAATGAAAAACCCGCCCTCTACACCCTACTACGGCCCAACAGCCGCCGAACGCGCCGCAATGCGCCTAGCTGATGCCGCGCCCGACCTGCTCGCCGCCCTAGAGGCCGCGCACCGCTGCCTAGTAACGTGCAACAGTTGCCACGGCATCGGCACACTTCCAACCGCATCGGAGCGCACAGAGATTGAATCCGCGACCCTGCTTGCCCGCGCCGCCATCGCCAAAGCTACCGCCTCCGCATGAAAACCGCCCACCCATGCCCCACGCTCTGCCGCTCCCTCGGTCTAGCCCTTAAGGCGACCCGCAAAGCACACCCCATCTCAATCGACCGCCTCTCTGCCGCCAGTGGCGTCGCCATGAGCTGCATCAGCCTAATCGAGCGCGGCGACAGCAACCCCACAATCGACACCATTAACCGGCTCGCCGTCGCACTCAACACGACGCCGGCCAACGTGCTCCGTTATGCGGAGCATTTGCGGACGCCGGCAGCAGCAACGGCAGTAAAATAATACAAGATAACGCAAAACATAACACATGAAAACCGCCCTCCTGAAACTATCACCGGCCCGATTCTGCGACGTCACCAACGCGTGCGCTGAAGGCCGCGAATTTGCCACCAAACACAAAACCATGTCTGCCGTCTGGCGTGCCTGTCCGCGCGTCGATTGGCTGTGCTGGATTCTAAATGCCATTGACGCGGAAGCCGACGAGAAGGCCGTTCGCCTTTACATGGTCTGGTGTGCACGTAATACGCCGCTTGCCGATGGGCGCACAACGGGCGCACTGCTCACCGATCCACGCAGCGTTGCAGCTTGCGACATGGCGGAGCGATTTGCGAACGGTGATGCAACACGCAAAGAACTGGAAGCCGCATGGTCAGCCGCAGAGTCAGCCGCACGGTCAGCCGCATGGTCAGCCGCAGAGTCAGCCGCAGAGTCAGCCGCACGGTCAGCCGCATGGTCAGCCGCACGGTCAGCCCAAGCCGCAGAATTTCGCCGCGTCGTTAAAAATCCATTCGTGTCAAAATGAGCACACCCACCATCACCCTGTCACAGCTTCATTCCGACCTGCTGCGCATCTACGCGCACCCGCTGTCATCAACCAATATCACCAATATCCAGCACACCGCGGGCGGGGCTGTCTTTTTTGAGACGGACACGAGTGAGCTGGAGGCACAGCTTGCGCAGGCCGAGGCGAAGCGTGCCGCTGCCGAACTGGCGCTGGCCACGGCTAAAGCCCGCATCGAAACGCTGGAGGAATATATTCACGACTCGGAACAAAAGCCCACCACATGAAAACCGAAAACATCACCAAGGCGGCGCACAGCATCAGCTTTGCCGTCACCGAACTACGGGCCGCGCTTAACGACGCCAACAAAGCCAATGACCAATTCGCTTGGCTCGTGCTGGAGCAGGCGCTTGGCGAGGCTGTGGTGTTGCAGACTAAGATTATGCGCATCGAGGAGGCGGCAACATGAATGTCCATTTTTCCTCCGCCTCCGACGAGTGGGCAACGCCGCCTGACTTTTTCGCCAAGTGCGCCGAAGAGTTTGGCCCGTTTGAACTGGACGCGTGCGCTACTGCCGACAACCACAAGGCGCCGCGCTTTTTCACCAAAGAGCACGACGGCCTTGCGCAAGACTGGCGCGGGCGCGTCTGGATGAATCCGCCATATGGCCGCACGATTGCGACATGGATGCGCAAAGCTTACGAGTCGGCACAGGCAGGCGCACTCGTGGTCTGTCTCGTTCCGTCGCGGACAGATACATCGTGGTGGCACGACTACGCAGCTAAGGGTGAAGTTCGCTTCATTCGCGGGCGCCTTAAATTCGGCGGGCATCACAATTCAGCGCCATTCCCGAGCGCGCTCGTTATTTTTCACCCGCGAATCATGGAGGTTGAATCATGATCACCACCCTAATCGCCGCCGCCCACGCCCCGCTCGACGCGTTCGACAACGACCGCTTTTTGCAAGCAATCATGCAGGTCGAGGGCCACAAGTGGTCCGACCCAGGCGGAGCCTACGCCATCCAACCCGGCACATGGCGCGACCACAGTAAGCGCACCTACGCCCTTGCCAGTATCCCGATCTACGCCCGCGACGTGGCCGACAGGCACATTGCTTGGCTATCGCGCACCATGCGCGCCCACGGCTATCCCGTGAACGCCTACACGTTGGCTGTATGCTGGCGCTTCGGCTTCGTCGGGTTTACGCAGCGCGCCCGCAGCGGTGGCGGTGCCATTGAGTATGGGGAGCGGGTTTGGAACTTATATAACGCGGTCACACCTAGCTCCGACAAACAACAACCATCAACCACAAAACAACCATGATCCTCCTCCTCTCCATCTCCATCGCCATCCTTTACCTCGCCCTCAGCGCCGCCTGCTCGCGGTGCGGACCAAAGTAAACCAACCGTTTAAGCCAACTATTTTGAGATTATTGCAAATCCTCGCTTGACGAGAACAACGCAATCACTCAACTATTGCAACATGCCAGCCAAATCAAAGCCAGCTTCGGCCAAGAAGCACGCCAATCCAAAAGGCCGTGTGGCCTTTTTCTGCTACGTCGGAATCAAAACGCTTAAGCTCATCAAATCCGCCGTCAAGTCCGGCGCCCAGTCTCAGGGTCACGTCGTGGACGCTGCGGTGCATGGCACCTACAAGCGGCCAATCGCATGATCATGGCCCCATCATCTGCCCACGCCGGCCCATGGCTGTTCGTGGACACCGAGACCACGGGCAAGGCGCTCCACAAGGCCCCGCCAGACCATCCCGACCAGCCGCGCATCGTGCAACTGGTCGCGATCCTTTACGACACGCAGCGTAAAGTGATCGCCGAGTTCAACTGCTTGATTAAGCCGGAGGGCTGGACGATCCCGGCTGACGCCACCGCAATCCACGGCATCAGCACCGAGCAGGCCGACACCTACGGTCTCAAGATCGGCACGGCGCTGGGCGTGCTATGCCAGTTCGTAAAGCGCGCCAAGCTGCTAGTGGCACACCACGCCGCGTTTGACTGCCTCGTAATCCACTCGGAACTCTACCGCCTCAAAAACGCCGACTTCCTGTTCCTGTTTATGAACTGCGAGCGGCATTGCACGATGGAGGCCAGCACCAACGTGCTGCGCATCCCTAGCCCGTATCGCGCGGGCGAGTTTAAGTGGCCGAAGCTGTCCGAAGCGTATCGGCACTTTACCGGCCTTGAATTGCAAGACGCCCACGACGCCAGCGCCGACACCAAGGGGTGTGCGGCTGTTTACTTTGCCATGAACCCGCTGCCAACTTCCAGCCCTGATGCAGCGCAGGGCACAATGTTAGACGTAGAAGAATAATTGCCAGCCAACTAATATCACCATGTCCGAAAATAACCAACTCGCCATCCATCAGGCCCAACAGCCTTCCCTGTTCAACATCGCCACGCTCATCGAAGCGAACGATTTCAGCCTCCAAATGAGCAAAGCCAAGCTCATCCCGGCCCACCTCCAAGGCTCGCCGTCCGACTGCCTGCGCGTTGTCATGCAGGCCGCAAAGTGGGGCATGGACCCCTTCGCCGTCGCCGACAAGACGAGCGTCATCAGCGGCAAGCTGATGTATGAGGGCCAACTGGTCGCCGCCGTCATCAATACCCGCGCCAACCTGTCGAAACGCCTTAGCTACACGTTCAGCGGAACCGGCGCACAACGCTCCTTAGTGGTGTCCGGCACCCTTCGCGGCAAGACTGAGCCGCTGACCATTGACCTCAGCTATTCACAAGCCTGCGCCATCAACAAAAATGGCCAGATGCAGAAAAATCCCGATCAGCAAATGTGCTACATCGGCGCCCGCATCTGGGCTCGCCGGCACATGCCTGAACTGATGCTGGGCGTCACGAGCGCGGATGAAATCCCCGAGGACGCCGAGATCGTAAACGTGACCGGCACGGGTGACGCACCGGCCGCTGCGCCCGTTGCCGATCCTGTGCCGCAACGCCAGGCTCCGCCGCCGCGCGCCAAGAAGGGCGCCGCTGCCGTGGTTGAAAACAAAGCGCCCGCAATCGAGGTGCCGGCGACCGTGGTGCCGGAGCCTGCGCCTGAGCCCGTGAAGCAACCGGCTCCAGAGCCGGTCAAGACCGCTCCCGTGGTAGCGCCAGAGCCCGCCGCCGCCCCTGCGCCTGCCGCTGCTGCCGCCACGCCCCGCGTCTTCCTCAAGGCTGACGAAGAACTGACGGCCAACTGCACCATCGTAAAGTTCGAGCCCTGCCGGATGCTGCGCGGTGGCGTGCAAAAAGCCAGTGTCGCTGCGACCGTCAAAGGTGACTTCAACGGCCAAATCTGGCACTTCGGTGGCGCTGACTCGCCGGACATCACGGCGGCACAGCCCACGATCACCATTCCTGACGTGTGGAAGGTCGGCGCCAACGTGGTCATTAAACTGCGCGGACGGCTGGTTATCCCGAAGGGCGCGGACGGCAAGCCTGACCCGACGAAGCAAAGCATTAAGTCGGACGTGATCAGCATTGAGGCCGCGGCGGCTGACTTGGAGGTTGTGGATTAAGCCACAATTAACACCATGATCCGCCTAATCCAAGACCGCCGCCCTCATCACGGCTACGTGGACCTCTACGTAAACCCGAGTGATGTCATGTCCATCAATGACATCACTGGCGAACGCAGCACTGAAAACCGCTCCTGCATCACGCTTCGCGGCGGCGACACCTACGATGTCACCGAATACGCGAGCGTGGTGGCGGAGAAGATTAACGCGGCGCTGATGTCTGCACCAACACCCCGCCATGCCTGAACCTACACCAGAACCAATTGCCACGACCTCGGTCCATACTTTTGAGGAATTTCCTAAGATGGCGCGCTTGTCCCGCGAGTGCGTTATAACCGAAAAAATCGACGGCAGCAACGCCTGCATCTACATCGGCGACGACGGCACGTTCTTGACCGGCTCTCGATCCCGGTGGATCACGCCGAAAGACGACAACTTCGGGTTTGCTCGCTGGGCTAACGACCATCGCGACGAACTGCTGAAGCTCGGCCCCGGTCGTCATTTCGGCGAATGGTGGGGTGCGGGCATTCAGCGTCGCTACGGCGTGACCGAGAAGCGATTCAGCCTGTTCAATGTGATTCGCTGGCGTCTGCACAATGAAGCCCCGCGCCTGATTTCCAAATCGCCGCAGGGCGTGGAGAAATTTCAAGAGTGCCTTCCGGCGTGCTGCGGATTAGTGCCGGTATTGTATCGCGGGTTGTTTGAGACCGCTCAGTGTGAGCTTGCACTGGCATCGCTCGCTGCGGGCGGAAGTCTCGCATCTCCAGGCTTTATGAAGCCTGAAGGCATCGTCTGCTTCCACATAGCCGCAGGCATCGGATTCAAGAAAACCATCGAAAAGGATGAAGTTCCAAAGTCACTAGCATGAGCACCGAACCCACGCACTTAGAGCTGGTCCTGCCGGCTATCACACCCGCGCTCCCGCTGGTCCTGGCCGACCGCGCATTCCTGTCCACGCTCGCCACCGTAGAAGGCCAAGTCGCCGCGCTTAAAATAACCGACGCTGCCACACAGCAAGTAGCCGCCGATCTGCAAATTCGGCTGACCTCCGCAGGCGGCGCGTTGGAAAAGGAGCGCATCAAAATCAAACAGCCGTTTCTGGACAAGTGCCGCGACATCGACGCTGCGGCGCGTCCCGTGACGCTGCGCATCGACACCGCCAAGGCCGTAATCAAAAAGGCACTGACCGACTTTGCGGTTGAGCAGGCACGCCTTGCAGCGGTCGCGGAAGCGGCCCGCCAAGCCGAATTGCGCCGCTTAGAACAGCTAAGGCTTGCCGAGGAGCGTGCCGCACAAGAAAAGGCCGCAGCGCTGGCCAGACAGGCGGCGTTGGCGCAGGCAGAGCGCGACCGGACTGCGGAAGCGGCGCGCATCGCCAACTTGCCGCCTCCGGTGGAGATGCTGGACGTGGAAGATGACTGCCCTGATGATGTGCCGGCGCCACAGAAGACGGAGACGGAGCTGAAAATTGAGGCGGTGCGGTATGCGGCGCCTGCGCCTGTGGCTAAGCCAATTGGCATAACGATGAGGACGAGGCTGGTGCTGCGCGTTGTGGACGTGGCGAAGGTGCCCGACGTGTTTGTTGTCAGAACGGCGAACGAGAAGGCCATTAACGCCACTTACTGCACGGGCTGGAAGAAAGGAATGCCGATTCCCGAGGTGCCGGGCTGTGCGTTTGAGGTTGAGGAAACTGCGGTTAGCACGGGGAGGACTTTCTAATGGGCTGCGACATTCACCTATACCAAGAGCAAAAAATCGACGGTCAGTGGAAGTCCGCTGATGTCTGGTCCGACAAATACAAGGAAGGCCGCGCCTCGGTCGCCTACGACGACATGGCTTACTATGACCGCAACTACAACTTGTTCGCGATCCTTGCGGACGTGCGCAACGGACGCGGTTTTGCCGGAGTAAATACCGGCGCCGGATTCAACCCTATCGCGCAACCGAAGGGCTTGCCAGATGACATTTCCGAGCAAGTGCGCGCCGAAGCCAAGTATTGGCAACGCGATGGTCACTCGCATTCGTGGCTCACGCTGCGCGAAGTTCTGGACTACGACTGGAATCAGAAGACAACACTGAGCGGATTGGTGGACGCGCGTAATTTTGATAACTGGAAACGCCGTGGCGCACCTGAGTCTTGGTGCGGTGCAGTATTCGGAAGCGCAGTGAGAAAAGTCACACATTCCGAGATGGAGGCTGCGATTGCGGCTGGCTCCGACACCAAGGGAATGCACTGCGAAGTTGAGTGGGTGCGTTACTATCACCAGTGCGCTGGGTCGTTCTGGAAAGCCATATGCATGGCGCTGCATAAGGCCGCACCAGAGGATGTTCGTTTCGTGTTTTGGTTTGATAATTAACATGATCCCGACCATTCGCTGCTCCAGCCTCGACCGTGTGCTCTCCTGCCCCGGCTCGCTCACCGTCAACGCTATCGTGGCACCCCGCTATGGCGATGATGGGGACGAAGGGACGTGGTGCCACTGGATCAGCGCCCAGCGCATCAAGACCGAGATGGGCGCGGTCGGTGACATTGGTCCGCAGCCTCGCGGCCCGTTTCCTCACAGCACATGGATCAGTGACTATTACGTGCGCCATGTCATGGAGAGCACGCCCGCATCCTACTCATTGGAGTGCGAAGCCGCGCTAGCCTACGAGTTCACCGCCGACACGCCTTGCAAAATTGAAACCGTTGAGTGGTTCAATGGCAGGCCAATGGTTGGCACCAAGCCCTACAACGGCTTCACGCTATCCGGCCACATCGACTGCCTCGCCCTGTCGCCAGACGCCACGCACGCCATCGGATGGGACTTGAAGACCGGCTACGACCCAGTGGACTGCGCAGATAGTAACTGGCAGATTCTGGGATACTGCGTGCTTCTGAAGCGGGCTTACCCCAGCCTGCAAAGCGTGACTTTTTATATCGTGCAGCCGCGTAACGACGAGGACGGCGACAGCGTAAACGAGGGCCATCCTCGCGTATCGTGCGTCACGATCACTGACCTCGATGCCGCGGTTGCCACGCTGGCAGGTAAAATCACCGACGCCATCAGTCGGCCGCTTGAACTCAACACCACCATCAAAGGCTGTCGCTTCTGCGTGGGCTGCTCATGCCCCGCGATCCGCGCCAAACAAAAACTTATGAGACTGACCATGACAGAGGAATCGCTGGCCTCGCTTAAAGCCCAGCCCGACGACGCCACGCTGGCGGAGTTCATCATTGGCGCCAAGGAACTGGCCAAGCCCACCGAGGACGCCAAGGCCATGCTAAACGACCGGCTTGACCGCAGCCCGCAACTGGTGGCCGCAGACGGCACCGTGATTACACGGGTGACGCAACGGGGCGCATGGAGCGTAAACGACCCGCAGGCGTTCTTCCGTGCCATGCGCGAACTGCTGCCAGCGGACGAGCAGATTGCCCGCGTCACGAAACCGAGTATGACGGCACTGAAGGATGAGATTGCCCGCAGTATGGGCGTGCCGAAAACGAGCAAGGCTGGCGTCAGCGCGGCCAGTATTTTCGACAGCACGTTTGCGCCGCTGGCCACGCAGGGCGTCCGTAATCTGGTCCAGTTCAGCCAATAACCGCCATGCCCCGCTACGTCACAGTCCGCGAGCTTATCATCGCATCCAACGCCATGACCGGCGAGAACGTGCCGGTCCCGCCTCCCAAGAAAAAGCACGGCAACGAGGAAAGCGCCATGCAGTGCGCACTCATTAAGTGGTGGGCTGTTGCGTGCAAATCCTACGGCATTCCCGAGCGCCTGCTGTTTTCAATTCCGAACGGCGGTCGGCGCGACCCACTGGCGATGGTATTTTTGAAGCGCGAGGGATTAAGGCCCGGAGTTCCTGATTTGTTTCTGAGCGTCCCGCGCGGGCACTGGCATGGTCTTTACGTCGAAATGAAGACAGCGACGGGGCGCGTCAGGGATGAGCAGAACGCTTTCATTTCCTACGCATCAGAGCAGGGTTATGCCGCAATGGTGTGCCGCAGCACCGAGGACGCGAAAGCCGTCATTGAACGGTATCTAACTAATCCAAGCCAACTACATTCGGCCCAACGCCAAAGTTCAGGGCACCGCCGACTAGAAACCAATCAACTCTGAAAACCAAAAGATGAAACCGAAGCCAGAAACCATCGAAGACCAGACCGCCCAGGCGGTTGACCCTGCAACGCCATTGTTCGCCCGAGTTTGGGTGCGCGGCAAATACGAACCTAGACAAGTGTGCTGTTCTGATATGGCGCTCGCCTTCACATCGGGAACAGACAATGAGGCTTACGGAAAGCTCGCCAGCGCATACGGAGATGATCCAAGTTCGATCCGTTTTGGGTGCGAACTTCCCGCCGTGAATTTCTGCCCTTGGTGTGGAACTGAGACGCGCTCACTTGATTGGGCGAACATTGGCAGTCAGCAACGCGCCCAGAGCGCAGAAGCAAACCCATGAGACATCAAATCCTCAGCGACCTCCGCAAATTGGACTCCGCACTCCAAGACCAAACCGACGCCGAAAAGGCAGCGAGCGGACGCGCCCTGTCCGCATTCGCAGGCTCAGTCAGGCGCGTTGGCTGTGATGCCGGGGTTAGGGTGCCCCTCGAAGACTCGGGGCTCACGTTTGCAACCGTGATGCGCGTTGCGCGTGAACTCACCGGACTCACGCCGGCCGAAGTGGCAAACAAAAGCGGCGTCGAAGCGCGCTACATCGAGCAACTCGAAGCTGGGAACGTCCGCAACCCGGCAGCGTGGGCGCTCTACAAAATCGCGCCAATCTACAAGCTCGACTACCCGGAAATGATGCTCGCCTGCGGGTCTGTGCGGGCGCGACTGCATGGCAAAATCAGGGCACTCTAACGCCAGCCTATCCCACGGGGACGAGAGCGAGCGTTGAATACTCACACAGCTACCTATCAAAATGAAAACTTCGACAACAGAGCGGTCCCCGTTGGGATCAGGCACTTGTTCACCGTTCTTGACTGTGACAGGCGCGGATGAGCGGACGGACGTATCAGCACTGGCGAAACTGGATGCCGAAATCGGGCTGCTCTACACGGAAACGCCAGAAGGCCGGAACCGATACCCGCGATGGGAATGGATTCGGGAAACGTCGCTCGAACTCCGCCGCGCATCACTGCATGTCTGCGGACGCGGAGCGCGGGCGAAGCTGATGGAAGGCAGCCTGCCTGTCAGTGGATTCCAGCGCATCCAGGTCAACGGCCTGCTCGAAATCCCCGACGTGCGGCATCTCTGCCGCCTCTATCCGAGCCACACGATCATCACCCAGCACATGCCGCAGAATCGCTACCTGATGGCGGTCGATGCGGAAAACCATGTCCTGCTGGTGGACGGCAGCGGAGGCCGGGGAATCTCTCCCGAATCGTGGCAGCATCCCAACACCGCGAAAGTGGTCGGATTCGCTGGCGGACTCGGCCCGGATAATCTCGCCGCTGAACTGCAAACGATCAGCCGAATCGCCCGCCCCGGATGGTGGGTGGACATGGAAGGGAAACTCCGCGCGGATGACTGGTTCTCGGTCGAATTCGCGGAACAGTGCTGTGCGCAATTCTCTTCGTTCGAAAGGCGCGCCACTGATACCCGAAAACTATTCTTCCGAATGAAAACCAAATACGACAAAGACGCTAGAGACGCAGCCTCCACCCTATGGGCCAAGCTGCAAGAAACCCCGACGCATCAGCAGCACGAAGCAATCTGCGCCGCGCTCAAGGACTACGCCTGCGAAGCCGACAAGCGGCTCGACGAAAGCGATTGGGCGGCAAAATACCGCGATGCCTGCATCGAAATCTCAAAACACTCGGACGAAATCGAGGCGTATCGCGCGACTATTGGGCGCATGGAATACAAGCTCGAAGTGCGCGCCCGAGAGATCGAGCAGATCAAGGACAGTCTTGTGGAGTGCTCAAAGCGTGCAGAAAAAGCCGAAGACACGGTGCGATTGCTTGGCGAGGTAGATACGGCGCGAGCTTGGCAATTTGCTGCGGGAAACCCCTCGGCTGCGCTGCACAAAAGGATGGAATTTGCCCGAGCGTTTTTCGCCGCGCCGTCGAACGCGGAGATCAGCCACGACCGAGAACGGAGAAAAGACGCATGAAAACCAACGCCGAGATACTCATTGAAGAAGCATACAAACGCGGTCGAAAGGCAGGACGTGAGGAAGCCACGCGCGAACTCGCCCCGCCCGAACCCGCAGGCCGAGCCAAGGTCGTTGCTGCTGTAGCGACTGGTTCTCTTCCTGTCGTGGAAGCCGAGGCGCTGGAACGTGAATGGAGCCGCAAGGCCGAGTGGTGGCGCGAGAGGGCCGAATCCGCTCGCCTCAAAGAAAGGCACGCGCTCGCCGCTGTATGCTCGCAGGCTGGCGACGTGCAATCGCAATGCGCAGCACAGCTTGGCCGACTGATAGCACAGTCGAAATCGCGCCAGCCGGAAGAGAACACCAAGGTCAGCCACGCGGCGCAAACTTCCAATGAGTAACGAATCCACCACAAAACCCGCGAGCGAGGACGGATCGCCGCGTTGTGCTGTAGCGCTTGGTTCGGCGGCTTGGCTCCGCGCCGAAGCTGACCACGCAGAAGAAATGCTCGACGCTCTCGGCGCACTCGATGACGAGGGTGAACGCGAGACGAAGCGATTCATTCTCGGCCTGCGCGACGCTGCAACCCAAGCCGATGACCTGATCGCGCTGGTGAAGCGAATGATTATCGCGCTCCGCAAGCAGGACCGCACGAACGCAATGGCCTATCACGCGGCGGACTACCTCACGCGAAACCGCCTCGACGGATCGCCCTTCCGTTCTTCGCCGAACAATATAATATCATAATCCCATGAGAATTTACGGCAACAGTGATCGAGCCATTGCCAATCTAGGCGCCGGCCGAAAGGCATCCCGCCAATGTCGCCGCGCCTTCCTCGGCCCACCGCTCCGCGCTCCAGATGCCGGAACTTTGCTCAAAACGATCCGCGTCACAGACCACGTAAAAAATATCAGCTACGCCATAACGATCCACCAAGGCAATCGCCGCAACGGCATTGAGCCGCGCCTGTTCGGCCAATCGTTCGTCAAATCGCGCTCCTGCGGTTTTGATCTGCTGTTTCGTGAACTGCGCAAACGGTGGTCGTTGCGGTGGTTGGTCCTAGGCTAAACATTACCCATGAGAAGCTTCCTCCTATTCTTCCAAATCATCACGCACCTGATATTCTGGTGCGCCGTCGGCTACGTCGCCGTCCACTTCATCCTTAAATTCTGGTAACTGATTATTATGACCAAACCACCCATCACCGCCGCCGAACTCGACCCCGCATGGCCCGAAGCCGTGCGCTCTGCCACGCCCGCCGTCAAGCTGCGCGCTGGCGCTGGCAACACCATCGAGGCGTTGTCCGAAACGCGGGGCTGGATGGCCCTGCAACTGCCCGGTGGCGGCATTGCGTTCACCACCGAGGCGGATCGCGACTTGGTGCTGGGGGCGATTATGGGGCTGAATATATTTTCGTCTGCTAAGTGAGCGCCCTCCTCGACATTGACTGGGACGAGGTGGAAGCCGCGCCCGCTGCCGAACTGCGCATCAACCTGCGCGACTACCAGCAAGCCGCACGCGCCGCAATTCAAGCAAACTGGGGCGCGTTCAGCCGCCAGTTGCTCGACATGGCGACCGGAACGGGCAAGACCTCCATCTGCTCTATCATGGCCCGTGACCGCTGGCTGCGCGACGGAGGACGCACGCTGGTGCTTGAAAACCGCGATGCTCTTGTAAGGCAGACAGCGAAACGCCTTAGCTCGGAAACTGGCCTTGAGGTGGACATTGAAATGGCTGGCGAGCACGCGTCGCCGTTCGTGCCTATCGTAGTCGCATCCGTGCAGACGCTTTGCCGCACGGCACGCTTGACTGGATTTGCCGACAATCACTTTTCGCAAGTAATTGGTGATGAAGCACATCACTCCATCGCCAAGAGCTGGGCCAAGGTCTTCAATTATTTTCACTACGGCGCCGATTCATTGGCCGAAGGATGGAAGCCGCCAATCGACGGTTCGTATCAGCCAAAGTGTGACGTGCTAGGTGTAACGGCGACGCCAGAGCTATCTAGTAACCGCAACCTCGGCGAGTTCTACCAGACCATCGCCTACCGCTACCAGTTGCTTAACGCAGTCAAAGACGGCTGGCTCGTAATGCCGCGAGCCATCATGGAACCGCTGGCAATTAACTTCAAAGGCTTGCGTGCTACGCGGACCAGCCACGGCAGCGACTACAACCCGACCGAGGTCGCGGAGCGCATGATCCCTGTTATCGAGGCGCTGGCCTCGCGCATGGCGTTCCATGGCTCCGGTCGCAAGGGCATGGCGTTTATGCCATCGGTCAAGACCGCTGAAATGCTGGCCGAGGCGCTGAACCGAAACGGACTGCGCGCCATCTTCGTTTCCGGCGAGTGCCTTGACCGCGACGAGAAAACCGAGGTGTTTGTGGAGCACGACACCACATCAGGGACCGGCATCATGCTCTGCACCGCGGCACTCTACACCGAAGGCTTTGACGTGCCCGATGTGGACTTTGTTTTTGCCGGCATCACCAAGTCGCGCTCCTACTACCGGCAAAAGATTGGTCGTGCCACGCGCCCACTCAAGGGCACCGTTGACGGGCTTTTCACCGCCGAGGAGCGCCGCGCCGCCATCGCTGCGTCCGCGAAGCCCAATTTCCTGATCTATGACCCGTTCTGCAAATGCGACGAGATTGAACTGTGCGACGCCTACGACCTTGTGACCGACCGGCCCGAAATCAAGGAGCGCATGAAGTCCGAAGGCCCGCTAGAGGAGGGGTCGGCCGAGAAGGCGGAGCGGGATTTCATCAAGTCACTAGAGAAGGAGGCCAAGAAGCACGCCGCCAAGAAAGCCAGGACCGTCGATCCGCTTGCGTGGGCAGTCTCACTCGGGGACTCGGCCATTTCGTCTTATACGCCAAAGGATGACTGGGAATCGCACCCTGCGAGCGTCGGGCAGTTGGAGCTGATCAAGCGATTTGGCTTCAATGTCGAAGGTGTCAAGACCAAGGGCATCGCGAGCCGCATCATTGCCCGACTCAATGCCCGCGCCTCGATGCACCTAGCCACTCCTAAGCAATTGCATTTGATGCACCAACTCGGCCTAGACGAACAAACCTGCGCCACGCTTACCCAAGCTGAAGCTACCGCCACCATCGACCGCATCTTGCAGAGTAAGCGGGAACGAGGTGGGCTGACGCCGGCCGTGGCGTAGTCACTTCAACGTCACCCGATCCAAAATCACCTGTTGCCGGCGAATCAGCTCCTGCTGATTCTCAATCATCTGCATGAGCCGGGTATCAATCTCATCCTTCTTCGAGCGCCATGTTGCGTAATCGCGCAACACGTCCGACCTGTCTTGTTTGATGGACGAAATCTCCTTCTGCGTCGTGGCCAGCGCCACCGTCGTGCTATTGACCCAGACAGCTACGCCACCGAACGCCACGAGACACGCCCAGAATCCGCCCACGAGTAGGCGCGCAAGACCGAGCAACGAATGCAGGCGGTCAATGTTCTTGGCCAACTTGTCCAATTCTTCTGGTGGCATATTAAGTAGGTAGCTATGTGCGGCCTCCATGCCGCATATACTTAGGTATTTATCGTCATTGGCGAATAGGCATTTTACCCATTGTTCCGGTATGGCGATACCTATTAAACATTAGCGCGGCAGTGTTCAAGCGTGGTGTTTTAACCATAGCCAAGGTCACTTGTCGATGTCCGTCGCCATTTTTGCAGCAGCGCGAATCCGCGAGTGCAACCATGGTGCCGTGACGCGATCAATCGCCGCAATCGGATTCTCGCCGGCCCTGACCGATGCCATGGCAGCACCGAGCGACGCAGGCGTAATTGAAAAGAATCTGGCGTATAGCCATAGACCGCCAAGCAGCACGCATACGCCGATAAGGATAGTGCTCTGGCGCTCTGATGCCAACTGCGCCGCCGCGGCCTCGGAAATAGCCACATCAGCCGCCCTGCGCGCCGCCAGCGCTGCATCACGTTCGGTCTGCAATTGCGATGCGCGCTTGGCCTCCGTTTCGTAAAGCCGTGCCGCCTCCGTCAGCCGACCCTCCATGACGGCCACACGCCGCTTCTCGGCTTCCAGTAGCGCCAGCGGGTCCGGCGTCGGCAACTTGGCAAGCGCGGTCGGCACCTCGCGGGCAATGAAATCCTTGGACGGAGAGGCGGGCGCCATCGTGTTCGCCTCCCCAATCTTGGCGACCGACGCCGCTGCCGATGCGCCCTGCGCCGTCGTTGCTGCGTCCAGTGCGGCAGTCGCGGTTTTCGATGTTTCGGCCCGCTTGCTCGCGCCGTCCAAAAACTTTGGCTTCAGCACGAACAGGCCACCGCCGATTAAGGCAAGGGCGATAATGACGACGGTGATGGCTTCGGCGCGTTGGTTGGCATCTCCCCTGGCATAGTGAGTGGGTTTCATTTTTTGACGCGGTATATTCCGACCACGAGGCCGATGTAGTTGGCTGCGGTGACGCGCCACTGCGGTTCGTAGCGAGCGTTATTGTCTCCGCTCATTATCCAGCCAAAGCGGTCCTTCTGCGCCAGCCGGTGCGTGACAGGCGGTGCGCCAGCCGGTTGCCAGTCCGCTTGGTAGGTGATAATTTGGCCCAGCTTCAGTTCGTCGTAGGGCGCGGCGCTGACCACAACAAAGTCGCCACCCCACAGCGTCGGCTCCATGCTGTGCGTGTCGGCCACGAGGTAGAGTTTTCCGTTGATCGTGGAGGCGTGCGCCCTGGCCGAAAGCTCGGTCAGGATCGGCGTGTCGTAGGTCAGCGTTGGTGGGTCAAGGCGCTTGGGTGCGCATCCGGCGAGGGCGAGGCAGAGAGCGATAAGGAGGAAGCGGGTCATTTCTTGTCGCGGCCGAGTTCATTCATTATTCGCGCGTCTTGCAAGAGCAGGTAGGCGCGCTGCGGGGGAAGTTCGGCCAACCCTGCCGCAATGTCGTCACCGTTACGGTTAAGCGCGTTCAGGTAGCCGTCATCCAGCAGCGCGGCGGAAGCTAGGTTGAAGCGTTTGGTGCGGATCATATTGATGCCTTGGCGCATCAAGCTACCGAGGGAGCGGCCGGACTGGATGCTTCCAGATTGCCCGGTGCGCACGAACTCGGCAGCGTTGACAACCTCGGGTGTCATCTTGGCCGAAATCATGGCCTCGCGGCTGGCGTCGTCCATTTTAGCCACGCCCATCGCAAACTTGCGCAACCTTTCAGCCTTTTCCGGGCCGATAGCGGCGGAGAGTTGGCTGAATCGGGTGTCCGTATCAGCGCCCGGAAGCGACTCAAAAAACGACCTCACCTTTGGCGTATCCAGATTTACGATTTGGCCCGGCACATTGCGCTCCGTGCGAATCATGCCCTGAAGCACGTTCGCGACCAACCGGCGCTCGACCATCTCGGCCAAGTCTGGCTTCTGGTCACGCAGCGCGTCCATGAATGACTTGGCCTCGGAGCGGCGCATGTTGGCTACGAGGTCTGTGACTGTTCCGGCGCCGTCGATCTTTTCGGCCTCGTTGGACAGTCGGTAGCCTCCCTTGCCTTTGAATACGCCCGTGAGCGGGTTCTGCTCCGCTGCCTGCATAGCGACTTGCGCAGCCTGAGCGTCAACGCCTGCGCGCTTGGCGAGCCTGTTGGCCTCCACGAACGCCTCGCGAGCCTTTTGCATCAACCCGGCCTCGCGCAGCGCCACGGCGTCATTGACGCGTTTCGTGAATGCGACAGTGGCCATCGCTTTTGCGACCTGCGCAGTGGCGTCTTTGCCGCCCACGTTGAGCACTTGCTGAATCTGCGGAGACTCCATCACGGACTGAATAGCAGCAGGTGTCAGATCGTGTGGCTTAAACTCGCGCAGCGCAGTCACCCAGCCTTTGATCGTGGGCGCGTCACCCATGCGGAACAACTCAACCGGGAACGGGCTGTCTTTCTTCGCGGCGTAACGCCAGAGCAGTTCCCCTAGCTTGCGGTAATCCACGCCGTAAGCATCGGTCGCCTTTTCGAGAAACGAATTGCGGACGGCGCTGCCCATGGTGGCCATGGCGGCATTCGCCACGTCCGGGTTCATCGGCTTGATCTGGTCAACGAAGGCTTTGAAGTTTTTGATTTCGTCCACATTGCCGGACGCCAGCTTGTCAGCCATACCTGCAACGGTGGAGTCGGCCACTTCGCCGCGCAGCAGTGCCCGACCAAAGTCGGAATCGCGCAGCTTGGACGTGTCTCGCCAGAACTGGCGGAACTTCTGATACGGCTCCACCGCGTCGGGGAACAGGCGCCCGATTTCTTCAACGTGCGTGTCGGACATCGCGTGATACGTCTTGGCTGCAAGACGCTCCGCGTTGTTCATGTTGTTCGTGTCGATCTTGCCTTGGAATCCGTCACTGATGGCGTCGCGCAGACGGCGGAAGTCGTCAAGGGTCAGGAACTTTTCCGCTGGTGCCGTGACAGCAGCGGCGGACTGGACCGGAAGCGGGGATGCGGCAGCAGCCACAGGGTTGCCGGCAAGGTCAACTCTCTGTGTGTCGGGATTCTTGACGGTAAATTTAGGCGGGAACGCAGCACGTATCGCCTCCGCCGGATCGCGGCCCTCCAACTGCGCCTTGCGAGCCAACTGTTCCATCGAGAGCTGCTTCGTTACTGCCGCATCCTGCGCAGTCTTGCTTCCCCAATTCTTGATCGTCTCAAGGATGGACTTGCCCGCAACAAGCTCCGCGTCCGAGCCTAGCGCGGCCTTTGCGGCGCTGTAGAGCGCGTCCTGACCGATAATAGCGGCATTGTCAGGAATGCCCGTAGCAGCCAGCAATTCGCCTGCCGCCTGCGACCGCGCGCCGAACAGCTTTTTGGTAATGTCCTGCACGGCCTCCGCGTGCCCAGTCTGCGTGCCGATGGTGTCGGCGCCAACGGTCAGTGCGATGCTTGCCTTGGCTTGGTCGGAAATGGCTCGCATGGTCTCGGCCTGCGCGCCGGCAATAACATCGGCGCGCGTCTTAGGGTCGAGATTGGTCGCCGCCTTGGCTTTGGTCACCATCGCCTGCGCTTCCTCCATGCGCTGTGCCGCCATTTTATAGGCAGCATCAAGTTCATCCACCTTGCCAAGAATCGGCTGCAACTGCGCCGCAATCTGCTCGTTCTGCGGAGCATCGGTCGCCGTCGCGAAAATAGCTTTGGCCATCGGCGCACGAGCCGCGTCCTGTTTGGCGCGCATGGTCGGGTCGATACTGACCACCTTTTGCTGCATGGCTCCGTAACGCTTCGGCAGCACGTCGCCCAGCATCGGGTCAGCCATGCCAAGCTCTGCGGCAGCAGCGCGGCCCGCGTCGGCCTCGGCCTGGACCTTCTGCATGGATTGCAGCTTGCCGCCCACGCTGAGCGCGGCGGAACCGATGATCGCCGGCACGATGGCGTCCTTGAGCGAGGTTTTGTATTCGTCCCAGTTGGGCGTAAGTGACTGCTCCTCGATAGACCGCTCCAGTGCGTTGCCGACCGCAACGGTGGCACCGGCCGCGCCCGCGCCCTTGGCGATGTTGCCGACCGCCGATGCGCCCGGAAGCGGATTCGGTGCGCCCGAAAAGAACATCGTCTGCGCGAGCTTCGACAACTTCGGTGTCTCGCCGTTGTTCACCGCATCCAAAAGATACGCGCCGCCGCCGACCATCGCGCGGGTTGCCATCGGGATTGCTCCAAAGCCGGGGACGGCCATCGGTGACGCGGCCATGCCGACGCGCCCCATTGTGACCATTTGCTTGTCGAGGCGATTAGCCATCTCATCGGGCGTCCCAAACGGGCTTTTGAAGGCGGGCGGTGCATCTGAGCGCTGAACACTGGCAAGTGATGCGGAAGGGTCGTGCGCGGGAGCCGCCGTGGTCTGCGCCCGCATCGCGCGAATGGCGTCAGCCAATGCCTGCGCTGATGCCGTGTCGCCCGCGGCGTCAGCCTGCGCAAGTGAGTCTTCCAGTTGTGCGATGGTGGGCATGGTGCGTGATTGGCGCGATTAGCGCGGACCGGAGCCTTGGCGTGGAGGATACTTATTCAGGATTGCGTCCAGTGACGGCGTGGCCGGCGCAGCCTTTGGTGCCACCGCGGGCGCCGCCGAAGCATTCGGAGTCCAACTGACATATTCAGGCGGGATCACCTCATCCGGGTCCAGCCCGCGCTTATCCGCGATGGCCTTATACTGCTTCGCGTCGCGCATCATATTTTCGTGATGGCGCTTGCTTGCGTCATCCAGCGTTTTTAAGAAGTCGGCGCGCATTTTTGGCGAAAGGGTTTCACCTGACGCGGCCTGATTATATTGCTGCCAGATGCGCTCAGGAATCGAACCCGTGTTCTTGGCGTCCGCACGTTCGCCCTCACGCACCGTGGAGCGTGGATCGTAAGCCTTCATTACCGAGTAGACGAACGCCATGTCGTCGGCCGGTGTGCCGCGAGCTGCGAGGTCTCTGGCCAGATTGTAGGCGGTGGTGACGATGGCGAAGTTCTTGGCCGAATCCTTGGCGCCAAACTCGTCGCGCAGCTTCTTGGTCTCGTCAAAGACCTGCGCCGAGTCCTTCTTGCCGGTCTTGAGCGCATCGGCTTCGGCTTTGGCTGCTGCGGCCTCGGCTTTGGCTGTCCCAACCTGCTGACCCATCTCGTTGCGCAAGCCCTGCACCTCAAGCCGCGACTGCGCCGCAAGCGCTGCACGTTCAGCCGCGCCAGCTCGCGTGCTGTCGGCCTGTTGAAGTGCAACCATCTGAGCGGGCGTCATGCGCACGCCTTGCGAGGCCAATTGACCGGCGCCAGTCTCCAAGAACCTGCGCGCAGCATCGGACACTTCCGGCCGCACCACGCCGCCACCGTTAAGATTGCCGCTGCGCCCTGCCAGCGAGTCCGCCCCACCAAGAGCCATCGGACCATCTGGCGCGCGGCCAAACAGCGCGGATGGACCGCCCATGGCCGCAGGCTGCATCGGTGTGCCAGCATTAAGCTGCTGACCAAGCGCCGCCATCTGCCGCATCTTGGTATTTGTAGCGTCCTCCTCTGCCTGCTGACGCTGTGCCTGCGCCAATTGGAACTGCGCCTGCTGCATCTGCATCGCCCGCATCTCCGCCATCTGCTTATCCTCCTTCGCCTTCGTGTAGGTGTCCGCAAACGTGCTCAAAAGTGCCGCGTCCCGCACGCCCACGGTGCCGTCCTTCTGGAGCTTCATAAACGCCTTCACCGCGTCGGACGGGGCATTGGGAGACGGCTCCTCGGGGTTGAGGAATTGCAGCAGATCAGGGTTGGCCTTCAGTGCGCCCTCGAACTTGCCGAGAGCCTGTGCGGCCATCGTCTTGTTCTGGGCATAGCTTTGCATCCCCTGCTGGATGGAGTTTCCGAGGTTGCTGATGCCTTGAGCGATGTATTCGCCGCTGCGGTCTTGGATTCCAGGTGAGTAGGCCATGGTAGTTTAGGTTCCGGGCTTTTTAGCTGCCTGCCCCGCGTAGTTGCCGTAAATGCTCGCCGCATTACCAATCAGCCCCAGCCCTGCGCCCGTCAACGCCGCATTGCTATTGCCCTGCGCGATATTGGCGCCCGCCTGCGCGTTGTAGTTGGTGTTGTTGAGGTCCGACCCATAGCCGAGCAGCGCCGATGTGTAGTCCGGCGTCTGCCCCTGAATCAGCCCGTAATACTGCATCGGATTGATCGCCTGCTGACCCATGAAGTTGCCGAGGCCCATGGCCCGGTTCCACGCATCGGTATTGTTCTGCGCCTGCAAGCTGGCGTTGTAGCGATTGATGTCGTTCGACGCGCCCGCGTTGAACTGCGCCGCGGCGTTGGTCTGACTGGCGTTGAATTGATTGTTCTGCTGCGCCAGATTGGCGTTAAACTGGTTCTGCGTGTTCGTCGCGGTCGTGTTGAACTGACTGCCCTGCTGTTGGCGATTGGCACCCGCTTGGAACGCGTCGTTGTTGAGACCGGCGTAGCCGAGGCCAAGCTGGTTATACTGCGTGGCGGCGTTCTGGTTGGAATTCGCCACCTGAAACCGCTGATTGTTCATCGTCAGATCGCGGCCTTGGTTGGCCTGTTGCGCTGTGAGGCTGTTGCTGGCGTTTGCCATCTGGCCTTGCAGTCCGAGCGCGTTCGCCCGCGCCCGCGCATCCTGATTGCCGAGTTGGCCTTGCAGATTCAGTGCATTGGACGCCTGTCGCGCGCCCTGATTGGACTGCTGTGCGGCCAAGTTCTGGGCGTTACCCTGAAGCTGCGCCCCCAGGTTGCTCTGCTGCGCGCTCAATCCCTGCGCCCCGTAGTTCTGGAACGCGTTGGACACGCCGAGCGCATTGGTGAACCCCTGCTGGCGCTCACCAAAACCCTTCTGGTCCACGGCAGCGGCAAATCCACGGCGCTCGTTGAGTCGCGCATTGGAGGCCGCATCGCGATTCAGGATTTCCGCCGCCACGGTGCTGTTGCTGTTGATGAGTCCGCGAGCCGCACCGGCCTCACGCGCCGCCTGCTGTGAATTACGGATGGCTTCTTGCGACAGCGCACCGCCAAGCGCGAGGTCCGTGCGCGCCTGATCTTCAAGCGACCGCTGAATGTCGGACGGACCACCAGTGAGCATCCGTTGTGTGGCGGAGCTAAGCCCGATGTCGCCCTGTTGTGCCCGCACGCGGTCAAAACCTGTGTTGGCTTGCACGCGGTCAAAGCCAAGATTGCCGTTCACGCGGTCGTAGCCGGTGTCGGCATTGACCATCATGGCGTTCACGTCACGGGCATTCTGCGGACCGGCGATGTCCGCTGGTCGCTGCACGTTGGCTCCGTAGTTCGTCGGGCCGAACGGCCCAATCTCAGCCTGCGCGGCCTGCCCTGCGCCGTTGGTGTTGCCTGAGCCGCTGGCAAAATATCCGCTGGCGCTTACCGGGCCGGGCGCGTTGGCGTTGAGTCCGGCCATCGTGGAGCCAAGACCTTGTGTGTAGGATGCCAGTGCCGGATTGGCCGAGTCGTAGGCACTGCGAAGCTGCTGCCCAAAGCCGGGACCGTAAGTGAGCGAGCTTTGGTTGTTGCCTGAGTTGGCGAGCGCAAACTGCTCCGGCGTCCAGCCCTGATTCTCGCCCGACGCTTGCGCCGCCTGATACTGCGCCATAAAGCCGGGGTTGGCAGCTTCGTAGGCAGCAACGTCAAAGTTGCCGCGCATCGCGTTGTTGAAATTGTTCTGGTTGAGCTGCGTGAGCTGGCCGTTGTATTGGGCCTGATTGTTGTAGCCAAGCTGCGCGAACGTAGGCACCTGATTGGCGATGGTGCCAAGTTCGTTGCCGAGGTTGCGCGCAGGAGGAGCGGTGCCCGTGCCGGAGCGCGTGGCGCCGTAGAGAGCTGTGCCGGCACCGATGGCTCCGGTAGCTGCGGTGATAAAACCAGCAGCGCCAAGCCCGAACGTGGCACGGCTAAACGCCGGATGATCGTGGTCCGTGTTCCGGTCGGCGCGTTCGCCACCGTTGTCGCTGTAACTGCGATTTTTGCGATTGAGGTGGATCATGTGAGTTCCTTCTTTGCGGCAGCAATGCCAAGTTCAGAGAATTTCCCGCCAGTGTATGTAACCTCGCGAGCGATTTCGTCCGGGTCAGTTTTATCGGTAACGTGAAAGGTGGTCCAAATCGTGTCTTCGCGAGCGAAGATCGCGCGACGGGTGCCGGGTTTAGTCACGCCAAGGTGAGGAGCCTGCACATGGACCCACCCCGTATCGGCCGACCAGACAGACGCGCGACCCATGGAAATAATGAACGGATGTTCCGTGAGGTGAATGCGCGTGGTGGCAATTGTGCCGGCCGGAATAAGAATTTGGCGCGCGTAGAGGCCGGGCGTAAAGACATGCTTCAATGGCATCTCAATCTGGGGCTGCGCCATCACCGCGTCATCAATCGCGTCCATCTCGCGCCACTCCGGCGCGTCCAGCATCCGCTCAACCATCGCGCGCGCATCCTCGGCGACAGCCACTACGCTCTGCGGAAGTTCGGCTACTGGGAGCATGGATGGTTAGCTAGCGACCGCCTTAATAACTGCAAAGTTAATCACGATGGCGCCGGTTTCGGCAGTGACAGCATCGGCATTGTAGACCGTGATTGTGAAGTTGCCTGCGTTCACATTGCTGACCTTGACGATGGTCTTCTCGTTCACGGCGCCGCTCTTGATACTTACCACCACGGTGTCGGTGGCAACAACCGTGGAGTTTAGGACTGAAAACGTAGCGGAAGCCAGCGCCGCCAGCGACGTGTTATTGGTCGTGATCGCTCCGCATACGGTGTTGAGCGTGACGGAGGTTGTGCGGTTGGTGGCCTGTGTGACGGTTCCGCCTGCGCCGGTTGCGTAGCCCGACCCAATAGTGGCGCTGCTCGCCAAGAAGCCGGAGCCGGCAATGCCGGCGGTTGAAACGGACAACGCAAGCGAGCGGCTAGACGACCCGTTTCCAATATAATACTCAAGCGTTCCGCCGGTCCAGCGAGTAGCGCCGTTTGAAAATTGTTCCACCGTGGTTGTGCTGCTTCCGACAAAAATCTCATTAGGCGGAGTTGCCGATGATCCATACTGAAACATGAGCTTTGCGTTATCGCTGTTTCCTAGCTTAAAAAACAGTTGCCCGGTTGACTTCCCGATGGCCAGCGTGTCCCCGTTGTTGTTCCACCCTACACTTCCGTCGTTGAGCGTGACGAACGATACGTCGCCAAGAGTTGCGGTAGTGCGCCCAATAAATCCGCCGCCAGTGGCCTGAGCAAGTTTTGCGGTCGTAACTGAGTTGTTCGCGATCATTGCGGTGATGATCTCATTTGTTCCGACCGTGACGGTCGGGCTCCCGAGGAGATTAAGCTTGGAATACGTGATCGGATCAGTTGCAGAAGTGAAAACGTATCCTGGAGTTGTGTTAGCCATGGTATTTGTTTTTCCGTTACCCCACCTGAACTAGACTGTTTCTATCGCCCGCGCGAGCCTCAATGCCGACGCCCTCGATGTTGCAAACTCCGGTCGCATTTGTGACTCGATACCAACTGAGCCGACCTTTGCGGCGCGAAATGATCGGGAAGCGATACGACTGCCTCATCTCGGGCTGAAACCCCGTTCCGCACTGCACGCTGTCCGGCCCCGACGCGTAATCCTTTCGGAACGCCCGGTTGTAGTCGTCGTTCGCGTTGTCCATGCTGTAAGCCGCATCGTTGAACAGCCAGCTTTGTGACCGCAGGTAGGTCTGGTTCGTCAGAATAAACGACGACTCACTTGCCCCATCCGCAAACGCCTCAACCGAAAATTCAGGCCGGTTTGTGGACACGTCCATATACATCCGGCGCGGGATGTGGCTGTTATTGTCCAAGCGGTAAGCGCGGGTCGTCAGGCTGTCCGCAATCTCCGCCACGATGGTGCCGCTGATGTCTACGTTAGACTGGCCGGTGACGAAAATGCGCCCATCCGACGTGACGACGTGCAGCCTTACGGTGCCGTTGTAATTGCCGGTCACGAAGCCTTGGATGTCCATGCCAAGCGACGAATCAAATCCCCACTCACCCCACCATTGTTTCGTGATAAAGTTGTAGACCAAAATCGCATTGATCGTTGGCGAGTTATCCAGCGGAAGCGCGACGTAAAGCTTGTTATCCCAGTAGGCCATGCTGACGCGATACGCCTGCGGCCAATTTACGCGGTTGATGATCGACTTGATGTTGCGCGAAAGAGGCTCCGTCGCGGCCTGAAGATTGTTCTGGAGGTTGAGCTGAATTGTCGTGATGTCGCGGTCGGTCATGTAGACCAGATCGGGACCAACCGCAGTCACGGCATTGATGCCGATGATTCCGAGCTGACGCGTGACCTCGGTCGCTGTCACGTCGTTCAGCGATCCCTGCACGTTCTGAAGCATGATTGACGACTTGTATTTGAACACCACCAGACCGTTGTCGCCGAACGGGTAACTGGTAACAATGTAGTCGCTGCTGCCTGTGTTCAGATTGAAGCTGTTGGCAATGTCGTCGTAGGCCGTGAAATCCAGCACGTCGGAAGCAGCCAAGTTATCCTTGCCGTTTACGACCCACATGCGGTTCTGGCAATAGGTCGCTTGGTTGCTCTGCGGGATGCTGGCGAAGCCGGGGACGCCGCCCGTGTAGTCCGGCACCTCAATAAACGCGCCGTTCCAATTTCCGTCCCAGTAGATCGGCGTCTGGCCTTCGCCCGCGAAGATGAACAGCAGGTTATTGGCCTGCACAATCGTGGATTGCTGGCTTACGACGTAGCCTGACGGGTAGGCGATGTTGACGCTATTCTTCCCGAACGAGTAGAATCCGGCCGAAGTAGGCCCAGCGAGCACCTTCCAATCGCTGTCTGGCGCATTTGGGTCGGAGTAGGTGCCGCTGGCCCAGACAGTGACTCCGTAGGCCGTCATGGCCCGCATGTCTGTTCCGGTTATTCCGACCGCCACAAAGATTCCAGCCCCGTAGGTCACGCAGGTCCACGACTCATCAAGTGAGTTGTATCTGGATGACCATGTTATGCCGTCATACGAAATCATCACCCGATTATTTGTGCCGGTAGACGATACGGCTACGAATCGGTTGTATCCGAACGCGACCGACACCCACACGTTCGCCGCTGCGGCAGTTCTTGCGGTCCAAGTAACCCCGTCCGGCGAAGTCATCACCCGTGATGTTCCTAAACTTGAAACGGCTACAAAAAGACCATTCCCGTAGGCGACAGACTGCCATGCGTTGCTCTCCGGGCTGGTGCGCGCAGTCCACGTAACGCCATCGGGTGAGGTTGCTACAGCTCCAGATGTTCCGACCGCAACAAACGTCCCGTTTCCGTAGGTTATGCACTGCGAGTTCTGCGCGATCCCGGTATTTCCGCCCCATGTGATGCCATCCGTAGATGTCATCGCATAGGTGGGTCCGCTTGACGCGACCGCAACAAACTTTCCTGCACCATAGGCGACGGAGCGCCAATTGCTATCCGCAGCGCTCGTCCGACTCGTCCACGTTATGCCATCGGGCGAGGTCATCACGCGATTGCCTACGCCGGTAAGCGATACGGCTACGAACAGGCCAGCACCGAAACAGACTTCATTCCACGAGTTCGCAGCCGCCGCGGTCCGCGCCGTCCATGTGATTCCGTCGGGAGATGTCATCACGCGACTCGCACCGTTGTTGGAAACAGCCACAAACACTCCGTTCCCGTAGGTGATCGACTCCCACTCGTTATTGGCCGCAGTGGTCTGCGCGGTCCATTCGCTCAGGAACGGAGCGGCGCCTAATTCGGGAAGGCATACGAAGCCACCGCGCGTTGCCGCAGAGGAGTTGGTGAAATCCTTGTTGGTAGCTGCCTGCGCGATGCCTTGCGGCAAATTCTCCGGGTTCGTGAAATCGTCCACGCCAATGAACGCGGTGTCGCCCTCTTCCATCGGCGGGGCATCCTGCGGTCCATATGCGTTGTAACGATTCACTGGCTTGGTGCTGGCTTAGACCGGCAACGGGCCGTCCGGCTTCTTGGCAATCTCGGCGTGCTTGGCCTTTAGTTCGTCGTGCTCTTTCTTTAGCGCCTCATGCTGAACGGCAAGATTAGCCAGTTGGTCAACGAGCGTGGCGACAGCCTGCTGGTTCAATTGAGCGGCGATGGATGCTTTGGTTTCTGCGATGGTCATAGGATTTGGATTGGCATGGTTAGGCGCTCGGCGCGGATGAGCGAGAGCGTGAGTTCGTTGCGCGTCACTTGCTTTCGATTTTCTCAATGCGGGCGTCCATCTCTTTGATCGCGTTCACCAGCGCGGCGAGGATTGCGCGGTCATTCACGGTGTAGGTTGTTTCAACTTTGCGCGTCATTGCGCGTCCGTTGCCGTCGCGCTTGGTGGATTCGATGGTGCGGCGGCGACCGTTTGGCTCGGTCGTTGTCACGCTGTCCATTTCCTCAACGGTGCGCTGCGTGTTCACGGCCTCGGACAAACCGGCCGCGATGAGGTCTTGCGCAATCAGCGAGACGTTTATATCGGACGTGTTCAGTCCGGTTTCCTTCTTCCAAGTGTAAAACTTAGGCGAGAGTTTGCGGATTGCAGAAAGCCCGGTGGTAAAGTCTCCGGTGATGTTTTTTGCGCGAGCGTCGGAGGTGGCGGTGATGTTACCACTTGAATCTGTCGTGAGCGTGCCCGCGCCGTAGGCGTTGAAGCGCACCGCGCCGCTGCCGTTGATTTCTTGGCGCACGGTGCCCTGATTTGCAAAGGCAAGGACGCGCGTGGCCGCGGTCGCTGAATCTAGAAATCCCACGTATCCATCCGACACCGCACCGCCGAAGTGCATCGTCACCCAATTGCCATCGCCTTGCGCGTTCAGAAGTTTCGCCACAGGCGCGGTCGAGATTGCCGCCGCCGCGCCGGTGCGCGTGAGCGTCGTCAGGGCACCCGAGACGGTGAGGCCAGCGGTGAGCGTTGTCGCTCCGTTGGCCGCCAATGTCGTGAACGCGCCGCTATTTCGCGTAGTGTCACCGATGGGCATGTTCTGAATCGAGCCTCCCGTGATGGCTCCGTAAATCACCGTTGAAGTGGTGCCAGAGTTGCCAATCACCGTCTGATTGTCGGCGGTGGAGTATTGGTTGGAGCCGATGACAATTTGATTCACGGGCGCCACTTTTTGGGATGCGTGGTTGCCCGCGTTGAATCCGATGAAAATCGAATTACTTCCGCCGGTCGGTGTGAATCCGGCGTAGTTGCCGAGGGCGGTCATGCCCGTGATGGCGCCCGCATTGGTGAGTGCATACGCTCCCCATGCAGCGTTATCGTCGCCCGTGTTTGAGTAGAGCGATGCGCGGCCTCCTGCCGTGGTGCGAATCGCACTCACGCCGATCCGTGCGGCAGATTTGCCAACTGCGGTGATGTCGTAACCTGTCGAGTTGGAGCGCGCGGCCTCCGTGCCCACGGCGACAATCGAATGGCCTGTCGTGTTGTCCGCGCCGGGATAGCCGGAACCGTGCCCACCAATAAAGCAATTGAGGAGCGAGGGGTCGCCACCATCGCCAACGTGGAAATCGGATGACGTTCCAATCAACAAATTGCGGTTGAATGTAGCGGCACCGTTCGCCCCGCTCCCTAGCGCCAGCGACGCGCCGCTGTCGCCTCCTTGAGACGTGAGGCTATTTCCGGTCGTGGCAGCGACGGTTACATTATTCGTGGCAACATCCGATACGGTCACCGCGGAGTTTTGTGCCGTCTTCCCGCCTGTCCCATCGAACCGCACCATCGCGTTATCCGTGCTCGACGCCGGCCCATTGAAATCACCCGCCCCGCCCGTGGCCGTGACCCAAATCGGGTTTGCCGCCGCGCCTTGCGTCGAGAGGAGTTGCCCCGAGGTGCCCGGCGTAAGCGCCGTCCATGCCGAGGCGTTCCTGTAAAGAACCGCGCCCTGCGTGGTGCTGATGAGGTCGAGGGCCGAGGAGGCGGCTGCGGGCGTAGTGACGCCAGCGGCACCGCTACCCAAAACGCTAGGATGATTGCTAAGCATGGTGTGTTGCCCCCGCAGGGATTAAATTTGGAACGCCGAAGAGAAGATCGTGGCGTCGCCCGCCGCCGCAGTGTCGCGAATGAAGCGGGCCGCGTTAAACTGATCCACGTTCCACGTATAGGCCGAGCCCACGTAGAGCAGATGGCCGACCGTGCTAGTCGGGTCCGTGCCGTCCCAGCGGACGCGCACGTTATATGCCTGCACGTCAAAACTGACGACCGAGTTGGCGCCCACAGCGGACGAGCCCGTGTAGCCGGCCGGCGAGACTGCGGCGGTGCTTACCGTAAGCGATTGGCTGGCGACCGGCGATGCGCCCAGCATGGCGCGCTTCGGGTAGGAGACGTTCTGGGATGAGTAGGCCATGGTGGTAGGTGGTTAAAGTAGTGAGCGCTTAGTAGGCTGGGCGGGAGGTAAGGTGAGTTGCGACCTTCATTGGCGACATCACGTTCATCTGGCGTTCGTTCTTATCGAGTTGATCCCCCATCTTGTCCTCGGCGATGGCATAGACGGCCTGCGCCTTGTCGAACTGGCCGTCGCTGATCAGCCAATCGCCGAACGACTGGTAGATACAGAACTGGATGAATGTATCGTAAAGCGTAATCCTCACCCAGCTATTGGGTGTCGTGGTCGGCGATTGCCCCGCGCTGGTCGCCACGATACACTTGTAGAAATCCCCGTAGCCGTCCGACGCCGTGAAGTAAATCTGCTCATCCACCGCGTAGGTCTCCGCCGCGTCGTAAACGTCGCCCGTGTATTGCGGGCACGTCTGGCGGTAGTAGATGAAAATTGGGTTATTTGGCGGTGCTCCGTAGAGGTTGTTTTGCGCTACTCCGTTCTGATAAACGACATACTGGTATGGCGTGCCGTTAATAACCTGTATCCCCTGCGGAGTGATGTTGTATCCGAACTGCGACGGGTAGTTACTGGCGAACGGGCTGCACGGCCAGATGTTGTAGATCGCGTCGATTTCGTTTTCGCCCAACTGGTCCCATGACAGCACCAAGTCCTGCACTGGCGTATATTGCGTCTGCTGGACAAGGGCGCCCCACAGATAGCAGCCCTTGGTTGTGTCGCCCGCGTAGGAGAGCGTAGAGCCATCGGTCGAAAGCTGAAGCGTGTAGCTCCCCGACGTGGTGGCCGCGGCGTTGGCCGTGAACGTCGCTTGGCAGAGCCAGAAGCCGTTCGGCTGTTGCGCGATGGTCGTGGACGTGAAGTTGGTTGCGGTTCCTACGGTGCCCGCCGACGTGTTGAAGAACGCCGTGTAAGTCGTGACGCCATCGGTCACGGACAGGTATTGCCAGATGCGACCGTTGGGCCGGGCGTAGAACGAGACGGTGTAGCTGGTGCTCGGATAGAACGTGGTGACGCTTTGGGAAACGCTGTGCGCCGAACTTGCGCCGGTCTCCATCATCTTCGTCGCCGTGGTGAAGCCGTCAGCGGGGTTGGGGATGCTGTTTGCGGTCAACGTGGCCGCAGTTGCGGTCCAGTAGGCGGTCTGAGCCTGGTTGTTCGGATAACTGAGCCGATTGCCAAGGAAACGCGCCTCGCCGTAGGGGCTAATCTCAATCCACGGGGCGTCGTCCCACATCTTCTGGATCGCGGTGTTGAACGTCGAATTTGCGACGGCAGCAATCTCGGTCGTGATCCGGTCAGCAGGGATGCCGACCAGTGCGGCCCACTGGGTCAGAAACGTGGAGTAGTGACTGGCTAGCCTTGCCATATTATCGCCCGTTGCAGGTCTTGCGAAGGCTGCTCAACATCGCCTCTGGCGACTTGTGCTCGGGACGGGCGCAGTCGCACTTGGACGACATGCCCTTGGACGTGTTGACGGTCGGAGCCGGGGCTTTGATGTCGCCGGGAGCAGTAGAGGCGGAGGGCTTGTTTTGCATGGTGTTTAGCGCATCCCGAGTGGGCGGGACTGGGCTTGGTTGAGGATGTTGCCGGTTTTAACGTGGGCTGGACCTTGTTTTTCGCGCTCAAGAAGCTCATCAGACCAATACTTCACACGCGCATTGTGACTCTCGTAGGATTTCTCGTCGTCGGCCTTGGCGGCTTGGGCTCTTTTCTCCAAATACTCCTTTAGTTTCCTGCGCTTAAACTCAACGGTTTCGTCGTCATTCATCGGACCTTCTCCGATGCTATCTAGGGCACTGTTGACGGACTCCTTAAATGTTTTGGTTTCGAGTGGCATAAAATTAAACAGGTTTTCCGTTCACAAATGTTTTGCCGTGCCGCAAGTCACCCTTGCGCTTCGGGCGGTAGCCGGGGCAGCAAAGCTCCGGGTTGTCGGCCAAAAAATCATCAAGCCATCCCTCGTGGCCACCGTTCTGGTGAAGCATACGGAAGTAGAGACGCGGATCAATGCTAGCTACCTTTTGGCCGAGCGTGTCAATGGTCGTGGAACCAGCCTGCCGCGAGATGCGCGCCAGCTTCTCCTGCCGCAACTGGGCCGCAACCTTCTCGGCTGGCACCCGCCCGCGAATCTCCGCCTCAAATTCATCGAGGAACTGCTGGGGCAAGCCCGTGATAAGCTCGCCGTCTCCAAGTGCGACCATGGACATAGGTAAAGGCGCCTAACTGTTGCTGTTGAAATGGTGGCCGGCCCTTCAAAGGGGCTACGTCGCCGCGGCCATAGCGCAAAGTGAGCGGAGCGCGTGATGAGCGCGCCCCGCTGAGTGACAATTACGGCAAGTCGGCCGTATTCTGAATGCGCAGGTAGATGTCCAGCGCGCCCGAAGTGAGCGCGGCGGGACCGCCCGTGCCTGCGGCAGTGAACGTCGCTACGAGGTTCTTCGCGGCAGTGAACGTCAGGTTGGTCGAGACCGCCACGCCGCTCGCCTGCGGGAGCCATGCAGCCGTGAGGATGCTGGTGCTCGCAATGAGGGCGTTCGTGGTGGTCGTGGTGCCTACGATGACGGTCGCGGCGGTGATGCCGGCGAACGCTGTGTAGATGTTGACGCCAGCCTTGTCGATATACCAAGCGGCAGGAGTCGCGCCGAGCGTCACGGTGACGGTATCGGATGCGCCAGTGCCGTAGGCAATGTCGGTGCTAAGGATGGTGGCTTTGTAGTTGTAGCCCGACGAGGCGCGTTCCTGTTCGGAAAGCGGCGAGACGCGGGCCGGATTGATCGTGATTGCTGTATCAGCCATGGTAGTGTGCTCCTATTGGTTAATTGTTGGCTGTGAGGTTAGCTGGAACCGGCGAACTTGCCGAGACCGCGAGGATTCTTGACCATGAGGAGGAGTGCAGTCTGGACGAGACCGCGACGGCCACCGCCCTGATTCTCCAACTCCATGCTGTCAACGCCGAGCATCGTGCCGATGCCGACAAGGGCAGGGTCGATGACGTAGCCACGGGCCATCTGCTGATTGGTCGTAGTCGTGACGGCGGAGCCATCGAGAAGACCGTTGAACATATCAGGAATGATCGTGACCGTATGGAACGAGCCCTTGTAGACCGAAACATCGAGGTCGATGCGGTTCGAGGACGCGTCCTGCGTGACCTGGTAGGTCTTGGTCGTGCCGGAAGCACCTTCAACGCGTTGGAACGTGTTGATCGCGGTGATCAGGTTCGGGCCGGCGAACAGCGAGTAGCTGCGGCGACCGCCGTTCTGGGTGAAGATCGACCGGAACACGCCGTTGAACAGCGGCTCAGTGAGCGATGCGGTGGCGGTGGTGTCGATGTTGCCAGAGGGCGTGAGGAACAGGCTCGGGACCGGGTTGGTGGTCTGAGCGGTGGCCTTAATCCACGAACCAAGACCACGGGTCTTGTAGGGCGCGAGGCCGGTATCGGCCTGCATGTCGTTATCGGAGCCAACGGCGGCTTCGATGGAGCGTTTAAGCTCGC